>Ga0075154_10000744_pt1 | contig 26023 bp, 20 predicted proteins | sample JI71714BDNA_FD_70965 | JGI IMG/M metagenome (GOLD analysis project Ga0075154, IMG submission 70965) | Wastewater effluent complex algal communities from Wisconsin, to seasonally profile nutrient transformation and Carbon sequestration -... | ecosystem: Engineered > WWTP > Effluent > Algae...
GAGAGGATGTCGTCCGGTACGATGATGGGTTTGCGCTTCTGCACGCTCACCTGCTCGAAACCCAGGTCGTGGATGATACCGAGGTATTCACTCTCCTGCAGCGCCCCGCTCACGCAACCGGCATACATCTCCGCGCTTGCACGAAGGGTTTCGGGGATCACACCGCGCAGTACAACATCGCTGATGCTGAAGTGTCCGCCCGGTTTCAGAACGCGCAAGACCTCGCTCAAGGCTTTGCGCTTATCGGGGACCAGGTTCAGCACACAGTTGCTCACCACCACGTCCACGATATTGCTCGTGAGCGGCAGCGCTTCGATGTCCCCTTGACGGAACTCCACGTTCTGGTAACCGAGCTTGGCGGCGTTGGCCTTCGCTTTAGCCACCATTTCCGGGGTGAAGTCCACGCCGATCACGCGGCCGTCCTCACCGGTCTCGTGGCAGGCTACGAAGCAGTCATTCCCGGCGCCACTGCCCAGATCGAGCACGGTATCACCCTGCTTGATCCCGGCGAACTGGGTGGGTAGACCGCAGCCCAGGCCAAGGTCGGCGTCGGGGTTGTAGCCCTCAACTTGCGTGTAGTCATCGGTCATGATGTTGTACACCTCGGTGCTGCATCCGCCTGCACCGCAGCAGCTGCTCGCGTTGGTGTCCTTGTCTTGCAGGGCGATCTCCGCGTACTTGGCGCGGACCATATCCTTGGTAGCTTGGGCGTTGTTCATGGTGTTCGGGGATGAGGGCGGATCATGATCCGCCCGTACAGCATGTTAGCAGCAGGTATCGATGGGTTTGTAAGCGGCGAAGAGCTTTCCGAAGGCAACGTGCACCTTAGCCCAAGTCTTGGCATCAATGCAGTAACACACGCTGGTGCCTTCCACGGTCCCGGTGATCAATCCCGCGTCCTTCAGCTCACGCAAGTGCTGGCTGATGGTGGCCTGCGCGAGGCCGATTTCGTCCACCAGGCTTCCACAGACGCAGGTGTTCTGCTTCAAGATGTATTGGAGGATGGCAATGCGCGCCGGATGCCCCAGCACCTTGGCCCACTGCGCCAGCTGGTTCTGCTGAGGGGTGAAAAGGTCAGTCTTCGTGATACCCATGGCCCTTAATGATCGCAATATTACGATATACCGTTCTATCGGCACATGCCGATGAACAACATTCTTGGATGGCTGACGGTCTCAGGGCAATGCCACCTGCAGGCTCATGCGCTTGGCAACGAAGCTCAAAGCCTCCACATGTCCCATCCAGTCGCGCTCCACAGTAATGGCGTGGACGTGGATGTTGGTATCATGGTGGGTGAAAACGGCCTTGTGTGCGGTGGAAAAGAAGCCGAGCGCCTCGGCCTGTGTTCCAGTGATCTGGAAATGCTTGTTGTCGCGATGCGCATCGTCCGGTCCGTTGATCACGGTTCCCAAGGGGACATCTACGATGTGGACTTCCACGCGCTCGAATGGTCCGGACAACCGGAAGGCGAAGGGCTCGTTCAGACCGGCATAGCGGGAAGTCAGGAAACGGTCCAACCCGGCGAGGTCCATAACACTATCCGGCAGTTGCACTTCCGTCCACTGCTTCACCTTTTGATGCACGAAGAACGGTGCCTTCATCGCTTGATCCCGGGTCACCAACATGGAGCCGCTGTTGTTCACCGCGGAGGTGTAGACTTCTCCATCCAACACGAGCACTTCGCCGCGCAGGTATTCGAGCGGGCCGATCCCGAAGGTGCCTGGCAGAGCCAGACTATCCAGATCGATCAGTCCTGCGAGCTGCCCATTGAACATGGTGTTGCGCATGGCGCCCGTCGCCCGCACGGGCCCGTTCTGCCCCAGGAGCGGTAAGTAAGCCACAAGGGCCATCACGATCGATACGATCCACTGATGTCCCATCCGCTCTTTCCGTTTGAACTAGTGGACCACCGGCTTCCCGGCGTTCGTCCATGCCCCGATGCCGCCTGCGAGGTCCACCACATCGGTGAAGCCCTGTTCAAGCAGGTACTCACGCGCAGCGGCACTACGGCGCCCCGAGGCACAATAGAGCAACACCGGCTTGGTCTTGTCGAGCTGGGGCACCGCAGCTTTCAGGTCGCCGTTCGTCCAATCGAAATTTCGGGCTTCGGCCAGGTGGCCACCTTGGAACTCGCCCGCCGTACGGACATCGAGCAGCTGAACACCCTTTTCACCGATGCGCGCTTCGAAGCCGGTCGGGTCGACAGTGCCTTTGCCCTGTCCGGGGACGGTGCAGGAAAGAACGAAGACCGCTAGAAGGAGGAGGAGTTGACGCATGGTTCTGTTCTGGTGACGAAAGATAGGACCGTACGCAGGCACGGTCCTATCGCTCATCGTGGTTCGGATCACATCAAGTTGTTCACGCTGGTCCACGGGCCACCGTTGTACACCTCGAAACCTTGGGACTTCAACATGTCGGCTGCCATGCCACTGCGCGCGCCACTGCGGCAGCAGGTGATCACCGGCTTGGCCTTGTTGATCTTCTTCAACTGGTCTTGGAGGCGATCTAAGGGAATGTTGATGGAACCGGCCACATGTCCACCTTGGAACTCCTGTGGTGTGCGCACATCCACGATGGTGGCACCTTGGTTGATCTTCTCGCGGAGGTCCACCTTGGGGCCGCCGATGCCGAACAATGTCTTGAACATGGTATTGCTGTTGTGCTTGTGCGGTACAAAGGTGAGGAGACCAGCGACGCCGGTCTGTGAGGGAGGTCACCGATCAGAACACGTAATTGATGATGAAGTCGGCGTGCACCATATCCACCTTGTGCATGGACTGGCGGTCCGACACGTCACGGTCCATGGGCAGTTTGGCCAAGACCAGCAGTTGCATGGCCAGTCCTTTCCAGCCTCCATCGAACTGGTATTGCGCGTTCACATTGAACTGCGTGTAGGAGGGCATCGCGTACTTGTTCAGCCGTGCGTCCGCAAGCTCAGGCAGCTGGTAAAGTCCACCATCCACCTGGAACCGCCAGCCGTTCTTGGCCTTCCAGATCAGGTTCAACGAAGCCGCATGCACATCACCGGCGCCCTCGTTCCGTTCGCGCGGCAGGAAGGTGAAGAAGGGATCACGACCCCACTCGCGCGGCATCAGGTAACGACCGTGTGCGGTGATCCGCGTATAGTTCAACTGCCAGCGGAACTTCCCCAGCACATTGCGGATGCGGCCGCTGAAGGCCCAGGAAGACTCGCTTTGCGGCATGAAGAGCAGGGAGTCGTTGGTGCCACCGCGGTAGTGTGCGGCATCCTGCTTGATCGCCATTCCGGACACGCTCCATTTCGCATCCCGACCGCCGGCATCCACTTGCACCAAGGCACTGTTGAACACGTTCTCGGTGTGCAGGTTCCAAACGGTGAGGTCCACGTTCTTGTGGAGGCGCTGCTTGAGGCTACCCACGAAGATCCCCGCACTGCGCAGGTGTTCACCGTGTTGGGCTCCCTCGCCATAAACGTTCCGCCCAACAGGGAAAACGGACATGCTCTCATCCACCAGGTACCATTCGCTGGAACCACGCGGCGCAACCCGGTAGAACCATCCGCCCTGCAGCGCGGTGCCATGTGCCGTTCTGTGCTTCGCCCAGATCCCTTCGAAGAGGCTGGGGTGCATGCGGCCGTCCTGCGGGTTGAGGAAAGGACTGTTGATCTCTTGTTTCCCGATGACGAGACCCGTACGCCCGTTGCGCGCGATCCAGTCGATCTGGAATTCGTGCAAGTAGGCCAGATCGTTGGTGTGTCGGGGATCATTCACGTCGTAGAGTCCGATCTCGTAGCGGTTGGCCACGCCTGTGATCGGGTCCAGTTCGGTGAGATCGCTCGTCGCTAGATCGAACGTGTACCCGCCGCTCAGCTTGAAACGAGCGCCGTGCCAACGTTGCGAGGCGAAGCCCAGTGTTCCACCAAAGGCCACCGCGTGATAGTCGGACGGTGCACCGTTGTTGACCGTGAGCATGTTGTATTGCCGGAAGCGGCCCTCGAGCTCGCCCTGCTTCATGATGTCGTACAGGTGGCTCGCGCCGCGAAGGCTATCGTTGCTCGGAATGTCCTGCTCGCTGTGCTGCGCGCGCGCGTTAGCGGACAGCCCCACCACAAGGGCAAGCCCCAACCCGTACCGGCCGATGACCGACCAGCGATTACCTGTACTCCGCATGACCTAAAAACCGGCTTTGATATAGCTCCAGCCGTCCTCCTGGCGTTCCACGATATGGATGATCCCCGCCCTCACATACCCCGCTTCAGCGATCACCTTGGTGCGATCCAAGTTCCGCTCCTTGATGGTGTTCTCACAGGCCAGGAACACGATGCCATTACTAGCGAACTCGGTGATCTTCGGTTGAACGATGCTACGGTCGCTCATCAGCAGGTCCATGCCTGGGCCGTGGCAGACCACTTCGAGTTGCATGCTGGGCGCGGCCTCCTTCATGTTCTTCAACTGCCGCATGAGTCCTTTCTGAACCAGCGTATCGCCACTGGTGAGTTGCATGATGATGCGGTGTTGACGTGCGTTATCCTGCGCGAAGGAGACACTGGCGAGGAGGAAAGCGAAGAGGACAAGAAGCTGCTTCATGCGGCAAAGGTCCGAGGGACCTCAAGTCCGGACTGTGACGTCTCTCACACGACCTATCCCGCCCTGCTGTCGACGAGGGCTAGGATCATTTACTTTCACGGTCACCCAACCAAGTAGCGGATCCTGGTGTCATCAGCCCGGAAGGGCTTGCCCAAGGCATCCGGTCCCTATCCCACCAGGGGTCGGTTCGGAAGTGCGAAGTAAGCTTGAAGGCAAGGCCAGTAGTACAAGTTCTAACATGCTCAGGATCAGTAGCTCACTGCTGGAACGGTGCATCCGCAAGGATAGCGCGGCCCAGTTCGAACTATACAAGGTCCTGCGCGACACGTTACTGTCCGTGGCCCATCGCTACGAGCGTGACGCCCTACTACGCAAAGCCATGGTGAACACCGCATTCTTGAAGATCCTGGAGCATTTGGCGAAGAAGCATCCCGATGCACCGTTCGAAGCCTGGTGCCGAAGGATCATGATCAATACGGTCCTGAACGAGCAGCGCAACGAACGCCGGGCGAACGGCCAGAGCATCCCGGTGGCACTCGCCGATGATCATGCCCCGACCGGGTTCAACGCTGCTGAAGAGTTCATCCAAGCCGAGGAACTCCAACACATGATGGACCGCTTGCCTGCGGTAACCCGCCAGGTCTTCAACCTGTACGCCATCGATGGGTGGAAGCACAAGGAGATCGCCACCGCGCTGGGGATCAGCGAAGGCACCTCGAAATGGCATGTGAGCCATGCCCGACAAGTCTTGCAGGAGATGCTCGCGGAGAGCATGCGTTCACACCTCAAACTGCGCATCGCATGAGCCGACAGCATTGGATCGACGAGTTCTTCCGCAAGCGGCTGGAGAAGCGGACCTTCCCCGTGGAAAAGGGGGAGTTCGAGGATATGCGCGCGCTGCTCCAGGTTCACAACGGGACCACAAGGCTCATCCGGGGTGGCCGCTTCTCCAAGTGGTGGCTCAGTGCGTTGATACCGGTGGCGGGGCTGTTGTGGTGGGCATCCGCTGCGGACAGCACAGATGACCGCGATCCGCAGACGGCATCAGTTTCCAGTAGCACTGAGAATGGCCACTCAGGATCGAACCCTTCACGAGTCGTGCCGAACGGAGGTGGAACCGCCGCTACTTCAACTACGGAAGAGGCCAGCATTCACGATCCAGCGAATTCGCCTTCCGAAAACGCGATAGACAAGGATAACGACTTGGTCAATGGACGATCCAGCGGATTGGATGACAGTACGACACCCAACTCCGCGAACGAAGATCAGTCTTCAGCGACGGGTAGCGGCAGTGGAGGAACGACTTGGAAGGAACGCGGCGGATCCTCCATGGCATCGGAGCGCTCCCAGGGAAGCAATGGACCAGCCTCGTTGAGCAACCCAGCCGTGGCCCAGGAGCGTACCCGCCTGAAAGGGACAAGTGCGAGCCTTGCTCCGCATGAGTCCGATGGAAGGAGGAAATTACGGACCAACGTTCGCGCTGGAGCTTCGCTGGTCGATCCAACCACCGAACCCAATACCCGCGCCGCCCTTCAAAAAAACCTAGGAGCCTCGAGTGCCACCGATCTTGCCGATGCGCCTACCACAACACCAGAGCACGATCACATACTCTTGCCCAGCAAGGCACTGAATGATGGACCGGGCTCCCTCGCGGAGGCCGCACCCATTGACCATGTGACCTTGACCGGCGACCCAGCGGATGATCCAATGTCCGCAGCGGAAAACACCTTCGTGGGGCTCCCCGGCCAACGTATGAGCGATGAGAACCTCGCCTCCAGCGCGGAAAAAGACCTCGTACCAGCGCAACAGCACGCCCCTATCAGTCCAGAGACTCCCGACCGCGCCAGCGGCTTGGAGGCTTTGGAAGGTCTTCCTGCGCGAACGCCCGACCATGCGGATGTTTCCACCGGCGAGGTCATTTCGCGCGAGATCGAGGTCTTGGAAACCATGGCCGTCGTGGTACCACGCTACATGCAACCGGCGCCGGCTGCGACCCGGCAGCCCTTGGATCGGAGTCTGGAAGTGATCAAGTTCCTTTCCGCCGGTGAGTTGCATGCGTTCGGAGCGCCCTTGAACGTGCGCACCCGGAAGAGTGATGGCGTGAACTGGGGTCCGGAAATGGGCTCGTTGTTCGGCTTCGAGTACCGTGTGCGCGTGAAGCGATTCACCTGGTCCACCGGCATACTCTACGGGAGCTATGCGATCCGCATGGACCAAGGCGACACCGACGTCCGACTTGGTTTCGTGGAGATCCCTTTGCTCGGTAGTTATAAGCTCTTGCGCGGGCGCTTCGGTGTCGTTCTCCAGGGAGGTTTGACGGCGGACCTGCTATTCAACTCCAGTGGACGCTATCCGGTGGAGCAGGACCGTCGATCAGTGGGCTTTCCCGAAGATGCCTTCCGCACCGCGAACTATTCATGGTTGTTGCGCCCACAGGCGACTTACAATCTGAATGAGCACTTCACCATCTCCGCCGGGCCGCTTTGGAAGGCACAGCTCGGCGAGGTCGCGCAGACAGGTCCATTGGATGGTGCCCGTATCAGCAGTTCAGGCATCAGCATCGGGCTTTCGTGGCGTTTGGAGCGCACCACGTTCTGATCACGACTGGTCTGAACAACTCCTTGTTCGGAAAGGAAAAGAGCTTGCCCGGGGCTGTAGGGTGCAGCTTGAAGAACCTGCGATCAGCATGAATTCCTTCATACACCCAACCAACGCTACGGCATCCGGGTTAGCACATTGAACACCAACAGTCCATGTCGAAACTGGAACGGGTCCTTGGCAAGCGGTTCTGCGGACATACACTGTGTACGATATTCGTACTTGCTACGTCTGGTGCCTTGGGTCAGAATAGCATGATCGGCGATGGTTTCGGCGGAAGGCTTTGGTACAGGCCCACGAACTACACGGTCGGATCGTATAGCGCGTTCAGTGTATGCTACACCGACCCATGCGATAGCACCTCTAACCAACTGTACGGCTGGGGTGGCGATAATGTAGGCGAGTTGGCCAACGGGCCGGGGTTCAATTGCACGAGCACGCCAGCTGCCATACCGGGCATTAGTGACGTACGATACTTCAGCACCGGCTATTGGATGGGAGCCATCAAGAACGATGCTACCGGTTGGGTGTGGGGAGGGTTCGACGGCTTCGAGAGCCCGACCCAGGTGATCGCCGATGCGAAATTCGTGGATGCCAGTGCAAGGTTGACGAGTTTCGTCAAGAATGATGGCACGGTGTGGAGTATCGGCTCGAATGAGATGGGACAGTTCGGCGATGGCACCACGACGAGCGATTTCACGGCACCGGTGCAGATGTCCGGCATCACGAACGCTGTTCGTGTGGCGGTCGGATTGTTCGCAACGTATGTGCTTCTAGCCGACGGCACCGTAATGTCGGTCGGCTCGAACACATGGGGTTTGTTGGGCGATCCGTTGAACATCGCTGGTGGGTATACAACCATACCTGCGCCGGTGCCCGGTCTTGTGGACATCATCGAGGTCAAGGCGACCTCTGTGAGCGGTGCTGCACTGGATGCAAGCGGAGATGTCTTCACCTGGGGCCAAGGTGGCTACACCGGTGATGGGGATCAGCTGAACGATACGCTTCCGGAAAGGTTGGTTGGCCTCGCAGATATCGTAGCCATCAGTGGTTGCACGGATGGCACCCACATCCTCACCTTGGATGCCTCGCGGAACTGTCATGTCTTCGGTCAATACAACTTCAATACGACCCATCCGGAGCCGATGCTGATCACCGGTGATGTGATCGACATCATGGCCGGCGAAACGTTCTCCTACATCGTAAAAGCCGACGGTACGCTCTGGGCATCCGGAAGCTCCTTGTGTGGTTCCATTTGGATGGACCAACCCAATTTCGTGCACCCGAGCGTGAACCAGGTGCTTACGCAGCTTGACCCATCGGACGTGCCGGGTAGCTGCCCGTTGGTGGGTACTGTGGCCATCCCCACAGCGACGTGTGGTAGTGGCACCATCACCGTCAACCACTTCGGTGGCCAGGAACCGTACAGCTACGCTATCGGGAACGGCCCACAAGCAAGCAATGTGTTCAGCGATGTGCCGTTGGGCGTCTATACAGTGACCGTCACCGATGCCAACGGATGTGTGACCACGGTACCGTGTACTGTTGATCCGTATGACTCGGCCCCGGTCATTGTAGATATGGGCACGGTGTACGCTTGCAGGAACGAGGGCTACACGTTACCCTCTGGAACCACTGTTTATCCACCAGGCACCTATTCGGATACGACTTTCTCTGTGGTGGGGTGCGATACGGTGCGCTTATACGAGATCCTGCCTATATGGATAAACTGGCAAATAGAGCTTTGTGAAGGGGAGCCGTTCACACTCCCGAATGGTAATGTGGTGTATGCACCGAGCTCTCATGAAGTGAATGCGGTATTGGATACGCTGCTCTACCCGAGCCAATGCGATACGACCAATAGTATAACGCTTGTCCTTTCCAACCTGCCGCCTATTGCGGCTGGCGTTTCAGCCCAAGAGACCCAAGTGTTCGTTGGCGATAGTGTTGCTCTTATCCCATCCGGTGGACTGGATCTTGAATGGTCGCCAAGTAGTACCCTGAGTTGCACTACGTGCCCCAACCCTTTCGCGAGCCCTACTGAAACCACCGAGTATTGTGTGGTGGTCACGGGCGGTGCTGATAGTGGCATAGGGTGCGGCAGTGATCTCGCCTGCATCACGATCACGGTCATCGAACCACCGCCAATACCATGCACGGCCGTGAACATCTTCGTCCCCACCGCCTTCAGCCCGGATGCGTCGGGCATGAACGACCGACAATGCGTGCACGGCGCACAGTGCATCAGTTCCATGAACTTCGCCATTTACGACCGGTGGGGGCTCAAGGTCTTCGAGACCACCGACCCTGAAGCTTGTTGGGATGGTACTTTCAATGGGCAGGCGCTCGATCCGGCGGTCTTCGTATACCACTTGATCGCTACGTTGAACAACGAGGGAACGGTGGAGCGACAGGGCAACATCACGTTGGTGCGGTAGCCTGGTTCGTTCGGGTGAGGCACCCAACCTTCGCCACGGCTCTGGGGTTATGGTCCCGAGGATGCTCAATGTCACGACACGATGAACGGATCACGATCGAACGGGTTGCTCAGGTCAAGCTTAGGTCTATGGATGCTCTCCATCACGAGTGCTACCATAGCCCAGAACGGCATGGTGGGCGATGGCTTCGGTGGAAGGCTGTGGTATCGACCCACCAACTACAGCGCTGGGGCCTACACCGCCTTTTCCTTTTGCAATAGCGATGGTTGCAAGAGCAGCAGTGCTCAGTTGTACGGTTGGGGATACGATGGACATGGAGAACTAGGGAACGGCCCTGACACCATCCATTCCAACGTACCGGTGGCGATACCAGGAATGAGCGACATACGATATGTCAGTGCCGGGTATCTCATGGGAGCCATCAAGAACGACGGTTCCGGTTGGGTGTGGAGCCATTCATCCTACCCGTTCCCAACGCAGGTGCTGACCGATGCCCGGTTCGTTGATTCCAGCCTCGATCATGCGAGCTTCGTGAAGAACGACGGAACGGTATGGAGCATCGGTGGCAACTCAGCCGGGTCTTTCGGCGATGGTTCGTTGTCGGATGATTATTCCACCGCCGTGCAGATGCTCGGGGTGGACGATGCGGTGCGCGTGGCCTGTGGTGCGGGTACGAACTATGTGCTGCTCGCGGATAGCACCATGCTCTCCGTAGGTGGCAGCGCCTATGGCTTTTTGGGCGATCCGTCGATCCTGGTCCCCAATACCACCACCGTTGGGCCGGTTCCCGGGCTGAACGGGGTGGTGGACATCAAGACGACCACCTACGCCACCGCCGCGTTGACCGCCAACGGCGTTGTGTACTCCTGGGGCCTCGGAGGCTATACTGGCGATGGCGATCTCCTCAACGATACGCTTCCCAAGCGGATCACCACCTTATCCAACATCGTGGCCATCAGTGGCTGCGTCGATGGCCGCCACTTCCTCGCATTGGATGCGGATGGCAACTGCTACACCTGGGGCTATCTGAACTATGGAGCTGGCGGCATCGATCTCGCACCGGTGCTACTGGCTGCCGACGTCATCGACATCATGGCCGGCGAATTCTTCTCGTACATCGTGAAGTCCGATGGTTCCCTCTGGGCATCCGGACGATCCCGGGATCCTGAAGCGTCCATCTGGCTGGGACTTCCGAATACGGATGGTCTTGGGGAAGTGATCTTCAGATATGCCCTTACGCCAATGGATCCATCGTTACAGGCCGGCGCGTGCCCGGTGGCCGGTAGCGTGGCGCTGCCTGATCTCGACTGCAACGCGGAGAGCGGCACTATCAGCGTGCGCCATTTCGGTGGTCAAGCCCCGTATCAGTACAGCATTGGTGGTAGCTCGCAGAACGACCCGGTATTCGTCGGCCTCGAGCCCGGGGACTATACCGTGACCATCACGGACGCCAACGGATGCATCACCACTATACCCGTTGCACTGCGACCCTCCGAAACCGCGCTTGTCGAGGCGAGTATCGACGCGCAGAGCACGGCTGTCATGCCAGATGAAGCCGTGCTGCTCACCGCGAGCGGAGGAACGAACTTCAGTTGGGCACCGGGTACCACGCTGAGTTGCACGGATTGTGCTTCGCCCACAGCCACACCTGCCGTAACCACCGAGTATTGCGTTACTGCGAGCGATAGTTGCTCCAGCGATATCGCCTGCATTACGATCACGGTGTTGGATCCTGCTCCTCCGCTCTGCGTTGCCGAGAGCATCTTCGTCCCCACCGCCTTCAGCCCCAACTCAAATGGCGCCAACGATATGCAATGTGTTTTCGGCGCAGAATGCATAAGGACGATGTCCTTCAACATCTACGACCGTTGGGGCAACAAGGTCTTCGAGAGCACCGACCGCAAGGCCTGCTGGGATGGCACCTACAACGGCAAGGCGCTGGACCCGGCGGTTTTCGTCTACCACCTGAGCGCCACCTTGACCAATGCGGAGGTGGTGGAGAAGCAAGGGAACATCACGCTGACGCGCTAGCGAAGATCTTTGGTCGAAGCACCCAACCCTGCAGCGGTCCTTCGTGTTTGTGGAATGAAGAACATTGATCAGATGTCCATGGACGCTCTACGGCACTTGGTGCGCTATCGGAGAACGATCAGCGCGATACTTCTCGGTTCATGCTTGGGTGCTTCACATGCGCAAGTGACAGCGGAAGTGGTGTGGCAGCGATGCATTGGTGGCAGCGCCGTCGACTGGGGAACGGGCTTCACCGAAACCAGCGATGGCGGCTTCGTCTGCGTTGGCACGAGCGCCTCAAACGACGGTGATGCTTTGGACAACCACGGCGGGAATGACATCTTGGTAGCCAAGTTGGACGTGAACGGCACCATGCTTTGGCGCCGCTCACTGGGCGGATCCTCAGATGAGTTCAGCCCTCGGTGCATCGAGGCCTCCGATGGGTCGATAATGATCATTGGCAACACGTTCTCCTCAGATGGTGATGTGTCCTTCAATCACGGAGAGTACGACATATGGGTGGTGAAGCTCGCCCCCGATGGCAGTATCATTTGGGAGCGGGCGTACGGCGGGTCAGGCACGGATGTATGTATCGGCATACTCGAAACACAAGACGGCGGTTTCGTCGTGTATGGGCCCACGAGCTCTGTCGATGGCGATGTGGTCGGCTTCCATGCGGGTAGTCCCGCGCAGGATGAGTGGGTGTTCAAGATCGACCCCTCGGGTGCGCTCGTATGGAGCCGTGCGCTCGGTGGCACTGGCACTGACGTGGGAGGCAGCGTGATCGAATTGGCGGATGGTGGCTTCATGGTGAAATTCACCTACACCAATTCCACTGATGGCGACGTGGTCGGTGACCATGGGGCACAAGATGCGTGGTTGGTGAAGCTGAGCTTCAACGGGGATATTGAATGGTCACGCGCCATCGGCGGGAGCCAAGTGGAGGTCGGATATCAAGTACACGAAACGAACGACGGTGGTATAGTGCTTCTGGGTAGTACGCAGTCCACCGATGGGGACATCACCACGAACCAAGGCGCTTCCGACGCGTTCTTGACCAAGCTAGCCAGCGACGGATCAGTGCTCTGGATGCGCACCTACGGTGGCTCGTCAGACGATGTATGCTGGAGCTTAGTGCCACTTGATGGCAATGGTTTCCTTCTGGCTGGGTTTTCTGCGAGCAGCGATGGTGATGTAGGCAACAACAATGGTGCTCGCGATGCATGGCTGCTTGAGGTGGATGAGTTGGGCGATCCCGTGTGGCGCCGGACGTATGGAGGCACCATGGATGAACTTGTTATTGCATACGCAGCACCGTCAATCGGCTATCTGATCTCCGGCCTCACCTTTTCGAACGATGGCGACGTGCTTGGCAACCACGGAGATCAGGACGTATGGATCGCCAGGGTCGGCACGACCGGGGATCTTCGCTGGCAGCGTTGCTTGGGGGGGGCCATGCTTGATGCGGGCGACCTTGTCGCTATGACCAGTGACGATAGCTATATCGTCTATGGCTATACCGATTCCAACGATGGCGATATTTCCGGCAACCACGGCAGCCGAGACATGTGGGTGGTGAAACTCAGGGTCACGGAACCACCAGAGCCCGTTGTGCCACTGGAATGCGCCCTCTTCGTCCCCAACGCCTTCAGCCCCGACAACAGCACCACCAACGACGCGCAGTGCATCTACGGTACCGATTGTGTCACCTCCATGACCTTCAACATCTTCGACCGCTGGGGCAACAAGGTGTTCGCGAGCACCGACCCCAAGGCTTGCTGGGATGGCACCTACAACGGACAAGCGTTGGATCCGGCCGTGTTCGTTTATCACCTCAGTGCAACTCTTGCGAATGGTGATCTTGTGGAACGGCAGGGGAACATCAGCTTGGTGCGGTAGCGTGCTTCTACGGATGGCACCCAACCATCAAGCCCACATAAGGGTTAGGGAGTTGAAGGAATACAAGATCCGACCATGATCCTGGAAAAATGCTCGCGTAACCGCTGGATGAGGATGCTGGCCTTGAGCATCGTCATGTGCTCCTTCCCGATGCACGCCCAAGTGACAACGGAAGTGGAATGGCAGCGCTGCCTAGGTGGAACTGACGCGGAGTGGGGTAGCAGGCTGCGACCGACCAGCGATGGTGGCTTCATCTGCATCGGCTGGGGAACCTCCTACGATGGCGATATGGTGGGTAACCATGGCACGGACGATATGTTCGTCGCCAAACTCAATGCGGACGGAGCGGTGCAGTGGAAGCGCGCGCTGGGCGGATCCCTCTCTGAGATCGGATTCGACTGCGCCGAGACCGCGGATGGCTCATTCATGATCGTAGGCAACAGCTACTCCACCAATGGAGACCTGACCACGAATCAAGGCGGACGCGATCTTTGGGTGGTCAAACTCTCAGCGGCCGGTGATCTGATCTGGCAACGCACCTACGGTGGATCCAATACGGAGCTGGGCGGAACGATACTCGAAACAACGGACGGTGGTTTCCTGCTCCAATTGACCACCGGCTCGAATGACGGGGACGTGATTGGTTACCATGATGGCGGTACCCAGGATCACTGGCTATTGAAGATCGACGGTTCAGGGGCCGTCCTTTGGAGCCGTGCCTTGGGCGGTAGCGGCTTCGATGCCGGCAGCAAGTTGATCATGACCGCGGACGGGGGCTTCATGGTGATCCTACAAACGGAATCTAGCGATGGGGACATCACCACCTACCGTGGTAACACGGATTGTTGTTTGGTGAAGTTGAGCTCTGCAGGAAGTGTCCTGTGGTCGCGGTGTATTGGCGGAACCGAGCGGGACAATGGGTTCGACATCTTGGAGCTGAGCAACGGCGACATCATGTTTTTGGGGGCGACCGCCTCTAGTGATGTGGACATAGCGATGAATCAAGGTGGGTACGACGTATTCCTTGCGAAGCTCACGAGTACGGGCTCACTCGTCTGGTCTCGCACCTACGGCGGCTCCATGGACGACGACTCCCGAAGTATGGTCCGCACGGACGATGGGGGATTCCTATTGGCTGGCTACTCCAGATCGAGCGATGGTGATGTGTCGAGCAATCAAGGTGAGAGTGATGTCTGGCTCCTGAAGGTGCAAGCGAACGGTGCGCTCGAATGGCAACGGTCTTATGGTGGCTCCATGAGCGAATGGACGTTCGCGTACGATGTGGAGGATGAAGGCTTCTTGCTAACTGGTATCACCCAAAGCAGCGATGGTGACGTGGTGGGCCATCATGGCGAAGGCGACCTCTGGTTAGTTAAGATCGGGGCGAACGGAGAGCTCATCTGGCAACGTTGCCTCGGCGGATCGAATGCCGATTGGGGATACATGCAAGCAAGAACCACCGATGGTGGATACGTAGCCATAGGCTACACCTATTCCAACGATGGTGATGTGTCCGGGAACCACGGTGTGCAGGATATGTGGGTGGTGAAGCTGAAGGTTAACATACCCATAGAACCTCCGGAATGCGCCCTCTTCGTCCCCAACGCCTTCAGCCCCAACAACAGCACCAAGAACGACGCGCAGTGCATCTATGGCACCGATTGCGTCACTTCCATCACCTTCAACATCTACGACCGCTGGGGCAATACCGTCTTCGAGAGCACCGACCCCAGGGCCTGCTGGGATGGCACCTACAACGGCCAGGCGCTGGACCCGGCCGTATTCGTCTACCACCTGAGCGCGATCTTGGCCAATGAAGAGGTGGTGGAGAAACAAGGGAACATCACCTTGATGCGCTAAGGCTGAAAATAATGGCGACCACCCAACCACCGTCGGAAACGCGGGGTTAGTTGAATGTAGAACAACGACCGGATGCCCATCCATACCCAACCAAACTTGATGCAGTGCCGGAGAATGACCGTGGCCATGCTCCTCGTTCTGAGCTTGGGCGCAACGAACGCACAAGTGACAACGCAGGTGGAATGGCAGCGCTGCATCGGCGGCAGCGGCTTCGACGATCCGGGTCCGGGTTTCACGCGAACGACCGACGGGGGCTTTGTGGTGATCGGCTGGAGCGATTCGAATGATGGTGATGTGACCGATAATCATGGGAGCTTGGATATCCTCGTCAGCAAGCTCGACGCCAACGGATCCGTACAATGGAGCCGTGCACTGGGTGGTTCAGAGGCCGAGTTCGGTGTATCCTGCATCGAAGCTTCCGATGGTTCGATCTATGTGATGGGCAACACCGGTTCTACGGACGGGGATGTGACCGGAACACAAGGGATCCAGGACACCTGGGTTGTGAAGCTCTCCGCCGAAGGCACCCTGCTCTGGCAGCGCACGTATGGGGGTTCCGGTAGTGAGAACTCGATCCTGCACCTCCGTCAAACCCCCGACGGCGGCTTCATGTTCCATGGCTTGACCACCTCCGTTGATGGTGATGTCACGGACCTCAACGGTCCAGGCGCGCAGGACCATTGGATCGTGAAGCTCGACGCTGCGGGCGATATCGAATGGAACAGGACATTGGGAGGCAGCGAAGCCGAATACGGCATCAACGTGCTGCCAACACCGGATGGGGGCTACGTGGTGAACTTCGCCTACATACGGTCGAACGATGGGGACGTGGTGAACAACCATGGTGAGGATGATTGTTGGTTGGTGAAGTTGAACGCAACCGGTGCCATCGTCTGGTCGCTCACCATCGGTGGAAGCGACCAGGATCAAGGAATGGATGCGGTCGTTTTGCCCGATGGGGATATCGCAGTCCTCGGACACACAAAGTCAACGGACGGTGATATCCAGGAGAACCACGGCAACTACGACGTCTTCATCGCGAAGGTGAGCAGCGGAGGCACCTTGTTGTGGACACGCACATATGGTGGTTCCCAGAATGAAACAGCAAGCGAACTGTTGACCACAGCGGAGGGCGGTTTCCTAGTGATGGCATCATCGAACTCGAACGATGGGGACGTGACCGGTGCGCATGGTGGTCAGGATATATGGGTGCTCAAGGTGAACGCCAACGGCGATCTCGTCTGGCAACGGACGTTCGGTGGTAGTGCGTTCGAACTGGGCATCGTGGCAGCACCAACCGATGACGGTTACCTGTTGTGCGGTTCCACCTTCTCTGGCGACGGCAACATCCAAGGGCATCATGGCGATCGGGACTTGTGGCTGGCGAAGATCAGTGAGCAAGGCGATCTTGTTTGGCAACGCTGCCTTGGTGGATCAGGAGCGGACCAGGCCGTGCTGCGCGCTGAGATGGAGGATGGCGCCTTGGTGGCGGTCGGCTACACGGAATCCAATGACGGCGATGTCTCCGGCAACCACGGTGGGCGCGATATGTGGGTGGTGAAGTTGAAGGTGAACGGACCGCTGGAGCCTCCAGAGCCACTCGAGTGCGCCCTCTATATCCCCAACGCCTTCAGCCCCGACAACAACATCAAGAACGATGCTCAATGCCTATACGGCACCGACTGCATCACGTCCATGTCATTCAGCATCTACGATCGCTGGGGCTACAAGGTCTTCGAGAGCACCGATCCCAATACCTGCTGGGACGGAACCTACAACGGCCAGGCGTTGGACGCGGCGGTGTTCGTTTACCACCTCATCGCTACCCTCACTTCGGGCGAGAGCCTCGCGCGCCAGGGTAACATCACGCTCATACGATGAATGCCTCCAGATACAGCGTCATGCACGAACGGGGAACGGACCACACCTGCGACCCATACGACCGCACAAGAAAAGAACAGCTGCGCTCGAGCGAACCTTGTACACCAGCACCCATGAGGAACACGAACCACCCAACGCACCGGATACACCTGTTGATCGGCTTCATGTTCTTCATGTGGACGGAACGCCTAAAGGCGCAGGACATCCATTTCACCCAGTACCAGCTTCAACCGTTGCTTCAAAGCCCGGCGATGGCAGGCATTGGACATGACCTGCGTGCCGTGCTACAGCACCGCAACCAGTGGGCGAGCGTCACCACGCCCTTCAAGACCACGGCCTTCAGTTACGATATGCAGTTGAAGCAGAAGCGGGGCAAAGCGGGTTTCCTCGCTTTCGGTGTGAACTTCTTCAGCGACAACGCCGGCGATGCGAAGCTGAAGTCATCCCAAGGCGGATTGAGCATGGCCTACCACATCAAGACCGGGCAGAACAGCACCATCGGAGCCGGTCTCTTCGGTGGATTCGGGCAGCGCAGCATCGATCCCAGTGGATTGCAGTGGGGTGAGCAGTACGACGGTAGCGCCTATGACTCCGCCCTGCCGACCGGCGAATCGCTGACGGCCTCCTCCATCACCTTCCTTGACCTGGGCCTCGGAGGCACTTGGCACTACAACAGTGCGGCTGGTGCGAATGATGTAGTGGCGAACCAGAGCACACAGGCCACCCTGGGCTTCGGCTATTTCCATGTGACGCGGCCGGAGTACACTTTCCTGGGCGCTGAGGAACAGCTCTACGCTAAGATGGTCTTGCACGGTAACGCACGCTTCTCCATGGGGGATGGCAACTCGGCCATCGTTCCGAACTTCCAGTACACCAAGCAGGGGCCCTCCACGGAATTCATGCTGGGTGCGATGTTCCGTTATGTGCTCACACCCACCTCAAAAGTGACGGGCATCAACAAAGGCTCCGCGATCTCCCTGGGTCCGGTGCTCCGCGCGAGAGACGCCATCGCCATCGCCGCCATGGTCGAACAAGGCCGTTTCGCGCTCGGGCTGAGTTATGACTTGAACACTTCGGACCTGCGGCAAGCGAGCAATGGTCTGGGCGCCTTCGAATTGGCCATCCGCTTTGTCAATCCAAGTCCGTTCAACAACAAGTCAAGGTCGCGTGATTGATCCACGATACTTCGGTGCCGGCTTCATCGTCCGGTGTTTGGTTGCGGTGTTGACCGGATGCTGGGCCTTCCCAGCATCCGGCCAGCCTGCGGTGAAGAATGACACGGCCAAAGTGGCCATCAAGAAGATGATGCCGCCCTTGAACACGCCGTTCAATGACTTCGCTCCGGTCATCAGCGCGGACGGATCCACGATGATGTTCACCAGCAACCGCCCTTCCACCGAACGTGATCTGGCCAAGGGCAAGGCCGGCCGGGAGAACATCTACGAAGTGACCGTGGACCCCAAGAAGAAGAAATGGGGGGAGCCCAAGCTGCTCGGGCCGAGTGTCAATGCTCCGGGCAGGAACAACAGCGCGATCGCGCTCTCACCCGATGGCCAACGCATGCTCGTGTACCGCGACAACAACGACGGCAATGGCAACATCTTCGAATCGGTACTGAACGGAACGGAATGGTCCGAGCTGGTGGAGTTCCCCGAACCCATCAACAGCGAAGAACACGAATCATCCGCCTGCTATTCACCCGACGGACGTACGATCTACTTCGTGAGCGACCGGGAAGGCGGTGTAGGCGGTAAGGACATCTGGTATGTGATCCGCAATGGAACCGGCCCCTGGGGCGCGTTGAAGAACATGGGCCCTGTGATCAATACGAAGGAGGATGAGCAAGGGGTCTTCCTGCACGCCGATGGTCGCACGCTCTATTTCAGCAGCAAAGGTCATGGGAGCGGCGGAGGTTATGATCTCTTCCGGAGCGTGCAGGAGGAGAGCGGCTGGAGCGAACCGAAAGCCCTCGGTGCTCCGTTGAACACGCCGGGCGACGACCTATACCTCGTCTTCCTGGCCGATGGCAAGACCGCGTACATGAGCAGCGAGCGCAGTGGCGGTATGGGCGAGAAGGATCTGTACGAAGTGAAGTTCACACCGCTGCCTGGACGCAAGGCGCAGGACCCCTTGCTCACCGTGCTGAAAGGCCAGGTGATCGATGAGGAGACCAAGCAGCCGGTTGAAGGGGATATCGAGATCACCGATAACGCGAAGAATGTCTCGATCTCCAAACAGCGATCCAACAGCAGTACGGGCAACTTCCTGCTCTCGTTACCCTCTGGGAAGAACTACGGCATCAGCGTCTCCGCATCAGGCTACCTCTTCCATTCGGAGAACTTCGATCTGCAGGATACAGCCACCTACAAGGAGGTGGTGAAGGTGATCGAATTGAAGAAAGTGAAGGTGGGCAAGACGATCGTGCTCAACAACGTGTTCTACGACTTCGACAAAGCCACGCTGCGTCCAGAGAGCTCCACCGAGCTCGATGCATTGGTGCAGCTGTTGAAGGACAATGAGAAGCTCCGCATCGAACTCGGCAGCCATACCGACGACAAAGGCGCCGATGACTACAACCTCAAACTCTCCGACGCACGCGCGGCATCCGTAGTCGCCTACCTTGTGGGCAAGGGTATTGCCCAGGATCGACTGGTCGCCAAAGGTTATGGCGAGTCCACGCCGGTAGCTTCGAACGAGACGGATGAAGGACGGCAACAGAACCGCCGCACGGAGTTCAAGGTGTTGGAGTAGGATCGTGCTGGAACATCACCGGAACTCATAGTCATAGCCCTCCAACTGGCTCAGCAAGGTCTGCGGTGCATCGGTGGCCGTGATGCGACCTTCGACCTTCGGAGCAACAGGAGAGAACTCAGCGAAGTATTCGCGTAGGATGTTATGCATCGTGGCGTTCGCGAGGCGCGGGTTCTTCACCTTCTCCAGGCGACATAGGGTGTCATCGGGATCCCCCTCGCGCTCGCACGCGGCGATCAGGTAGGACTTCTGCAGGTCGATGGGCTTCTTGCCTACCTTGATCCAATTCACCCGCTTGCCCATGTCGTTCTGCATGGTGAAGTTGGCGGTCATCCCCTTGAAGCGCACCACCCAACCACCGAAGCGTTTCGCCGGGTCCTTCGCGAAGACGTTGTGCAGTTCCTTTTCCAGCCAATCCCACAGTTGTTGACCGGTCGCCTCGCCGTACTTGGCGTCGCTGTCCACGGGGATCATGCTCCAGAGGTGGTCGTTGGTGATCGGGGTGGGTGTTTTTCCGTCGGCCACGATGGGCGGGCAGAATCGGAATCCGTTGCTGATGGCCACATCGGGCTTCAGCTTCCACATGATCGCGTCCGTGATCAGGTTGTCCATCGGGTTCTCGATCACGTAGTAGCGTACTAAGGTGTTCTTGGTGCTGCCGACCACTTTGGCCAACTCCTCCTTGTAGGGCGCGCTCACTTCCTCCACCAGCGCCAGCATACGCTTGTCTGCCGGGTACTTCTCCGGGTCCACGTCGAGCAGTTCATAATGGCTCTCCTTCACCTGCCCATCCTCCACCACTACATCGAGGCGTGCAACGAACGAACCGAACGCTCCTGGCTCCGTTACCTTGCTATACTTGCCCTCGATGGGTTCACGCACGCGTTCATGCGTATCAGCGCCGAGAATGAGGTCAGCGCCTTCCACTTCGGGTTTGTTGGCGAGGTCCACCTGCTGGGCTAGGCCCATGTGTGTGACGAGGAAGACCATGGCACACTGCTCGTAGTCCCGCAGGATGCGGATATACTTCGCTACGTTGGTTTCCGGCTTGGTGAACTTGATGCCACAGCTATAAGCCGGCGATTGACGCTTCGGTGTCAACGGGTCATTGTACCCGATGAAGCCGATCTTGATGCCGGCGATGTTGCGTGTCCAGTAGGGCTGGAAGATCATCTCCCCGGCCAGGTCAGCGTTCGGATCCACGCTTCCACCGCAGAAGTCAGCGAGCTTCTCATGGTACATGTTCGCGCAGATCTTCGCTGCACGGTACCCGCCGAGGTCCTTCAGCATGGTCTCCTTGCCGTAGACCACTTCCCAGTTGCCTGGAAGGATCAGGTCATAGCCGACCGCGTTCATCAACGGCACGATCGCGCGGCCTTCGCTCTTCGCTGCCACACCACCACCTTGGAAACAATCGCCACCGTCAATGACGATGGTATTCTCGGGATCCTCGTTCCGCAGTGTATCGATCATCGTCTTCAGTACACCGTACCCACCCCGCTTCTTGTACACGGGTTCCCCATTCTCCAGGAAGAACTCATCGTGGGTATGCAGCTGCGCGTGGATGTCGCTCGTATGCAGGATGGTGAACTTCTGCGCCTTGCCTTGCTGGACGGCCCGGCTACCAACGAGTTCGTGCCGACGTTGCGCATCACCCAGTGCACCCATGGCCACGGTTGGTCCAAGCGTGAGACCGGCACCGAGCGCCCCCAGTGAACGCAGCATCTGCCTGCGCGATACACCATTCACTTCTTCAGAATGTGCACCACACGTGCAGCCTTCGGGATGGAGGATATCGCTCATGTCTTCTTCTTTTTAGCTGCGGCTTTGATCTCGGCAATGGGACCGAATGGACCGAATTTGTGCTGTGCTTCCGGAAGCGAGTCGATGAACGGTCCGAAAGGATGATCGACCGGTTTGCCAGCCAGGCTGGGCCAGTCCTTGGAAAGGTCCAGCCCGGGCCGTTGCCTCGAGTTCACATACGCAGCCACGTCCCAAGCCTCTTCATCCGAAAGCTGTGGACTCTCCCAGGTGACTCCTTGTGGCATGTTGTTCTTCACGTAACCAGCGAACCGAGAAAGGCGATACAACCCTGCACCGATGTTGTAGCTGTGCTCACCCCACAAGGGCGGATACTGGTAGGTGTTCCCATCGGCGGCGAAGACTCCTTCCCCACTCTTCTGGTGGCAGCTCTCGCACTTCGCTGTGTAGATCGCCTCCCCTTTCATCGGGTCCGCCGGTCGATCGAGGTAGGGAAGCTCGGCGAGACCCGAGCCCTTCGGCTTCTCGCCCCTATCAATGCCCGTACCGAGCCATTCCATGTACGCCACCAGTGCCCGCATCTCGCGGCTGTTGCTGTCCAGTGCTGTTCCGTTCAGGCTGCGCTCGAAACAATCGTTGATCCGCTTCACCACGCTCTCCGTGGCCCCACTACGCTCCCGGAACTTCGGGTACGTGCTCCACACCGCACTGTAGTTGTTCCCCCACGGACGGGTACCTGCATCCAAGTGGCAGTTCTGGCAGTTCATGCCATTGGTCCGTGTCGCTACGATGCCCCTCGGACCCAGGTAATACGCGGTATTGGCGATCAGCGCTCGACCATACCGGACCAGCTCTTCCCGCTCACCGCCGACGTGCTCGATCAACGTCGTGTCCAAGCCCATCCACAGACTATCTGCGGAATAGGTCGCCACCACGGGCGGTGCAGGTTGGAACCAGGCCTTCGGGGCGGAAATGAACCCAACGATGAGTACGATCACCGCCATGGTCGCACCGCGTAGATAACGACTGCTCAGTGGATCGTAGGCCTGACCAGCGCTCTCCTTCAGTGCCTTCATGGCCTGATCCACCACATTCTGCCAGAGCAGAATGAGCAGCGCCATGATGAGCAGGATGATCGGGACCAACATGACCTGCAGCGATCAGTGCGGAAGTTTCTCGCGGATCAAGCCGTACACCCAAGTCCCGGCAATGGCGCTCGCGAAGGTGACGATGATCACGCTGAAACCCGCGCCCATCTGGGCGAACAAGGGACCTGGACAAGCACCGGTGATGGCCCAACCCAAGCCGAAGATGAGTGCGCCGTAGATCTGGCCCTTGTTGAACTCCTTGGTCGGGATGTGGATCTCCTCGCCATAGACCGTCTTCGCCTTGGTGCGTTTGATGATCAATACGCTGATCAAGCCGACGAACACAGCCGTGCCGATCACACCATACATGTGGAAGCTCTCGAACCGGAACATCTCTTGGATGCGGAACCAGCTCACGATCTCGGCCTTCACGAAGACGATGCCGAAGAGAATGCCCCATGCAGCATACTTCAAGTTGTGCCACCACGGGTGCTTCAGCTCGCTCTCGTTCACGCACATGGCATCCAGCTCACGTGCTTGCAGGTCCGGGTTCGACGCACCGGTGGGAGCTTTTTGAAAGGTGTTCTCCATGACTTAGAGCGTAAGGAGGTAAGGAAGGATGAACCAGGTCATGATGATGCCACCGAGCATGAACATCACCGTGGCCACCAGGCTCGGCCATTGCAAGCTGCTGAGACCCATGATGGCGTGACCACTGGTGCAACCACCGGCATAACGGGTGCCGAAACCGACCATGAAACCGCCGATGACGAAGAAGATCAAGCCGCGAAGGGTGAAGAGCTGATCCCAGCTGAAGATCTCCGGAGGCAGCATCGCGCTAGAGTCGGTGATGCCTTTCGATGCGAGGTATTCGGCAGTTGGTTCCGCCAGCACCAATGGATTAGGATTGCTGAGGAACTGCGCGGCGATGAACGCACCAAATGCGATACCGCCTACGAAGAACAGGTTCCACACCTCCTTCTTCCAGTCGTACTTGAAGAACTTGATGTTCGCTGGTAGGCATGCCGCACACATGTGCCGCAGTGAACTACTGATCCCGAAGGTCTTGTTGCCAACAAGCAGGAGGTAGGGCACGGTGAGGCCGATGAGGGCCCCAGCCACATACCACGGCCAGGGTTGTTTGATCGCGTCGAGCATGGGTGTTGATCAGATGATCAGAGAATGAGATGATCAGATGATCGGCGGGGCCGATGACTTGATCTAAGGTTTGCGCTTTGCGTTGCTTGTCGAGATGATCTTGTTGAGGACCCGAATTATCGGAAGGAGCTTTTCGAGGCAGGCAGCTGCAGTGGTAATGTTCCTTGTGCGACAGAGTAGCAGCCAGTATTCCGTTTCATCTGCTTCCTTCAACGCGATCTTCATCTTGTGTATGAAGTCAGCCAGACTCTCCCCGTTCTGTGCTTCGCGCACCAGTGCTCCGATACCAGTTCCGCTACGAAAGAGCTGGTTCGAAACCGCGAACTTCTTCTGTTCTTGCAACTCCTCCGAAAGATCCCAAATGGACAATGCGAACTCGAAGGTCAAAGAGATGATCGCATTGTCCTTATACCTTGGGTTGTAGGACGCAGGCTCTTCAGCCACCAGCGAACTCTCTAGGAATTCGTCATTGACCAGAGCGTTCTGCCATTCTTTCAGATCAATTTTCCGGTAGTCCATCCTATGGAGGCATTATCCGATCTTCTGATCATCTCATTTTCTGATCACCGTGCTAGGGCAGACGTAGTCGGTCACCTTGATGTCGGTCTGCTTGATCGCATTGAACCCGCCGCGCACTTCCACGAGGTTGTGGTAGCCGCGTGACTTCAGGAGGCTCGCTGCGATCATGCTGCGGTATCCGCCAGCGCAATGCACGTAGTTCGTCTCCTCTTTGCTGAAGGCGGCCATCTCTTGATTGATGAACTGCAACGAAGCGTGCCAAGCACCATCGACGTGCTCTGCTGCGTATTCGCCATCCTTGCGGACATCCACCACACGCAGCTTGTTCTCGGCGAAACGTTCCGCGAACTCCGATGCATCGATGCGCTCGATGGTATCCACTTCTTTGCCGGAACTCTTCCACGCATCAACGCCTCCCTTCAAGTAGCCGAACACATTGTCGTAGCCGACACGGGCCAGTCGCGTGACCACTTCATCCTCGGCTCCCTCATCGGCCACGACCAGGAGCGGGTGCTTCACATCGGGGATCATCGCGCCCACCCACGGAGCAAAGTCGCCCTTGATACCGATGTTGATGCTTCGGGGGATGAAAGCATCCTTGAACGTTTCAGCATTGCGGGTGTCGAGCACAAGCGCGCCTTCGGTTTCCGCCACAAGCTCGAACTGGTCGGGAGTCAATCCACGCAGGCCTTGCTCTTTCACTGTATCCACGCTGGGGATCACACCCTTGTTCATCGCCACGTTCTGTGGGAAGTAGGCCGGCGGAGGCAATAGTCCATCCGTCACCTCCTTGATGAACTGCTCTTTGGTGGCGGCCTTCAACGCGTAGTTGTTCCGCTTCTGGTTGCCCAAGGTGTCGAAGGTCTCCTTGCTCATGTTCTTGCCGCAAGCGCTGCCAGCGCCGTGCGCAGGGTACACGATCACATCATCAGGCAGCGGCATGATCTTGTTGTGCAGACTCTCGTAGAGGAAACCAGCGAGGTCCTCCTGGGTCAATGCTCCCATCTTCTGCGCAAGGTCGGGGCGCCCCACATCGCCGATGAAGAGCGTATCACCGGTATAGATGCTGTGCGGCTTGCCGTTCTCGTCGATGAGCAAGTAGCACGTACTCTCCATGGTATGCCCGGGCGTATGCAGCACCTTGATCGTCACCTTACCGAGCTTCAGCTCTTCGCCATCCTTAGCGATATGCGCATCGAACGAAGGGTTCGCGTTCGGTCCGTACACGATGGGTGCTCCGGTCTTCTTGCTCAGGTCCAGGTGACCACTTACGAAGTCGGCATGGAAGTGCGTCTCCAGTACGTACTTGATCTTCGCGTTGCGTGCGTTGGCACGTTCGATGTAGGGGCTCGTTTCGCGCAGGGGATCGATGATCGCCGCTTCGCCGTCGCTCTCGATGTAGTATGCGCCTTGTGCCAGGCAGCCGGTGTAGATCTGTTCGATTTTCATGGTGTCGGGGATTTCACCACAGAGACACAGAGGGCACGGAGGGATG
>Ga0075154_10000745_pt1 | contig 26007 bp, 21 predicted proteins | sample JI71714BDNA_FD_70965 | JGI IMG/M metagenome (GOLD analysis project Ga0075154, IMG submission 70965) | Wastewater effluent complex algal communities from Wisconsin, to seasonally profile nutrient transformation and Carbon sequestration -... | ecosystem: Engineered > WWTP > Effluent > Algae...
TTCATTTGATCAGGTAGCAATATACTGTTGTTAAATTTTACATTTTTAATAGTGTTCTTCGAAAGAAATATTTTACTGATGTGCCACCTTAAACCTTTTTGGAGCAATAATGCTCTGATTACTTTAATCCCACCTACTGTACCTCCTGCACAACCACCGACAATCATTGCTCCGGCCACGATAAACAAAATGGACAAATCATCCCAAGCCCCAATATTGGATGTCTGCCACCCTGTTGTGGAAATAGCACTAACAAATTGAAATATACCTTCCCTAAACGGATCCAAAACTTGTTCAGACCTGATCAATAGCATAGGCAATATAATACAACCAACAATAGTAGCAATAAAAAATCCTCGGGTTTGAATATCATTCCAACATTCACTAAAATTTCTTTGAATAAAGAAGCGATAATAGAATGGTAAAGACAAACCACCCAAAAACTGTGGCAGTATCATCAGCATATCCATACCATAAGATTTATATCCTGCAATACTATCGTCAAGGGTGCTAAATCCTCCGGTGGCTATTGCTGACATCATGTGATTTATGGCATCAAAAAAGTTTTCAGCAATGGGATAATCTGGCAAAATAATGAGCGTCCCTACAAATATGTAAATCAGAATAAGTATGGAAACGATGACATAGGCCTTCCATATTCCTCTTGCTGTATGTATCACATTACTCCTTAGTTTGACACCGCTGGCTTCTGAATTGTATAATGACATAGTACCCTGACCTGGAATATGTCTGAATATAGCCAATGCCATGACGATGAAACCTGCCCCACCAACCCAATTGGCAAAAGATCTATAAAAAAGTAAAGATTTACCTATGGATGGTTCATGATAAGCCATCGTAAAACCCGTGGTAGTATATGCGCTTGTGCTTTCAAAGATACAATGCAAAGGATTTTTAAAATTTAGCAAACTAGAAGAGTAATCCATCCCTTCAGGTACAAATGATTGCATTTCGGTGAGAGGCGTAATATGTGCAATCACATAAAATGGTAACCCTCCAAGCACAATAATCATAAGCCATCCCAGCGCTGCAATTACTAAGGAATGTCTATATTCTGGCTCTCCTTCATTTCTTAATATTTTATAAAAAATATAACCTACAGCTGAAACCAATCCTCCTGAAATTAAAAATCCTTCCATAGCATACCATTCTCCATAAATAACAGCTGCAATTGCCGGCACCATTATTACAAATCCTAAGATGATCTGCAGGCTAGCTATTTGTTTAAAGATTGTCTTATACATTTTGCTTATTGGATTGATCTTGTATTTGAATGATAATATTTTTTAAAGCCATCAGCTTTGCTTTTAGATGGTCCGTTTCTTCGAGATATTGGGATGGATCAAAAGCCAATCTTTCTTCAATAAAAACTAGTAAATATTTTAATCCCTCATGAAATGTCTCAGTCGATGAAGCTTGAAAAATGGTGGCTACTTTTTGCTCCAATAGATGACCACAAAAGAAATCATTCTGCTGATGAATTATAGGTGAATTTTCTTGCATTTGATTTATATCGTGGGCCAATTGATACACTTCGACCAACTTCAATGCTGCTGATGTTGTCAATGGTAAACTATCCATGAACGATTACTATGTATAACACCACAAGCACAACCACTAAAGTAGCCCCTATCAATTTCCATAAAAAATGATTTAGAGTATTTTCATCAGTTTCCTCATTTAGTTGACTTTCTGTTCGCCACATATTCCGTACAATTTGCCACATGATTTGTGTATTTAATTTGATGGCACAAAGGTCATGCATATTAAATATGTAAAAAATAAAGGATCGCTATGGAGATGTAAAGATTTTATAAAGAAGCTTTATTGGAATTGTAAACTTGTTTGCATTATAGATATGCTTCATTTTGTAGTAACAACTTTCACCCCGGCTACTGAAACCGATACCCTACACCACTTTCCGTAATAATGTGCAAAGGATTGGTGTAATCTGATTCTATTTTTTTGCGCAATGTACCTACAAATACGCGGAGATATTGGGTTTCTGTCTGATATCCTATGCCCCATATTTCTCGGAGTATGTATTGATGGGTTAAGACTTTCCCTTCATTTTTGGCAAATAGGGCCAATAGATTGTATTCTGTAGAAGTGAGTTTAATTAGTTCGTTATTCTTCTTGATAACCCTACTCACTAAGTCTATTTCTAGATCACCACAGATGATCGATTGCGAACTGACAGTAGTGATGTTCCTTTTGATAGCTGATCGTATTCTTGCCAATAGTTCACCTGCTCGAAAAGGTTTGGTAAGGTAGTCCGTGGCTCCGTGATCTAATGCATTGATGATTTCTTTTTCTCCATCTAAAACAGAAAGCATGATAATGGGATTTTGGTACCATTCTCTAAGTTCTTTCAAAACTTCCTGACCACTCTTATCTGGCAAACCTATGTCTAGCAAAACTAAATCAGGAGTATGTGATGCACACAAAGAAATTCCTTCATTTCCTGTAGCTGCATGTATGACTTTATAATCATTGGACTCCAAGTTGATTTGGAGCAATTTACGAATTTGCGGTTCGTCATCAATAATGAGAATAAGCCATTTATTCATCTGTTTCAATATTTAATGTTGAAGATTCTGCCGGCAAAATTACAGTAAATAATGCACCACCTGAGGATTGATTTTCCAAAGTTATTTGTCCATTTAGTGCTTCTACAAATCCTTTCACAATAGACAAACCTAGTCCTGTACCACCTGTAGGTGCTCCTTTGAGTCTGTAAAATTTGTCAAAAACAAATTTAATCTCTTCTGTGGGAAATCCCCTTCCATTATCAGCTACATAAATACGAATAGATTCATCCAAGTAGGATGCAGATATTCTGACGGTAGATTTTGAAGGTGTGTGTACATGGGCATTCCTAATCAAATTGTACAATATCTGATCTACAAACACAGCATCTACTTTTATCAAAGGCACCTTTTCATCAGGGTTAAAAACGATGTTTAGCGCTTCCGAATGATGCGTTTTATATCTTTTAATCACCGAAAATATCAAGTCATTGATATCGACCCAATCTAAAATAGGTTTTAAAATGCCCGACTCCAGCCTACTCATACTTAGCAAGTTCTCCACTTGTTCGTTCAATCTAAGACTAGCGATTTTGATTTCATCTATGAGTTCATGTTGGGGAATATTAGATGGTGGAGTAGCTTGGTTTTCCAAAATATCTACCGCTCCAATGATAGCTGCAATGGGTGTCCGCAGTTCGTGTGAGAGTGAATTGAGCAATGTATCATATAGTTTCAGTGTATTTTCTTTTTCTTCCTTGTCTCTGACCTTGCGTTCTATTTCTCTGATTTTAAATGAAAGTACGGCATTGATAAATGCGATTACGAAATACATCAAAAACATCAAAACATCTTCTGGTGTGCCGATATGAAAGGTGCGTACTGGCGGTATAAAAAAGTAATTCCATATCAAGGCGCTTAATAATGCGGCAATCAAAACAGGTACAATATCAAACAACATAGCAGATACTGAAACCATTAATAACAATACCAAAGCCACTACCTGATAACCAATCCACCCTACAAAAAAGTACAAAATCAAAGAAGACAATACAATCAAAGTTGTACTCAAAAGTAACTGCTTCCTAAGGCTATCTTTCCTGAACGAAATCACTTTCACATCAAAGATATTTGTAACAAAGGTAAGGAAAGAGATATAAAGATTTTATAAAGCTTTTTTCCTAAATGCTTTATCAATATCCATTAGAGATAAAAATAACAAATTTCTTCTCCTCAATATATGAAAAGATGTAGCATCATCATTTTCACTACATCCCTGCATCCTCCATGATCACATCATATCGATAGCCAGCACCAAAATCCTTATTTAACACGATTTTACCTTTTAAAGCTACTTTGCTTCCTACAGCTATGTTTTGATTGGTAGTGACGGTAAGGTCTATGGTTTTGCCATTTTCTTTGGTACCATCTTGGATATGTGCCCAATTGCGACCCATGATGCCATTATTGACTTTTACACATTCGCCGGCTACAGTGATGATTTTACCTTCATATTTGGCTTTATTTTTCATGAGGTCTGATAGTTTAACAGCATCTTTTACTTCTGGTAGATTAGTAGGTGATGAAGTTGCCGTACCGGAGGAGGGAAGAACCTGCCCACTTGCTACTTGACCGCCGGGATGCTGATTTGCATTGATGATATTACTGACGAGATAGATAGTGTCAAAAGTTTTTTTGAACTCTACACTTTCAAAATTAGTCTTCATCAGTCCACCGCGGTAAAAGTAAGTTTGACCTTTGACAGCCTCAGTTTTTGCTGTGGCAATCCAGAAATTTTTTCCCGACTCGGTGACATTTAGATAGGTGTATCGTTCTGATTGGAGTATCTCGTTAGCTACCACTTGGTGTACATCTACCGGTGCAGCGCTTGGTGTCGTATTCGAATTACTAGACGTTACAGGTGCCATTGGGGAAGCTTCAGTACTGGTAGTCTCATCCGCCACGATTACTTTTGGTTTAGAGTCACAAGCCCAAAAATAGGTGACTGCGCTTAAAAAAACAATATATTTTAATGATGTCATTATTTAATTTTTTATTCTTTGTGTAATGGTGATAAAGTAACGATGCCAAGCTTTAGATGGTTCAAATGTACCCTCATAGCTACACATTAAAGCTGTCTTTTTAAGTAAATTTATTGAAAAACTTATACCTGCGATATGTTGCTTTAATCCGGTTTCAGTATTAAAAAAAGTGTAATTAATATTTCTGTAATTCACTTCTGTATTCAGTTTTCCCTTAAAAAAGTTATCGGAGATTCTACCACCCAAAATCATGCCTTTAAAGTAAAAAGATTCCAGCAAATTGATATTAACCGATGCTGTGGTACTTTTTTTCAGGATACTATTAAAGTTGATATTGGCTATGTAATTGGATGTTGGTTTTGCATTGCTTCCTTGGTATCTGTAAAAAGCAGATGTGTTGATATTTATCTTTTTGAAAGGGCTGTAATTGGCTTGTAGTCTGAAGCCTTGTCTTGTCTCTTGAGCTAATAATTGATCTATAAAAGTTTGATAGGATTCATAATAAATGATATTCCGTCGATTGTCATAAGATCCGGAAAGCGAAAGATTATTTCTGATTCTATATCGTAAAGAAGCATATATACTGGTCAATTGAGGTTGATAGGAAGTTTCACCATTTACTTTTTTATATAAGTCCATTTCTGATGAAAAGAATAAATTCAAATTTTTAACCAATGAATTATTATGTTGGAAATAGACAAATCGTCGATCGGTATTGGATTGATTCATTTGCTCAGCAATGGCAATAGATGTTTGTGATATGCCTTTAGCTGTTTTATCATTTCGCACCAGATAAGCACCAAATTGTGGCAAATTTTTATTAAAAGTAAAATTGGTAAAATCGGGTCTTGTTCCTGCGAAAGCACCTCCAATGTATCTACCTAAAACATACTCTGCCTGAACTCCATCTATGGCTCCCATGTTAGCTATATTGTTATTCATTTTTCTGCCTACCCAAATACTATACTTATCTGTAGGTGCATATTGTACCGACAAAGTAAAAATTTTAAAATCATCATAAAAATCTGTTGCTCTTTGTTGCTCTATACCATATCGATGACGATAGGTAAGATAAGATTGAACCGAAAATGCAGATTTATGCACGTTTTGAATATTGAGTGAAATGGCGGCTCGAATACGTTGAAAATTATTGTTATTGTCAGGATTAATACTAGCATTGGTAGAAAAAGTCAGTCTGCCTGTGGTAACTTGTTTTCTATTTTTTAAAGGACTTTGCACTACCGTATCTTGGTCACTATCAATGGTGACTGCGGGTACTATTACTTCTGGTTTAGTATCTGCTGTGTTTTCACTGATTACTTCACTTGGTTTAGAAAATCGGAAATTAACAGATTGGCCTATTTCTGTGGCTATATCCGTTATATTTTCTGTCACACAAGAAGTAGTAGATTTTTGTTTTACTACTAAAGCCTTGATAGGCTGAGTATTATACTGCAAGGACAATGTATCCCCAACCTCAATTGTAGATGTAGATAGAAACTTAACATAAACATTTTTACTACTTTTGTAGGTGATAACACCTTGTAAGTCATTATCCATTCCTTGGCCCATCACCAAAACCAGTGGTAAGATAAAAATTAAATAGGTTGATACTAAGCGCTTTTTCATACTTTTTTACTTTTCACCATCGGGATGGCACGCATAGCATGCATTACTGTTGTATTGATATCCATTTACTCCGTCATGTTTATCGGCCATATCAGCGGGATCATCGTGTTCATGACAATTAATACAACTAAATAAATTATAATTGCTGGAATTGAAGTGGCAATCTGCGCAGAGGTTCCATTCGCCATCATGTTTTCCACTGTAAATAGGGAAGTACAAGTTATCGTGATTAAAAGTAGATGGTGTCCAGGCACTTTGACTGTGACAAGCTGTACAATTTGTCGGAAACTGAGCAGCAGCATGATTTGGATTAGTCGTACTGTTGTAGTCACTTTGATGACAACCTACACAGGTATTGGGTGTATTGTTGTAGTTACCATTGTGACAGCTGATACAATCTAAAGGTATGTGCGCACCTGCCAATACATAATAATTATTGTGGTCGGGGAATAAAGCTGGCGTCCAGTTAGGAGCAGTGGTATGACAAGTAATACAATCATTAGATAGTCCCAAACTGCTATGATTTGGATTGACAGCACCATTATAGTCACTTTGATGACAACCTACACAAGTATTCGGAGTATTCGAGTAATTTCCATTGTGACAAAGTACACATTCTGTAGCTATGCTATTATGTGCTCCTGTAAGTGGATAATAATTATTGTGATTGAATGAAGATGGCGCCCAAGCATTTTGGCTATGGCAACTTGCGCAGTCCGTAGGAAACTGATTGACACTGTGATTTGGATTTACAGCCGTATTATAATCTGATGCGTGGCATCCAAAACAATTGTTGGGTGTATTGTTATAATCACCATTGTGACATGCTACACAATTATTGGCAATAGGGATGTGCGCTCCAGCTATCACATAAAAATCATTATGATTGGGCATATTTGCTGGACTCCATCCAGGTGCTGTGGTATGACACGTAGTACAATCTGTAGAAAAGGCCAAAGCTCCGTGATTTGGATTTATAGACGTATTATAGTCTCCCTGATGACAACCCACACAGGTGGTCGGTGTGTTGGTATAGTTTCCATTATGACAGGAAGCACATTGATTGGCAATGATTGCATGTCCACCGGTCAATGGCCATACTGTATTGTGATCAAAGGTAGAAGGCATCCAGGCATTTTGTGAATGACAAATGGTACAGTCTGTAGGATATCCGCTGGTCACGTGGTTAGGGTTGGTTGTAGCGTTAAAGTCGCTCTGGTGACACCCAACACAGGTGGTCGGTGTAGTGGTATAGTTTCCATTAATATGGCAGGCAATACAATTATTAGCTATAGTAGCATGCGCACCTATCAAAGGATATACCGTGTTATGATCAAAAGTGGAAGGTGACCAAGCGTCTTGACTATGACATGACACACAGTCATTAGGAAGCTGCTGTGCTGTATGGTTAGGATCAGTTGTAGCTGCAAAATCTGATTGGTGACAGCCTACACAGGTTTTAGGTGTATTGTTATAATCACCATTATGACAGGCTGTACAATTGTTTGCTATGGCCAAATGCGCGCCAGCAATCACATAATAACTATCATGATTTGGCATGGTGGCAGGACTCCAACCCGGATCAGTAGTGTGGCAGCTAGTACAATTTGTCGTAAAGCCCAAACTACTGTGATTTGGATTTATAGTGGTATTAAAATCATCCTGATGACAACTGACGCATTCTGATGAAGTGTTATTGTAGTTTCCATTATGACAATCCACACAGTTGGCTGCAATGGTAGCATGCGCGCCCGTCAATGGCCAGAAAATAGCATGATCAAATACGGATGGCGTCCATGCTGTCTGTGAGTGACATGTGGTACAATCCGTAGGAAACATTCCAGCTTCATGGTCAGGATTGGTCGTACTGTTAAAATCGTCTGTATGACATCCTATACATGTATTCGGAGTATTGTTATAATTTCCATTGTGACAAAGGGCACAGTTGGCAGCTATAGACAAGTGCGCTCCTTCTAGTACGTAATAGTTATTGTGTATGCCAAAGGTGGCAGGACTCCAGCCCGGTTGTGTTGTATGACATTGGGCACAGTCTGTAGGTATGCCCGATGCTAAGTGATTGGGATTGGTAGCCTGATTGAAATCTTGGGTGTGACAATCCATACAAACTGTGGAAGTTCCCTGAAAACCTGAAGCGTGACATTGCGTACAATCTGCTGTAACATGTGCACCAGTCAATGGGAAAGCCGTCGTATTATGATCAAAAATAAAGGAAGCATCTCCTGTCGGATGACATGCTAGACATGCTGGACTGTTATACACATATCCATTCACACCTACGTGGTCATCATTGGTTTCTGGGTTTTGATGACAGGTGATACAAGTAAACTGGCTGTAGTCTGATGGATTGTTGTGGCATTCCTGACATTGGTTCCACGTTCCCTGATGTTTTCCACTATAGATCGGAAAATATTGCCCATCGTGATTGAATGTAGATGGCGACCAAGCATTTTCTGAATGACAGGAAGCACATTCCGTTGGAAACTGTAAAGCTATATGGTTAGGATCTGTTGTTGCGGTATAGTCCGAATTGTGACATCCTACACAAGTATTGGGAGTATTATTGTAATCACCCTGATGACAACTTATACAGTCGGAAGCTATGGCCGCATGAGCACCATTAAGTGGATAGAAAGTATTGTGTATCGTAAATGTAGCCGGACTCCAACCTGCAACAGTCGTATGACAAAGGATACAGTCTGTGGTGAGATTCAGTTGTTGGTGATTTGGATTGGCGCTTGCCATAAAGTCATTATTGTGACAACTTACGCAGCTGGTAGGTGTATTTTCAAATCCTCCAGCATGACATTGCATACAATCCGTATCTAAGTGGGCGCCTGTGAGCGGAAAAGCCGTCATATTATGATCAAAAATATTATCTGCATCTCCCGTTGGATGACAAGCGAGGCAGGCCGGGCTGAAATAACTATATCCACCTACGCCATCATGTTGATTATTGGTTTCAGGATTTTGATGACAAGTGATACAGGTAAACTGTGCCCACTGTCCTGGTGTACTGTGACATTCTATACAATCATTCCAGACACCCTGATGTTTACCACTATTGATAGGAAAATACATCCCATCATGATCAAAGGTAGACGGCTTCCATACGCTCTCAGAATGGCATTGAGCACAATCTTGCGGAAATAATAATTGGACGTGATTGGGATTGGTCGTTGAAGTATAATCATTGGTATGACATGCGTAACAAGTGTTGGGTGTATTGTTATAGTCACCATTATGACATTGGATACAGTCAGAGGCTATCAATGCATGGGCACCATTCAAAGCGTAGTATGTGTTGTGATTTGCAAATGTTGCAGGATTCCAACCTGGATTTGTAGTATGACATTGAATACAATCTGTACTAAAACCAAGTTTTTGGTGGTCAGGATTTTTACTGGTGTTAAAGTCCGTCGTATGACAATCAACACACAGCGTAGAAGTTCCTGCATATCCTGCGCTATGACAACTGATACAAGCCGTAGTAGTGTGTGCGCCTGTCAGTGGAAACATAGTCATATTGTGATCGAAAACATTGTCAGCATCTCCTGAAGGATGGCAAGCCAAACAAGCATTATTTTCATAATTGTAACCCGTAACACCATCATGAACATTATCAGTTTCAGGATTTGTATGACAACCTACACAAGAAAACTGCTTGAAATCTCCTGCAACTGTGTGACAATCCATGCACGCAGACCATTGCCCATTGTGCTTACCGCTGAATATAGGAAAATATAAGCCATCATGATTAAATGTAGATGGTGACCACGCATTTTCACCATGACACGATGTACAGTCCTTATCAAAATTATTGAGCTTGTGGTCTGGCATTTGCACTTCGTTGTAGTCAGTATTGTGGCATCCAAAACAAGTATTGGGCGTATTATTATAATCTCCTTGATGACACTTTGCACAGTCATTGGATATCACAGCATGTGCGCCATTTAACGCGTAGTAGGTATTATGATCTGCAAATGTGGCCGGACTCCATCCGGGTTGTGTAGTATGGCACGACGCACAATCCTTGGTCAATCCTAGCTGCACGTGATTTGGATTGGCCGCGGTATTGAAATCTGTGGTATGGCAATCCATACAGGCTGTGGATGTACCCTGATATCCGGTTGCATGACAAGAGATACAAGCCGCAGACCGATGTGCCCCTGTCAGCGGAAAATTAGTATTGTCGTGATTGAATGCCATATCAGCATCACCGGTTGGATGACAAGCTAGGCAGGCATCATCTTGATATTGATACCCAGATATTCCATGGTGAACATTGTCAGTTTCTGGATTGGTGTGGCAGCCGACACAAGTAAAGGCTGAAAAATCATTGGGCTGAGTGTGGCATGCATTACAGTCATTCCAAACGCCTTTATGTTTTCCAGAGTAGATAGGAAAAAAACGACCATCGTGTTCTGTAAAGTTTACAGGTTTCCATCCTACGGAGAGCGTATGGCAGTCTGTACATTGAGTAGAAAATCCAGCACTTTTGTGATTGGGTACCAAAGTATTGTCATAGTCTTGCTGATGACATGAAATACAGTTGGGAGAAATCACAGCATAGTCTTCAGCAAGGTGACAAGCTTTACAATCTGCAATTTGGTGACCTTGTTCTAATGGGAAAAAACTATGATCTACGATATCCGTATTCCATCCTGAACCATTCACACCATGGCAAGCTGCGCAATCATTACTAAAATTATTTTTAATGTGATTGGGCTTTTGGGTATTTACATAATCGGACCGGTGACAGTCTATGCAAGTGACTCCTGTAGGTGAATATCTAGAGTTACTTTCGCTTTGATGGCAGGCATTGCAGTCAATCGTAGCGTGTACTCCCATGAGAGGGAAGGATGTTTGTTCGTGAAGTTGGGTGATATTTTCTACGATCCACGATTGTGGCGTATGACATCGTGCACAGTCATTTCCCACTGTTTGTTGATGTACATCTGTGTGACAGGAAATACAAGTGCTTTCAGCTTTTTTAAATTCCAGTGTCTGATGACAAGATCTACAGTCCAAATCTCTATGTTGGCCTACGAGTGGAAAGGCTGTACTATCATGGTTAAAGGTAGCTTTGTTTTGATTAAAGGTCCAATTTTCTGGATGATGACAAGATGCGCAGTTGATGTTGAAGTCAGAACCATGAGGGGATTGGGCCAAGATGCTTTGACAAAAAATATAAATCAAAAAGAAAAATAATGACCTGCTCACTTATACTTTATGAAAAGAACCACTTTATGGCTCACCATTTAAGTGGCAAGTTAGTAAATTGTCATGAAATTGTAAAATTACAGCTTAAAAAAAATGCTGAACGGGAATATTTATCAGATGAAATGGGTAAAAATGAAGGCATTTTGTGAAAACAATTGCAAGCGTGAGAATAGTTAGGCATTGATGGAAAGAATGAACCGGAATATTGATTTACGATTTACATCATTTTTTCATTATTATAAGGAATAAAATTGGTTGGAAATATGACAGTCATGACTTGTACTTTTGTGTGTTCATACGTTATTTTTCTTTTTAGGGAGATGTGATATTTATTAATCTTCATCCCACATAAAACATACTAAAGGAAAAGTCTTTCAGCTTCATTTATCGCACGGTCAAAAACTGCGACAATCAGAGTCAGTTAGATACGCTATGACACACAAAGTATGCAGGACGTTTCAATTATTCTAAAGAATTTTTTTAGTCTATACTCGTTTTTGCTCTCTTTATTATTTTTACAATTTCAAACCAAATAACAGATATAAACCCGATAGTCACACACATCAAAAGTTGAGATAAACTTAATGTTTCAAACTCAAAAAATGTGGTCAATGGATTTACATAAAGTATGATGCCAACTATTGCAATTGTGGACAAAACGATAAATATAACCATATCATTTTTATATTGTAAGGTTTTCAAAACGGAATAATAAAATGAACGGTTAATTAAGGTTAGAAAAATATTTGCGGTAATTAAAACGGTAAATGTCATCGTTCGGGTAAGTGCTTCATTAAATCCATTTATTACTGAATACTGGTAAATAAATAAGGTTCCTGCAGTTATGAGTAAACCTTGAATAACACTAATCGATAGTTCACTCCAATTAAAGAATGTTGTAGTCAGTGGTTTGGGTTTTTGTTGCATGGTATTGGGTTCAATGGGTTCGTTTTCATAAATAATAGAACAAGTCGGACCCATGATCAATTCTAAAAAAATAATATGGATGGGCGAAAAAATATTCGGATAAATCCATCCTAAAGCTAGTGGAATAAAAACTGTTAGTATGATGGGTATGTGAATGGATATGATGTATTGTATAGCTTTTTTAAGATTGGTGTAAATTTTTCTACCCATGGCAATGGCATCAACCATTTTGGACAAGTCGTCTTCTAATAAGATCAGTGATGCCGCTTGCTTAGCTATTTCTGTTCCTTTTTTACCCATGGCAATCCCTATATGAGCTGCCTTTAATGCGGGACCATCATTGACACCATCACCTGTCATGGCCACTATTTGGTTATTAGATTTTAAAGCATTGATTATTTTCAGTTTTGCTTCGGGAAACATGCGCGTAAATATTGCAGTATCCAACACTCGATTTTGTAAATCTTTTTCAGACAAATCCATCAGTTCATCACCAGTAATGGTTTTATCATAATCCTTGAAGCCTATTTGTTTGGCTATGGAAATGGTAGTAGCTGCATTGTCGCCTGTAATAATTTTTACTTTGATACCTGCAGCGTAAAAATCTTCCAGTACTTTCTGAATATTTTTTTTGGGTGGATCATAGAAAGCAACTATTCCTTTAAATTCAAAGGGTAAATCTTGTTGTTTGGAAGGATAATGATCACCAAAAAACTTAGAAACGCCTACACCCAACACTCTGTAACCATCCGTTGTTAAAAGATCGATAGCATCAAGAATATGTTGCTTTTCTATCTCAGTAAGACTTGAAACATCTATTAATGCTTCAGGCGCTCCTTTGGCTGCAATAATTTTATTACCATGGTTATCCGAAAAAACATGTGTCATCATGGGCGGTTTGCCATCTAATGGATATTCATGAACAAGTTTAAAATTTTGTCGTTGATCATTGGGTATTACCTTGGTGTAGGTTTGATGTAAAGCCACTTCCATGGAATCAAAAGGAATGGGCTCACTTGACCACATGGCTAATTCTATTAATTCTTTATCATCAGAAGTTAATGTATCTTCAGGACTAAATACTTTATTACCTTTCAATACAAACAATTTAGCTAAACTCATCTTATTTTCAGTAATCGTTCCTGTTTTATCTATACATATAACCGTAGCACTGCCTAAGGTTTCAACAGTTTTTGTTTGCTTAACCACAATCCCCATCTTCATTAAGCGCCAGGCACCTAAGGCCATAAAAGTGGTAAATGCTACAGGAATTTCTTCAGGTAAAATGCTCATTGCCAAAGTAAGAGATTGTAATAAGCTGTTCAATACATTTTGTGTCTTCCAATAATTAATGACCCACACAATGACAAAAACGATGGCACCAACGATAACCATCCATTTAACAAAATTAGCAATTTGTATCTCTAATGGTGTTTTTTCTTCATTGATGCTTTCTAAACTCTTTCCGATTTTACCTAATTTAGTTTCATTGCCAATGGCGGTAATTTTTGCAATGGCCAATCCACTGGCTACGATGGTTCCACTATAAACAAAATTATTTTCATGGTCTTTATTTTTGTAAACAGCAAGGGATTCACCGGTGAGTATAGATTCGTTTACTGAAAAATCGCTGGAATACACAATACATCCGTCTGCGGTGATGGATGAGCCTTCTTCTACTAAGACGTAGTCGCCAAGTACTATATCTTCACTTTTGATTTCGATGACTTCTGCATTTCGGATGACTTTACCATTGGGTTGTGAAAGCTCTTTTAGCTTTTCCAAAGCATTTTTACTTCGCGAATCCTGATACAACGATATGGATGCGATAATAAGAATGGCAACTACCATAATGATACCATCAATAGTTTTCCCACTAATAAAATATATTGAAGAAGTCACCAACAATAATATTATCATGGGTTCTTTGGTGATTTGTATTATAGTTTCTATAAAACTATAGTCTTTTTTGTAAGTTAATCTATTTTGCCCATATTTTTCTCTGGCAAGTATAACTTGATCACTGTTTAAACCTGGTATATCGAAGTGGTTTGCTGACATAGTCAAATATTTTCTTTTTGTATGTGTGGTATTGTAAGTCGTTCCTACCAATTAGTTAATAGATTACATCCTACCTTAAAGGTCGCTGATCGTTACATATTATTTTATATACCACACAAATCTAAAATTCGTTCTACTGATGACAATCTGTACAAGTCAACTTCCCATTTCGGTATAGTACAGTCGTGATACCGTTGGTTGTGGTAGGTTGATGACACTTATTGCAATCTACGGTAACATGTGCACCTTCGAGCTTAAAACGTGTATTGTCGTGATTAAAATTGCTTCTATCCCACTTTTCAAAACCATGACATCGTTTACAATCGGTTACACCTGCTGCTTCAAACTGAGACCCATGTATATTGTCATGACAAGAAGCACATTGCTGATCAAGATTTATAAATTGTTGGGTGACCTTATTGTCTACAGCCTTAAAGTGGCACGACTTACATGAAGTGGTTTGGTGTTTGCCTAGAAGCTTGAAATTGGTCAGTTGATGGTCAAAATCTATGCTTGCCCAATTATCATTATTATGACAAGCCGCACAATCATTTTTTGGGATAAACTTTTCAGAAATAAAATCTTTATGGATATTGTCGTGGCAATCGATACATTGGCTACCGATGTTCCTAAATTTCCATTGAGTACCGTCCGATTTATGACACTCAAAGCATGGAGTGGCCTGATGTGCACCTTTCAGTGGAAATGCAGATTTTTCATGCCGCTCAAAATCAAAACTACTACCTACAAAACCAGCAGTATTATGACAAGAAATACAATCATTGTCAGGTAATGTGGCAAAATCTCCTTTATGGTAGTCCTGATGACAATTTTTGCACGCATCGTGTGCTAAAGGAGCAGTCATGTATGTTTGGGTATGGCATTTGCGACAATCTACTGCCGTATGTTTGCCTTCTAAGATATATCCTGTTAGATCATGATTGAATGTTTTGGGAATATTTTTAATCCCGAATGATTGTTGAGTATGGCAAGTGATGCAGTCATTTCCCAATTTACTTTCGTGTATGTCTTTATGACAAGTAAGGCAGGTGATGTTATTGTTACCTGCAAATTCCTTGTAGGTATCCTTAGTACCAGGTCGGTTATCGTGACATTTTTTACAGTCTATGGTTTTGTGTTTGCCTTCTAGATTGAAACCAGTCAAACTATGATTAAAGACAGAAGTAGTTTTCATCTTACTAAAAGACTCTACACTATGACATGATTTACAATCAGTACCGAAATTACCATGGTGTGGGTCTTTATGACAGGAATTGCAATTTTTGAATGGTGTATTGGCAAACTGTTGGAATTTTTTACCATTTTTCATCTCCACTTTATGACATTTTGCGCAGTCTACATTGGCATGACCACCCGTTAAAGGAAAATCTGTTTTATTGTGGTTAAAGTGGGTTGCCGGAGCGAAGTTGTCATAATTATGACATTTTGCACAATCATTGTCCATCGTTTTTTGATGGTAGTCATCGTGGCAAGAGATGCATTTTAGATCTAAACCTAAGTATGTATTGTTATTTTGTTTGATTTTGAAATCAGCGATATGATCATCTGCATGACATTTGGCACAGTCGTTCACTTTTTTGTGTGCACCTTTGAGTTCATAGCCAGTGAGATTATGATTAAAGTTCTTTTTGTCAAAACGAATCATCTCAAACTTCACACCATGATGTTCACTATGACAAGTAATACAATCTTTGCCTTTTACATCTTTGGATACATGATATCCTTTATTTTGAGCGATTCTATTTTTTAGAGGTTTATGGCAGTCCAGGCACTTTTGCTCCGAGATTTTAGCACCCAGATCATGACAAGCCGTACAATTACTGATACCTTCTAAAGATGTGTGCGCTTTGGTCAGTTTTCCAGGCGATATTTGGGCCATAGACGCTACCATACTTAACGACCCGATAAAGAGTGTCAAGCTGATTCTAGTGAAGAAGATATTTTTTAAAATGTTGTGCAATGACTATTTTTTATGTGATAACATCGTGTAATTAAATCTTTTGGATATCTCAATTCCAGCTTTTTGCAAAAATTGTGTCGGCAATTCTCCGCCTGCAAAAATATAGACAAAATCATTGTCTAAGGAAAGTGCTGACTCATCTTTCAGTGTCAAATGAACATGTTTTTCAGTTATTTCTTTAACGTTGGAGCCAAATATCACCTTTAGCTTACCTGTCTCCATGGCATGGGATATATTTTGAGCATTTAAAGGTTTGATTCTATTGAACTGTTCACTTCTATAAGATAATACTACATCGTTTTCATCCGCCAAAAGCAAAGCACTTTCGATAGCAGAATCTCCACCACCGACCACCAAAATCTGCTTACCATTAATCAATTCGGGTTCGAGGAGTTTATAGGTCACTTTTTCTAAATGCTCACCAGGAACTCCCAATTTTCTTGGAGTGCCTCTGCGACCTATAGCCAGTAATACTCTATGGGCAAAAAACGTATCGCCTTTTAAAGTGGTAATCAAAAATTGGCCATCTTTTTTACTTATTTGTTCAACTTTGGCATGCTCCACTATTTGAATATTATTATTACTAATAGCTTCCTGCCACAGTGTTAGTAATTCAGTTTTGCTTGTTTGGAAAAGTTTGACTTTTCCATGTCCAGGTAGATCCATAGGAGATGTCATCACTATCTTAGCTCTAGGAAAGTTATACACGGTGCCACCCAAGGTATCTTGTTCTAATGTAATGGCATTTAAACCCATTATTTTTGCTTGTAGCGATGCAGAAATACCGGCCGGACCAGCACCAATGATAACCAAATCATAATCCGCTTGGTGACCTTTTACTACCGTCTCGGATATACATTCGGCCGCTTGCTTACCCTGTTCCACACTATTTTTGATCAATCCCATTCCTCCCAATTCACCAGCTATAAACATACCCTGAACATTGGTTTCAAAATTTTGATTAACATGTGGTAGATCTACACCTCGTTTTTCAGTACCTATTTTTAATGAGATAGCTTCAACTGGACATGCATGAAAACAAGCACCATGACCAATACATCTGGATGCATTGATGAGTGTAGCCCGACCATTACGGATACCAATGATTTCTTTTTCAGGACAAGCGATGACACAAGCGCCACTTTTAATACAATTATCTTCATCAATATATGGGTACAAGGATACAGGTTCGTAGGCCCCTGCTTCTTTAGCTATTTCTATTTTATAACCTACATCTTTGGATTCTTTCTTTAATTTCCTGATGTAAACATACATAATCAATGCACACAATAAACCAACAATGGTATATATAAGTATTTCTTCCATCATAATCAGAATATCCAGGTATAACCAAAAGCAACCGTCACTACGACATGGATGATCATAATAATCAGCATGATCAAAGCGAATGGAAGGTGAGCAATGTGCCAATATCTAAAAAGCTTTTGCATCGTAACCAATCGATGTATCTTGCGTGTGAGCGCCATTTCAGTGCTTACAAGATTCATGATAAGATTCACTTCTTTGGCAGATTTATTTTCATTTTTTAATTTAGCTCTGATGGCGCTTTTGTGTTTAAATTCATCTACATATTGTGTAAAAAATCCACTAAATCCATGGTAGTTATCAGGAGATTTTATGGCTGTAGATTTGATCAATTCTCCAATATTGATGGCAGAATTGGCAAGATGATCGACCATATTGGCATTGGTCTCTGTCTTCATTTCCTGTATTTCGTGTAGACTCAGTTCCCTACCTTGTATTGTCCTCGGTATTTGCAAATATATAAACCTGCCAATGACACCGCTAGCCACTACGGCCACCATGCTCCAAAAACTAATAGAAACGATACCTCCAAACTTAAATGCAGTATGAAATAATACCATGATCGGACCAAGCGTACATAAAAATATATGAAACTCTAGCCAATGTTTTAGTACACCTATCCTACTTAATGTCCGAAATCTTTTTCTGGCCATGTAGCCAAATACGCCAATCAGAATCAGTAAGGTACCTATGATACCCAAACCATGCCCTACCAGTCCATTGGGTTTTAAGGCAGTATGACTTTCGTGATAAAACCGCTCTTCCATACTGGTACCGTAGTAAGATGCTCCATTTACGATCAAAAATACGGTCACGGCAATTACTATACTGACTAGAGAGGCGACATAGATTTTATGTCCGGTTGATGTCATTTTTTAAAATGTATGATTCGCAAAGTTATTAAATTTTACAAACTCACCAAAGCAAAATTGTGCTATGATGATCAAGGTCATATTTTATAAATATATTGTTTGGTTATTTTGATTTTTCTATTCTTTCCTTCAACATAATCAAGTCTAAAAAATCATTGATATTTTCTTCCTTGAGCGCTTGATAGACCTTTCTGTCTTGATTTGCTCTTTCGGCCATTTCGTACTTCATTTTCTGATATTGTAGTCTTGCCCATTGATTTTTTCGCAAATAATCCCTGGTTTGGATATGCCTTTCCAATGCCTTACTATGCGTAGGACAAACGTATAAATGATGGCTAATAGTATCCAGTATAGGATCAGCATAGTTTTGTGATCTTTTGAAAACGTCTCGATCTTCGATACCTTGGTTACCATTATGATAGTACCCTATTTTTTCCAACGCTGATTTAATTATTGTAAATTCATCATGAGTTTTGTAGACGATGTCTATATCTATGATGGGTTTTGCGTCTAGATTTGGTACTGATGTGCTTCCGACATGCTCGATGATAAAAGTATTTGTACCAATAGCATTTTCTATTTTGGTTTTAATACTTTCAAAATGAGTTTTCCAATCTGCTGTGTATTTAAAAAGTAACATATGGCATTGGTTTACAGTAAACTAAGTTTTGGTATATGAATTGCTGGGCAAAAGTATAGTTTTTATTGATTTAGAAAGCATATTGATTTGCTTAGAACGATATTTTAAAATTTTAAAATTGAGTCCACTCCAAAAAATCGTAAAAATTAAAATGCCACTCATATATCGGTTAAAGACTCTAATTTGCATAAATATTTAAATTTTTTTTATTTTGTACTTTTTTGTGCCTTTGTTGCAAAATTATACTTTTGAAGTACGCTCAAGGTTTAAATTTATGAACTATTTATCTAACAATTGCGTTTACATTACAGATAAAATATGCTCAGTAGATTTTTACATATCATCCTTGCCTTAAATCTTTTGGTTTCTTCCACAGGAGTAGCCGTTTATGAGCATATTTGTAGTAAAAAAGGTACCACTTTAGGGTTTTTTCAAAAACCAGAAAACTGTTGTCACAAAACTAAAGTCAAATCTTGCTGCCTTAAGAGTAAAGCAAAGACTTGCAGTATTCCGATTGATACAAACGCTAGCCAGCCAACATTCAACAAAAAACCTTGCTGCGAAGACAAGTCTCACTTCAATAAACTAAACATTTCTGCTACAGCTTATGATAAAATAGTTCTTGAGTATGTCCAGAATATATTTTCATTTTCAGAGCAAAGATCTATTATCGAACTATTAGAACTACCTACATCAAATGAAAAAACTTTATCTTTTCGATTATACAAACCACCGTCACTCTATACTGAAAATATAAGAGTACTCTACCAGTCTTTTTTATGTTAGGCCTCTGACATTCGGGCAGTTTTTATATCATACAGGATATAAATGCTCACTATTTGGCTATAGCCAATGTTGCCTTTCAAGACAAGATAACGGATTCATTAAGTTATTTTTTTCAAGAATCAGAATTGTAACAGACCTTTTGATTTGAAAAATTTAGTTTTTTGATAACAGTCTTTATTTTATCAATCATAAAAACAATTAAAATGAACTCATTCATTAAAAATATCATCATCATTTTGATATCTTTATTCATATCAAATATAGGCATTGCACAAATTAAAAATCTTAAAGTTGCTGAGGTTAAAGTGTATGGCAACTGTGGTATGTGTAAAAAGAAAATAGAAAAAGCTGGAAATGCCAAAGGTGTGTCCACTGTCCTATGGGATGCCAAAACAGAGATGGCAAAGATCACTATAGATAGTACTAAAACTACTGTAGATCAAGTGCTCAAAAAAATCGCTACTGTAGGTTATGACAACGTAAAATACAGAGCCGCAGATAGTGTCTATGATAAACTTCATGGCTGTTGTAAATACGACAGACTTGCTAAATCAAGTAAATAAAATGAGTATGAAATATTTATTGATCTTATTGCTTATAATTCCAATGATGTCAGTCGCGCAGATAGATTTTCCGCCCGCTAGTCCTGATGCTACTTGGAATCACCAATTAGGGTTTACACAAGTATCGCTGAGCTACTCTAGACCACAAATGCGTGGGCGAAAAATATTTGGAAGCCTTGTACCATATAACGAGTTGTGGAGAACTGGAGCTGGAGAAAGTACCAGAATCACCTTTAGTGAAGACATTATTTTTGGGGAGCAAATGGTTAAAAAAGGAAAATATGGCATGTATTCCATTCCAAATCAAAACGAATGGACGATCATATTGAATGAAGATTCAAGCCTTCACGGAGATTTTGGGTACGAAGAAAAGAAGGACGTATTGAGAATCAAAGTCAAACCATCTACTTTTAAAGAAGTACAAGAATCATTCACCATGGATTTGGTAGATTTTAAAGCTGACTATTCGGCTTCGTTAGAATTGAGATGGGAAAACACTTCTGTCAAAATTCCTATCAAGAGTATGGCAGATGGAAAGATCATGGCTCAAATAGAAGAAGTACTTTTAGTAAATCAATCTACCAATCCTGGTTTGCTTAATAAAGCTGCCCAATATTATGTAAACCAAAATAAAGATCTCAATCAGGCAGCCATTTGGTCTCAGCAATCAGAGAAGTTTGCTCCTGATAATTTTAACTATGCACTACTTACTTCTAAAATATTTTCAACATTAAAAAATTATCCTGAAGCCATAGCCGCGGCAGAAAGAGCCTTAGAACAAGCTGATGACGACAAAATGGCCGAGATCAAAGCACAAATAGAAGATTGGAAAAAGTATATTACTCCTCAAGGTATGAAAATAGGCCAATTTTTGCCAAATGTGACTATACAAGGTATCAAAAAGGACGTGGTAAACCTCCAGGATTTAAAAGGGAAAACACTCTTGATAGATTTTTGGGCTTCTTGGTGTGCTCCATGTCGTAAAGCAAACAAAAAATTGGTCAAGCTGTACAAAGAGTATGGTGGTAAAGACTTTGAAATGGTTGGAATTTCAGTAGATAAGGACATGAAAAAGTGGCAATCCGCCATACTAAAAGACAAATTGGAACATTCCCAGTATATCGATCCAAAAGGTTTTGACGCAAAGTCAGCAGAAGCCTTTGAAGTAGAAGCATTGCCTGCCAGTTATTTATTTGACAAAGAAGGTAGGTTGGTCATGATTAACCCAACAGAAAGTGAAATCACCAATTATTTAAATCAAATCAAAAAGAATTAAAATGAACTTTAAATATATCACCGTATTAATTGCATTTGTATTTACGTTTACGAATACAAACGCTCAAATTTCCAAGGTAGAAATCTTAGCTACGGGTCTTACCTGCTCTATGTGTTCTAATGCCATCAACAAGCAACTCAAATCACTACCGGAAGTAGATAGCGTAGGTGTCGATCTCAATACCAATACTTTTACAGTACACATCAGCGAAAATACAGCTATAAGTCCCAGAAAACTAAAGGAACGAGTAGAAAAGGCTGGCTTTTTTGTGGGATCTATGATAGTCACCATGACTTTTGACAATGTCGCCATACCCAATGATAATAAAATTGAAATCGATGGTTTTTCATTTATGGTGTTGGAATCAGGATCACCACTGCTTAATGGAAGTGTACCATTTAGAATTCTGGATAAAGGTTATGTGACACAAAAAGAGTTTAAAAAATTGTCCAAAGCTCACTCAAAAATACCCACATTCCTTGGTGGTGGCGAAGATGATTATCACATAAAAATCCAATCCTTATGAGAAAGTTTTTAGTCATTATTTTTACTCTCTCATTTTATGGTGTAAAATCTCAGGAGCTTTTTGTAGTAACAGATCCTGCGAGCAATGTTCCAACTGGTTCGCTTGGAGTCAGGTTGGGTCACTCCCTTTTTAAAGAAGTTTTTGAACCTGGCTATAATTATCATTTAATGCCAGAAATCACCTATGGTATCAATAAGTCGCTTATGGTACGAACGTCAGCATTTATAAGCAATAGAAATAATAGTCTTTATGCTGAGGGCTTTGGCGTATTTGCAAAGTATAGATTCTATTCCATTGATGATTTGCACAGTCATTTTAGAATGGCAGCTTTTGGCAGATACAGTTTCAATAGAGCAGATATCCATCAGGAACAAATAGAGACCATGGGTCACAATACGGGATATGAAGGCGGAATCGTAGCCACACAGTTGATAAAAAAAGTAGCCATCAGCACATCCATTAGTTATGAAAAAGCAATGGACAATAGACCAGATTACGAATTTCCCACCAGTCAAGGAAACACTGCATCAAATTATACGCTTTCTGTTGGTAGGCTGATGTACCCCAAAAAGTACACCACCTTCAAAGAAACTAATATCAACTTGATGCTAGAGTTTATGGGTCAAACCATATTGGAAAATGGTAAAACATTTCTCGATGTCATCCCGTCCATACAATTTATATTCAACAGTCAATCAAGAATAGATATCGGATACAGACGAGAATTATATAGTTCCATGTTAAGATCGGCACCCAATGGTATTTATTTGAACTTGGATTATACTTTTTTTAATGTTGGTGGCTAAGATTTGAATAAGAAATACTTTATGCAAAAATAATTTTTAATTATTGATAATGAAAGTATTACCAGTTTTTAATTCTTAATAAGTACCTTTATGACATCAATGATATTTTCAAAATTTTCTTTAATACAAAATTAATTAAAATATGCAATCTAAACTTTTTACATGGGCATTTTTATGTTTGTTTGCTTTACCTCTGATGGGGCAAATGAAAAATTTATCTTTTAAGTTCAATCATACAGTAAATGGATTGCCATTAGAGCTAGACAAAACGGTATTTAGCATCCATAATGGTAAAAAAGTAAAAATCACCAGAGCTGACTTTTATTTAAGTGGGATTACACTATTTAACAATAATCAGGATTCTTTCAAGATAGAAAAATCTTATGTACTCTCAAGTGCATACGAGCCTGACAAAATACATGCCGTAGGTGAATATCCTCACAACTTTAGCTTTAATAAATTGAAAATGGAAGTCGGTTTAGATGAAGAAACCAATCATGCAGACCCATCTCCTTATCCGGCATCTCACCCGTTGGGACCCAAAAATCCAGACATGCACTGGGGCTGGGCTGGCGGTTATAGGTTTATAGCTTTGGAAGGTTTTGTAGACAGTAATGGTGATGATATCCCTGAAAATACTTTCCAGTTTCATGGATTAGGGGACGAGCTACTATACAGTTCTATTTTAACTCTTCCCGAAAATCATCATCCTGACTCTGAAGTACTTGTGATTAGTTTAGATTATAACAAATTATTTAACTCAATAGCAATGACTGGAAATCTAATCCATCATAATAGTGGAAAACTGAATAGCGTCATCCTTTTGAATGCTGCGCAAGGTGGATTTATGACGCCTGCTAGTACTTCATCGATAGAAAATACATCTTTTGATGCTGTAGCCGCATTCTCTCAAAATAATCGCGAAATTCAATTGGACTTTGACCATGATGAAAATCAAAAAGTCATTTCTATTTTCGACACTTCTGGAAAAGAGATCAAAAGTTTGACAACAAATGCTTCTTTTTACAGTACTACTTTGGATACAGAGCTCAGCGGCAATTATATCATAACTGTATTCAACGGTCATAGCAAAGTTGCAAAGCAGTTTTTTATTCATTAAAGAACACAAATTGTGATTAGGTCAGGCAAAAAGCAATTTTTATTCTCCATAGTACTTTTTGTATTATTGATTATTTCTGCTTGTGTAAAGGAGGAAGAAGGGACTACGTTTGATTATTCAAATTTTATCCCTTCTCATTTTCCGACACCAGATCTTGCATTTGAAGACCTTCCTACTGAAGCAAAAATTAAACTAGGTAAAAAATTATTTTATGATCCGATTATGTCTGCCGATAGTACGATTAGTTGCGCTTCTTGCCATAATCCTAATTTAGCTTTTTCTGATGATGTAGCCTTAAGTCTAGGCGTCAAAGGTGCTTTGGGTACTAGAAATGCACCTACTTTGGCCAATGTGGTTTATCAAAAAAGATTATTGAGAGAAGGTGGACTTCCAACACTTGAAATGCAGGTTTTAGTTCCTATCCAAGAACATAATGAATTTAATACCAACATACTCCTGATTGCTGATAAGCTAAACCAAAGCAAACCATACAGAGATTTATCCATGGCTGCATTTGGTAAATCCGAAATAGATGCTTTTGTGATCACTAGATCGATTGCTGCTTTTGAGCGCGTTTTGGTCAGCGGTGACTCCAAGTATGATCAGAACATCCAAGGAAAAGCAAAGCTTACAGAGACGGAAGCCTTGGGTAAGGAACTATTTTTTTCTGATAAAACCCAGTGTAGTAGTTGTCACGGAACTTTTCTTTTTACAAATCAAACCTTTCAAAATAATGGGCTTTATTTACAATATAACGATGATGGTAGAAAAAGATTTACCGATCTAGACGCTGACGATGCTACTTTTAAGGTACCCACATTGCGAAATATTGCCTTGACATCACCATACATGCATGATGGCTCTATTCAAACTTTGGAAGGAGTCATCGAGCACTACAATTCTGGAGGCAAACCACATCAAAACAAAAGTCATCTTATCCATCCTTTGGATTTGACCAAAACTGAAAAAGAAGCTTTGTTAGCTTTTTTGAAGACACTCACAGATCAAACTTTCATAAACAATAAATACTTCAGAAATGAATAATCAATTGATAACTTTCACTTTGGCTATTTATATATTACTTGGTTTAATAGCTTGTGCAGACGATATAGTTGAAAGTCCACTATCTTTTGACGCTACACCTTATGTATTTAGTTATGGAAATTTACCAACTCCTGAAATACCTTCGGACAATAAGCTAACAGAGCAAGGAGTCAAACTAGGCAGAATGTTGTTTTATGAAAAACTATTGTCCAAAGATAATTCCCAATCTTGTGCTTCTTGTCACCAACAGAAGGATGGTTTTTCAGATTTGAATCGGTTTAGCAAAGGAGTTGAAGGAAAATTTGGTAATAGGCAAGCTATGCCCATCTTCAATTTGGCGTGGCATTACAACGGATTTTTTTGGGATGGTCGAGCACAAAAATTACGAGACCAAGCTTTAATGCCTATTCAAGACCCATTGGAGATGAACGAAACAATTACCAATGTAATATCCAAATTGAACAATGAAAAAAAATATAAAGACCAATTTAAGCGAGCTTTTGTCAATGCAACCATTGATGAAACCAATATTTCTCTCGCACTCGAACAGTTTATGCACAGTATCGTATCCTATGATTCAAAATATGATAAATATTTGGCGGGCAAAGAAAAACTTAC
>Ga0075154_10000748_pt1 | contig 25976 bp, 29 predicted proteins | sample JI71714BDNA_FD_70965 | JGI IMG/M metagenome (GOLD analysis project Ga0075154, IMG submission 70965) | Wastewater effluent complex algal communities from Wisconsin, to seasonally profile nutrient transformation and Carbon sequestration -... | ecosystem: Engineered > WWTP > Effluent > Algae...
GGGAGTGGGCCGACCTATCAATATGTCAAATTAGACTATAGCCAATCTGTGCTGGTCGATGACGATTTGGTGATGTGGTTTACTAAGCGAGTGGGAAGTTAATATGCTTTCTATTTCACCTCAAAGATTAGTAAAAGGCGACGAAGTGCGCATTATAGCGCCGTCTATGAGCCTTGGACTGATTTCGCCCGAAACTAAAAAATATGCTATTGATTGCTTGCACAATCAGCTCGGATTAAAGATTAGTTTTGCCAAACACTGCGACGAGAAAGATAATTTTATTTCTTCTTCAGTAAATTCAAGAATACAAGATATTCACGAAGCATTTAGCAAAAATAACATCAAAGCTATTCTTAGCGTAGTTGGCGGATATAATTCAAATCAGCTTTTAAATCAGCTTGATTATGATTTAATTAAAAATAATCCAAAAATTTTCTGCGGCTATTCCGATATCACAGCTTTGACTTGTGCCATATATAAGAAAACTTCGATGATCACCTTCTCGGGCCCTCATTTTTCAACTTTTGGTTGTCTGCATGGCATGGATTATACTATCGATTATTTCAAAAAATGCCTGATGAGCACTCAGCCCATAAACATAGTACCTACTACGGCATGGAGCGACGACGAATGGTATCTCGATCAACATGATCGCCATTTTTTGCCCAATGATGGCTTGGTGGTAATCAATCCAGGTCAGGCTCATGGTGTAATTATTGGCGGCAATTTATGCACTCTAAATCTGCTGCATGGAACTCCTTATATGCCAGATTTAAATAATACTATTTTATTTATCGAAGATGATTATTTAGTGTTTCCAGAGATTTTTGACCGCGATTTACAATCTTTGATCATGCAGCCAGAATTCTCAGGAGTTAAAGCTATAATTATTGGCAGATTTCAACAAAAATCTAATATGTCTTTGACTGCTCTTGCTGAAATCTGTCATAGAAAACCAGAACTTGCCGATTTGCCTATCCTTGCCAATGCTGATTTTGGGCACACTAGCCCCATGCTTACTTTTCCTATCGGCGGCCAGGCTAAGTTGGATGCTAATGGCAGAAATACGGCTTTGACTTTGGAGTGGTAGTGTTAAGTATTATATGTAAAAAATGGCATTTGACCGATATGAGAAAACTGCATCAACGTAAATTTAGCACTATTTATCAAGTCACCAGAAGTACGGATCAGATGCTGCTAATTCTAAAAATTGGTGCCGATGAAAAAAGCGTTGCTCAAGAAGCAAGTTCGCTCAGAAACTACAACGGCAAAGTCGCGGTTAGGCTCTATGAGGCTGACGAAAAAAATTGTGCTTTGCTGACCGAGCTCCTAAGTCCTGGAACTGACTTAAAAGAGCTCTTCCCTAAACACGATGACATGGCTATTCAAATAACAACACAGGTGATTAACCAATTGCATGGCGCTGCCATAAGCGATGTGCCAACGCTGCCAAGCTTGCAAGCCTGGATGGGCGATTTTTCATGTTCATCAGGCCTGCCAGCTTGGTATTTAGAAAAGGCCAAGAAACTCCTAAAAAAGCTGATAAGTTCGGCAGAAAAAACTCTGCTACTCCATGGCGATCTCCACCATGAAAATATTCTCAAAAGTGATTCTGGCGGCTATTTGGCTATCGATCCCAAAGGCATTATTGGTGATGCAACTTATGAACCCATCCCTTTCCTGCTTAACCCTATGCCAGAAATTCTCAGCTATCCCGCCATAGAAAAACTGTGGCACCATCGAATTCAGCTCTTTGCTTCGCTTTTGGGCTTTGAAAAGGCTCGTTTCCGGGAATGGAGCTTTGTGCACGCTATGGCGTCTGCGGGTTGGGCTGTTGAGGATAAGCAGGATCCTAAGCCTTGGCTAAAATTGGCCGAAATTTTTGAGCAAGCGGTTTAAGTCATGATCGAATTCAAGCGCCTAGGCGAAGTCAGTAAATCCGACATTTGCGAATTATTGAACCATCCTTTGGTGCGCCGTCATATGCCGCTTGCTCTAGGACCATGTGACGATGAAGCATATAAAGCCTTCATAATCGCGAAAGAAGAGCTGTGGCAAAAGCATGGCTATGGCCCATGGGCTTTTTACCATGAGGGCAAATTTATCGGCTGGGGCGGACTTCAGTATGAAGAAGGCGATGCTGATTTAGCGCTGGTTCTACACCCAAAATATTGGGGGATGGCTAAAGCTATCTACGATTTGATCATCGAGCAAGCCTTTGGTGAAATGGGTCTCGAATCAATAACTGCCTTACTACCGCCATCAAGAACAAGCCTGAAAGTAATGCAGCGTCTAGGTTTTAAACCTGATGGCGAATTGATAGTTAATGGACATAAATTTCTGCGCTTTCGCTTAACTCATAGGTCTTTATGAATATCGCCATCGTGTTTCACACTAAAAACGGCCATACGGGCAAACTTGCTGAAGCCATCTCTCAAGGTGTCTCACAAGTTTCGGCCAAGTGTACTATGGTCGAGATTGGCGCCATGCACACCATACCGTGGCACACGCTTCACGAAGCCAGCGCTATCATCTTTGGCTCGCCAACATTTATGGGCAATGTTTCCGCGCCATTTAAAAGCTTCATGGATGATAGTGGCGACTTTTGGCTGGATCTGCCGTGGATAAACAAGATCGCTGCTGGTTTTACCATATCAACTTCGCCAAGCGGCGATAAATCAGGAACCTTAATAGCCCTGATGACCTTTGCCATGCAACACGGCATGATTTGGGTCGGCCAGGATCAGCTGGGCAGCATTCACAGCAAAGACGGATTGGGTATCAACGAAGCAGGCTCATGGATCGGACTTATGGCCACGTCTAATCCTGATAAATCAAAGCTGATAGGCGAAGGCGATAAAGAAACAGCGATTATTTTTGGCCGACGCATAGCCAATATTGCCAAACACTTAGCAACTCAATCTGGAGAGTTATCATGACATCTCGCAACTTAGGCTTACCATTAGAATATAAAAAACTCCCCCAATATTTTGATGCCTGGAACATAAATGATGACACACGTGCAAAAAATGCAGTTATCGAAAATATCTTAAAAAAACACGGCGTAAAAACAGTATTAGATCTCACTTGCGGCACCGGATCTCAAGTATTTTTTCTCCTCGAACACGGTTATCAAGTAGTCGGCGCTGACTTCAGCCCAGAGCTTTTAAAAATCGCCCGCAAACGAGCTCGGGCCAACAAGCTTAAAGTCAAATTTATTGATGGCGATATGCGCAAGCTGCGAGTAGGCCAGTTTGATGCAGTGATAAGCATTTTTAACGCTGTGGGCCACCTAAGCAAAACTGGCTTTAACCAAGCCTTAAAAAACGTGGCTTTTAATCTGAAAGAGGGCGGTATTTTCGTATTTGATATATTTAACCTGGAAGCTATGACCGAGAAAGTGGTTGCTGAATTTGCTTGTTATGTCCATAAGAAAATTAATAATACACAGTTTTTATCTACCCAGTGTTCAACAATAGATAAAGCAAACGGCATGCTTACATCTTATGACAGTTATATGATTCAAAAAAATGCTGATAAGCCTGAAATATTTAACAACAAGTTTTCTTTGCAAATATACACCGCACAAGAACTTCGTGACATCTTGGCGCACCATGGCTTTGACACGCTTGGGCAATACGCCATGGACGGCTCAAAATTTCAGCGGCTTAAGAGTTTGAATATTCTGACGGTGGCGAGAAAAATTCAATCTAAAGTTTTGCCGCGTTCATAATCAGCGCCAGATTGTCGTGTAAATAATGCATGCTTTTAAGAGTAGTTTCAACTTGATACTGAGCCATTTTATGTTCATCAGGATTCAGTGATAAATTGAGCTTTCGCTTAATATTAAAAACTAACCAGTTGATGGCATTACCCAAAATGGCGTATAGAGCATCTTCTATTTGCTCATCATCGATCTTGCCTCCTGCTTCTTGATAGCTTCTAAGCATCAGCTGAAAAGCTGGCATATTTATCGAGCACGTGGCACAACCGGTCCAGTCCAAAGCGAGCTGAATAATATCGTGAGTTAGATTGATAGCCCGTGCTGACTCCCAATCGATCAAATAGGGATTTTCGGCGCTATCCCATAGGACATTTTTAGGGTCTAAATCGGTGTGGCTAATCAAGCCGGTTTTTTCTAAAACGGGGATCGCTGCTTGATAGCGCTGGTTTAATCTCAGCAGCATAGCTTGGTGCTGAGTCAAGGCCGTTCCACATAAAGACGAGATCAGCTCATTCGAGCACGTATCAAAGCTTAGGTGCTGTGAACCAAACTGAGCTAGAGAAACTTGATGGATCTTGGCCAGGACTTTGGCGATTTTTATTGCATGCTTTTGGCTAATCTCGCCCAAAGTTAAGGTTTTGCCGTCAAACCATGGGTAGCATAAAAAGTGGCTGGTTTTTAGTTCGATGAGAGAATGGCCATTCTTGCTGATCGCCGCAACAGCAGCGATACCAGCTTGTTGAAAGCTTCTAGCAAGCTCTTCTGAGCGCTCATAGGCTTTTTTAGTGTCATCATTAAAGTTAATCAGCTGTGATAGTTCTTTGATGGCAAACCGGCCTTTATTAGTTTTTACCTGCCACATTTTGTGAATAAGACCACCGCTGACAGGTTTAAGTAAGTCTTCAGGATCACCAAGGTCTAAGTATAGACAGATCTGCTCTAGTTCTTGATGATTCATGTAACATCCCCAAGCGGATTAACACTGCCAACATCAAAATACGATAATGACACCGGTATACCGGCCTTTAGAGCATCCAGCGTACGCTGAACTTGCGGCGTTATTTTTGGCAGCTTATCGAGCTCAAAAAAATCTAGATGATCACATTTTTTGGGTTCACCTATGCACGGAATACCCTGCCATTGCCGGCAAAGAAACATGAAATTAATATAGTTATTTTCTGGCTCGCTGCTGTTTTGATTAATATGTAGCAAAGACAGTTTATCGGCAGCGATATTTAGGCCAGTTTCTTCTTTCAGTTCACGAGCAGCACCATCTTGCAATGTTTCACCTGCTTCAAGGTGTCCGCTGGGGAAATCATAATAGCCATCCATATAGCCCGTGTTTAAGCGACGGTGTAATAATACGCGATTTTTATCGTCAACGAGCACGACAAAAACTGCTGGGGTTATTTTGTAGCGTTCGCGTTTCATAGTGTGCCTAGTTTTAAGGCACAAAAAGTGTTTGGTCAATTTCTCTCAGATCCCATAACAGCTAGCAGCACATTGATCATTCTCCTTGAGCGCCAGCTTGGTGCAAGCTGCCCCTTCGCTCGATAATCTACCGTGAGTGGCGTTACACTTAGTATTGTTCTTAGAAAACGCCATAGCGCATTGCTCAGCACATGCTTGCTCGCTTGAGCCACAAGCAGTAATTATGATAGTCAGCAGCAAATAAACGGCCAATAACATCCCTCTCTTCATCTCTACCCCCTAAAATCAGCCCTCGTAAGGCTGTAAACTTAAATCTTGTTCTACAAAAACGTTGAGACGCTGACCCATCGGCACCTTGATAGTCGGTTGAATGGACAGCATTTTGTCGGTGATTTTATTGCCCAAGCGCGCTGTTTCTTGGGCTAGCGTATTGCCGTATTCTTGACCCAGCGACGCGCTCTGCGGGTCGTATTTGCCTTGGCTCATGCGTACGCTGCCGCCCAGAGCGGTGGTTAAGATCAAGCCCATGGCCACTTTGTCGTAATGATTATCGACTGAGCCTGCGCTGCCGCTGGTGCCTCTTTTATCAACGCCGACCATGCTGCCCAAGTTTACTGATTGTTGGTTAGGGAACATGATTCTTTTCCACACGATTTGTGCACGAGTTTGGCCGTGGCCGATACTTGAGCCGTACTCGCCGATGAGCTGGCTATTTTGCGGTATTAGTAGAGCTTGGCCGGTTTTCGAATCCCAAATATTGTGGGTTACGCGGGCCAGAATAGGCCCTGGTAAAGTTGTATCGATTTCAGAGAGCAAGATGGCTGGAATCAAGGTGCCCTCACTGACCATATGAGGTAGCGGCTCTTTGATCTTTCCTACTGGGCCTCTCTTAAAGAAAATATCGTTTTGAGATTGTGGGCTTTGGCTTTGTTGATTTTCAGCTAGATCAAGCGAGCGCTCTACGGCGTTAAGCAAGGAATCAGTGTTACTGTGGCTATTTGGTTGGTTATTGGCATGCTTAGTGTTATCGACAAACAAGATATCTGAGCGCAAAGCATCGTAATGCTCAAAAGCTTGGCGCTTTCGCTCGGTTTCGTGCGCTTCTCGTGAGGGATTTTCGCTCTGGCGGTATTGAACATAGGTATTAGGATCACCATTTTCGCCAGTATTACTATCCAGCTTTGCAAGATTATCGAAAGCTTGGGCGATATTTTCGTCTTCTGGCGTTAGTTCTGCTTGAATGCTCTCACGGTCAAAATCTTTGACGCTGCCATAATTTTTGGGGAAATGCTCGGTGCCTGAAAGAACGAAAGCATCATCAGACTTACTCACATAGGCTTGAGCCGGATTATGGGCCATGCCCTCTTCTTTTACTGAGTTTGCTCGAGCCATAGGCACCACGATTAGAGGAACTGCAATAAGGGCGCTGCCCATGAGGCAAAGATAAATTAGGTTTTTGTTGAGTTTTATGATGGGTGTTGTTTTCATTATGCACCCTCTCGTTCGATACCGACTTTTAGCTTGCTGTCAGCGCCCAGTGATACTTCGGCCCAATCAATCAGGTGGTCGATAATATAAAAATTCTGGTAACGCCTATAGTTGATAACTTCTGACTCTTTTGAACTGGTCAGGCCCCACAAGGCTGGCGCTTCAATATCTTGCATGCCAATAGGAAATTCGATGTAGGTTTTATGGCCATCATCAAAGACTCTTCTCGGCATCCATTTAGGTTTTTCTCGAGTTACAAAGTGATAGTTGAAGTTAAACTGCTGTTTGGCAAGGCCGCTCAAAGGCGTCAGGCTTTTTGATTTTTTGGCTGTTTCAGACTCTATTGGCCAGGAAGCAAGCAATAGTGAGCGGGGAAAGTTCCAGGATACCATCGCTTGATAAGGCACATCAGGTCTGGCGTGAAGCTCAATATGATAGACTCTTCGGTCGGTCGTAAACACTAAATTACTTGATAGCTCATCTTGTTGCGGCTTAACAAAGATATGTTTGGTGAGCATCTCGTCAGAGCCACTTTGGCTTTCGCTGATGCTCCATCGCTGGGTATCGCCTCCGGCAATGGATGAAAGCTTTTCACCGGCTTCCAAGGCTATGTCAGTAATGCGGCCTGGTTTCGTATAAACCTGATATATTTTATTAGGCTCCCAATCAAAAATCATTGCTGCATTGATAAACTGCTGGCTCTTGGGCTGATAACTGGCTTTTTTATTGGCCTCATCGATAATTTGACCAGGGTTATTGGCCAGAGCCGAGCAAGCCACCAAAACACAGCTGTAGATAAAGTTTTTCATGCTTATCCTCCCAACCGGGTCCACGAAAAATAGTCAATAAAAATACCTAAAGGATTTTCTCTGATTTGGGCCTCGTTTTTGGGCTCGAGCATGGCGATTTTGAAAGTTCCTCGCATGGGATATTCAGCGATTTTTTGCCCTTGTTTGTCGTATTCAGCCTCGAACCAATCCAGGTGATAAACACCCTTGGATACTTCAAGCACGCTGGCGATTTTGAGAGCACGGTTTTTTTCTCTGAACTCATCTGAGGGACTAATTTCTTTGAATTTTGAGGCCAACAGCGTTTTGCCTTGCATACTTACTAGCTGAAAGAGTTTGCCCATGTTGTCTCTCAGTAAGACCGGGTCGGCAGGAATTTCGCGAGCTAGCATTACGAATCGGCTCAGAAAAAACGATATGGCGCGATTAAGCGTGGGGCCTGACATTCCTGCGGCAGCATTTAATACAGCAGGCTCGCCGCTTTGCTGCACAGCCACAACATAAGGGATATGCTTGCTCTGACGGCCCAGGTAAATATTGCCGATCACTGAAAGGCTAAGCAGGAACAAACAAAACATGCTTACTAGCCGCCAATGGCGGGTTTGGTCTAAAGACTTGGCCATACGATTATCTAAGACAGCTTTGACTTTATCGTATGAACTTTTATTTTCCCCTAACATGAGCTACCCCCTGCGAAACTGCTTTTGCGACGCTGTTAAGTGTATTGGCCCCTGCACTGGCCGTACGTGTTGCCAACTGGCCCGCTCCGCTTGCCAAATTAGTTCCGCGAAAAACTGGTTCTAAAATCGTGCTGTTAACATCAAGTCCGCCGGCACCAGAAATCAAGGACATGGCTATCACCGGGGCACGCCACATCAGCAGAGCTATAGCCAGTGCACCAACCGTAAGGCTCATGGCTTCTTTGATGGTGGGTTCGCTGTTGGTGAAAGTTAAGGTTTCCATGACCGGCGCTGACAAGCTCGCGACAAAAGCAATCACCATCAGCTTAATGCATATAGCGATTAGGCCGTTGATAGCTCTTAGGCCTAAAAAACTGGTTCGCTCTAAGACTAGGAAGGGAATCAAAATAATGGCCAATGACGACACTAAGTAAAACTCGGCAACGCTGAGAAAAATCTGTAAACCAATAGCCGCAAAGGCAAAAAACATGATCACTAAAGTCACGCCATATAATAGCCAGACTAAGCCGGGAGAAGTAAGGAAAGTCCAAGTATCCTGGTCAAATCTTCCTTCAATGACAGAAAAAATGCTCTCAAAACCTAGGCGCATAAATGCTGAAGGGTCAAGAAACTCTGGCACCGATAGATTGCTTCCTGCTGCCGTTAAGCCAGCGCTGACAAAGCCATCTCTCAGGCCATCAACTAACCAAACATAGCGAAAGAGCACAAACTGGACAAAGCCGATGCTCAGGATCTTGGCTACGAGCTCTCTTTGTAGATCAATACGATTGAGGGCTATACCAATGCCAAATAGAACCACTTCGATAATCAGCAGCTTATTAAAGATCCCTTCGGCGCTTTGTTTAAGCTCGCCAAAGCCCTGCGATGCGCCGTTGACAATCGCCCCCAAGATATCAGTTAATACGGTTGAATCCATCATCTAACCTCTAGCGCTGAACTTGTGGGGCTGTGCTGCCCAAAGAAGGAAAATAGGCGAGAGGGCGAGACTTGCCATGATCGTTAAAATCATGCATCAAGCGCTCTTCATAGGCTGCAAGCTCTTTTTGCTTAGAGCGCTCTTCCATGATGACGCTTTGTCGAGCTCGTGCATCGGTAGCAATAATATGGGTTAAATCGGCCAGCTGTTTAGACTGAATGGTGTTTACTTCGCTAATCGCATGTAGGGTTTCGGCCTCACCTTCTGATTTGCCTTTAAGCTCAATAACTTTATCGAGATCAGCCATGTGGGTGTCTGATTTTTCCAATAAGCCTTGGGATTCCATGGAATCTTTGATGCTGTCATCTGATTGTTTTTGCCAAGCAGCAAAGTTTTTAGCAAACTTACCATTTTTGCCATAGGTTCTTTCGAACTGGTGCACGACACTTTGGTAGCTATAGCCGATCGCACGGGCTCGATTCCTGAAAGACCGCAACTGATTAATCAAACCGCGAATATCGCTGAACTTATAGCCTTGAAGCTTATTAGCGAATCGTTTGGCTGAGTTGATTTGGTATTCAATTCGTCGAGCTGATTGCTCAAGCTGATCTATTTCGGCGACCACACTGGCAGCATTCTCGATCAGGTTGAGCGGGTCAGTAACAGGAATGGCTGCGTTGCTATGAATATGTGTTAGAAAAACACTTACGCTAAGCAGGTACTTCATGACTGCCCCCTAATTTTGCTTCTAAGAACTCCTGAAAAAGTTCTCTATCTGAAGGCTTATTTTTAAGCTCAACCAAGAGCTTTTGGTCGCTCACCGAACTGCTCGCACAAAGCGCTAGGGCTACTGGGCCTAGGGCGAGATTAAAAAGTCGGTTGCCCGTGGGTGAAGTCAAATAATATTCTCTTTTGGGCAAAGCCTGGGCTACGATCTCAATCTGGCGTTCATTTAAGCCCATAGCTTGATAAAACTCAGCTGAACTAGAGTCTTGAGCACTGGCATTAGGCAGAAAAATCTTGCTTGGGCAGGATTCTTTGAGGGCCACAGCAATTGGCGACTGCATGGCGTCAGATAGGCTTTGAGTGGCAAATATGACATAGACATTGGCTTTTCTTAGTTCTTTAAGCCATTGCTTTATTTTCTTAGCAAATAGTGAGTTTTCTAAAAACAGCCATGCTTCATCAAGAATTAAGAGTGTTGGTCTGCCATTGAAGCGTTTTTCTAGGCGATGAAACAAATAAGATAAAGCAGGCTTAATAGCACCTTTTTTGTCAAAGAGCTCAGCGGTTTCGAAAACTTGCCAGTAATTGTCGTCTTCTCTCTCCTGGCCAGCATCAAAGAGATAGCCGTAGGCACCGCCCAGTTTAAAGGGGCTTAAGGCTTCTTTTACTGAGTTATCTTGCACCAGCGATAAAAAGACACTCAGGGTTCGCGAGCCTGGTGCTTGGTCGGTGAGACTGATGAGCGATTGCCAGATCTCGCTCTTTAAATCGGTAGTTATGGGGCAACCCTGATCGGCTAATATTTCAAGCAGCCACTCGCTGGCCCACATGCGCTCTGAGTCTTCATGGATATTTTTTAAGGGCTGAAAGCAGGGCTGCTCAGACTTGGCTCCAACGACAAAAAATGACCCGCCCACACATTCGGTAATAACTCGTGATGAATAGCCCTTATCAAACATGAAAACTTGTGCGTTGGGGTATCTCAGCCATTGAGCAGCCATAAACGACAACAGCGTACTCTTGCCAGCGCCGGTTGGGCCAAAAATCAAGGTGTGACCTACGTCACCCACGTTGCTGGAAAATCTAAACGGGCTATTGCCGCGGCATTTGGCGAAGAAATGCGGTGGTGCTTGTAAATGGCTATTGTAGGTTTCCCCAGCCCAAATAGCTGATAAGGGCGCCATATGAGCCAGATTTAGCGTGTGAATAAGAGGCTTTCTGACATTAGCGTGAATATTGCCCGGCATGCTCGAGAGCCACGACTCAAGTGCATTGAGATTCTCGATATGGCAGGCAAAGCCAAGACGATTAATAACACTAGCTACCCGCTGAATTTTGTCTTCGGCTTTCTTAGGGTCAACATCCATGACGCTCACGGTAGCGCTGAAGTGACCAAAACTTACCATGCCTTCATCAAGCAGCTGCATCGCCTGATCGGCATCAACGCTTCTATTGAGAGAACTGGTCTCACCTAAAGCGCTTTCGCTTTGGGTGGCTACTTCTTGCAAAATAGTGGTGATTTTCTTCCTACCGGCAAACCACATACGGCGGATATTAGTCAGCGCTTTTTTAGCGCTATCTTGGCCCAGGCAAATAAAACGCGTGGACCAACGAAAAGGGAAATCTAAATCGTTGATGGCATCTAAAATACCCGGATATGACTCTGAGGGAAATGATTTAATGCTCAGCGTTCTCACCAAATTATCGCCTAGCTTAAGCCCCAAGCCGTGCTCAACGCTCTCGTCGCATAGTATGTGATCGAGATACATAGGCATATCTGGTGTCTTGATCGGGTGGCGTTTACTCGACACGGTTGAGTGCAGATAGGTCAGCATTTCGTCGTCGTTTAAGGGTTTAAAAACTGGTAACAGACCAGCAAGCAGGCCCTCAATCTCACCGATAGTGTTCAAAAAGTCTTTAAGTGATGTGCCAATATCCTGGGCTGAGTCGTGTTTGTGTACGAACCATGTTGATTTGGATTCAAGCCTGATCGGCGCTTGGTAGACCAAGGTTAGATAGTAGTAATTAGCAAAGCAATTATCTGCAGTCTTAAAAAATTGCTTTCGTTCGTTATCGATAGCTCGGCTGGCATTGTTTGGCCATGATGATTCAGGATAGTCTTCAATGGGATTTCTTTGCGCCTCTATAAATACGGCCCAACCATCTGACAATCGTCGCAGAGCGTTATTAAAAGCGCTATTTACACCCATGAGCTCGCGCTTGGTGGCGCTATCAAGATCATGGCCTCGAAAGTGAAAGCTTTTCTGCAAGCTGCCATCTTTGTGCTCAACCACTCCTTCTGCACTCAAAAATGACCAGGGAAGATACTCGGCTAGAGCATATTTGTCAGTCTGTTCAAGCTCTTTTCTATTAATCATGGTTTTACGCTCTTAGAAAAGATGGTTTAGAAAGATTGCGCTTTAAGATGGAAAGAATTTCTTTGTCAGCCCGATGCAAAGCCACCAAAACTACGTGGCTTATGATACCGATCGGCAAAACCCATAAGTTCTGAGCGCCCAGCACGCATGAGACTATGGCTACACCATTGGCGATAGCGATATTTCTGGGCACGCCACCCATCATGACTGGCTCAGCTAAAGAACGATGGATTGGAATACGGAAACCTTCGGGTTCACCATGGTTCATAGCAATGCCCCTGAAGAAGTACCAAACAGGCTCATGCCCCAGGTAGCAGCAGAGAAGGCGATAGACAGGCCAAATACCACCTGCACTAAGCGTCTAAATAAGCCGCCCGCTTCGCCCATGGCCAAAGTTATACCGGTCATAGCCAAGGCGATCAGGCCCACCGAGCGAGCAACGGGGCCGGTGAGCGATTCGGTTATCTGCTCAAGCGGATCTTCCCATGGCATGCCGCTGCCAGAGGCAAAAAGTTCAGGGCAAATGAAGTAGATTATCATCGCGATGATCACGATGATCGGTCTTATATTGTGCATGCTCCCCCCGGATTGCGCAAAAAAGATAGGATTGATGGTTGAGACCAGTGAGCTTCTTAATATCTGACACCAAGCGCTTGCCGCCTTGGCGCTCTACTTGAACGATGAGGTTGATAGTTTGGGCAATAAGTTCACGCGGAATGGTGAGTGATATTTCACCGATCAGCGATTCCACCCGCTCAAGCGCCATTTCACACGAATTGGCATGAATAGTAGTGAGACCACCTGCATGGCCAGTATTCCAGGCTTTGATCAGATTTAAGCAGGCGCCATCTCTGAGCTCACCCAAAACAATACGGTCTGGCCTCAGGCGCAGAATATCTTTCAATGCTTGCTGAGACTCATAACCAATAGAATCTTTGGTAAACATCTGCAGACCAGTCGGTGATATGAGCCGCAACTCGGGCGTATCTTCTACCGTAATAATGCGGTCGCCCGTTGTCACCATCTTTTGCAATAGAGCGTTAGCCAGCGTGGTTTTGCCGCTACCGGTGCCACCAGATATTAGTATATTTTCGCGGTTGTTAACCGCAGTGATCAAGCAATCATAGTGCTCAGGGCTAAGTTCGCCTTTTTCAACATAGCGCTCAAGCTCAAATACTTGCTTACTATGTTTTCTAATAGAAAAGCTCGGCGCACTGACCACGGGCGGCAACAGCCCTTGAAAACGTGCATGCCAATGAGGCAATTTGACTGCTAGGCTAGGATTTTTATCGTTACAGAGTTCATCAGACTCTGAAGCTAACAAGCGGATAAAAGACTCGGTGGCTCTATCGCTGAGATTAATACGACTGTGCTCAATAGCTTGTCCTAGGCGCTCCACACATAAGGCACCATGAGCGTTGCGCATAATCTCAATAACACTATCGTCTTCTAAGAGACCGACAATGTCAGCCCCAATAGTCTGCTTAATCGCAGTGATTATGCGCTCTCGCTCTAAGGTCATTGGCTAAAGTCTTCCTTGCTAAATCGCTTTTCTTCTAGCTCATCAAAAAAGGGCTTGTTTTCATCGAGGCCTTTGGCCACCAACTCCATAAATCGGGTAAATTTTCGGGCAGCTTTTAACTCAGCATTAGTTTTTTCATGCTCGGGAATTTCTTGTGCATGAGTGAGATAAACCCGTACAAATGACGACAAGACTTCAAGCATCACTCTTTGGTCGCGACGCAGTTTTTCTATTTGGCGGGAAATCTTGTCAGACTTTTTGAGTAAAATTTCTTCGTGCTCGGTTTTGCCCAAATAATCTCTCAGCGCAGCCTCTACTACCGAGCCCTCAGTTACACCGCCTTCCTGGGCAATATATTTGATTTGCTGAACCATATGAATCGGCAATCGTGTATTAACTTGCTTGCTGTTGATGAGTTTTTTCATAGTGCGCTCCCTATAGCTTGTGGGGACACAACAGCTGACACAGGCTCGTTAATCTGCGTGATAGCTAGCTTTGCTGCTTGTCGTTCAAGCTTCATTGGTGCTAGCACTTTCGCTTGATAGCGCTTGTCATCGTAATATCTAAGTTTGTCAGCAAGAATGGGATACATGCCGTTAACTAAAATAAGCTCTTGATTCTGCGGTAAGCGATTAATTTCAGAGGGCAGCATCAAGGGTCGAGCAAACTCAATCTGAGAGACCGAAGCGTTACGCTTAAACATATCAAAGCGACCACCTGAGACTGATGTTTGTTCCTTGCTAAGGGTTTGCTCGCCTAATAGGTTACTGAGCCGACGCGCAGTCTGATCGTCGTTGTTAGCAAAAGCAACCCGCACGTGACAATTATCCAAAATGGCGTTTCTCTCACCATAGGCTTTTTGTAATTGATTGAGCGATTGGCAAATTAACAGGGCTTTTAGGCCATAACCGGCGATATAGGCCAAAGCTGATTCAAAAAAGTCCAAGCGACCCAAAGCGGGAAACTCATCGAGCAGAAAGAGCACTCTTTGTGGGCTTATTTCTTGCTTTTCAGTTAGCACCCTGCCCATCTGATTAAGCATGAGCCTCAGTAAAACTCGTAAACGCGAGATATCTGAAGGCGGCAATACTAGGTACAGTGAAACAGGCCGGGCCGATTTTTTGAGCGAATCAATAGCAAAATCATGTCCATCGGTAGCATGGGCAACCATGGGGTCTCTGAAGATCGATATTAATGAAATCGCCGTTGATAATACGCCAGAACGCTCTTCTACATGCTTATTGAGCATTTCCTGGGCCACACTATTAACAACCGGATGCTTGCTGTTGAGCATGTCATCCAAGGCTTTTTCAAAGCTGCTGTTTGGCCTGGTGAGAAACTCTATTAGCCCAGCCAGGCTTTTGCGCTCATAGGCATAAAGCACATGAAGAATCGTGCCTACCAACAGCGAGTGCGCCGCATTTTGCCAGTGGTTGCGGCTTTCCAATCGGCCGTCAGGATCTACGATAATATCGGCAATATTTTGCGCGTCTTTAACCTCAAGTTCACCCTTACGAATCTCCATGAGCGGGTTGAAACGGGCGGTGTTTTTTGAAGTCGGATCAAAGCACAGGCATGGGCCTAAACTAGAACGATAGCCACTCGTTATCTGCCAATTCTCGCCTTTAGGGTCAAAGATCACTACGCTTTCTTGCCAATCGAGCAGGGTAGGAATAACCAAACCCACGCCCTTGCCACCGCGCGTAGGAGCAATCACCAAAACATGCTCCGGGCCATTGTGCCGCATAATAGCGCTGCTATTTTGGCTTTGCCCTAAGACTACGCCATGTTCTTGCAATAAACCCGATGCTTTAATCTCTTTTTCCTGCGCCCAGCGCGAGCTACCATGAGCGGTCGATGCTTTTTTGCCATTGATAAAAAGCCGAGACAGCCAAGCAAAGGCTATTCCCACTAAGATTGAGACATAAATGGGCCATAAAGTATTCTGAAAAGCACTGGAAAACCGACCACCGTAAATATAAAACCATTTGGCCCAAAGCCACGGAGTAGCAAACTTCAGGCCAAAAATCGATAAATACGCGCTCTCGGGAATGGCAGCAGTACCAATTCGAGCAATCATTAGATAGGTCGATGACCACAAGCCTGCCAATAAACAGCATAAGAAAATAAGCGCACGCATTATCATCGCGACAGCCCCTGATTGAGGCTTGCGCTTTTCAATCTCGCTGCCGATAGCCGAACGACTTTGATATGAGGCTGATAGTTGTCACCGCTCTTTTTGGCTTCAGCTGAGATTTTTTCTAAATAATCTTTGGCTAATAAAAATCTGCCATCAGAAAGCTTTTCAACCAATCCCTTACGAGCCAAGAGCTCCAGTCTATTAACATGAACCTGTGCATATTCAGCCGCACTAACACCAGGCGGCAGCGCAATGCTATTTCCAGAGCGTTTCGCGTGCTCTGCTGCATCATAAATACCCGCATGCGCCCGAGCAAACTTATCAATAGTTTGGTCAGAAGCCAGCGGCCCAGAAAATGGCTTAGTCGCGTCAATACGAACAAACTCCCCTACCTGCGCCGGTGATTTTTCTGAATATTTCTCGAGCTCAACATAGACCAGCTTCTTTTCTTTAGATTTTATCAAAAGATATTCTTTAATATTATGGCCTTCAACATAGCCACGTTCAACCACATGGCCCTTAATGACGCGGCCTTTAAGATTACCGGCTGAAATAATCTCGCAAGATTGCTTGTCAGCCTTGAGACCCTCAGACATTTTGCTGATTATTGAACTGGCCCGGTCAATATTGCGCAGCTCTTCAGCCAAAGAATCTTTTATTTGCCAACCATGCCCATCAGTCTTATGCACCAGGCCCTTGGCCTCAAGAAATTCCAAGCGTTTAGTAAGTAATGAATGAGGCAGATCGTTCATGTTGTCAGAGCTAATTTTAGTCAGATCAAAATGGCCGTTAATTTTATGTTTGATAATTATCTTATCTAGTTCGCATTTTTTAGTATTTGAAACTCTAAGATCTAAAGACTTAACCACTTCGTCATAACTTTTTAAACCAAGCTTGTTAGTAGCTATCTGGCCAGCTCGAGCACGAAGTCCATGAGATATATAATTTTTCTTGATCAAGAGCGCTTTACCCTCTGCATCCATGCCCTTGATTAATACGTGCACATGAGGGTCGTTGGTGTCATAATGATTGCCAGCGACCCAGTCGATTTTAGTCTTCAGATCTTTTTCAATAACTGCAATAAAATCTCTAGTAAACTCTTTTAGATTTAACTTATCTCCATCTTCAGGAGAGATAATAAGATTAAATATATGTGGCGCTATTTCGAAGTCATTTATTTTAGATTTAATATTGATCTCTTTATCATCTTGGCCGTAAAGCTCAGGAGCATTTTTATGCTCATCTGACTTATCTTGACCAGCATAGTTAAGATGATGACGAATGCGCGTACGGGAATTTTTATCAGACGATGATATATATGAAGCTTTTACTATAACATTCCTACTATATATACCATTTTCCTTTACTAAAACCCCACGAGCACCCATAGACTGAAGACCACCGCGTGCGGATTTTATACTTTTTGACTTCGATAATTTAGTTTTAATTTTAGCTAATAATCTTGAAATCTCACGATTTAAACGAGCATCATCATCGTTGATTTTTCGCGGTGCTTTTTTAGCTAATATCTCTAAAATCGACTCTTTCATAACGACGCCTATGCCCCCATAGCACCTCATATTTAGATTCTAGCACACAGTTATAGTAAAAGTGTTAGCGATTTCTTTAAAAAAACGCACTTTTTTCTGCGTTATAATCGAGCATTACAAAGCTATCATAGCTTTGTTTTATCTGGCCTCAAGCTTTCTTCTCTTTAGAATTCCCAAAGCAGTTCGACTTTGGCAATAATTCGCTCGAGCTTGATTGGGCCAAAATACCGACTATCATAGGAATCGGGATGTTCACCAATGACCAAAATCTCATCTGTTGCTAATCGTTGGCATTGAGATTGATCAGGTTTTTTACTTGGATATTTTTCGATATTTAATTGCGCGACAGGAAAACTATCGAGCCAAAGAATCGCTTCTTGATCTATGCAAAATTCGCTCGATGCTACTCCAACAACGTATTTTACTAAATTACTTTTAAATTCGTCAAAATAAAAAACTATAATATCACCTGATTTGAGCTTTGTTTGAGCTTGTTTTAGATATATTCCTCTAGGCATGCTTTCAGTACGGTTGATGAAAAAAATCTTCCCAATAATTTCTGTGCCAGTTATGAAACCTAGAACACCAATGGCAAAAATCAGCCACCCAAATTTAGAACCGGTTCTTTTCGCCAATGAGCTCACCTATTAAATAATTAGTGCTTATTTTTGCTTCTAATAGCTGATCTAATTTTCGATAATATGAATCAGAAATATGCGACAGATTAATATTGCTTTTGATGAGCGTCTCTAAAATAGCCCGAAGCCGCAAAGAAGACGCACTGCTCAAAGTTTTAACTAAGATTTCCGCCCCGGGCGAAATGCCAGTGACAATGCTTCCCAGCTCACCCGGCGCACATGCTCGCACAATAAAAGCATGGTTAAATTTTTGAAAATCGAGGCCCTGAGACTGACAAGCAAAGCCAAATATTTGGCCCACAGAAAAATAATAATCTATGCCCTCTGCTTGAGAAATTTTTTCCTGATAGTCGCCAAACAAAAGCTCAAACTTTAGCGATTTCGCTTTCTCAAAAGTGCTAGCGATAGTACAATTTTTATTATCGCTTAAAGCTTGATTTTTGGGGGAAAATAATGAAGTCATTGCTAGCAATCCTTTTAGCTCTATTCTCATTTAAGCCCATATTAGCCGAAGAAAAAGCTAATTCAGCCGATGAAATTATTTTACCGTCTTCGCTGCCGCAAAAAGTCTATCAGCGCTACCAAACCAACTTCGCCAACCACCACGACCGCGGCTTTTACCTATCGACAACACTTGGCCCACAATGGAATCATTCCCTTAAAAATCCTGAAGCCAAGGCCATCCGCTTTGGCGGTAAATTGGGCTTGGGCTGGTATGTAGCCGATGGGGTGGCTTTGTTTGGAGCAGCCTGGGGCAACTTTTTAGAACAAGCAAGCTTAGTGGCAGGCGGGCCAGGTGTAGCGTTTCTGTTCGGTGGGCCAAATATTGGGCTGGATTTATCTTTGGGAGTTGGTCGGGTGTTTAGCGCTGTGAAGAAAGAAAGTTACAGTGATTTTGCGGAAACGGTGCTTGCTGCAAACTTGTCAGTGGCGAAGTTCTGGTGGCTGTCAGGCAGCACGAGTCTGGGAGTTTCTCTGATGTCGGGCGTTCACGGGCTGACGGTCACGACAGGAAAGCTCAGCACTGTTGGTTGGAACCTTGGGTTGGGGCTGGCGTTTTTGTTTGGGTGAGCGCCCCAAGTAGTAGGAAAATTGGTGCCCCATGCTATGCTCGAAGCATGAATAAAACTATTACTGACAATAATTATGCCCAGCTCTTAGATGCTTTAAAAAGTCGCGTTGCCACAGCGCGTTATAAAGCTGCGCTTTCGGTTAACGCAGAACTGGTGCTTTTGTACCATCATATTGGGACCGAGATCTTGCAGGCTCAACAAAATCATGGCTGGGGCGCCAAAATTATTGACCAGCTTAGCCGTGATTTACGCTCCGAATTCCCAGAGAGCAAAGGCTTCAGCACCAGAAACCTCAAGTATATGCGCAAATTTGCTGATGAATTTCCAGATGTTAGCTTTGTGCAACAAGTTGTTGCACGATTACCTTGGGGCCATAATATTTTCTTAATGAACCTTGTTAAAGACAAAGAAACTAGGATTTTTTATATAAAAAAGGCCTTAGAAAATGGCTGGTCTCGCAAAATCATGGTACTGCAAATCGAAACAGCTCTACATAAACGTCAGGGCCAAGCTGTCACTAATTTCAATAATAAGCTGCCATCGCCTCAATCAGACTTAGCCAATTATACTTTAAAAGACCCATATATTTTTGATTTTTTAAGTGTCGGTGAAAAGGCTCATGAATTGGACGTCGAAAAAGCGCTAATTAGTCACATGGAAAATTTTTTACTAGAACTGGGCGCTGGCTTTGCTTTTGTTGGTCGACAATATAAATTAGAAGTCGGCGACCAAGATTTTTATATTGATTTATTGTTTTATCATTTAAAGTTACGTTGTTTCGTCGTGATTGAGCTCAAAAATGGTGACTTCAAGCCAGAGTATGCCGGGAAAATGAACTTTTATCTTTCTGCAATGGACGATTTAGTTAAGCACCAGACTGACCAGCCTTCGATCGGGCTCATTTTGTGCAAGTCAAAAAATAACGTCCTTGCCGAATATACCCTCAAAGATATGACTAAACCTATTGGGCTTGCCGAGTATAAACTTACAGAAGCGCTTCCCGAAGAGATAAAAACCAATCTGCCTACTATTGAGCAACTGGAAGCTGAATTAGCAAAAGCGAAGTAGAATTCTTATTCGCAGCGTTTTGGTCATTGTTTTTGCTGGTCAATATTTTTGGGATTTCTTATGAAAAAACCTTTAGCTATATTTCTCAATGGCCCAACTAGCGTTGGAAAGACATCGCTAGCCAAATTATTGCAACAGCGACTGTTACCAGAGCCATTCATGCATATCGGTATCGATAAAATCATAGGCATGATGCCAGAGACTATGAATAACTGGGAAGGCGGCAAAGTTGACCAGGGATTTTGGTGGAAAACATCAAGCGATTCGGCAGGAAACAAACTGGCTTTTATCCAACTCGGGCCATATGCTGAGATGGTCAGTGAAAGCCTTAAAAATATAGCCCTTAGCCTTTTGGAAAATGGGCACAATCTCATCATCGATGAAGTATGCATACTTCCTGGAAGCTTTCTTTCATGGCGTCAAAAGCTGCTGCCCTTCAAAACACTTTATGTCGGTCTACATGCTAGCTTGGAAAAGCTAGAACAGCGAGAGAGAGAGCGAAAAGATCGAATGCTAGGCTCGGCAAGAGCTCAAAGCCTCACTGTTCACCTCGACAATATATACGACTTAAATCTTGATACCGGTGCCTTGTCACTTGAGGAATGCGCGGACAAAATAGTTGCGACTTTATTGGCCTCTACTTTTTGCCATTAGCCATGGTCAACTCAACAATCTTTTTGGCAATTTCTTCTGCTGATTGGTTTTCAGAATTAACTCTTAGATCATAGCTCTTGTCCCAATAGACTTGGCCATAGTGACTCCTTGCATGTCCGACAGGTGATGTCTTGCGAGCAGCCTCGCGTTTTTCCAGCTCAACAAGAGAAATATCTACCGCCACATAAAATACGCGATAAGGTGAAAGTTTTCTCTCTAAGTCATCAAACCAGGTTTTTTTATAGGCAATATAATCGACAATCACATTGCAGCCGTTTTCAGCATAAGCCGCTATGGCGCTATTCATGGCGAATGCAACTCGCTCGCCTTGCTCGCCGACATGCAAAGACACAATATTCTTGCCATCGCGGTCAGTGCTGCTGCTTACCCACCTGATCTTATTTTCTGTCTGCCAATAACTGAGGTTTTCAGCAGTGATCTCGGGCATAGGAAAGTCAAACAGATTATCGATGCCGACTTTGACCCATAATTCAGGCATGTTGATTTTCTGAAAAGCTTTTTGAATAGAACTTTTACCAGCGACGCTGGGACCGTTAAGAACTATTATGCTACCCGGTTTTACTGCTTTAATCATAGGTTTGCTATGAACACAGCCAAGGAGCCCTAATGTCATCATCGACAGAATAATTTTCTTCATCAGTCCTCCAAATTAATCTCTAACGGTCGCTTGGGATAAATGCCTGCCAAAATATCGGGTAAATATTGTTTTAAACATGTCGGGTAAATCAGCTCTTGGCTTTCTTGAATCTCTTTGAGAGAAAACCAGCGAATATCTTTAATAACCAGCTTTTCTTGAGCTGTAAGATGCTCAAGTGATATTTCAGTCACGCTTGAGCTTGCCACTATAAAACGCTGCTGCAAGCGATTTAGTGTGCCATTAATTATCAAATCAACATCGCCCTTCCAGACCACGGGGCCGAGCTTTATCTGATCTTTTTTAATACCAGTTTCCTCATAAATTTCCCGCAATACTGCTTCTTCTTCGTTTTCTTCAGGCTCAATCGCCCCGCCCACTAAAAACCAAAATGGGCCATTGTAACGGCCGCTTGTTGTAGTGGTATTAGGGTCATCGGCTTTTAAGAGCAGAATCTCAAGTTTGTCGTTAAGCAAAATCGCCCGCGTGCACTCACGTACGAGCATATCTGGCTGCCACTCCATAATCAGCACTTCGCACACACCATCGTTGGCTATCTTCACTTTTTGAAAGCTAGATTTTTCATAACATCGTATGGCACGCTTATTCTCAAGCGATGGGTCAATCAGGATTTTTTTGGCTTGAAAATCATCTCGTAATTTTTGCACGAAGGCTTTTACTATTTTAGTGCCGTAGCCTCGGTTCAGATAACTCTCTTCGGCGATAAATAGATCTAAACAAAAAGTTCCCGGCTCTTCGTGACAAAACACCCCTTTGGGGTTTGGGCAGATGGTACGATAAGCATAAAGATCACAGGCCTGAATAAAACCTAAAGGCTTATTGTCTAAATATATAATAAATGGAAAATCATAGCCGCTACCGGCAATTTTTTTGGCCATGTATTCGGCTGGCTCATAGCCCTCGATAAACCATTCGTCTTTGACGTGGGGGATTTTTATCCATTTATTCCATAAACCTAAATCAGAATGGACCATTTTTTTAAATATTATTTTATCCATATCTACGCTATCCCGTGAAGACCGCTTAAACTGCCATTTCATTCAAGCAAGTCAAACGAGCTCAGCCAAAATATCGAGACCTTTGTCGATGCGGTACAAAAATCCTTGATCGACCAATTGCATGCTGTAACAAGCCATTTGAGACAACTTGTGAATATGTAAAAATGGCTTTTTTTATTATAAATAACAGTAGCTTAGTGTTGGTCATTTATAAAAATTGACGCTTTTATAAAAAAGTGTCAATTTTTATGAAAAGTTTAGGCCTAGGTCCCAGAACGCGACGCTAATCTCCTCCTAACATCATGATCCTTCCCCCAAGGAACCGTAAATTCGCTAGATAATGTTCCAGTACCAGGATCGCGATTAATAAGCATCAAACCATCAACCAAGGGCCTGTCGTTACCAGCTCTAATAAAGCCTAATTCCAGTGAAAATAAGCGCCAAAAGCTGTCGTCAGGATTTACCACACCAGTGATGGGTATTTCTTTGGTCAATATGAACTTGGCAATGACGGTTTTTTGAGCATTGATAATAACCGAGCCATCGTTGAGTGTCGCTTCCGCACCTACCTCGTTTTTGATTAAGTCGTAGTGAAAATATTTTATGTCGACTAAATTCTCTGGAACAGCATATTGCCGACGATTTAACTTGAGCTCCAAGCTCTTTTTCAGCTCTAGTTTAGAAGAAATAGGCGACAAAAATGGATTTGACATGATCACATGAGCAATTACCAGATCTTTTTTGAGGACAATCGGATTAGCATTTCTAAATAATTTCCACACCGGTGGTCCTAGCCAAGAAATGTCGTCTTCTCGGTTATGAGATTTGTATCGCGCTGTGTTCACATCTAGGCTCACCGGGGGCACGATAACTTTCCAAATAAACTCAACCTTATGATTGCTGGCATTGCCAGCCTGATCGACCGCCCAAATACTGAGGCAATAGCTTTTATCACGAGCATTTTCTTCTGAATCACGAGACAAATCAAAATCAGCCGCACTTTGAGTGATTTTGACTTCATAAGTGCCATCTGCTTTCTTCAGCGCGTCTTTAGAAGCTTTTTCCAATGTTTTGCATTCATAGCTAATGCCATATTTTACTAGAATATCGTCGTTATTATCAGCTAATTTGATGGTGTAAGAAGGAGCTGTTTTCTCATCGTTGATCCGATTTAGCCAGCGATAGATCATCGGTATATGGCTATAATTTAGCGGTGAAGCATCATCGATCGGCTCTATTTCGTATCGAGGATTAGCTTTTTCATCTAGAAATTTTTGCCGATAATGAATCGTTTCTTGCTGGTAAGACGCCTGAGGCACACTATCCACAGCACCAAGTATTTCAGGCGCTTTTTGGTCGATAGTTATTTTTACTTCCGGCAAAACCTGCTCTTGGCCATGAATATCACGTAATAAAACACTAAAAACATATTCCCCATCACCTAGCTCATTGCCGACATCGACACTCCAGTCTTTCTGTTCAGCTTTAACGCTGATATCTTGGGCGCCTTTAAATTTTTCGCTGTTTTCAGAGACTCCTCGATATATCACCCGCATGCTTTTAACGAGCTCTGGCTTGGTCACCGAGCCCTTAATCGAAATACGTTTTTGCGATAAATAGCTATTTTTAGCTGGTGATTTAAGTTCAATAACTGGTGATTCAATCACTAAATTTTCTATCGCTTTTTCTTGATATGGAACATCTTTACATCCTGCAATTAACCAAGCAATCATAAACACTAACAAGAGCCTCAACATCTTTCCCCCCTAAATTAAGCCTTAAACTCCGAAACAAAGTGAAGGAGTTCCAATAGCGACATGACTACTATTTTATCTATTCTACCTCGCTGGCAGATCTGCATGGCCTAAAAGGTCACTAAAAATACCTGTCAGTCGTCAGTATCTAAGATGCTGTAAAAAAGCCGGTAGCAGGCAGTTGTCAAAGACACAAAGGCGCTAAATCGCTGATGCGGTCAGGTGTCAGTACTATAAATATTATTAACAATTCTTCTGATCATTTCCGGGTGCCAAGCTTTGCCGTTGCACTTAGTGGCTACTCTCATATTATTTAAAACTCTGGCAATTTTTCTGAAGCTAAAACCCTGTTCACGCAATTCTCTTATGACCAGGATAATTTTTTGCTCAACCTTATGGTCAACCAAAATATCTTTACTAAATCTCCGCCCAAAGCGCGGTTGAGAGGGATTGCCATGATGATAATGCGGCTCCCGAATTGGAAAACCAAAGTCAGCCAAAGCATCAAGAACCGCCATCTTGGAGGAAAAAATTTCCCTCGCTATTTGCCTCGCTGAAAGCCTTTCAACCACATATTTTTGCTGGAGGAAAAAGCGATTTCGAAACAGAGGAACCGTGTAATATACCGTATTGCCTAATAAATATGCCTGGAGGAAAAAAGGTTCGAGTAGCGGAGCGGCACCCCGCCATTCTTCCGCTACTCGAACGTTTTTTCCTCACTGTGACACCATTTTTCTGTAAAGTTTTCAGGATCTTCTGGGATCCTGTATTTTTTTTCACCTGCGGGAAAATTCGGCTTCAGAGTAAAAATCGGCTCGATGTCATTCAACGATAAGTCATTGTTTTTAACCGATCTCTCTAGGAGAGGGTTGATAAAAAGTCTTAATTCGTCGTTTTTCTCATCTATTACGAGCTTTGGCACCATAATTTGAATCAGTTGCTTCTTGCGTATCGACCATGAATTATTAAAGACCTGCAATGCTCGTTTCATTCTCAGACAGGTATCACGTTGATCGGAGAGCTGCAGATGGCTTCAAGTTCTTGTTCATTTATTGGCGGATTACAACGAGCTAGATTAATTTTTTTAAGCTCAAATAATAGCTGAACATGATCAAGTCCTGAGCGTCTCAGCTTACCTGCTTCGCACGTGAGAAAATTATTACGCCCGCCTTCGCTTACTCCACCTTGAGCAGAAGAGGTTTGGGGTTTATCGGTTTTGAGAATTATATCCAATAACCAGTTAGGTGCTTCGTATATGGCACTCTGATCGATTTCTTTAGTCCAGCAATACTACATGCCAGACTGATGAAAGCTGGGAGGGGCCACAACATAGCCACCCTCGCCGCGAATATCGATGCCAGGCAGAATATTAGTGCGGTTGGCAATTTTAATACTTGGCTCTTTAAAAAACGGATGATAGCCACCACCACCGGTATTAGAAGTGAGTGTCTTAGGAAACATGCCATTTTTTTTGATCAACTCTTGTAGCGATTCTTTGCCACCGTGACGTGGATCTATATCAATGGCTATCAATCCCGAAGCGCTGCCGGTGGCAAGTCCAATATTGGCCTGAGGCCAGGTGTCCCACCAATCTTTGACTTGTTCTCTTTGATGAGAGCATACTTTTTGCCACTCTTTGATTCGTGGATGGTGTAGCCCCTGTTTCGACCGGACACTCTAGCTAACTAAGAGAGGTAGTTTAGAGTGAGTGAAGTAAGCAATAAAGAATCGCTAATAATCGAGGGAAGTAG
>Ga0075154_10000749_pt1 | contig 25970 bp, 29 predicted proteins | sample JI71714BDNA_FD_70965 | JGI IMG/M metagenome (GOLD analysis project Ga0075154, IMG submission 70965) | Wastewater effluent complex algal communities from Wisconsin, to seasonally profile nutrient transformation and Carbon sequestration -... | ecosystem: Engineered > WWTP > Effluent > Algae...
GCTGTCTTCGGTGCGCCAGATGGGCAACGGCACACCCCAATAGCGGGAGCGCGACAAGTTCCAGTCTTGCAAATTATCCAACCACTGCCCAAATCGCCCGGAACCGGTAGATTCGGGTTTCCAGTTGATGGTTTGGTTGAGTTCCGACAGCCGTTCTTTCGCCGCCGAAGCGCGGATAAACCACGAATCGAGCGGGTAATACAGTACGGGTTTGTCGGTCCGCCAGCAATGCGGATAATTGTGTTTGTATTTTTCGATGCGGAACGCCTTGTTATCTTCCTTCAGTTTGAGGGTGATCAGGAGATCCGTGGGTTTAAAATCTGGTTCGTTTTGTGCCTCTTTGCTGTAATATTCGGCTTTTACGTACCGGCCCGCGAAATCGGTCACTTCGTTCACAAATTTACCCTGCCGATCTACCAATGGTTGAATTACGCCCTTTTCATCGGCAATTCCAATCATCGGGATGCCCGCTTCTTTGCAGGCGCGCATATCGTCGGCCCCGAAATACGGCGCGGTGTGTACTACGCCGGTACCATCTTCGGTGGTGACCCAATCGCCGGCAATGATGCGAAAACCGGATTGCTCCAATTCGGGCGAGGTCACGTAAGGCAACAATTGCTCGAAGCGCAAATCCAGTAGTTGTTTCCCTTTAAAGGCTTCCCCCGCACGGAACGGAATGGCCGGTTTTTTCGAGGCCGTGTCAAAAGGCTCCATCGGGAGTTCGGCGTTGGCCGCATCAAAATAAGCCGAAAGGCGTTCTTTGGCCAACACCACACTCACCGGAGCGGCGGTGTAGGGGCTAAAGGTTTTTACTTTTACGTATTCGATATTAGGGCCAACGGTGAGCGCCACATTGGAAGGCAGCGTCCAAGGCGTAGTCGTCCAGGCCAATACCCGCACATCTTCGTCGGCGTGGTCGAACAAAAACGCTGATTTTTCGTCGGAACGGACTTTAAACATCGCAACCACCGAGGTATCGGTGACTTCTTTGTAACAGCCGGGCATGTTCAGTTCGTGCGAACTGAGGCCCGTACCGGCGGCGGGGCTAAACGGCTGAATGGTAAATCCTTTGTACAGGAAAGAGTCGCCATTGGCCGTTTTTTTGTTGTACAAACGCTGGAGGAGCCACCAACAGGTTTCGATGTATTGGTCCTCGAACGTGATGTACGGATTGTCCAAATCCACCCAATAGCCCATTTTACGGGTAATATCGTCCCAAAGGTCTTTATACCGCATGACGGTGGCGCGGCAAGCCTGATTGTACTCGTCCACCGTAATTTTTTTACCAATATCTTCTTTAGTGATGCCCAATTCTTTTTCCACCTGCAACTCGATGGGCAGGCCGTGGGTATCCCAACCGCCTTTGCGCTCTACGCGAAAACCTTTGAGGGTATTGTAGCGGCAAAAGAGGTCTTTCACGGTACGCGCCATCACGTGGTGAATACCGGGCATACCATTGGCAGATGGTGGTCCTTCGTAAAATACAAAGGAATTATTCGGGTCGCGCTGTTCGACACTTTTTTCAAAGATCTGCTCATCACGCCAGAACTGAAGGATTTCAGCGTCGATGGCGGGCAGATTGAGTGATTTAAATTCTCTATACATTATATGAATGGATGCGGCAAAAGAGGCGCAAAGATAATTAAGAAACTGTTTAAAACCCCGGTGGGCTTGGAAATACTCAGATTTTTTGGCGGGGGAGCGATTGGTTTTTTAGGGCATTTTGGAGAAATATCCGATGACACAACCTAAATACAGCGCAAAACGTTCCGGCGGTTGCTTACCCCCGCTCCCATTTCACCCGTGGATGAAACAACTGAATCGTTTCTTTCAAATAAGCGGTGTCCAAATGCGTGTAAATTTCGGTGGTGGTAATGCTCTCGTGGCCCAACATATCCTGTACGGCTTTCAGGTCGGCACCGCCTTCGACCAAATGGGTGGCGAATGAATGCCGAAAGGTGTGCGGACTGACGGTTTTGGTAATTCCGGCGGCTTCGGCCACTTCTTTAATGATGTAAAACACCATAACGCGGGTGAGTTTTTTGCCCCGGCGATTGAGAAACACATATTGTTCATTACCCGGCACAATGTCCATTTGGTTACGCACGTGTTCAGTGTACATGGCAATAAATCGGAGCGCTTCGTCGCCAATGGGCACAATACGTTCCTTGTTGTTTTTGCCAATGACCCTCAAATAGCCTTCTTCGGTAAACACCTGCCGAAACTTTAGTTCGGTAAGTTCGCTCACCCGCAACCCGGAAGCGTACAGGGTTTCGATCATGGCCCGGTTCCGAATCCCCAATGGTTCGGACAAATCAATGATGGTCAGCATGGATTGTATATCGTCAATGCTGAGTACATCGGGGATTTTGCGGGCGTAGCGGGGAGAATCGAGCAACAAAGTGGGGTCTTTGTCGAGCAAATCTTCGACCAATAAAAACTTGTAAAAGGCTTTTACTCCGGAAATAATGCGCGATTGGGTACTCGCTTCGAGGCCAAAATCGTTGATCCAGAGAATAAACGTGTGGATATCGTCGGGGGTAACGTCGAGGGGTAATTTTCCGGGTTGGTGGACCTCAAAAAACCGGATTAATTTTTGTACATCAACAATATAGGCGTCAATGGTGTTTTGACTCATTGAGCGCTCGAGGAGCAGGTAGCCGCGAAAAGCAGCCACGGCAGCGGGCCAGTTCATTCCGCAAAATTAAGACAATAATAATAAATTAGTCAAACTAAGGTTAAAGTTAGTCTTTTCCCCTTGTACCTTTGAGGGTAAAAGCCGTTGTTTGCGTCTAAGATTGTTTGGATTTTGCCCACCGCCGGTAATTCCAAATGGCTTTTAAGTTACGGAAACAAACAAAAAAACGCTGAAAAATGTCTCTAGCACCGGTTTATATCCCCGCAGCGCATCGAATTTGGGCAATTATTTATCTGGCAGGTGAAAGTTCGTGTAGAAGTGTACAGTACATCGTTCGCCCCAATTTACATTCACACATTGATGCCATTAATTATTTATTAGGAGTTGCCCCCAATTTTTTGGCGGGTATTTACGTCCCTGCCTGTTATACTTTTTTAATGCCTTATATCTTGGAACGTAACGCCCGGCAACGTATCTTTGACCCGTTGTACTACCGTTTTTCGGCTTGTATTTTTGCGTTATCGGGCGTTTTGGGTTGGGAATACATCCAGCAGTTTACCCACAAATTTTTCTTTGACCCGCACGATATTGTATGGACGTTTCTGGGAATCAGTTGTTATTGGTTCATTACCCAACGGCAGGCTACGGCGCAACGGATGGTACTACAACCGCCCGGTAGTTATCACATCTGACACATCTATGCATCGTTTTCAAACTTCTTTTATCCTTGTATTTTGTTGCGTCTTGGGCGCTTCGGCGCAATCGAACCGCGATTGCCGCGTTATGCCGTCCTTTACCCAAAAAGCCAATTTCGACCAGCAAAGGGCCTATTTTACTACCTCCGAACGCAAAGTAATGGGATTGGTGTACGCCGAACTTCCACCGCCCGGCTCGGACCAAAAGGCGCGCACGTGGCAGCATCCTTCGTGGACCAAAGCGGGTTGGCTGGGGCCAATGGTCATTACCGAAAAAGGTGAAATTTGGGTCGCTCCCGTTCCCGTGGTGAACCTGCTCCACAACAAACCAGAGGAACAAAACCGCATCTGGAAAACGGATAAAAAAACGGGCGAATTAAAAACGGCCATTGACCTGCCTCGCCCCGACTCCTCCTTTAACAAACAAAATCCTTATGGACTTTTGGGCCTCGGATACGATTGTGACAACGCCGTTTTATACGCTTCTTCGGTGTTTGGAAGTACTTTAAACGAAGAAAAAGGCCGCGTTTTTGCCATAAATACCGCCGATATGAGCATTGTTGATCAAATGGACTCGGTGGATATTTTTGGCGTGGGTATCGGGTTTATCAACGGCGAAAAACGCCTGTACTTTGGGGCCGCCCGCAACGGCAATATCTTGTCGGTGGGTTTAAAACCCGACGGCAGTTTCAACGGTACGCCCCGCGTGGAACTCAGCCTGGAGGGCCTTGGTCCACGCGGAGACGACCGCGCCCGAAAAATCCGCTTTGCTCCGGATGGTACGTTAACGGTACACGGAGTAGAGTTTTATTTTAACCTCACGGCTCCTACCGAGCGGCAGGAAACCCCGTATCAATTCAAATACATACCCGAACAACGCCGGTGGGTATTTTTGGGCATTGGGCAATAAAACTTACGCGATATCTACCTTCTGCGGTGCCGAACCGGGCAGTTTGGGCAGGGTAATTTCCAAAACCCCATCCACGTAACGGGCCGTAATGGCGTCGGTGTCCACTTTTTTATTCAACTGAAACCGGCGCTCAAAACCCGCTTTGGGGTTGTGCTCGAAATGCAGCCATTGTTCGGCGGCTTCGGGGGTACCGGCATTGGCTTTAATAACCAGAATATCATCGGTGATGGCAATGTGAAACGCATCTTTGGTGCGCCCCGGTGCAAACACAAAGAGTTCGTAATAATCGGGTTGCTCCCGGATATTGACGTTGATATTTTGGTGTTCGCCGCGATGCCACGCTGCCTGGTGCTGTTGAAAACGGTGCATAAAGGCTGCTTTTTTCCATTGGCCGCAGCCGTGCCAGTTACCGCGCTGTCCGCGCATTTCATGTGTGTGGTACATAGTTAGTGCTTGATTTAGATAGTAAAAGAAAAAATCTACAGAACTTCGATGCGCTTAGAAGCCGTAATTGGCGTGTTATATGCACTCCAACTGGGGTCTAACGGTTGAACGGAAGCCTCGTAGCGGTTCCACGGCGCAAATGATTGCGGTGGGGTCTGTTGCTGCGCATAAGCGGCCTGATAACGATAACTTCTTGATTTAAAGGCCATTATCCAGCCTCCAAAGATTAACCCGAAGAAAAGCATAAAGAACAACACTTTAAAAAGGGTAATAAGAAACACTGCGCCGAAGATCAGCGCGAAAAAAACTTTTGCAACTTTCATAGTAATTTAATTGTAGTGTAAAAACGGCGCCGAAACCATTGGCCCCGTGTAATGGAATCTCCCGCGTGGGAGTTGTTTATTCTTTAGGGCGGCAGCGGTTGCGCCAAGCCTCGCGTGCCTTTTGGCGTTCCTCATCGGTCATGTTCATCCAGCGTTCGCGTTGTGGCCCGCCGGGGCCGCGGCCGCCTTTACCCCAACGGCCGCCGTGTCCCCCAAAGAGGATCCGACAGAGGATCAGTAAACCGGCGGCTTGCCAGTAATTGAGCGGTTGTACGCCCGTCACCTCCGGTAAAATGGCATTCCAAAGGAACATCACGATAAAACCCATGGCCGCCGCAAATACCAAAAACATGAGGGCGAAACCGAAAAATCGGCCGATTCCAAAGCGTTTTGGGCGGTTATTGAATCCGTAATTGGTCATGATACTGGTGTGGTTAAGCGTTATAATATTCGGTGTAAAAAGTGTCCAATCGGTCGCGCAGGTGCTGCATAGCGTAGCGCTTTCGGGAAATCAGGGTTTTGATTTTATCACCCGTTCGGTCGGCAATTTCCTGAAATGTTTGATCTTCCAATTCATTCCAGATAAATACGTCGCGTTGGGCGGGTGGCAATTCTTCCAGTGCGGCAAAAAGTTGATCCCAAAATACCTGTCGCTGATATTCCGTTTCCGGGGTATCGGGAGCGGCCAGAAACAGGTCTTTGAAGTACAATTCACCGTCTTCGTCCTCCTCTGCCAAGTCCTCCAGCGCATCGGTGGAGCGTTTCCGGTAGAGGTCGGTGATTCGGTTTCGCGCCACCCGATACAACCAGGCACTGATTTGTTCGATGGGTTCGCCCGAAGCAACGCGGCTGAACTGATACCATACATCCTGTAATATATCTTCGGCATCGGCTTCGGTTTTTACCCGGCCCCGGATAAATCCCAGCAGCCTCGTGCTGTACGTTCTGATTACCCCCGTTATATTTTGTTGGGTTGGTGCGGCCATAGTTAGCATCTCATTCACTAAAAGCATGTAATAAACACGCTACAATAGGGAAGACGAAAGAAACAGGTTTTTACTTTAAAGTTCTTGTAAAAAATTTAAAAAAATATTTTTCCAACCAAATGAGCACTTTATCCGCGTAAAAATTATATACGTTATCCTGGCGGGGTTATCGGTACCATATATGGATTTATCATGAGAAGAGAGGAGGAGGAAAAGCGAGCAGATTTTCCAAATTTATCGTATTTTTGCTAAAAATTGAAAAAAATGCAGTTTGTAGACATAAAAAACGATATCGCTTTTAGGAAAATTTTCGGCAATGAAAACAAAAAAATCATCCTTATTTCCTTTCTCAATGCCGTGATGAAGTTAAAGGGAAAGGATGTCATTGAGGACGTTGAAATCCTCAACCCCTACCAACTGCCCATCATCAAAAATCTCAAAGCGTCAATCATTGACGTGAAGGCGAAGGACAAAAGAGGCAAAACCTACATCATTGAGATGCAGGTAGCCGAGCCGGACGGCTTGGATAAACGATTGCTTTACTACGCCAGCAAGGAGTATTCCCAACAAATCGAGAGCGGCGAACAATATACCGAACTCAAACCCGTCATTTTTATCGGGATTTTTGACTTTAAATTTACTTCCGGGGAAAAATATTTGTCGCATCATGCGGTTTGCGATGTGGAGGATGGTGAACGAGCCATTCTGGATATGGACTTTTACTTTATCGAACTTCCGAAGTTTGTAAAGCCGTTGAAGGAACTGACGGAAATTACGGACAAGTGGATATTTTTCATCAAAGAAGCAGAGAATCTAACCGTTATTCCTGAAAATGTTGACGATGAAGGTTTAAAAGAGGCATACCACGATGCAAATAAGCATTCTTGGGAAAAAGAAGAATTAAATGCATATGACTATGCAGCAATGAGAGAACAAGATGAACGAGGCAAAATAGAGTTGGCAGAAAAGAGGGCAGAAAAGAGGGCAGATAAACAAGCAAAAGAGGAAATCGCAAGAAAAATGAAACAAAAAGGCTTACCTAATCAAGATATCTCTGATTTCACTGGGTTATCGGTCGAGGAGATAGGCGACCTGTAAAGATCACTTAATAATCGCTCCTCGAAAATTGCCCCTAAACGGTCTTAAATTTGTGGAACATAACGTTCTAAAGTTGGTTATCTTGTTTTATCCTCACACCACAAATCTAAAAATAAATGCCGAAAGCAACATTAAACGCGCGCAATATGCCCATTGGTTACCAAACTATTTTGTCCAATGGCACCCACGGTTACTTAGCCGATGAACCCGTAGCCGACAACGGCACCGACCTCGGTTTTGCCCCCTACGATTTATTACTCTCCGCATTGGCGGCTTGTAAAACCATGACCATCCGGTACCTGGCCCGCCAAAAAGGTTGGCCCCTGGACGATGTACACGCCGAATTATCGCTGGATACCGAACGCCGCGACGGGCAAACCGTTACCGATATTCAGGTGAAAATCCGCCTCGAAGGCGACCTTACCGACGACCAACGCACCCAATTAATGCGCGCCGCCGACCGCTGTCCGGTGCACCGGATGCTCAAAGGAGAACTCAATATTGCGGAGGCCGTTTCGTATTAAAAATATTTTGGCCGTTCTGACGTTTTCAAAAGCGTTCGTTGGAGATTTTTTAAAAAACATATCCCCAACGAACGCTTTTTTGTATAAAAAACCCTCACTATGCGCCAACAAGCAACTTTAAACGGTATTACAGTCAAAGGCTTCTCCGGCACTACCGGTATTATGCTGGCCTTTAATATTGAACCTGCACTGCGCAAAAACTTTTTAGGTTTTGCCATCGAACGCACCGATAAAAAGAAAAAAGCCTGGTTGCAGGGAGCACTGCATTTCCCCGGCGAAACGAGCAAACCCTTCGCGTTAATTGACTCTAACATTGCCCCCATCCAAAAATTCCGGTGGTCCGATTACAGCGTGTACGAAGGCAACACCTACACCTATAAAGTATACGGCGTGTACGGCAAACCCGGTAAACTCACCTACCTCGAAGGCCCACAAATCACCCTGCAAACCCAATTGATGGAAGGCAATAAATACGAAGTGGTGTTTAATCGGGCCGTAGCGGCGAGTCAATCGTACGAAAAGAAATTTGGACAAACCAAACCCAACAATACCGACGACCCTAATTACGTGGAGGCCAGAAAATGGCTCAGCCGGGGCATCAAGGAAAAACTGCTCGACTTTTTACTCCGCGCCACCGATCCTTCGTTCCGCCTCGACGTGGCCATTTACGAGTTTGAAGTAATGGAAGCCGTGGAAACCCTGAATGCCATTGCCGCCAAAGGGGTGCCCATTCGGGTCATGTACCATTGGAAAGACAAAGACCCGCAAACCGAAGAAAACGATAAACACATTCACGCCCTGGACCCGCGCATTGAGGTTATTCCGCGCAAAACCCACAAAATTTTCCACCATAAATTTGTGGTGCTGTACCAAAACGGCACGCCCGTTAGTGTTTTATCGGGTTCCACCAATTTTACCAACAACGCTTTTTACCTGCAAGCCAACGTGGTGCACATCATCAACGAAACGGCAACCGCCCAACGTTTTGCCGATTTATTTGAACAATTGCTCCTCGATATTGCGGACAAAGCCAACATCAAAAAATACAACGATCTGGCGACTACCCAAGCGATTCAGGGCGGGATTCAAACCATTTTTTCACCCAAAAAGGCTACCTCCGACATTGGGCGCATTGTGGAAATTTTGAACAATGCCCAGGCCAATTTTTTCCTGTGCAGCGCTTTTGATGTCCACGCCGATATTCTTGCGGCCATCGAACAATCGGACAAAATTCGGTATGGTTTGCAAAATTCCCGCTCCAAACTCACCGGCTTTCACCGCAACCAAAGTTTTGTAATTCCCGATTTTTTGCGCGGCCCAATTGGCGAGGCGTTTAAGGAAGAAAGTTCCAAACGGCGCGGCAAAGAAGGCAGCATTTACATCCACTTAAAAACCTTTTTGGTGGATTTTGGCACTGATCACCCCACGGTAGTTTTTGGTTCCAATAACTTTTCGCAATCGGCCTCTACGGGCAACGACGAGAACCTGATCATCATCGAAAACGATACTGATTTGGCCGATATTTACATGGTAGAAATGTTTCGGCTGTACGACCACTATCGCTTCCGCTACAGCACCAACGCCGCTAAAAAGGCCAAAACCGATACCATTGCCCCGGCCGACGGCAAAACACCCGCCGCTAAAACGGTGGGCCTTACCGCTGACAATAGTTGGACCAAGGATTATTTTGACAAAAAACACAGCAAGTTTTCGGAACGTTTGATGTTTGGGTAAATGAGTACACCATCAAAAACCATATTTCTCTGGGCATTCACCATCGGTTTGGGCGCTTACTACGCGTACCTTGGTTATCAAATACCCAACGCCGGGCACTGGTCCTCCGATGCGGATTTGATAAAAATGAACTGTTCCGTAGTCGAGCGTGCGGTGTACGGAGAAATAAACACGATGGAGCGTTATTGTCCTCCCAACTCCGGGGTACAAGCCGAAATAAAGGCGTACCGCAACAACCCGACGCCGTTACCCGCCGCTGAAAAACGTTCGCCCGAAGCATGGGTACAATATGAATTGACCCGATTTGATTCCGCTCGGGCGCAATTGGACCATTGGCGGGCAATTCGGGAACAGTTGGGCTGTGCGCCCCAACACACCGAGGCACTTTTGCCCATTTTGGAACGCATTCCGTCGGGAAACGGTCACAATGGCCGGCTTTCGGTCGTTCCCTACAATACTTATATGCTGTATGACAATGTGGTTTGTACCGTTAATGACGATACCCTGCAAGCCAATAATGGCCTGTATTGGTACCGTTTTCGGGCGAACCAGGCCGGACAAATGACGTTGCAGCCCAAAATAACGATCAAAAATCCCCTCACCGGAGAAGTGCAATCCTATGTATGTTCATTTTCTTTACGCATCCGACCGACCTTATGATTACCACCTTTTTTGCACGTTATTTACCGTTAGCCATTTCTTTGGGATTGGTGGTACTCATTGGCTGGCGTTTGCGGACCTTGGCTGAACTGCGGGAAAAAGTAGTACGCTCTACGGGATACACGATTGACCTTTTACAACAACAAAACGCCAACCGACGGGAGACTTTGGCCGAATTATTGGCCCAAAATGAAAATAGCGACTCCTCGAACCGGATTGCTCAAGGCCAACAAATAGCGACTTTAGCCGACTCGGCGGCGCAGTATTTGAATGAATTAATCGATAACAGAAATCCATCGCGGGAAAATACGCTGCGGGCAATCGTTCAGCAATTGAGCACGGCTCCGGTGTACGCGGAACCGCTAGTTCAGCAAGTACTACAACACAGTATGTACAATCTGGGCCTGCAACAAAACCCTGACCAGCGCATTGACCCCGATTTTTTGCAAAAATGCCATTTGTTGGTCTTGTTGTTGGAACAACAGGCGTTGCAGGTACTTTACGAAAAAAGTCAGCCGCCGACCAGTTGTTTTTTTCCCAATCTGGAATGCTATTTCAGCACGCCTAATCCGGTGCAGGGCGATGCGGTAGAAATGGTGCTTTTTTTACAAACTAAAGATCTAAGCCGGTGCAAATACCGCGATTTTCGGTATTTTATTAACGAAAAAGAAAGCAAAACAACGAAAGGAGTGGCTTATTTTACGTTGCCGCATGGCGACCACAACGGAATTATGCGCACCAAAGTGGTGGCCCGGCGGCAGGGAACGACTGTAAAAATGGATACGTTTGAACGGGTATTTCGTGTACATCAATAATTACGCACCACTACCCCTTCTTCATCTTCCCAAAATAATATGCGCAGATCGGTTCCGTCAAACTCGGCGTACGAATAAGCCCACATCCATTCGCCGAGGTTGATATAACGGCTGCGGTGGTTGGGCAATTGCCAGTCGATGGGCAAATGGCGGTGACCGAACACAAAATAATCGGGTTCCACGCCTTTGGCCAATTTGCCCAAACAATACTGCAACAGCCATTCATTTTGGTCGCCCATCCAGCCTTTTTCGGCATCGGGGGTGGCGGCGCGGCTTTTTCCGCTGGCAAAACGCGCCAACCGAACGCCCAAATCGGGATGTATTTGCCGAAATGCCCACCGGCACACGGGGTTGGTGAACACTTTTTTCATGATTTTATAACCCGTATCGCCGGGGCCAAGCCCGTCGCCGTGGCCGATCAAAAAGCGTTTTTGCCCAATGGTCACTTCAACGGGGTGGTTGTACACCGGTATGCCCAGTTCTTCTTCAAAATACCCCGACATCCACAAGTCGTGGTTACCCCGAAAAAAATAAATAGGCACACCGGAATCGCGCAATTCGGCCAAAGTCCCCAACAACCGCGTGTGTCCTTTGGGCACCACATGTTTATAATCGTGCCAAAATTCAAACATATCGCCCACCAGATAAATCGCCTCCGCCTGCGGGGCGACGTGCCGCAACCAACGGATAATCCGGCGTTCGCGTTCGATGGAAGTATGGCGCATATCAACGCCCAAATGGAAATCAGAGGCAAAAAAGGTCTTTTTTTTGATCATTTCAATATCATTCACCAATCACCAACTGCTGCGTAATGAATTGTTGTGCGGTTTGTAAAACAACGAGGTAATGCCCCGCCGGAAAGCGGTTGGCCTGAATAAAATAATTTTTGTTACCCGCCGGAAACTCCCCCTCAAACACCGTGGTTTGCAATTGCCCCAAGGCATTATACACGCGCAAAGAACCTTTGGCCGCCTGGTCGAACTGCACCGGTACCACCGTTATAGCACGGGCCGGGTTGGGATAAATGGGGGCCATTTGGGCGATATTGGCCGTTGATACGGACGAAATTTGGAAAGGCCGGAACGACCAGTAACCTTCGGGCGCAGTTATGGGTCGGCTGATGTTTTTGCCGTTATTGGCCGTGGCGTTGATGTAATAATAAACGGTGCTTTGCGGCGATTGCGGCGGAATGGATGCCACGTACTGCTCCAGCGTGGGGTCGTAGAACATGGGAATCATCGTCCAGGCACCATTCAAATCGGTGGTGTAAAACAGTTCCACCTCGGCAATACCGCTGCGGTGCTGCACGGTAGCGCGCACCTGCCAATCCTCGGGTTTATCCACGTCGGCGGTGCGGATGGCCGCGTGCACAATGCGCAGAGGATCGGGTACCCCAATTTCTTTGGTAATACAGTGGATAGCACCGCCCGCACCAATCATTTGGTTACAGTTGATACCTACCACTTCGTAACCCGGCATGTATTTTTTAAAGGTATCCTGCGCCGCCAAATCATCGGGGTGATCGTATTGGGGCAAAAGGATGGTTTTATTCACCAAAAGCGCATTGGCATAGGTGGGATATAAAGCCTCGTTGGCGTAAGGCGGAAAGTCATTGTTAAATGAAGGCATGGGAATGCGAATGACCTTAAAATCACGCCCAAAAGCCGTTTTATAGGAGTCAAGAACGTATTGAATATTGGCTTCAATTTGTGGCCCGTCGGAAATACCGGTTGGATACTCGCCCACCAGCAACGTTTCTTCATCCAGCAATTTCATGTGCATATCAATGTGGTGAATGCCATCGTAGGGCAATTCTTTCATTTTAATGTAGCGATCAATGCCCATGTAGCGCAGCATAACTTCATCAATGGTCGCGGCGGTGTGGTTGGAAGTGCCAAAAATATCATTGGGTGCCGATTCGTTTTCACCATCCATAATCTGGTTATTATTGCGCAAAATAAGTTCAGAAGCAAACGCTGTACCCAAACCATCGGCCATAAAATTCCCGCCGGTATTTACCAGATCGTACGGAGCGGTGCGGGTAGAATACACCGGTACACCCAATAATTGCCCAATGCCTACCGACATGGTATCATCGGCCGGGCGGTTACGGTTGTAAATCCAATCTACGAGCAACATCGAGTCTACGTCGTTGATGTACACCGAAGTGGGGCCGTAATCGCGGATCCAGACGGTTGTACTGGGTTTAAATACTACCTGCACGTTGGACATATCTACGTCGGCCCCGTCGAGCAGGTTGGTAACCGTCGTTACGGAAGGCTGGTCGCGTACCAATACCATCACCTTTGTTTCTTTGTGGGCGGCTTTAACAATTTCCGTTAAAATGTCGGGGTACGAGCGCCAAGTGACGCATACCACACCGGATTCTTCCCATTCGGCCATGGTACGCACGCCTTCGGGCGGCAAAGTTTGGTTATAATGTTGGGCGAGTAGTCCCGTAGGAAGCCATAAAAGGCTGAGCAAAAAAGTAAAAATTCTTGTCATGGTATTGTTTTTATACGTCACAAAATGTCGCCAAAATTAGGGGTTATTTTAAAAAAGGTAGTACCCGAAAACCCGTTAAGCACAATTGTGACTATTTTTATACAAATTATGCGGTTATTTGCGGCCAAATTATGCTGCTGCAACTTGATTTTTTAAAGTATCGTTCGGCCTTACAAATCAAAATCATCGAGGGGAAACAAAAAATTTTTGATCCCGTTCGCAAAAAATTTGTGGTCATGACCCCGGAAGAACTCCTGCGTCAACTGACGTTGCAGTACTTGTTACAAGGTATGCAGTACCCGATCAACCGCGTTCGTTCTGAAATTGGGATTGAAGTAAACGGTATGCCGCGCCGCTGCGACATTGTGGTATTTGACCAGGATGTACGCCCGTGGTTATTGGTCGAGTGCAAATCGCCCAAAGTGCCGGTCGATCAGGCAGTGATGTCGCAGGCCGTGCGGTACAACACCGCGTTGGGGGTGCCATTTGTGGCCATTACCAATGGTTTACAGACGTATTGTTGTAGCATTGATTACGCGGCGCACGATTGGCATTTTTTGGAAGATTTTCCGGAGTGGGGTAAAAAACCCGGCCCGGTGGGCAGCGAATAAAAGCCGAATTGGCTCTTGATGGTGTTGCCCTTATATATAATGGTGATTTGTTAAAAAAACGAAACGAAAAACATCCTTTTTATTTACCCGTTTAAAGCACCTGAAACGCCCTCGGACTCAAATTCGAGGTAAATCTGTTAAAATGTTGGCTGAAATTTCGTTGGCAATAAATTCCATCTTACTTTTGCCTTAGCAAAGGAATTTACAGCCTACTGCAATTTAATAATTATCCACTTACTGCTCAAACACACCGTTTGTCCGATTTATGAAAAAAACTACGACGCTACGCAATGTTTTGGTGCTTGTGTTGGCCATGTGCTCGGCTTTTGCTGTTACGGCTCAGGACATTCACTTTTCACAGTTCTACATGAGCCCGCTCAACCTTAACCCTGCGATGACAGGCGTTATGAACTGTAATCACCGCTTCACAGCCAATTACCGCAACCAATGGGCTTCTGTACTGAAGCAGAACGCTTACAATACGTACTCCGCTTCGTACGACCAGAAAATGACTACTGGCCGTTATGACTATTTCGGATTGGGTGGTACACTTTGGGGTGACAAAGCCGGCGCTTCTGAATTTGCAACGATTCAAGCCCGTCTTTCCGGCTCTTACGCCAAAAAAATGGGTGGTACCCGCCGCAAAGCCCACTACCTCGTGGTTGGTGCTGATTTTGGGGTGAGCAACCGCTCTATCAACAGCCAGCAATTGCAGTGGCCTTCTCAAAACGACGGCGGCCAATACAATCCGGATTTGACACCGGGTGTTGTACTTGACCCCAGTTTTGTGTTCCTCGACATGTCAGCCGGTTTGTTGTGGTTCAGTGTATTTGATGAAAACAACAACTTTTACTTTGGTACGGCTTTTAGTCACTTGAACCGCGCTAACGTATCATTTCAAGAGCAAAACATTCCGTTGTACGGCAAATTAACGGCGCACTTTGGCGGTGAGTTTGAAGTAGCACAACGCGTAAGTATGTTGCCAGGGGTAGTATCTTTTTTCCAGGGTCCATCTTTCCAGGTGAACGTAGGTAACTCCTTCAAGTTCCTTTTGGGCAACAGCCGTCGCTACCACCAGGCATTCCAGTTGGGTGCATGGGCACGTGTTTCCAACAAACTTGATCAAGGTAAACTGATGGATGCCATCATCCTGAGCACGCGCTTCGATTACGAACAATTCACCTTGGGCTTTAGTTATGATATCAATACCTCCAGCCTGCGCAACGCCACTAACGGTAACGGTGCTTTCGAGTTCTCTTTGCTGTATAAAGTGTGCGGACCAGAGCGTCGCGGTGTTTATTGCCCGAACTTCTAAAAACTTACTCGCATCCACTGTTGATAAGTATTGCAAAGAATTGATTAACAATACGTTGGTTTGTGGAAAACAATTCACAAACTAACACTTCAAAAAAAGATTCCCGTTTGCTTGTATGCATCGGGAATCTTTTTCATTTTTGTCCTACCAAGAATGAAGAAATACCCCCTGAACGGCAGTTCTACCACCTTGTTTGGAAACGCATTATACTGAAACGAATTTTTTTTCGTTTCTTTGCGGTTTGAATTTTAAGCGACTGTACCCATGAATGTTGAAGTGTCGCTATAATCCCCATTTTACAATTGCATGTGATTTTATTTTTCCACCGCGTGCATCTCTTTTATCACATTCCGCCCACGACGCGGGATAATAAAGACTAAACAACTATGTTCGGAAGTAGTAAAAGTTCAGAAGACTCCAAAAACACCACCAATACACCTTCGGTCGGTGGCCTTAATGCCCTCGTAAAAGGAACTACCGTTGAAGGTACCGTGCGCTGCGATAGCGATATCCGCGTGGATGGTACCATTAAAGGCAAACTCATTTGCAAATCCAAAGTTATCATTGGCCCAACCGGCAGCGTTGAAGGCGAAATTTCTTGCCAAAATGCCGTTATCGAAGGCCGTTTTAAAGGAACTCTCAGCGTCACCGAATTGCTCAACGTGCGGGAAACTGCCGAAATTGACGGCGATATCGCTACCGGCAAATTGTTGGTACAAAGCGGCGCTAAATTTAACGTAGATTGCAAAATGGGAACTGGCCATTCCAATGGCTCTACTAAATCTGAAGATGTAAAGTCCAATGCCAGTGCCACCATCGCCGGAAAAGCAACAACAAACAATTAAGGCATTTGCCAAATACAGCGGCATGGCCATCCAACTGTTGGGGGCTTGCCTTGCCGGTGTATTTATTGGCAAATGGCTCGATACCAAATTGCAACTTGACCGCCCGCTGTGGGCGGTTTTTCTTACCATACTTTTTATGGTGGGTTCACTGTACTCTCTGTACAAACAACTGCTGCGCGACTAACTCCCATGTCTCCTCAACGCTTTTTTAGGGTACTTGCCGCCGTTACTGCGGGTACTGCCGCTTTACTTGGTTTATTGCACCTGCTCGTGCCCGCAGCGCGCGAGCATTGGGGACTTTCGATCATTACCTTACTGGTTTTTGTGCTTCTGAACGTGGGGTTGTTTTACGCCGGGAAAAGCACCAACCGGAGCACCAACCGAATGGCCTTCAGCGGTCTTATTTCGGCCTCGGTATTTGGCAAAATGGTGCTTGCGCTGGCCATGTTGTTTGTTTACCGGGAAGTTGCCCAACCCACCAATCAATGGTTTGTGGCGGTCTTTTTACTGGCCTACGTCGTTTATACCGTATTTGAAGTGTGGTTTATGACCATTCTTGCCAAAGAAAAATAAAACAGTTACCCGCCTTTTCTTGCTTTTATTCGCCTACATTTGCCGTTTAACCGCACCAATGTATGCGCCATTTATACCCGTTCCTCCTTTTTTTATCGGCCTGTACCACCCGCGACCAACGCTACACCGAGTGGCGCGAATACCTCGGTGGCCCCGACCGCAACCATTACTCCACCCTTTCACAAATTTCCCCCGATAACGTTGCGCAATTGCAGGTTGCCTGGACGTATGCATCACCCGACAGTGGCCAGATGCAAATGAATCCAATTATTGTGGATGGCGTTTTGTACGGTGTATCGGCGACAGTGCAGGCATTTGCCCTCGATGCCGCCACCGGCAAGGAACTTTGGCGGTTTGGCGACCCGCTCAAAGTGTGGCACAGCACCAGTCGCGGGGTAACTTACTGGGAAGACGGGGCCGATAAACGCATTTTATACACCATTGGGCCACATTTGTACGCCCTGAACGCCCAAACCGGGCAACCGATTGCCAGTTTTGGCGATGGTGGCCGGGTAGATTTGCATTTGGGTTTACCCGCTTCGGCGCAGGAAAAATTTGTTATTTCCAATACGCCCGGCACCTTGTTTGAGGATTTGATTATTATGCCCCTCCGCCTGGCCGAAGGCCCGGACGCGGCACCCGGCGATATACGGGCCTTTAATGTGCGCACGGGGCAACTGGCCTGGACCTTTCATACCATTCCGTACCCCTACGAACAGGGATACGATACCTGGAGTCCGAATGCTTACCGCAATACCTCCGTGGGTGCGGCCAACAACTGGGCCGGAATGGCCATTGACCGCGAGCGCGGACTGGTTTTTATCCCGACCGGCTCGGCAGCACCCGATTTTTACGGCGGTGACCGCATTGGAAAAAACCTGTACGCCAACTGCTTACTTGCGCTTGATGCACGCACGGGGCGGCGGAAATGGCATTTTCAGTTTACCCACCACGATGTTTGGGACCGCGATCCGCCCGCTCCGCCGAATTTGATTCAGGTACAACGCCACGGTAAAACCATAGATGCCGTAGCCCAGGTTACCAAACAGGGTTACGTATTTGTTTTTGACCGGGATTTTGGCAATCCGTTGTTTTCCGTGCAGGAAGTACCCGCCCCAACGTCGAATTTGACGGGTGAGCAAAGTTGGGCAACGCAACCGGTACCGGTATTGCCCCAACCATTCGCCCGACAATCGCATACACTCACCGAAAAAGACCTTAGCCCCTACGCCGAAAATCAGGCCGAACTGCTGGCCACTTTCCAACGGGCTGATAAACGCTTATTTGCGCCGCCCAACCTCGACGGGGTATTTTTGCTGCCCGGTTACGATGGTGGTGCCGAATGGGGTGGTGCGGCGGCCGATCCCGAGGCGGGTATTTTGTACGTCAATGCCAACGAAATGGCCTGGATACTCCAAATGGAACCCGTAGGAGCGGCAAAACCCCAAAAAAATATCTCCAAAGGCGAGGCGGTATACCTGGCCAACTGCGCCAACTGCCACAAAAACGACCGTTCGGGTAATGCACAAAGTGGCTATCCTGCCCTCACCGGAATTGAAAAAAAGCATACCAACGCGACGATGTTAACCTTACTCACCACTGGCAAAGGTATGATGCCCGGTTTCCCACAATTGGCGGCCGATGAAAAAAATGCCGTTGCGAATTGGTTATTAGGGCAAGAAAAAAAAGAAGTTGGCAGTGCCGTGGTTACGCACGCGCTCCCCTATCAACACACGGGATACCATAAATTTTTAGATAACAAAGGGCTGCCCGGCATTGCACCACCTTGGGGCACCTTAACGGCCATTGATTTAAATAACGGGCAATTTAAATGGCAAATTCCGCTGGGCGAAACCCCTGAACTCAACAATGCCCCAACGGGTTGCGAGAATTACGGCGGACCGGTGATTACGGCCAATGGCCTACTCTTCATTGCGGCTACAAAAGACGGGAAATTCCGGGCGTTTGACCGGCACACGGGAAAACTGTTGTGGCAAACAACCCTGCCCGCTCCGGCTTTTGCAACACCGGCTATGTACGAGGTAAACGGCAAGCAATACATTGCCGTGGCTTGCGGCGGCACTAAATTAGGCACCAAAAAGGGCCATCAGGTGGTGGCGTTTGCTTTGCCTTAATGGCGGGTATTATTGTTGCTCGGCCTGAATGGAGGCACGGACGGAGTGGACAAATGCTATATCTACGCCAAAAATAGCGGAGACATAATCATCCGTGGCCTCGGGACGAGCGTAAAAATACTGTTTCACGGCAATAAACAAAGATTCTTTGTAACCCTTTTCAAAACCTTCTCTATAACCTTCTTCAAAACCTTCTTTGTAACCTTCCTCAAAACCTTTGAGATAATATTTACCATAAACAAAGGGAGGGATCTTTGATTTGTCTTTGGGGGCGATAATTTGATTATTGTCCGGCATGGCACGTTTTATTTTATTGTTGCTCGGCCTGAATGGAGGCACGGACAGACTGAACAAATTCAATATCTACCAAAAAAATGGAGGAAATTTGCTCGTTGGTAACGTTGGGCAAATTCAAAACAAACTGCTTAACCACAAAGAAAACGCCTTCTTTGTAACCTTCTTCAAAACCTTTGAGATAATATTTACCGTAAACAAAGGGAGGTATCTTTGATTTGTCTTTGGGGGCGATAATTCGATTGTTATCCGGCATGGCACGTTTTATTTTATTGTTGCTCGGCCTGAATGGAGGCACGAACGGACTGAACGAATTCAATATCTACCAAAAAAATGGAGGAGATTTGCTCGTTGGTGGCAGTGGGCACGCTGAGCATATATTGTTTAATGGTCGAGAAAACACCTTCTTCGCGGCCTTTGAGATAGTATTTACCATAAACAAAGGGGGGAACCTTTGATTTTTCTTCCGGGGATAGTAATGTATCTATATTTTCCATGTTTTTTTGAATTGTTTTTGATACACTAATCATATACGCAAATGTTGCGTGTACTAAGTAGTGATACTCTTTATCAAAAGTAAAAACGGAAGCAAAAATAATGATTTTCTTCCAATGCAGTGCCAAATATTCTTCATTGCGGCTGTATTTTAACGCAAAAAATACGTTGCGCAGTGCCATGTACTGCAAGTTTTCAATGGTCTCTTCGGAAAGTGCGGCAACATCCAGCAAAATGTAATCAAAAGCCGGAACAAAAGAGAGTAAGTCCGGAGAGGCCGTCGGAAACAACGTTTGTGGCGTTTCCTTTTTTCTGGGAGCGGCTCCGTGATGAATCAAAATTGGAATGGACAGCGTCAATCCTCGCTTTTGCTTTTTATCCTCCACCCATACATTTGAAATATAGCGGGTTAATTGCTCATAGACCTCTTCCAAGTCACTTTTGTGCTCAAATAATATACAGATTCGGAATGCCTCACCATCTTTGGTGCGGCCCTCGTAACATATATCGGCGAGGTTAATCTGCAATTTCTCGTCAATGTAGGACGCATTGGTGAGTTTCAAAGTTTGAACATCAATCTTTTGAAACAGTTCCGGCCCCAATGCGTACTCAATAACTTGTAATGCCGTTGGCCGATGTTGCAATAATGCCCGCACGTATTTATCGTGTGGTTGATGCAGGTAATACTCAATATCCTGCGGATCTTGGTCGGTAGGTTTGGTCTTTTTTGCCATAGTGCAAAGGTAAAATGATTTCCATTTTAAAACAAAAAATTTTAAACAAAAAAATCACAACCCTTTTTCCAAAATAATTTTCACCACCCCATTTCGGCCCGTTTGGGTGCCAATAACGTCAAATCCCATTTTAATATTTAACAAAAGCATCGAACGCCATTGGTTCATGGTTTTGGTCCGTATGTACTTATACCCACGCGCCGCACACCAAACGTGTTGCCGTTCCATCAAACGCGCCGCAATGCCCTGCCCTCGGTACTGCGGCAACACACCGCCCAGCCACGAATAATAGGTTTCGGGATCGTCGCGGTAGCCGATTTTAAAGCCAATGGCCTCATTATTGACGTTTACGACGAACAAAAGCAGTATATCCTGGTTAAATTCCAACCTTTCCTGCATTTCGACAGAAACAGTTGACCCAAATATTGTTTGGTACAAATTTGCCAGCGTACCTTTGGCCTGCTCATTTGGAGGCCCTTCCAATTCGATGATTTTTTGCATAAAACAATGTCAAAAACAGTAAAACAAACAAAGGTGACACCACCACCAGCATTCGCCCAAATTTTTCCCGACAAAAAAATATTAGAAAAAGCGCTCCGGCTTATGGCCACCGCCAAAACCATGACGGAGCACTACGAAAATAATTTTAAGTTCGTCAGCAAATACGTACACGCCACCTCACGCGGGCACGAAGCCATTCAAATCGCCCTCGGGTTGCACTTACAGCCACAGGATTACGCCTATCCTTACTACCGCGACGACAGTATGTTGCTCGCCATCGGGATGCGCCCCTACGACCTGATGCTGCAACTCATGGCCAAACGCGACGACCCTTTTTCGGGCGGGCGTTCGTATTATTGCCACCCCAGTTTGCGCGATGCCGACAAACCCAAAATTCCGCACCAGAGTAGCGCCACGGGCATGCAGGCCATTCCCGCCACGGGATCGGCTTTAGGTTTTTGGTACAAAGAACAAATGCCCGCGCAGTTCCCCGAAATGGCCCACGAACGGCCTTTTGTGGTGTGTTCGCTGGGTGATGCCTCGGTAACAGAGGGTGAAATCGCCGAAGCATTTCAAATGGCTGTGCTCAAAAAATTACCTATTCTATACCTGGTACAGGATAATGGTTGGGACATATCGGCCAACGCCGCCGAAACCCGCGTGGCCAACGCCGCCCAATACGCCGCCGGTTTCCCCGGCTTAGAGGCGATCAGTATTGATGGCAGCGACTTTGCCGCTTGCTGGGCCGCCGTGCACCACTGCGTACAAACCATTCGCGCCGAACGCCGCCCCATGCTGTTGCACGCACGGGTGCCACTGCTTAACCACCACACATCGGGGGTGCGCAAAGAATGGTACCGCGACGATTTGGACGAGCACCAAAGCCGCGACCCTTATCCCAAACTGGTGCAATTGTTACGAGACAACGGTTTTTCGGAAAAAAACATTCAAGATATCGAACAACAGGCGCAAAAGACGGTGACCGATGACTTTGAACTGGCCAAAGTTGCCGAAGACCCGCGCCCGGAAGATTTGTTCACCCACGAATTTGCCCCAACGCCCATTACCACCGAAACCGGAAACCGCACACCCGACCAACGCGAAGCCAAGGTGATGGTAGATTGCGCCCTGTTTGCCGTGGAGGAAGCCCTGCGACAGCAACCCACCACTTTGCTTTATGGCCAGGATGTGGGCCGCCGGTTGGGCGGTGTATTCCGCGAGGCCGCTACTTTGGCCGAAAAATTTGGCGATCACCGCGTGTTTAATACGCCCATTCAGGAAGCATTTATCGTGGGCAGTACGGTGGGCATGAGCGCCGTGGGCCTCAAACCCATCGTGGAAGTCCAATTCGCCGATTATATTTGGCCGGGACTTAACCAGTTATTTACCGAGGTATCGCGCAGTTGTTACCTCACCAACGGCAAATGGCCGGTATCGTGCGTGCTGCGCGTGCCCATTGGGGCGTACGGCAGCGGCGGCCCTTACCACAGCAGCAGTGTCGAAAGTGTTTTATCCAATATCCGAGGCATCAAAATCGCGTACCCCAGCAATGGTGCCGACCTGAAGGGCTTGCTCAAATCGGCCATTGACGACCCAAATCCGGTGGTGGTACTGGAACACAAGGGCTTGTACTGGTCCAAAGTGCCCGGCACCGACGCCGCCCGCACCGTTGAACCCGATGAGGACTACCGCGTTCCATTCGGGAAAGCGCGGCTGGAATTACAAGCCGACGCCGAACGCATCCGGAAGGGAGAGGCCGTGGCCGTTATTACGTACGGAATGGGGGTCCACTGGGCACTCAATGCCGCTAAAAACCTGCCGGGGCAAGTGAGTATTTTGGACTTGCGGACCATTGCGCCTTTGGATGAAGCCGCTATTTTTGAACAAGCCCGACAACACGGGCGCGTTTTGGTCGTTACTGAGGAGCCGGTCAAAAATACTTTTGCCCAAAGTATTGCCGCCCGCGTCGCGGAGTTTTGTTTTGAACACCTCGACGCTCCGGTGCGTACCATTGGGGCCGAAAATATGCCCGCCGTCCCGCTGAACAGCACCCTGGAAGCCACCATGATTCCTTCGGCGCAAAAAGTGGAAGCAGCGCTGCGCAGTTTGTTAACTTATTAAGAGTAAGGCTGAAACCTGCTCCCAAAACTGATCATCAAAAAAAATGCGTTTTTTCACCCTTCTTTTTTGTTTGGCCGCCACCTTATTAACGGCACAAAGCAACCCCACTAAAGTCATTACGGGTACCATCCTTCTGAACAGCAAACAATGCCCTGACTTTAATAAAATCAAAGCAGAATTGCCGTCAAATTGGTACGTTCGCGTTGATTCATCTACCATATCCGACAAAACAGCGGTTTTTTCGACCCCGGGAGCGACCGTTATGCTGGCGTATTTAGACTATCCGGTTAACCCCGATGAAATTAGTATTGCCGCCGGTATATCCTGGCTCTGGAAAGATGCTGCGAAGGAAACCAAAGGACATAAAGCGCAATTGGTGATCTCGATTCTCGGCGACGAATCGGCGACCGTTGAACTCTACCGGATTTTTACCCGGGTTGCGGCCGGTTCTTTGGCCTCGATTGACAACACGCCGGGGGTTTACATGAATAACCAATACCTGTTGTTATCAAAAGGGTATTACCTCGAATCGGCGCGTAATATGGGCCGCGACGGCCTGCCGGTGTACTGCTGGGTGTATTTCGGGATTTTGCAGGGTGAAACCAACTCGGGTTATACCTTTGGATTGAGCGAATTTGGCCACCACGAACTCGAACTGGTTAACGTGAATATGCCTTTGCAAGACAGCCATTCGCTGTTGTACGAACTGACCCAAAAAGCGGTCACCGTTCCACCGTTCAAAAATGGGCAACAAGTGGCCCTTTCCGATGGTAAAAACGTGACCATTACTATTTCGGCGGCACAGTTGATCCGCGATGGCAGTCAAACGGCCAAAGTGGGTATTATAAAATAGAAAAAAACGGCCCTTTATTCGGTTACGCCGTGAATGGTAAGGATTTCGGGTTTGCGCATGGCATCAAAGAATACTTTGATTTTTTTGCGAAAATTACCCGTTTTATCCGCCGAATATTCGATGCGAATTTCGCCCTCTTTCCCGGGTTCAATTGGGGTTTCGGTCCATTTGGCAGCCGTACAGCCGCAGGTAGTGCGTACGGTTTGCAAAACCACGAGGTCATTGGACACATTTTTGAACGTAAATACGGCTCCGCTTACCGAACCTAGTTCAACCGTTCCGAAATCATATTGTTTATCAACGGTCCATTCGATGGCCTTGGGGGGCACGGCGCTGGAACAAAGAAAAAAAGCGGTGATAAATAGTGCTATTTTTGCCATTAGAAGGGATGAATTTGTTGTGAAAGGGTTGAATTGGTTGAATTTGTTTTGCCCGTCGTAGCGTACACGTTTTTTGTTGCTTGTCGTAGCGTACACGTTTGAGGGACTTATGAAGGGCTGTTTTTGCAAATCCAAACTACTTCATTGCTGGCAAAAGTACGACGGGTATCTTCGCTGTCGGCGTTTTTAAAAAAAATTAGCCGCATAAAGCACGCCTCGCTCAAAAAGACTTTTATCCCAAAAACAAAAAAACGCACACCCTACAACGAGCGACAAAAAACGTGTACGCTACGACGGGCAAAACAAATTCAACCAATTCAACCCTTTCATAACCAATTCAACCCTTCCGAACAAATTCAACCCTCCAAGAAACTTTGGCCCGATTTTCGCTTTTTTCAAAAACGTAGGCAACCCGAACGCCATTTCGCGTATCAAGGTATAAACTACAATGCATATAATACGTTGTACCAACTAAAAAACGACAGTTTTTGTTATTAAATTTATGAGAAAGATCCTTACTTTATCGGTGTTAGCCATCTGCGGCATTTTGATCGCTCAAAACGCACAAGCACAATGCGTCAATGGCATTAACAAGGTTACAGGCGAAAAATGCGCTAACGCAGTAGTATCGGCTGTTCCGTTCCTTCGTATCGTACCTGATTCACGCGGTGGCGCGTTAGGCGATGCCGGCATTGCAACCACTGCGGATGCCAACTCCATGCACTACAATCCTTCTAAAATGGCTTTCGTTGATAAAAATGTGTCTATTTCGGCCACATTTACACCCTGGATGCGCGCCTTAGGTCTTAATGACGTGTATTTGGCGTATCTGGCCGGTTATAAAAAACTGGATGATCGCCAAGCCATTGGTTTTGGCTTGCGTTATTTTTCCCTCGGCAGCATTGATTTCACCGACGATAGCGGTAACCCACTGGGTACCGGCCAACCCAACGAATTTGAAATTTCGGCGGGTTATGCCCGTAAATTGTCCGAAAAACTGTCGGCAGGCGTAGCGGCTAAATTTATTTTCTCCAGCCTTGCTACCGGCGTTCAGGTAGAAGGTGTAGAAATTCGCCCAGCCATTGCCGGTGCCGCCGACTTGTCGCTGACGTACAAAACACCGATGAATTTTTCCGATAAAAAAGCCGATTTTACCCTCGGTCTTGCCATCACGAACCTCGGTAACAAAGTAACTTATACGCAGTCGAACATCCGCGATTACCTGCCCACCAATATGGGTTTGGGTACCGCTTACCGCATGCACCTCGACGAATTTAATACGTTGACGTTCACCGCCGATTTCAATAAATTGCTCGTGCCTACGCCTTGCGATGACCCAAGCCCAGAGATTTGTGATACCGATGGTGACGAAGTGGCCGATTACCGCCAACAATCACCCATTGCCGGTGTATTCCAGTCATTCAATGATGCGCCCGGTGGTTTCCAGGAAGAATTGAAAGAAATTACCGTTGGTGCCGGGGTAGAATACTGGTACGATGACCAATTCGCCGTTCGCGCTGGTTATTTCAACGAAAACTATTCAAAAGGCAACCGCAAATATTTCAGCGTTGGTTTGGGTTTGAAATACCAAATCTTTGGTTTGAATTTCTCGTATATCGTTCCAACAACCAACCGCCGCAACCCGCTCGACAATACGCTTCGTTTCTCGTTGCTGTTTGATTTTGGGGCATTTGGCGACGGTGAAGAAGATTAAACCAAGCCATTTATAACAAAAAAAGAGGCCGTCTCGCAAGTTGACTTGTGAGACGGCCTCTTTTTTT
>Ga0075154_10000754_pt1 | contig 25931 bp, 22 predicted proteins | sample JI71714BDNA_FD_70965 | JGI IMG/M metagenome (GOLD analysis project Ga0075154, IMG submission 70965) | Wastewater effluent complex algal communities from Wisconsin, to seasonally profile nutrient transformation and Carbon sequestration -... | ecosystem: Engineered > WWTP > Effluent > Algae...
CAAAGACAAGGTAACGATACAGAATTAAAATCTTTGGTAGATGAAATCAAAGGTGGTAGTGTGGATCTATTGATTTTCCACGGTGCTAATCCTTTATATGACTCTGCATACAGCAAGGCTTTAACAGAAAGTATTTCGAAAGTTAAAAATAAAGTTTCATTTGCTACAGTACTAGATGAAACAAGTGTTTTGTGTGATATTATTGCCCCAACAAACCATTTCTTAGAATCATGGGGTGATGTAGAAGCTAAAAAAGGTCATTTATCTTTAATACAACCTACTATTGCACCTTTATTTAATACACGTCAAGCAGAGTTATCTCTATTAACTTGGGCTGGAAGCACAACAGTAGATTTGACATCAAGTCAGTCATACTACGAGTACCTTAAAGATACTTGGAAAAATACGGCATTCACAGCTCAAAGCGAATTTGCATCTTTCCAATCTTTCTGGGATAGTGCTGTACATGATGGTATTATAAACTTACCAGCATCAGGTGCTCCATCATATGTAGCTGCTGAAATTTCTGGTGAAGTGACCAAACCTGCTTCAACTGAATTAGAGATATCTTTCTTTGAAACAATCCAAATAGGAAATGGTCAATACGCAGGTAATCCATGGTTAATGGAGATGCCAGACCCAGTTACGAGGACTTCATGGGGTAATTATCTTGCTGTTCCAGTAAATTTTGATGGATATACCACCATGGAGGGATTTAATGGTCTAGTAGATGGAGATTTGGTAGACCTTACCATTGGTGATCAGAAATTTACTGTTCCAGTGATCCAACAGTTTGGACAAATGCCAGGAACCGTTTCTATCGCATTAGGTTATGGTAGAACACAAGCAGGACATACAGGATCTAACGTTGGTATCAATGTAAATGATTTAGTTACACTTGGAGCAGATGGTCCAGGTTATTATAATACAGCAGTTTCAGTTTCAACTAAAACTGGAAAAGAAAAAGATTTCTCTTGTGTTCAATATCACCACACTATCGGAGTAAGAGGTATTGACAAAGATTCTGGTCAGGAGATAAATGCGGATGAAGCTGCATTGGTATTTTTTGATTACTTCACAGGTATCAAAGGTTTCCAAGGTGCACTTACAGACAGATCCGTTATATATACTTCTAATGTAAGCGAACTTAAAAATAGTGTAGAGCATCTTCATGAAAGAAGAGCGCACGCACAACATTTAAATGCACAGCAAATATACCGTGGTTTTGATGAAAAATATGCACTTGGCCATCACTGGGGAATGCATGTGGATCTTAATGCTTGTATCGGTTGTGGTGCATGTACAGTTGCGTGTATGTCAGAAAACAATGTTCCTGTCGTAGGTAAACATGAAGTTTCTATCCACCACGAAATGCCATGGTTGAGAATAGATAGATATTATTACGGTAATGTAGAAAACCCTAATACCATCTATCAACCAATGATGTGTCAACACTGTGACAACGCTCCATGTGAGAATGTTTGTCCAGTAAATGCGTCTAACCACAGCTCAGAAGGTCTGAATCAGATGGCGTACAACAGATGTATTGGTACAAGATATTGTGCAAATAACTGTCCGTATAAAGTGAGAAGATTCAACTGGTTGGATTATACAAAAGCAGATTTATTCCCTGCAAATCAACCAAAACTTCATGAAGAAGAAACACCATTTATGGCTGATAACCTTACTAGAATGGTATTGAATCCAGATGTAACAGTAAGATCAAGAGGTGTTATCGAAAAATGTAGTTTCTGCGTGCAAAGAATTCAAGAAGGTAAGTTGACCGCAAAAACAGAAGGTAGATCGCTTAGAGATAGTGATGTTAAGACTGCTTGTCAGACATCATGTCCTACAGGAGCAATCACTTTTGGAGATATGAACAATAAAGAAGGTGTATTAAGTGGTAAATTAGAGTCACCATTAAATTACATCGCATTAGAAGAGATAAACGTAAGATCATCTGTTACTTACACTATGAAAGTAAATAACAGAGACAAATCTTTTGATGCATAATTTTAAAATTTAATTACGAAATAACATTCAAAATATAATCAATGAGTGCTGTTGTAAGTCCATTAAGAAGGCCCCTTATCACGGGAAACAAAACATATCATCAGATTACTGAAGATTTGATTTCGCCGACGGAAAAAACACCTACCAAAGCTTGGGTAATAGGTTTTGTGTTGTCCGTTGCAGTGTTAACCTTTGGTATCTTTTGCATTATCTGGACCATTTGGGTTGGTATAGGTTCTTGGAATCTAAATAGAACCATCAACTGGTCATGGGATATCACCAATTTCGTTTGGTGGATCGGTATTGGTCACGCGGGTACATTGATATCTGCCATCCTTTTACTTTTCAGACAGAAATGGAGAACAGGTGTAAACAGGGCAGCAGAAGCGATGACGATATTTGCCGTAATGTGTGCAGGATTATTTCCGTTGATTCACATGGGTAGAATTTGGTTAGCAATGTTTATCATGCCTTACCCTAATACAAGGGGACCACTTTGGCCAAACTTTAACTCGCCACTTCTTTGGGACGTATTTGCGATTAGTACCTACCTTACTGTATCATTATTATTTTGGTATACAGGTTTAGTTCCAGACTTTGCAACAGTAAGAGATAGAGCAAAAGGATTAAGAAAGAAAATTTATAACACGTTATCGTTTGGTTGGACTGGATCAGCAAAACACTGGCAGAGATGGGAGTCATTGTCACTTGTGCTTGCAGGATTATCTACGCCACTAGTACTTTCTGTACACACGATCGTAAGTTTTGACTTTGCGACATCAGTTATACCTGGTTGGCACACTACGATATTTCCTCCTTACTTTGTAGCTGGAGCGATTTTCTCAGGATTTGCGATGGTATTAACATTGATGATCATTACAAGAAAGTTATTGAAGCTAGAGGATTATATCACTATTGAGCACATAGAGTCTATGAATAAGGTCATTCTACTTACGGGCACAATAGTCGGGGTAGCGTACCTTACAGAATTATTTATAGCTTGGTATTCAGGTTATGTATATGAGCAGTTTGCGTTTTTCAATAGAGCATTAGGACCTTATTGGTGGTCATATTTTGGTATGATGTTTTGTAATGTTGTTTCTCCTCAGTTCTTTTGGAAGAAGTCATGGAGAAGAAATATTACCCTTACCTTCTTTTTATCAATTGTTGTGAATATAGGTATGTGGTTTGAGCGTTTTGTAATCATAGCAACAACACTTGCAAGAGATTATTTACCATCAAGCTGGAGTTTGTATTCTCCATCATGGGTAGAGATTGGTATATATGTAGGAACCTTTGGTTTGTTCTTTACTGCATTCCTAATCTTCGTGAGAGTAGCACCAGTGGTAGCAGTGGCTGAAGTAAAAGCAATTTTAAAATCTTCAGGTGATCAGTATATAGGTGACAATGCCACACATGGTCACGGACACAAGCATCACTCAGAGCATTCAGACACTCATTAATTAATTCGAAATCTATTATTCAATGGCTAATAATAAACAAACAGATGTGATCTTCGGACTTTATAATGACGAAGAAGATTTGCTAAGAGCAGTTAAAGCTGCCAAAAAAGATCATTTGGATATCTATGATGTGTACTCACCATTTCCAGTTCATGGATTGGATCCGATATTAGAATTGGAAGAATCGAGATTACACCAAGCGGGTTTCATCTATGGTGCTATCGGTACATTGACTGCCTTTTTGGGTATGTCTTGGATTTTTACAAAAGATTGGCCTAACATATTTGGTGGAAAGCCTTATTGGTCAGTGCCTGCTTTTATTCCGATCACTTTTGAGATGACGGTTTTATTTTCAGCAATAGGTATGACGGTTACTTTCTATATCATTAATGGTTTAGGACCAGGTGTAGTTAATACTTATCTTGATGATAGAATTACGGACGATAAATTTTGTATTGCTTTTGATAAAAGTGCGGTGAGTGCAGAAAGAGCAGAGTCTTTCTTTAAGTCAACTGGTGCATCAGAAGTAAATTCTAAAACGATATAAGCTCAGATAAAATGAATATCAAATATCAAATATTAGGCTTTTTTGGTGTGTTGATCATGATGTCTTTGATGTCATGTCAATCTGCTACAGGCAACCAAACAGGTAGTGAGTATATGCCTGATATGGCGCACTCCGTTGCATATGAAGCAAATACCTATGGATATTATTACCATAATAGATGGGGAACTGAAGATGACCTTCATAAAATTGTTCAGCCTAGGATACCTGTATCAGGAACGATAGCTCGTGGATACGCAGGTACATCTGATCATACTGGTGGTCATTCTCATCAAGGTATTGCATATAAAGCGAATGGTAGTGTTCCTTATTATTATGCAGATAACGAAGAAGATAGAGCAAGAGCTATTGCAGAAGTTATCAATAATCCTTATCCAATTACAACAGCGGGATTGGAAAAAGGTAAACAATTATACAACATTCAATGTGCAATTTGTCATGGTGAAAAAGCAGATGGAAATGGTTATCTAGTGAGAGATGATGGTGGAAAATATCCTGTACAACCTGCTAATTTCCTTTTGGATGAATTTGTAGCTGCTTCTAATGGTAGATATTATCACGCACTAATACATGGTAGAAATCTAATGGGTGGCTACAGTGATAAACTTTCTTACGAAGAAAGATGGAATGTGATACATTATATAAGATCTCTACAGGCGGCAACAAAAAAATTAGAGTATAGCGAAAAGGTAAATACTTTCAATAATATTGAAGTTCCTTATGCTGTTTTAGCTGCTCAAAAAGCCGCTCAGACAGTTGTAGCAAATGCAGAAGTTGCAATAGATACCATGATGGTAAAAGAAGTTGGTGGTAAAGTAAACCAACACTAATAAATTAAAGTATAAAAAAGTAATAGCTTAAAGATATGAACCAATATACTCTATCAAGCGGACATCGTAATGTTTTACTAGGAGCCATTGGAATTGGCGTAATTTGTATGATTCTAACCTGGATGGGTGATGATCAGTTCCATACTAGATTTTGGACAAATTTCTTGCATAATTCTGTGTTTTTCACTATGATATCTTTAATGGCGGCATTTTTTATTGCTGCTTGTATCACGGCTTACGCAGGGTGGCATACAACTTTCAAAAGAGTTTGGGAAGCTTATGCATCATTTTTAGTAGTAGGTTTGGTTTTGATGGTAATACTGGCATTGGGTGTTTATATGCATTGGCATCACCTTTACCATTGGGCCGATGATGCTGGTGTAGCTGTTGATCCAATTTTAAGTGGAAAAGCTTCATTCCTAAATAAGAATTGGTACATGGGTGGTACTTTAGTTTTTGTAGGAGCTTGGGCATTTTTTGCACATAAATTCAGAACATTATCTATAGAAGAAGATAAAGAGTCAGATTCAACATTTAAAATACACAAATCAATGCGTGTATATGCTGCTATATTTTTACCAATAGTAGGTTTTACAAGTGCTGCTATGATTTGGCAGTGGATCATGAGTATAGATGCGCATTGGTATAGTACGCTTTTTGCATGGTATGCTACTGCTAGTGCTTTTGTATCTATGATCGCATTAACCATATTGTTAATTATTTATTTAAAAGCAAACGGTTACTTTAAGGAAGTTAACGAAAACCATATCCATGATTTAGGTAAATTTCTGTTTGCAATTAGTGTATTTTGGACGTACTTGTGGTTTTCACAATTTATGTTGATTTGGTATGCAAATATTGGTGAGGAGACTATTTATTTCAGAGAAAGATATGATAATTATCCAGCGTTATTTTTTGGTAACCTTATTATAAACTTTTTAGTACCTTTCTTTGTCTTGATGAGAAATGACACAAAGCGTAAATTTGGTTCAGTGAGTTTGGTAGCAGTTATAGTATTAGTAGGACACTGGGTAGATTATTTCTTAATGATTAAGCCAGGTGCATTGATTACAAGAAATGAAGCATTAGCTCATGGTCACGGTGCCGAAGCCGGTCATGCAGCTGGAGATGCTGCTCATGGTGGAGAGCATGCAGCAGCTCATGTAAGTACTTTTGTTGATGGCTTTACTTTCCCAGGTCTTTTAGAATTGGGTACGTTTATAGGATTTTTAGGTTTGTTTTTATATGTAGGTTTGACAGTTTTATCCAAATCAGCACTTGTACCTAAGAATGATCCATACCTTGAAGAGAGTATGCATCACCACGTAATATAACATTGATATAACAATAAATAATTAATATAAAATGACTTATTTAATAGCATTTGCAATTATTTTCCTACTGTCTGTTATCGTTGTCCAAATCGGTAAGTTGACAGAACTAGCAGCAAGAATCAGAGGCGAGGAAGCTGTAGAAAGATCAAGTACAAATACTCAAGGAATTGCTCTAGTAGCTTTTATGATTGTATTTTTGATAGGATGTATATGGTCTGCATATCATTACAAAAACCAAATGTTAGGTTATGGACCATTGACTTCTGCATCAGCACATGGTTTTGAATTGGATGGTATCTTTAATATCACTTTATTCTTTACTGGAATTGTGTTTGTCTTGACACACATTTTGTTGTTCTGGTATGCATATAAATACCGACAAACAACAGGTAGAAAAGCAATATTTTTTGCGCATGATACTAAATTAGAAATGATTTGGACAGTTGTTCCAGCTATAGTTATGACTTATTTAGTTGCAAATGGTTTGATCGCTTGGAATAACATATTCCCAACCTTAACGGAAGAAGATCAATATTTAGAGATTGAAGCAACAGGTTATCAATTTGCTTGGGATATCAGATACCCGGGTGCAGATGGTAAATTAGGAAATAAAGACTTTAGACTGATCGATCCAGCAACGAACACCTTAGGTATTGATTGGACAGACGAACATTCTGTTGATGATATCGTTTTAGGTGGAACAGATAAAATATTAATACCTAAAGATTCATTGGTTAAAGTTAGAATTACAGCAAAAGATGTACTTCATAACTTTTACCTTCCACATTTCCGTGTAAAAATGGATGCAGTCCCTGGACTTCCGACATCTTTTATTTTTACGCCAGTCAAAACAACTCAAGAATTTAGGGAGCAGTTAAGAGCTTATCCTGAGTGGCAAGTTCCTGCTGATCCAGAAAACCCAACAGGTCCGCAAAAGTGGGAAACATTTGAATATGAATTAGCTTGTGCAGAACTTTGTGGTAAGGGGCATTACTCTATGAGAAGGGTAGTAGAAGTAGTTACTAGAGAAGAGTTCGATACTTGGTTAGCAGGTCAAAAGCCTTTTTATGCTACTAATATTCGTAATACAGATAAAGACCCTTATAAAGGTAAAAAATTGTTTGACTACGAAATTAAAGCTAGGTCTAGAGAATTGAAATCTGATATATCAGGTTTCTTAACTGACACGACAGGTACAGCAAGCAGAAATATTCAACTTAAGCATGTTTTCTTTGAAACAGGATCGGACAAGTTAAGTGATTTGTCAAAACATGAATTAGAGAATTTGAACAATTTATTAAAAGAATATCCTTCATTGAAGATAGAATTAGCAGGTCACACTGATAACGTAGGTGATGCAACAAGCAATCTTGATTTATCTAACAAAAGAGCATCATCAGTTATGGCTTATCTAATAGGTTTGGGAGCTGATGCATCAAGATTGTCATCTCGTGGTTATGGTCAAGATCAGCCTGTTGAGACTAATGAAACACCAGAGGGTAGAGAACAAAATCGTAGAACTGAACTTAGAATTATTTCTAAATAACAAATAAATTTCAAGAAAATGGCGAATGTTACCATTCATGAAGAAGATGTTCTGATCAGAGAACAAGGTTATGATGATCATTTTCATGCGCATCATCACGGTGACAAGTATCAGACAAATTTTATTTTCCATTACATTTTTTCAATGGATCATAAGATTATTGCCCGACAGTTTTTAATTACTGGTATTATTTGGGCTATTATAGGCGCAGCTATGTCTGTGGTGTTTAGGATGCAGTTGGGTTTTCCTGAGGAAAGCTTAACTTGGATTAAACCTTTCTTGGGAAAATGGATCGTAGTAGATCCTTCTACTGGAATTGGAAAATTGGCTCCTGAGTTTTATTATGCATTAGTTACCATGCACGGTACAATTTTAGTATTCTTTGTACTTACAGCAGGTTTAAGTGGAACTTTTAGTAACTTGCTTATACCATTCCAGATTGGTGCAAGAGACATGGCTTCACCATTTATGAATATGTTGTCATACTGGTTTTTCTTTTTAGCTGGTATCGTCATGTTTTATTCATTGTTTTTAAGCACTGGACCTTTCTCAGGTGGTTGGGTAGCATACCCACCTTTAAGTGCTTTGCCACAAGCATCATCTGGTTCAGGTACAGGTATGACTCTTTGGTTGGTTAGTTTAACGTTGTTTGTAGTTTCAGTACTTTTAGGAGGTATAAATTATATTACAACTGTATTGAACTTAAGAACAAAAGGTATGAGTCTTTGGAGAATGCCACTTACCATTTGGGCGTTTTTCGTGACAGCTATTCTTGGTTTATTGTCATTCCCAGTATTAGCTTCAGGATTCTTTATGTTAATATTCGATAGAAGTCTTGGAACAAGTTTCTTCTTGAGTGATATATTTATTGCTGGACAAGCTTTGGATAGAGTAGGAGGTAGTCCGATTCTTTATCAACACTTGTTCTGGTTTTTAGGTCACCCTGAAGTGTATATCATCATCTTACCTGCTATGGGTATTGTATCTGAAGTAATGGCTGTTCATGCTAGAAAACCAATATTTGGTTATAGAGCAATGGTTTACTCAATACTTGCAATTGGATTTTTGTCATTCATCGTTTGGGCGCACCATATGTTTATGTCAGGTGTAAATCCATTCATATCCAATTTCTTTGTTGTATTCACGTTAATTATCGCTGTACCATCAGCTGTAAAAGTATTTAACTGGATTACGACTTTGTATGGTGGTAATATTAGATTGAATACGCCAATGTTATTCTGTATTGGTTTCGTATCAATGTTTATATCAGGTGGTTTGACAGGGATATTCCTTGGAAACTCTGCTATTGATATTCAGATGCACGATACATATTTCGTTGTAGCGCACTTCCATATAGTAATGGGTGTAGCGGCATTTTTTGGTATGTTTGCTGGAATTTATCACTGGTTCCCACGTATGTATGGTAGATTTATGAACGAAACATTGGGTAAAGTGCATTTCTGGGGTACAATCATAAGTGCTTATGCAATTTTCTGGCCAATGCATTATATTGGTATGGCAGGTGTACCAAGAAGATATTTCTCATTTGATACCTTTGACGCATTTAAGCACTTCACTGAAATGAATAAATTCATAACAGTATTTGCTATAATTGCTTTCTTTATACAGTTAGTATTTGTCATCAACTTCTTCTATTCTATATGGTATGGTCGTAAAATGAAGACAAAGAATCCTTGGAATGCAACCACTTTAGAGTGGACTACTCCAATAGAGCCAATTCATGGAAACTGGCCTGGTAATTTGCCTGTTGTTCACAGATGGGCTTATGATTACAATAAAGATGAGCGTGAATTTGTACAACAGCATATTCCTTTGAAAGAAGGTGAAGTTGGAGATCATTGATATCATAACAATAATTAAATTAAAGTAGGCATTGAGCAATTCCAATACATACGTAGTATCAGAAAAAGCATCTAAGATTATTTTTTCTAGGCTTGCTGATTATGTGATGTTGACCAAACTCAGGTTATCACTAGTAGTGGTTTTTTCATCAGTACTAGGTTATCTTATAGTTGCAGGTGGGTCAGTTGACTTTGTTAAATTATTAACATTGGCAATAGGAGGTTTTTTGGTAACTGCTGCTGCAAATGCACTTAATCAGGTATTGGAAAAAGATTTTGATATCTTGATGACGCGTACTTCGAATAGGCCTATTGCAACAGGAAGAATGAAATCTTCTGAAGGTGTTATGTTTGCTGGATTATCGTGTTTGGTAGGTATAACTTTATTAGCTTCATTCAATCCTATTACTGCACTTTTGGGAATGATTTCTTTGATTACGTATGCTTTTGTGTATACTCCATTAAAAAGATATTCTACATTGGCGGTAGCAGTAGGGGCTATTCCTGGTGCTTTACCTGTAATGATCGGTGCGACTGCATTTGAAGGGAGTATAACTGTTTTAGCAGTTAGTTTATTTGTCATTCAATTCTTATGGCAGTTCCCACATTTTTGGTCAATAGGTTTTGTTGGTCAAGATGATTACAGGAAAGCAGGTTATAAATTGTTGCCTGAAAGAAATGGTGAAATAGATAGAAATCTTGGTTTGTCAGCGGTATTTTATGCAATAATTATTTTACCAGTTGTAGCCTTTGTTTATTACAATGCTGAAGCATCTTTGTATAGTACTCTTATAGTTTTGGTTTTGAGTTTATTGTATGTAGGCTTATCTTACAATTTTCATAAAAAATTTGATAGGACTTCAGCATTAAAACTGATGTTCTTTTCATTCTTTTACCTTCCATTCGTTTTAATTTCATATTGGTTAATTTAAATATAATGGAGAATATACTTGTAAATAAAAGGAATAAGATACATCCGCACAAGTTTGCTCTATGGGCAGCAATGGCAAGTATCACTATGATGTTTGGGGCTTTCACTAGTGCTTACATCGTTAAACAAGCTGCTGGTAATTGGTTAGAGTTCGCAATGCCAGTTTCATTTTATATTAGTACTTTATTGATTATAATTTCTAGTGTAACACTTCACATATCTTTTTCTAGCTTTAAGATTGGAAACCAATCTAGGTATAAATCTATGTTGATAGTCTCACTTTTACTAGGTGTAGCTTTTGTCATATTCCAATACTTTGGTTGGACTGAATTGTATGCCAAAGGTGTAGATCTAAAAGGTAATGTATCCGGTTCATTTTTCTTTTTGATATCTGGTATACATGCACTCCATGTAATTGGCGGTATTGCCGCACTAATTGTAGCGACATTACATGCATACACATTAAAATTTAATGTAACAGAAAAGAGAATAAACAGATTTGACTTAGTCCTTAACTATTGGCATTTTGTTGATTTCCTTTGGATTTATTTATTTATATTTTTAATCATTAGCAAATAAAAGTTAGTTTTATTATGGCTTCAGATACTTTAGCACACGATCATCATACAGATACCCACTCAGGTGGATCATGGAAAGGCGGTAGCGAACCGTTTAAAGCATCATATGGTAAATTGATGATGTGGTATTTCCTATTATCGGATGCGTTTACATTTTCAGGATTTTTGATAGCTTACGGAGCATTGAGATTCAGTATGCCAACATGGCCTGTTCCTGATTTTGTATTTAGTACTTTCCCAGGTGGTTTTCACCACTTGCCACTTTTATTTGTAACAGTGATGACGTTTATTCTACTTGCAAGTTCTTATACAATGGTAAGGGCTGTACAAGAAGGCCATCGTGAGAACAAACGTGGCGTTGTGGTTTGGATGATGTGGACAATACTTGGTGGTGCTGCATTCTTAGGTTGTCAAGCTTGGGAGTGGAATACACTAATGGGTAAAGAGCATATGACGGTTACAACTAATCCATTTGGTACACATACAGTTTCTGGTACTTATTTAGAAGGAGATGGGCATGATATCAAAGAAGGAGATACTTTTGTGGCAGGTGATTCTTACTTAATGCACAAACATGAAGGAGAATGGGCTCCTTTAAAATATACTATTACAGATGGTCTAGATAAAGGTAAAGAAGGGCAACAAACTTTTGGTCCTAAAGCGTTTGGAGCATTGTTTTTCTTTATAACAGGTTTCCATGGATTCCACGTATTATCAGGGGTTGCATTTCTACTGATCATTTGTGTTAACTCTGCGACAGGACTTTATGCTCGAAGACGAAATGGATATGAAATGGTTGAAAAGATTGGACTTTACTGGCACTTTGTAGATTTAGTGTGGGTATTTGTGTTTTTATTTTTCTACCTACTCTAATATTTTAGGCCTAGATACTTAACATTCAAATTAAAATTCTGACTTCTAAACTTTTATAATAATGAGTCATTTAACATACGATCAATCAAAAACAATAGCTAATAAAACTATAGGTATTTTAGCTTTTATTACCGTATTTGAAGTATTATTTGCACTTTTAGGCAAAGGATACTTGGTAGAAGGTTTCCATATATCAGGTTGGATTACTGGAGGTGTCATGATGGTATTAAGTATTGTAAAAGCTTATTTGATCGTGTATGAATTTATGCACATGAAATATGAAGTACCTGGTTTAGTAAAAACTGTTTTATTACCAACATTGCTTTTAGTTTGGGCTATCATTGCATTCCTAGCAGAAGGTAAATATTGGGGTACGAGTAGAGTCAATGTAAAAAATACTGTTTCTCAAGTAGAAAGCGTAGAGTAACTTTTATGACAATGTGCTGACATTGTGATTTTAACCTTTACCTATTAAACTTGTTTGGTCGATATAAATCATAGTATGGGTAAGTTATTATCTTGGATAGTTTTGGGGTTGTTTGTGGTTGTGGTGCCTTTTGGATCTTGGTATTATTTAAATCAAGGTTTAAATTATAGGAAGGCTGCATTAGCAGAGTTATTGGTCAAAGATAGTATTTCAATTAATGTTGATACTTTAGGACTTTTACAAGGTAAAACTACAGTTTTAGTATTGCACAGTAATGATGAAATTAACAAACATCTCGATCAATTAAATGAGCAGTTTAAAAAAACTGATGGCTTTCAGATATTATCATACGATACTTCATCTGCTTATATTCACTTAGCAGAAAATTATTTCGGAGATACTAAATTTAAGTACAAAGAAAATGATTACGTTTTGATTGATACATCCTCACACATTAGAAATGTTTACAAAGCTGATATGGATGGTGTTAAAAAATTAATAGAACATTTGGCTATTGTAATACCAAGAGTCAAAGAAGTAGATATAAAATTGAAACAATGAGATATCCCACTCCAAATGACCAATTAGCTAGAAAATTGAATATAGCAAGTATTATTATATCTATTGCTGTTCTTGTTTTGGTTGGTGTTATGAGACAAGTTAAAATTGATCTTGGTGTAGATTTTTCGTTCCTTCCGCCTATACATGCAGTTTTAAATACATTGGTCACTTTTTGTTTATTAGCTGCCATATATTTTATAAAGAGAAAGGAAGTGGAGAATCATAGAAAATCAATCTATGGAGCGCTATTGTTTTCGGGTTTATTTTTATTATGCTATGTTTTGTATCATTTTACTACTGTAGAGACCACTTATTGTAAAGAAGGTGGAATTAGGACTGTGTATTTCTTTTTATTGATCAGTCATATCATTTTGGCTGGGTTGTCTTTGCCATTTATACTTCTAACATTTACTAGGGGATTTACATTTCAAGTAGAAAAACATCGTAAAATGGCAAGATGGGTATTTCCTATTTGGTTGTATGTGGCGATCACAGGGCCTATTTGTTACTTAATGCTTAAACCTTGTTATATATGAAAAAGGTAGTTGTACTATTTTTAGTTATAGTTGCAGTTGTTGTTTTGGTCCAACCAGAGTTGATTGCGCAATGTCCAATGTGTAAGCTATCAGCTGAGTCAAATCTAAGAGATGGTGGTAGTGCTGGTAAAGGGTTAAATAATGGGATACTATATATGTTTGCCTTACCTTATTTACTAGTAGGTTCGATGGCTTATTTATGGTATAAGAACAGAAAAAACTATGACAACGAAACTAAGGAAGCGTAAGTTATCATACTAATTATACCGAATTTCGTTTTATCTACTCTAACGTAGGGGAATCAAGGAAAACTATTTTCAATCAAAATTCTGTGGAATAAGTTAGATATGCGGATTTTGGAGAGCAAGTGTTATGAATTTGCAAAGATTGGGCTACATTTTTGTATACATTTATGGATGGTTAACGATGAATTACAAATTATTAAAATATAGGATTGCAGGTGTAAAGTGCGACCATCCTGAGTGCTTTATCTTAATCGGTGTAGGTCCTATCAGTTTTAAACTATAGAATATTTCCAGTGGTTCCGAGTTTCTGTTTTCCATGATGCGTATTTTCTAGGTTACTGACTACACATTGTTGTATAATGTCATCATCATCCTTACTACATGAAATTAAAATATATAAGTCTCATAAGTTTAAGTGTAATATGTAACATGTGTTTTGTTATTATAACTTATTTTCTAGAGATGTAAATATGGAACATTTTCGGTTTAAGTCTTATGAAGATTTTTCAATCTTCATATAAATTAACTAACTGTTGAAAATTAGAATCATTAATAATGCCCCTAAAGAATAGCTACAACTATTATGGTGAGAAGTTTTCGACATTCTATATCTATGTAATAGCTATTTTGAACTACTAAATTGTTTTTGCATCAATTTAAATTGGATTTCAATGCTACATCGTTGTGGAATTTTCTAGTTATGGTATACATTCATATGGCGATTATTACTAATGTTACTATATACCATATTTTTGTTAAATATTATTACATATAAAATAATTTAATGTATTATTGTCAGTATTTCAATTTTACATACATTAATTTGTTTGTTATATTATTAATATATAATTTTGTGTAATATTTAATACCAACCTGAGAAAAGGCATTCGCCGATAAACCTTCCATTTATACCTATTTTAACGGTTTTATAATCAAATCATTTGCAATGTGTAATTGATTTGATTACATGATATAACAGATTAAAAAAATAATATATATATTTCGTTATATTTTTTGGGAAAAAGTGGGAAAAAGTGGGAAACTGTGATACCTTTGCATCAACAACCAACAGAAAAGTGTGAAACAATATAAATTCACCGGAGAATATGAGTGTAAACTCGATGCCAAAGGAAGGCTTAAATTGCCCGCAGCAATTGTAAAGCAGATCGGTGGTGTTGAAAATCTCAAGTTTACAATCAACCGGGGTTTTGAGAAGCACTTAATGTTGTATCCCAATGACGTTTGGGAAGTAAAGACGAACGAGATTAATCAACTCAACATTTACAGTACACAACAGAGGCAGGCCATCAGGTATTTTTATCGTGGAGCCACAGAATTAGACGTTGATGCATCAGAAAGGGTAAATTTACCTTCAAGTCTGATGGAATATGCAGGGATCGACAAAGACGTTGTCTTGTTTGCATATCAAAATCAAATAGAAATCTGGGCAAAAGATAAATATGATGACATGCTGGGCGAAGAGCCAAGCGAATTCGGACTCATTGCAGAGCAGATCTTTGGAGGGATCAAACCTAACACAGATTTATAAATCTGATCAATATGAGTGAGTATCACGTTTCTGTTCTTTTAGACGAAAGTATCAAATCTCTTAGTATCCGGCCAGACGGAAAGTATGTCGATGTGACATTTGGCGCCGGAGGACATTCCAGATCGATTTTAAATGAGCTTAGTGCCAAAGGGCATTTGTATGCTTTTGACCAGGATGAAGATGCCGTAGAAAACATTATTCATGACACCAGATTCACACTAATAGAAGCAAATTTTAGATACCTTAAACGGTTTTTAAGATTGGAAGGAATCAGTGAAGTGGATGGTATTCTAGCTGACTTAGGAGTTTCTTCTCATCAGTTAGATTTTCCCGAAAGAGGTTTTTCTTACAGGTTCGATGCTCCATTGGATATGCGGATGAATATCAAAAGCGATATGTCTGCTGCAGATCTTTTGCGCACTTACTCAGAAGAATCCTTGGTAGAAATTCTTAGCAATTATGGTGAAGTTAGAAATTCAAAAAGTCTAGCAAAGGCCATCATCAATGCAAGGAAATTTGCAGACATCAAAACCACATTTGATTTTAATCGTGTACTCGATCAAAATGTAATGGGGCTGAGATTGAAATACTTCTCACAGGTATATCAAGCGCTTAGGATGGAAGTAAATGATGAAATTGGTGCGCTGAAGGATATGCTAGAAGATGGATTAGCGGTATTAAAGCCTGGTGGAAGATTTTCAGTAATCACTTTTCACAGTATTGAAGATAGAGTGGTCAAGAATTTTTTCAAAAGCGGGAATTTTGATGGTGAAGTTGAAAAAGATGAGTTTGGCAATATCCAAAAGCCGTTCTCATTAGTCAATAAAAAAGTCATCATGGCAGATTCAAAAGAGCAAAAAGTAAATGTAAGGTCGAGAAGTGCAAAGCTAAGAGTGGCAGAGAAAATTTAGAAGAAGAGAAGTGCAAAGCGTTTCGTCGTTCAAAGTTGATAATTTGTAATTTAAAATAAATATTAATTCATTTTTATGGCTAGTTTCCAGGATAAGAAAGCTACACTTTTTAGACTGAAATGGGTCGAATGGATTTTTGTCAATTTGCCGTTTGTATGCTACCTGGTTTTGCTAGGGGTGGTTTATATTTCTAATGCCCATGCAACTGAAAAATCAGTGCGTAGGATAGAATCACTCAAGCAAGAGGTAAAAGATACCAAGTGGAGGGCCATGAACCTTAAGCAGGAAGTGATGCATGGTAGCATACAATCGCAAATTGAAAAGAAAGTGGAAGGGTCAGGTCTTTTACCTTTGACAGAACCACCATTCAAAATTGTAGCGGACAAAAACAGTAAATGATTGTATAACAAATGGACAAGAAGAAGGAGTTACTATGGCGGGCATATTTGGTGATGTTTTGCTTTGTGCTAGTCGCAATAGTAATCTTGTTCAGGGTATTTAAGATCAGTGTTGTCGAAAGAGATAAATGGCGTCAAAAAGGAGAGGTCAATGTTAAATGGCGCTCTGTAGATGCAGATAGAGGTAATATTTACGCTGAAGAGAGTAATTTATTGTCTACATCTATTCAGTTCTTTGAGGTTAGGATGGATTTGAGTATCATCAGAAAAGATGATTTCGATAAAGGAGTAGATTCTCTTGCTATATATTTAAGTAATTTCGATCCAGATTTTATTAGAGAAAAATCAAAATCTGAATGGAAGAAAGAGCTTATGTCAGCAAGAAAAAAAGGCAATAAGTATTTCTTTATAGCCAAAGGTCTAGATATAGAAGCATTCAATAAAATGAAAAAAGCACCTATATTTAGATTGGGTAAGATACGTGGTGGAATGGTTGTATCTAGATATGGGAAACGTGTGAAGCCTTACAAGGAATTAGCAAGTAGAACTATTGGCGTAGACCGTGTGAACGCAGATAGAATAGGACTAGAAGGATATTTTGATAAATTTTTGAAAGGTGATACCGATCAAAGATTAATGAAACGTCTATCACCTGGCGAAGATATATGGGTTCCTGTTTATGATCCTTCAGAAAACGAAATCAAACGTGGAGATGATATTCACACTACTATAAATATAGATATGCAGGATGCTGTTCATCACGAATTGTTAGCAGCTGTTCAAAAGCATAAAGCTGAAGGTGGTGTTGCAATTTTAATGGAAGTAGGAACTGGGGCTATCAAAGCAATTTCAAATCTAACAAGAGCAGAGGATAGTACTTATTTTGAAATGTACAATCAAGCAGCAGGTAGATTAAGTGAACCAGGTTCCACTATGAAGCTTGCCACCATGCTTGCACTAATGGAAGATGGCGTCACCAATCCTGACACTTTAGTTCATTTAAATTATGGTGCTATGAAATTTTCAGATCGCACTATGCACGATTCGGAAAGACATGGTAGGCAATATGCTACTATGGCAGAATCTTTTGAGTTGTCTTCAAATGTTGGAGTAGCTTCGTTAGCAAACGATGTATATAATTCTAGAGAAGGTAGAAAACTTTGGATAAAACGTTTAAAACAGTTCGGACTAGATGAACCCACAGGTATAGATATTTCTGGGGAAGCGATTCCAGAAATTAAGGATCCTGTGAAGAATAAGGACAAGTGGTATGGTACAACTATTCCCTGGATGGCGCATGGATATGAATTGATGATGACACCTTTGCAAATGCTTAATTTTTATAATGCAGTGGCAAATGAAGGTAAACTCATGAAACCATATTTGGTTAGCGAAATCAGAAAGGGCGATGAACTTAAGAAAAAGTTTGATCCTGTAGTTCTGAAACCACAGATTGCAAAACCTGAAAATATATTGAAGGCACGCAAAATGATGGAAGGTGTTATCTTGAAAGGAACTGGGGCACATTTAAAATCAGAATATGTGACTTTAGCAGGTAAAACAGGAACAGCCAAAACTAATTATGCCAATAAGGGAGAATATGCCAAGTATAATGGTAGTTTTTGTGGATACTTTCCTGCTGATCATCCTATGTATTCTATGATTGTAGTCATTTATGACCCAAAAGGAGTATTTTATGGTGGGGCAGTAGCTGGACCAGTATTTAAGAATGTAGCAGAAAAAGTATTTGCACTTAAAACAAATCAAGTACGAACTCTCAACGATTCTTTGGCTGTTGCTTCTAATTTGCCGGGAACTGGATATGGTTACACTAAAGACTTTAGTGATATTTATGATTTTTTGGAATTGAAATATGATATTGAGTCAAAATCAGATTGGGCAAAAGTAGATCCATCCGAAACAGCTATGAAAATAGCAGATAAAAAAATAAAAAAATCCATTGTGCCTGATGTACGTGGTATGGGTGCAAGAGATGCCGTATTTCTCCTAGAGAATATGGGACTTAAAGTCAAGCTCGATGGGGTGGGCAAAGTTCAAAGGCAATCAATACCACCTGGTACAGGGACACATGGACAGAATATAGTTATCTATTTAAATTAGAAAAATAGGTTGAGCTTTGAAAGCAAAGAAGTTGTTTGAAATATTGCCGGTTGGATTTAGCGTAGCGTTAAATGGCAGAGATGATGTCGAAATCAAAGGAATCGAAATTGATTCCCGAAAGGTAGAAGATGGATTCATATATGCTGCATTACGTGGAACGCTAGTAGATGGTCACAGTTTTATAGATGCTGCCATTAAAAAAGGAGCAAAAGTAATACTTTGTGAAACGTGTGATGAGAAAAACCCTGATGTTACTTATATCCTTGTAGAAGATGTGAGAAATTATATAGGTGAGTTGGCACACAACTATTTTGATCATGCTTCCGAGAGTTTACGTTTAGTAGGCGTTACAGGGACCAATGGTAAAACCACTGTGAGTACACTTTTATTTCAGCTTTTCACAGCTCTAGGATATAAATGTGGTTTGATCTCTACGGTGGAGAATAGGATAGGGGATGCAATCATTCCTGCTACCCACACGACACCAGATGTTGTCAATCTTCATCGATTACTTGGTACTATGCGAGACGAATCCTGTGAATATGTATTTATGGAAGTCAGTTCTCATGCAGTAGATCAACGGAGAATAGCGGGTTTGAAATTTGAAGGGGCATTGTTTACCAATATTTCGCATGATCATCTTGATTACCACAAAACAATGTTGAATTACATCAAAGCTAAAAAGCAGTTTTTTGATGATTTGACCAATGATGTTTTTGCTTTGGTCAATATCGATGATCATAACGGTTCTGTGATGTTGCAGAATACAAAAGCCAAAAAAGTAACTTATGGGTTGCGATCAATGGCAGATTATAAAACGAAGATTTTAGAAAGTACCGTCCAAGGCTTGCATCTAAAGATTAATGAGAAGGAAGCATTTTTTAGACTCATAGGAGAATTTAATGCGTACAATCTTTCTTTGGTTTACGGAGCAGCTGTGGAATTAGGTCAAGATCCTGATCAAGTTTTAGCAATTTTGAGTGGACTAAGAGGAGCAGATGGAAGGTTTGAACAGATCGTGGATGGTAAAACAGGAAAGTGCGGTATCGTAGATTATGCACATACACCTGATGCACTCGAAAATGTGTTGGAAACCATTCAGAAAGTAAAAAAATCATCTATTAATGTCATTACTGTTGTAGGTTGTGGCGGAGATAGAGATAAAACAAAAAGACCTGTCATGGCAAAAGTTGCCTGCAAATGGTCCGATAAAGTAGTATTGACAAGTGATAATCCTAGGTCAGAAGATCCTGAAGCTATTTTAGATGATATGGTGGCTGGATTAGATGATCAAGATATCAAAAAAATGATACGCATCACAGACAGAATGACGGCTATTAAAACAGCAGTAATGATGTCATCAAACGGCGATATTATACTTGTGGCTGGAAAAGGTCATGAGAATTACCAAGAAATAAAAGGGGAGAAGTTTCCTTTTGACGATAAAAAGATATTGAAGGAGTTTTTTGGATTGGATTAGTTTTAGCATTTAGGTTGAAATAAAATGCTAGAATCGATTGAGTCAAGTTTGGAGTTAAGTCTTTATCTTAACCTTAATCTCAGACTTAATCTTAATCTCATCCTTAACCTTTACATATCAAAGATTTAGGTTCTATTATCATTCTCAGGTTGGTTTAACAGTTGCAGTGGGATCCTTTTGGAAAAAGTTTCAGATTGCTCACTGCGCTGTTAATTTTTTAATCTAAAGCAAATTATTTCTATTTAAAATTATTTTCTTTAGGCTATTCGTACTTGAAAAGGTTGAATTTTCAAACAAAAACAAACAGTCAAATTATATAATACAAATGTTGTACCACTTTTTTGAATACATAGATAAATATTACAATCTGCCTGGTGCGGGCTTGTTTCAGTTTATCACATTCAGGGCAGCATTCGCTATAATTCTATCATTGATTATCTCTTTGGTTTTCGGTGGTAAGATTATAAGTTCTTTGAAACGGTTGCAGGTAGGAGAGACGGTAAGAGAGTTGGGTCTCGAAGGTCAGAAAGCCAAAGAAGGTACACCTACGATGGGAGGTATCATCATCATAATGGCGATTCTCATTCCTTGTTTATTATTAGCAAAGTTGGACAATGTCTATATTTTGTTGATGATTTTTACCACGATTTGGTTGGGTTTGATAGGTGGAGCAGATGATTACATCAAGGTTTTCCTTAAAAATAAAGACGGTCTCAGTGGTAAGTTCAAGATATTCGGACAAGTAGTTTTAGGATTGATCGTAGGTGTGACGATGCTAGTATCGGATGATGTGGTGATCAGAATGCCACTAGAAGATGCTAAGGCAAATGGTTATGAGATAGTAAAAGAATATCAAACTGTTTTACCACGTGTCAATGATATCTCTAGAATGGCAGATATGGCGTATGTAAAGACAACGCTCACCAATGTTCCATTCTTCAAAAATAATAATTTCGATTACAAAATACTGGTATCATTTCTTGGAGACAATGGTTCTCTTTGGTGGTCGATAGCTTTTGTTTTGATCGTCATCTTTATAGTAACAGCAGTATCCAATGCGGCAAATCTTACAGATGGAATCGATGGTTTGGCAGCAGGTACTTCAGCCATTATCGGTACCACTTTAGGTATATTCGCCTATATATCAGGTAACACTATCATTGCTGATTATTTGAATGTGTTTTATTTGCCCAATTCTGCTGAGTTAGTAGTTTTCTCAGCTTGTTTTATCGGAGCTTGTATCGGGTTTTTATGGCACAATTCTTATCCGGCAAAGGTTTTTATGGGTGACACAGGAAGCCTTACGATTGGAGGGATTATAGCAGTGTTAGCGATCTTATTGCGCAAAGAATTATTGATACCCATCTTGTGTGGGATATTTGTAGCAGAAAATTTATCGGTGGTACTTCAGGTATCATACTTTAAATACACAAAAAAGAAATATGGCGAAGGCCGTAGAATATTTAAAATGTCACCCTTGCATCACCATTTTCAGAAAATCGGTATGCATGAGTCAAAGATAGTGACAAGATTTTGGATTATAGGCATTCTACTTGCGATTGTGACAGTGATAACCTTAAAGATCAGATAACATATGAAAAGTGTTGTGATCATAGGTGCAGGAGAGAGTGGCGTAGGTGCGGCCTTATTGGCAAAAAAACAAGGATTGGATGTCTTTGTGAGTGATTTTGGAACAATAGCAGAACATTATAAAAAAGAGTTAACTGGTTGTAACATTCCCTTTGAAGAAGGGGGACATGATTTTGAAAAGGTTTTGGTAACTGAGGTGGTAATTAAAAGTCCCGGTGTTCCGGAACATGCGCCTGTCCTTCGCATGTTAAAAGACAAAGGACGGAAAGTAATTTCCGAGATTGAGTTTGGTCACTTATTTTATTCCGGGCTGACCATAGCTGTCACAGGCTCAAATGGGAAGACTACAACGTCGGGACTTTTATACCACATTTTGAAAACCGCAGGAAAGAATGTTGCTTTGGGTGGTAATTACGGCAAAAGTTATGCACGCATACTCGCCGAGGATTCGCCCGACATCATGGTACTAGAGATATCAAGTTTCCAGCTTGATGACATCGAGACATTCAGACCACAGGTAGGCATTTTACTCAATATCACACCTGATCACCTTGATAGGTACGATTACAAAATGGCAAATTATGTGAATTCAAAATTCAGAATTGCCATGAATCAGACACCGTCTGATACTTTTATCTACAATGGTGATGACCCAGAAATTATTTCTAAAATGAAAGATTTCAAAGGTAGTCCAAATCAAATCAGTATAACATCTGATCAATATACAGATGGTATTTCATCAAAGGATGGAAACGAAATTTTTGAAGTAAGTATCAAAGGAAAACACAATCTTTTTAATGCAAGATGTGCCGTGGAAGCATGTCGCATTGTAGGATTGACAGAAGCACAAATTGCTGATGGACTCCGTTCTTTTCGCAATCTGCCACATAGACTAGAACATTGTGGTGAGATCGATGGTGTAGAGTTTATCAATGACAGTAAAGCCACTAATGTTGACTCGGTTTATTATGCACTTGATGCAATGACAAAACCAGTGATTTGGATAGCAGGCGGCACTGACAAAGGCAATGATTACAGTGTGTTGTATCCTTTGGTAGAAAATAGAGTGAGAGCCTTAATATGTCTCGGGCTGGATAATGAAAAATTAAAGAATTCTTTTGCGTCCCATTTACCGATGATTTTCGAGACGACTAAGGTATCAGAGGCGGTGGAGAAAGGACTGAAATTGGCAGCACCCGGTGAGGTAGTCCTTCTATCACCTGCATGTGCAAGCTTTGATCTTTTTAAAGATTATCGAGATCGAGGTGAGCAGTTTAAAGAACAAGTCAGATTATTAAAGAATAATCAAAAAGAATAAGTATTAACCATTTTAAATGTAACATTCAAACTTGAATATTTTAAAAACATATTACAATCTTAGAGGTGACCGTTCAGTCTGGCTGATCGTGGCTTTGCTTAGTTTGTTTTCTCTCTTGATCGTTTACAGTACATCAGGAAGTGAAGCTTACAAGTACAACGCAAGTCATGGTACAGAGTACTACCTAATAAGACAAATGGTTTTTATTGCTACAGGTTTGTTACTGGTCTATACCGCATACAGATTACACTATATTCAGTATGCTAAGTTAGCCCCGATTTTGATGGTAATTGCTGTGCCACTATTGGTGTACACCGCATTATTTGGTACAGAAGTGAATGATGCTTCGAGATGGATTAAGATTCCAATATTGGAAATCACCTTTCAGACATCAGATTTTGCCCGTATTGCCTTGATTATTTTTGTGGCAAGAGCATTGGCAACTAAACAAGATTATATCAAAGAGTTCAAAGGAGCTTTTTTACCGATCATAGCACCGATTATTTTGATATGTGGCTTGATAGCACCATCCAATTTATCGACTGCAGCCTTACTATTTGCAACGTGTTTTATCATGATGTTTGTAGGTAGGATTTCGATGAAGTATGTGTTTCTACTTTTGTTTTTGGGCGTAGGCGTTTTTGGATTGATCTTTTTTGTAGGTCAGCATTTTCCAGAACATTTCAGGGTAGATACTTGGATGAATCGTATCAATGACTTCCTATATTCTGATGGTCAGTTTCAGGTAGTCCAATCTAAAATTGCAATTGCAGAAGGTGGTATGTTCGGAGTAGGTCCAGGTAATAGTATTCAAAGGAATTTGTTGCCATTTGCTTATGCAGATTTTATCTACGCCATCATTTGTGAAGAATATGGATTTATAGGTGGCGCTTTGATCTTGCTTGTTTATCTATGGTTATTGATCAGAACAGTGAGTCTTGTAACTAGATGTCCTAAAACATTCGGAGCCATGTTAGCAGTAGGATTGACACTGAATATTGTGATCACAGCGTTTGCAAATATCGCTGTATCGGTACAGTTAGTACCAGCCACAGGTTTGACATTGCCGATGATAAGTATGGGTGGTACTTCGTTTTTATTCACATGTATTTCTTTTGGTATCATATTAAGTGTGAGTAGATTTGTAGAGACAGCGTACGAAGAGAAGAAGCAATTAGAAAAAATGGAAACAAGTGGCGAGAGTAATCATTAGTGGAGGTGGGACAGGTGGCCATGTGTTTCCAGCGATCGCAATAGCAGACGCCATAAAAGTGCAAGCACCAGAAACAGAGATATTATTTGTAGGTGCAAACGGCAAAATAGAAATGGAAAAAGTCCCGAAAGCGGGATACAGAATAGAAGGATTGAATGTTACGGGATTTCAACGAAAGTTATCTGTCAAAAATCTGGCTTTCCCTTTCAAACTAGCTAGCAGTATGCTGAAAGCGGTGATGATTGTAAGGAGATTCAGACCCGATGTAGCTGTCGGTGTAGGTGGATATGCAAGCGGACCAGTACTGAAAATAGCGAATACTTTTTCGATTCCTACCGTACTTCAGGAGCAAAATTCATATGCAGGAGTGACGAATAGAATTCTAGCTTCAAAAGCTAGTTTGATTTGTGTGGCTTATGATAATATGGAAAGGTTTTTTCCTAAAAACAAAATAAAATTTACAGGAAACCCAGTGCGTAAAGACATACTGGACAAAAATATCAGCAAAGCAGAAGCTAAACAAATCCTTGGGTTAGATCAAAATAAGAAAACTGTTTTAATCTTTGGTGGAAGTCTTGGTGCCAGAACGATCAACGAAGCCGTTCTGGCCAATGCTGAAAAATTGAAATCATTGGGCAATGTCAACATTATCTGGCAAGTAGGAAAGATGTATTTTGAAGAATACAAATCTTGTTCTTTAGCTGGAAATAAAGACATCAAAATAGTACCTTTTATCGAAGATATGGATGTAGCATATGCTGCTTCAGATATTGTGATTTGTAGAGCAGGTGCGCTGACTATATCAGAATTATCTGTCCTTGGAAAAGCAGCCATTCTGATCCCTTCTCCCAATGTAGCAGAAGATCATCAGACCGTCAATGCCATGTCACTCGTAGATAAAGGTGCGGCCATTTTGCTCAAAGATGTGGATGCTAAATCTGAAATTTTCGATCAGATGACAGCACTGTTGAGCGATGATGGTAAAAGAATAAGCTTGCAACAGAATATAAAATATTTTGCAAGATTGGAGGCAGCTAATGAGATTGCCACTGAAATATTGAAAATTTGTAAGACAAAAAACGCTTGACCATGCAACATACCAATCATATATATTTTGTAGGTATCGGTGGCATCGGGATGAGCGCAATAGCAAGATATTTTATTGCCCATGGCAAAAGAGTATCTGGTTACGATAAAACAAAAACACTGCTTACCGAAACGTTGGAGCAGGAAGGTATGTACATTCATTATGATGATGAAATAAATCTCATACCGACAGATATTGACACAGTGATTTACACACCAGCAATTCCTGCTGATCATAAGGGACTGGGCCATCTTAAAACCTTGGGTCTTCCACTGATGAAGCGTTCAGAAGCACTTGGTTTGTTGAGCAATGATAAGCGTTCGGTTGCTATAGCGGGCACTCATGGCAAGACAACAACAAGTTCGATGACAGCACATGTGCTGAAAGTAGGTGGTATCGATGTTTCTGCTTTTTTGGGTGGAATTACCGCAGATTATAATAGCAATTTTCTTATCGGAAAAAGTGATGTAGTCGTTCTAGAAGCAGATGAATATGATCGT
>Ga0075154_10000755_pt1 | contig 25919 bp, 27 predicted proteins | sample JI71714BDNA_FD_70965 | JGI IMG/M metagenome (GOLD analysis project Ga0075154, IMG submission 70965) | Wastewater effluent complex algal communities from Wisconsin, to seasonally profile nutrient transformation and Carbon sequestration -... | ecosystem: Engineered > WWTP > Effluent > Algae...
GTGAAAACGTTGGCGCGGAAAATTGACGAGGTACCGTCTAATTTGCGGCCATGCACATTTAACAGGGCGGCGACGTCGCCACTTTCATATAGGAATTGCACGCGACCGGCTTTCTCGTCGAAGCCGCCCATCACGTCATTTTCTTTCTTAAAGCTGTTGTCGATGTAGTCATCACGGTTTTGTGATAACACAGATACCCGGGCTGACAAATTGTCACTCAGGCCACCGCCGGCAGCACCTTCGAAATTCATCGTGCCGAGGTTGCCGACAGACAGCTTGGTATAGGCATCAAAATCCTGGCGTGGTTTGGCCGTATTGAACTTGATGATACCGGCTGTGGTATTGCGGCCGAATAAAGTGCCTTGTGGGCCGCGGATCACTTCAACAGTTTCCATATCAAATAACGGGAAGCTTTTGAGGATCACGTTTTCCATCACCACGTCGTCCATGATGATAGAAACTGGTTGCGAAGCGGCCAGGTCGAAGTCGGTGTTGCCAAGGCCACGGATATAAAAACGTGGTGCGGCACGGCCGTTTGATGATTCTGCATACAAGCCCGGTACTTTGACCGCTAACGCCTGAATGTCATCACCGCCGGCAAAAATCGCATCAAATTTCTCGCCGCCTAAAGTGGCAACAGAAATTGGTACTTCCTGGGTGCTCTGGACGCGTTTTTGCGCTGTGACTGTAATACGCTCAAGTTGCTGATCGTCCTGTTTGGCTTTGTCACTTTCCTGCGCCATCGCAACAGGAGAAAGACCAACAGCAGCTGCAAATAATGCAGCATGGATCTGCATGGCTAACACAGAATGTTTGCTTTTCATCAATGGGTTACCCTTAGGTGTTTATCTGTTATGGAGAAAGCGTCTTTGCGCTTATGCCGCCGGAGCAGAGATTGCTGCCTGCTAAGGTGTAGCAGGCTGAACCACATCTGTCAGCTGAATACAGGTTTGGAGTGACCACGCACCTGAATAAACGGCGCTGCAGTATATCAGTATCTGCTTGATATTGCGTTAATTTCTGAAAATTGGCGATAACGTGTGGCGAACTGCTCCGAAAGGTGTGTTATGAGGGTAGCTCGTCGGCTGGTTGCCGTGCAGGCCTAGCTGCTGTAAAAGCAATCGGACTTCGCGGTTGTTTCTATTTGACAACCAAACATCTGCGACTAGTCTGAAAACTCAGTGCACAAGGAAATGAGCTGGATTCAATCAGATAAACAACATGTCAATAGCCCCAGAATTGTTTGAGTCCGTGTTCCACTCGGTGGAAGAGCATATAGCCGTGATCAATCGGTCGGGGCAGATTGTCGCGTGTAATCGGGCATGGCAAAACTTTGGTATTGAAAATGGCGTATCTGCCGGCTCTTCATGGGTCGGGCAAAACTATCTGGAGGTACTCAGGAGCTCCTGCGCCACCGGTGATAGCATGGCGTCTGAAATCCTCAGCGGCATGATGACCGTCGTTGATGCGGATGTGGTGTCTTTTTACTATGAATATCCATGTCATAGCCCGTCGAAACAACGCTGGTTTACCATGCGCGTCTGCAAGCTCGGTGATAGTGCGGTGCCAGATTATTTTGTCATCTCCCACCATGATGTCACGCAGCGGAAATTGGCCGAGGAACGCGCCGAGGCATTGGCTTTGCAAGACCCGTTAACCGGGCTTGGTAACCGCCGGCAGTTCGACTTATCGCTGCATCAAGAAATCCGCAGTAGTCTGCGTGACCAGACTCTGATCGGTCTGGCGTTGATCGATGTCGACCATTTTAAGAGCTTTAATGATGAATTTGGCCATGCCGCCGGCGATCTGTGTTTATGCAAGGTTGGCCGGGTATTGCAGGCGCATGCCCGCAGACCGGGTGACTTGGCGATGCGCATTGGTGGTGATGAGTTTGCGCTGATCTTACGAATCAGTGACCCGGCCAATCTTCTGATGATTGGTCAAGCCATCATACAAGACGTCAGAAATCTGCAGATGACTTTCGCCGAGACCGAGTTGGTGACTGTCAGCATCGGGCTGTTATCGCTGGTCGCCAATCATCAGCTTGATGGTGACGCTTTATATCAGGAAGTCGACAAAGCCCTGTATCAGGCAAAAATCGCCGGACGGGATCAAATCGTCTTTGCCAACAAAGGCTATATCGCTGACAGCATCGCTGCTGCTGACGAAAGCCTTGCGCGGATCAGATCCCGCAGCGACGTTTAGCATCGTCTACCCTGCGCCTTTCAGTTTTTTAGTGTATCTAATCTTATCTGACTGTAATACACCGCTGTTTTGCCCTGATGTGAAGAGTAATAGCTTATATGCAGCAGGCCCTGGTGGACCACTAAGCCCGGGTAGCTGGTGTCGCCGCCGGAGGGCAGCACTAAGCACTCCCGTAGCGTCGCGTTGTCGATATCGAGCCAGCACAAGCTGGTGCGGACTTTATTGTCATAGAGCCTTACGGCGGCCAGAATGCGGCCATCAGCGAGCTGAATACAAGCGGGGCCACCGATGCGTTTGTTGAGCTCTCGCCATTGCCAGTCGAAATACGGCGGGTTGGCGATGCCGAGTAAACCGACATGCGGGTCGCGCCGCAGCAGGCACATGGCGCGGCCGTCGGGTAAAAACAGCAGGCCGGATTCATTTGGATAGCCGGCATCATTCAGCGTGCTGACCCAGGGCGCGAAGGCGACGCCATCATCGCTTTTGTACAGCCGGACATAACGCTGCGCAAAACAACTGTAACCAACAGCCCAGGCGGTCTCCTGTTGCCAGGTTAAGCGCCACAGCCAGATGTTGATTTCACCGCATGGGATGGCGTCACTCCAGTGTTCGCCATCATCGGATAACCAGACATAAGACTGATGCGAACCCTGACTGTGGTCGTGTAACGCGCCGGCGCCGAGTAACTGCAGCCTGCCGTCAGGCATCTGGATTAACTTCCCGTCACGCAGGTCAGCGGAGTCGCTGCGGATGCAGGCGACCGAGTGCCAGTCTTTGCCGCCATTGTTACTTTTCAGAATACGCAGTGCCCCATCCGGTGACACATGGGCATTGGCTTCGCGAAATACACAAAATAGCGCGCCGCGAAACAGCACCAAATCAGTAAAGGCATTGTGGTCACCGCGACGCCAGATACAGCGTGCTTTAGCGGTCCGTAACTGCAAAAAACGCGGTTTTGCCGGGTAAAAGCGCTGCTTGCCGCGCCGGATTATTTCGGTTGCCATAATTCGAATCTGTTCCCTTCCGGGTCTGTTGCCCAGCCAAAACGGCCATAATCTTCGTCCTGCACTTTGTCGTCTACCACAGCGCCGCCGGCGCGCAACTGCGCCAGCATCGCATCGAGATCTGCAACTCTGTAGTTCACCATACATTGTTGCTGGCGGCTGCCGAAGTAGTCGGTGTCTGCGGAAAAGGTTGACCATACGGTCATATCTTCTGCTTTTGCCACGAGGCAGCCATAGGTCTGACCGGTGTCGATGGTGACGCCAAGATATTGTTGATACCAGTTTGCTAGTGACTGTGGGTCACGGGCGCGAAGAAAAATACCGCCGATGCCGGTGATTTTTTCCATCATGATCTCCAGGCAGAGTTAGCTTTGTTGTTGCTGTAACCAGCCTAGCACAGTGCTGACACTGCTGAGCTCGGCGTGCTGTAGGATCAGTTTACGTCCCAGTTGTAAGGCCGCGGTTTCGCACTGTAGCTTCAGCCGTTTATCAGCGATTTTGCTGAAGTCCGCCACTTTCTGCTGACCGATCACCCGACGCAGGATTTCGCAGCCGGCATAACCTAGTGCGTCTTTGACCACTTGGCGGATAAAACGCTGTTGGTACAACTCACTTTGCAGAGCAATGTCTTTGGTTTCGCGTGCTGCCAGTGCGAGGAATTTCTGGCAAAACAAGCTTTCGGTTTGTTCAATCTGCTGACGGACATACTCAGCTTGTTGCTGGCGATTCAGCGGATCGGCAATCAGACCCGGCAAAGCGGCATAGTGCAACAGCAAACTGCCGAGGAAGTTACCCAAATCAAAGCCTATCGGGCCATAAAAGGCATATTCACCGTCAATCACTTTGGTCTGTTCGGCACCGGCAAAAATACTGCCGATTTGCAGATCTCCGTGCAGCAACGCCTGCGGGCAGGATTCAAATTTTGCTTTCAGTTCAGCCACTTCCGCCTTGAGTGCTTCGTCAAACCACAACTGTTGGACCAGTGGGCGCAGCGCTATGTCGAATTCGTTGCGGTCGTGATTGCAATAAGGGTCAGTGAAAAACAGCTCTTCGCTCATTAGACACAGCTGCGGATTCATGAACTGCGCGGTACGGGCCTTTTTAAACGGGCCGTCGAGGGCAAAATCCGAGGTGTAAAAACTGCAATGCGCCAGATAAGTGCTGATATGTTCGGCCAGCAGCGGATATTGCTTGGCGCCAATCAAGCCGGTGCGCAGCAGCTGCAGCTGATTTAAATCTTCTAACAATAATGCGGAATAGCCGGCATCAAAATACAGCACTTCAACGACATGCTCCGGCGCCAGCGCGCCGTGAATTTTCAGCAATTCCGCTTCAATCCGCGCCCGGTCCTGCGTCAGCACCCAGCTTTCACCGCCACCGCCGACATAAGGCAGTACTTGTTTCACAATCAGACTGGTGCCGTACTGATTTTTCACCCGAAACACCCGATTTTGAGTGTTCACGCCCACAGCGACACTTTGCAGCTGGCTGTGATCGCCAAATAACGCACTGTGGTCATTAGCAAAAATGGCGGCCTGTTCAGGGGTAAAAGGGCTAAATGCCGGCATAGGGGCTCCTTCATCAATACTGCGCTTGTCGCTGTCTGGCGCTGACTTTAACACGGCTTGTGGCAAGTTCGGGAGGTATCGCGGTCTCAGCGTGGCAGCAGTTGGGCTTGGTCGGTGCCAAGACTATTTCGATGCTGTCCGGCGGCGCAACCAATCACGATGCTACTTGGCATCAGGCTGGCGGATCAGCGACAATCGCTGCTTTGCCGCCGGCTCTGGAGATTGTGATGTTCGCCGCTAATTTTGACCTCGCTTTATACGCCCGCCGCATAGGTTTGCCGCAAGTACCGCAGGCCGCAGACTTTGATGCAGCAGCTTTACAACGGATGATGCAGGCGCAGCTGCGCAGTGTCACCTTTGAGAATCTGGATGTGCAGGCTGGCAAAATAGTGTCTTTAGTGCCGGAAGAGATTGTCAGCAAGATTATTGGCACTGATGGCCAAGCGCAACGCGGTGGTTACTGTTACGAGCTTAACGGCTTATTTGCCATGGCGCTGACGGCGCTGCAAGTGCCTTATTATTTCGTGGCCTGCCGGCCAATGTTTTATCCGATGCGTCGACCGAAAACGCATATGGCGCTGGTGGTGACTATCGGCGACGAACGGTTTCTGTGTGATTTAGGCTTTGGTAGCTATGGCATGCGCGCGCCCATTGCGTTATCGCAGGTCAATCTGCCGCAGCAGCAAGATTTTGACAACTTTCGTCTGCTAGCGCCGACGCCCAGTGATTACGTGTTGCAGGCCCAGATTGAAGGCAATTGGGTCAGTCAGTTTGGTTTTGATTTACATCCAGCCGAATGGATTGATTTTATGCCGGCTAATTATCTGAATTCGACGCATCCGGATACGGTGTTTGTGCAAAAACTATTATTGATCCGCCAACATGCGCAAGGTCGGACTATGTTGGTCGGACGGGAACTGAAACGGAGTGTCGCTGGCGTCACGCAGAGCCGGTTAGTGTCGGATGACGAATTAACCGCAGTTTTGCAAAGCGAATTTGATCTGGTGCCTTAAATCGGTGTCACAGCTTTGACAAAAAACCGCAGCATGCTGCGGTTTTTCGTTGTGCATCAGGCTTATTGACACAGGGTGCCGGCAGCGCAATCGCGGTGACGGGGTAAAGCGTCCTTCGCGGCTTGTTTTTCCGCTTCAATTTGTTGCGGAGTGCGACAGGTTTTTTTTCCAAAACGCGTGCCCAGTGGGCGTTCGGTCCGGCAGATATAGCCTTCTTTTTCTGCTGAGCCATCCGGCGCCGCGCCGCGTTTTTTCTCAATATCTGTCGCTTTGACCACGTTGGTTTTGCTGATATCGGCTGGAGCTGCGTTGTTGGTGCTGCCACAACCGGCTAACAGGGCGCCAAGGCTCAGCGCAATGATGAATTTGTACATAGGTTATTCTCCTTGGATTGTGCTGAATTCAGAGGCGCTGAAATAAGCGAAGTTGTTGGATCTCCACCTTAACAGTTGGTTGGTTCGCAATCAATCTTTGATAAGTTGGTTACAAATAATAACAACTGGCTGATGCATTGCCGCGATTGACGGATGCTGTCACGCGTTAAAGCCGCTGCCGCCATACCGGTAATTGCTTTATGCTGGGTTTAAACACGGAAAATCACATTAAATAAAACAGGAACATGATGAAATTCAGCAAAATAGCCTTACTCTGCAGCCTGTGCGCGCTGCAGGCGCATACCGTTCAAGCCGCCGATTTGGCCGCAGAAGCACAACGCATCGCCCAGCAATATCTGTTGATCGACACCCATATCGATGTCCCGTACCGTTTACAAGAGCATTGGGAAGATGTGACGCAGGCGACTGCCAAAGGCGAGTTTGATTATCCGCGGGCGAAAAAAGGTGGCCTGAATGCGCCTTTTATGTCGGTGTATATCCCGGCATCTTATGAAAAAACCGGTGGTGGCGGGTTGTTGGCCAATCAGCTGATTGACTCGATGGAAGCCTTAGTAGGTCGGGCGCCGGATAAATTCGCCATGGCGTATCGCAGCGACGACCTCGCCGAGCATTTTAAACAGGGCAAAATTTCGTTAGCGCTCGGTATGGAAAACGGTACGCCGATCAATGGCAAGCTGGAAAATCTGCGGCATTTTTATCAGCGCGGCATTCGTTACATTACGCTGGCGCATTCGGAGTCTAACCATATCGCCGATTCCAGTTATGACTTGCGCCGGCCGCATAAAGGCTTAAGCGCTTTCGGTGAGCAGCTGGTCGTGGAAATGAATAAAATCGGCATGATGATCGATATTTCGCACGTGTCTGATGCGGCATTTTATGAGGTGCTCAGCCTGACCAAAGCGCCGGTGATTGCGTCACATTCGTCGCTACGGGCTTTTGTACCGGGCTTTGAGCGCAATATGGATGACAAAATGATCCAGGCGCTGGCGAAAAATGGCGGTGTGATTCAGATTAACTTTGGCTCGTCTTTTGTCGTCAGTCAGGCCAATCAGTGGGGCCTGAAGTTTAAAGCTGCAGCCAAAGCCGCCGGGAAATCGTCGGATGATGCGGCGTTTCGCGCTGAATATCTGCAAAAGTATCCATATCCTTTTGCCAATGTGGAGACGGTGCTGAAACACATCGACCACGTGGTCAAACTGGTTGGCATTGACCACGTCGGTATTGGCTCGGATTACGACGGCGTTGGCGATTCGTTGCCAGATGGCCTGAAGGATGTGTCCACTTACCCGAATTTGATTGAAGGTCTGCTAAAGCGTGGTTACAGCGAAGCAGATATTGTCAAAATCATGTCTGGTAACTTATTACGGGTCTGGCGGCAGGTTGAAGCTCTTGCTGCCAGCAGTCAGGCTTAAGGAGTTTCGATGCTGAGCGGCATGCACCATGTGGCGTTGATTTGCAGTGATTATGCCCGTTCTAAAGCGTTCTACAGCGAGACTTTAGGGCTGCGGATACTGGCGGAGCATTATCGTGAAGCCCGTGACAGCTGGAAGCTAGATTTGCAGTTACCGGACGGCACGCAGCTCGAGCTGTTCAGCTTTCCCGGCGCCCCGGAGCGGCCAAGCCGGCCGGAGGCGCAGGGACTGCGGCATTTAAGTTTTGTGGTCGACGATGTGGCGGCGACTGTGCTTTGGCTCAATAGCCGTGGCGTCGAAACGGAACCGGTGCGGATTGACCCTTATACCGGTGCCGCTTTTACCTTTTTTCAAGACCCGGACGGCTTACCGCTGGAGCTTTATCAGCGGCTTTAACCGCTTTATTCCGGTGTTAATGTGGTTTCGGCCGTCAGGGTGCCTGCTGTATTGCTGGTGTTGCCAGCTGCAGGCTGAGCCCGACGCACGGCCAGCTGCGCTGCCGCTTCATCCGCAGTCCCCAGCGGAATGGCTGCTGCTGCTTTGTATTGATAAGCCTGGTAGTCATACCCCAGCAGTTCTGCCACTGTGCTGGCGACCTGACTCTGGCTCCATGGCTGTTGTGTTTGCACCAAGCCACGCGCCGGAATTTGTGGGCCTAGCGCAGCGAGCCAAATCTCATCCGACCCGCGGACGCCATTACTAAACTGCTGCAGTTTTTTCATATAGCCGGCGATAGCCCGGCCGCTGGCATGATGCTGCCAGCTGTTGGCGCTGTCACCCCGGCCATGATCGGTACTGATCAGCAGCGTGGTCTGGCCGGCGTAAAACGGGTCACTCTGCAGCTGTTGCCATAATTCTTTGATAAAACCGTCGGTGCGGCGAATCGCTTTTAAGTACTGGTCATATTGGCCGTCGTGCGCAAAATCATCGGTTTCGCCATAAGCGATGTACAGCAAGCGCGGTTTTTTCTGCGTCAGATATTCCAGCGCAAATTGCTGGGTGAAAACATCGAGCCGCACCGCCGCCCAGGGGCTGGGCGTCTGGCGTTGCAGCTGATTCAACAGTTTCAGCTGCGGCGTCAGTGGACCCGCCATTTGTTCGTTCATCGGCGCAAAACCGGCGTTGACCGGTAATTGGCTACGTTCGGTATTCAGGATATAAGGCAGCACGTCCCAGGAGCCAAAAGCCGCGACTTGTTGCGCCATACCGGGCTGTTGATTCAGCCATTCCAGCACTGTGACATTGGGATTGGCAATTTTGCCATTGCTGTTGATAGCCGGGTCCGCAAAGCCGCTCAGCAGTTCGTTATAGCCTGGATAGGAAAAGTGCCACGGGTTACTGACTTGCATACTGGAACCACGACGGCGGTCACCAACCAGCATGCCCTGGCGGCCAATGGTCTGGTGTAGAAATGGCATCAGCTGTTGCGGCTGGGTTGGCAATGTCGCCAGCTGGTCAGGATGGCGGATAAAACGGCTATTGCGCAGAATTTCCGGGTCCGCCCCGTGAAACACTTCCTGCCAGCGCAGGCCGTCAATCGTAACCAGCACCACTTTGGGGCTGTTGGCAGCAGCATCCGGTGCGGGTGCCGCTTGTGCTGATAACAGCGTGGCAGCGGCGAGCAGGCAGAACCAGCGGACAGATTGTTTCAGCAGCATCACAGACTCCGGTAAGTGTGGGCTTTCCGGAACTGCAGACTACAGCGGCTTGATGACAGCGCCGCGCTGCGAAGATGGCAACATGGTGAATCTTTGGTCACAAAACGATGACAAGCCGCAACGACGCTTCGGCCATCGATGCGGTAACTGCTGGCTGATTGCGACAAAGTGATGAGATATAACAAGATGTTGCGGTGCAGTGTCTGAGCAGTGTGATAATCTGCTGGTTTTTGCGCCCAGAGATTTCCAGATGTCCAGCGACTTTAGCTTCCAGCAGGCTTTTGAAGCCTTCAGTTCTGCGCTTGCCAGCGTGGTGTTTTATTCGTTTAACGTTGATGGCGTCGGGGTGCCGGTGACGGTGTTATGGCTGATCACCGGGGCTATTGTGTTCACTGTGTACCTGCGTTTTATCAACATTCGCGGTTTTACCCATGCCATTCGCGTGGTGCGCGGCAAGTATGCTGATCCGGCAGCCAAAGGCGAGATCAGCCAGTTTCAGGCCTTGTCAGCGGCGCTATCCGGCACTGTGGGCACCGGCAACATCGCCGGTGTCGCGGTTGCAATTACCTTAGGCGGGCCCGGCGCGACGTTCTGGATGATTGTGGCTGGCTTTTTGGGCATGACCACCAAATTTGTCGAATGCACGCTGGCGGTGAAATACCGGCAGATTTTGCCGGACGGCACTGTCGCCGGTGGCCCGATGTACTACATCAAAGCCGCGCTGGAAAAATATGGTCTGCCACGGCTCGGTAAATTTTTGGCTGGCTTTTTTGCGCTGGCCTGCGTGTTTGGTTCAGCTGGTTTTGTCCACGTCAATCAGGGCTTTTCACAGGTCCAAACGGTCACGGGTTTTGATAACGCCTGGTTGTTTGGCTTTATTTATGCGTTGCTGGTAGGCCTGGTCATTATCGGTGGCATCAAAGGGATTGCCCGGGTCACCGCCAAACTGGTGCCGGCGATGTGTGCCATTTATCTGGTCGGCGCGCTGACGGTGATTGGGCTGAATTACACCGAAATTCCGGCCGCGCTCTGGACTATTCTCAAAGGCGCTTTTGCACCGGAAGCCGCCTATGGCGGCATGATTGGCGTCATTATTCAGGGCTTTCGCCGTGCCGCTTACTCAAATGAAGCCGGCATTGGTTCCTCGCCGATTGCACACGCCGCCGCGCGCACTAACGACCCAGTGTCAGAGGGCTTTGTCGGTTTGCTGGAACCCTTTATCGATACTGTGGTGATTTGTACCATTTCCGCCGTGCTCATCGTGATCACCGGCGCTTATCTGCAAACCGGCCTCGATGGCGTGCAAATTTCATCGTATGCCTTTGCTACCGCCTTTGACTGGTTCCCCATCGTGCTGATGGTGGCCCTGTTGCTGTTCGGTTACTCCACCGTCATCAGTTGGGCCTATTACGGTCAAAAGGGCTGGGGCTTTTTGTTTGGCGAAACCAAACAGAGTATCAATACCTATAAAGTACTGATTTGCATGGTCGTAGCTATCGGCGCTGTCCCTAATGTACTTGCGGTATTTAACTTTATTGATTCGATGATTTTCTTGATGGCGGTGCCGAATATTCTTGCGCTGTACTTGCTGTTGCCGGAAGTGCGGCAGGACTTGCAGGTTTATTTGCGCAAAATTGCCGCCGGAAAAGTGGCAGCTGCGAAGTCAGAGGTGTCATCAGCATGATCTTTGACTGCAGCACCTTAACAGCCGCCGAGCTGTATCCGTTACTCGCCGGCACCATAGTGCCGCGGCCGATCGCCTGGGTCAGCACCGTGGACACCAACGGCCAGAGCAATTTGGCACCCTTTAGCTTTTTTCAGCTAGTGTGCGATGCACCGCCGACGCTGATGTTATCAGTCAATCGCAAAGCCGGTGGTGTGCAAAAAGATACCGCGCGCAATATTGCTTCTACTGGTCAGCTGGTCGTGCATTTGGTCAGCCCCAGTGATTTAGCGCTGATGAACGCCACGGCCGGTGATTATGCGCCTGATGTCAGTGAAATTGAGGCGCTGCAGATCGCGACAGTGCCGGCGCAAATGGTGAAACCGCCACGTCTGGCGCACAGTTTAGTGAGTTTTGAATGTGAATGCGTGAGTGTAAGTGCTTATCCGCTCGAGGCGCCGGCCTGTGACCTGATTTTGGCGAAAGTGCTGTGCTTACATATCGATGACAGTTTGCTCAATCACGAAGGACGCCTTCGGCATGATCAGATTGACTGGCTGGCACGCTTGGGTGGGCAGTGGTATTGCCATACCCAACACGAAGACAATCTAACGTTGGCGCGACCGAATCAGGCCACGCCAAGACGTTAAATATTTTATTTAATTAGATAGGCATAGGCCGTGGTAAAAGCGACTTCCTGAAAGCCTTTTAAGCCGGTTTCTTTAAAATCGATGGGGATTGGGTTGGCTGCCAGCTTCAGCTTCATCGCTGCGTTGGTGGCGATCACGGTATCGATACTGGAGATCAGCTGCAGCGCGGCTTCAATTTTAAAGCCCACCGCAGAACCGGCGAATTTGCCTTTTTGCGCGCGCTCACGAATGACGAATTTTTCGATTTTGTAGTCTTCGGCTAACTTGGCCATGGTGAATTGGAACTTGCGCATGTTGTCCAGTTCCTGATCTTTCACCAGTTGGACCCGCACCGTGCGGCAATCCGGTAACGACATCAGGCCATCTTTAAATTCCATCAAACATAAAATGGCATCGTTGCCGGTAATATCTACGCCACAAATTCGCATGGTAAATCCGCCTGTCTGAACACAATAGCCGGTCATTATGCCATGGGCGGGTAAGCGGCCCAAGTATTTCGCAAATCTGCAGACTGGCCAATAAAAAACGGAGCAGCCGGCCGGTCTTATCCGACAATGCTGCTCCGCGTGCAGGGTTCATAGATCGCTGTGCTGAAAAGACTCAGACCGGACGCTGTCGTTGCTGACGATTGCGTTTACGTAGCTGTAACGCGAGTTTGCGTCTCTCTTGTTCCGGGTCCCACTGGCTGACGGCAATATGCCGGCAAAGGTGCCACAGACTCAGCAATTCCTGCCCCAGCTGGCGCAAACACAGCGCCATGTTGCTGGTGTGGCTAAGCAGGATTGAATCGCTGGCTTTCATCATCATGATCTCCATCTCCGTGCTGCGCTTAGTCGGCTGCATCTGCGCTGTTCAGCTGTTTTACCAGCAGCGACAGATTGTGCCGGGTAATGTCATCCGCGTTCAGCTCAACCGCCATCTGAAAGTCAGCTAAAGCACCGACTTTGTCTTGTTGCTTCAGCTTCTGCACGCCTCTGTTGCTGTAGGCGTACGCTTTCATGGTGCGGCTGGCTTTGCCATGAGTGCCTGCAGCATAGCGGGAGTGCATGACGGCCTGATGACAGGCGGCCTGCGCCTGCAAAGTTGCGGTAGTCGTCAGCTGTACGCAGCGGTTCATCGCATCATCAAACTTGATTTCCTGCACAGTCGGAAGGTCGGCCTGATGCTGCGCGTCGTCCTTCAGCTGGACCATTTTGTAGCTGCTTGCCTGGCTGGCAAAGGCCGCCGTCAATAAGCCCAGGATCAAAGCGGAACGGATTAAAGTTACAGTTTTGGTATTCATCAGATTTTCCTCCATCACACAGCAGTCGTTACTGCTGTTGCGATGAATGGTAGTGCTGTCCCTGTGCTGCTGACAAACGAGAAAAATGCAGCCGACAGCTGATACAAATTCAGCTATCGGCGCGGTCTGGGGACCTTACAGCTGAAAACGCGCCAGCACCCAGTCAATTAACAACTGGATCTCAGGTCTGTGCTCTGCGCTTTCGTGCTGGATCAGATAATAGTGATCGCGGGTGCGTAACTCTTCTTCATACAGCCGTACCAAAGTACCGCTGTCAAACCAGGCGGTGCTGATCGGCAGCGGGATCAGGGCAACCCCGAGGCCCTGCTGCGCGGCGCGGGCGACGCTGAACATGCTGTCGAGCTGAATAATTTGTTTGGGGCGGAAATCATCAAAACCAGCCTGATCTGCCCATTGGTGCCAGCACCAGGGCCGCGCCTGATGCACGATGAGCGGCACCTGGTCGAGCGGGGAATGTTCTTCGTTTTGCAGTTTTTCAAACCATTCCGGGTTACAGGCCGGGACGTAGCTGATCGGGAACAGCTGGTAGCTGGTTTTGTCGGTCGGCTTACTGCTGGCGAGCACGATTTGCAGGTCGGTGTGGCGCCCCTGATCGCTGCGGCTTTTCACCGTTTCCAGCTGTAAGTTGATGTCTGGGTGCAGTTCTGACCAGCCGACCAAGCGCGGCACAAAAAATTCGCTGGCAAAAAATTCCGGCAGGGTGATGCTGACTTTCTGCTCGCGCTGCTGCTGACAAAACTCCTGCACAGTACTTTCAATGCCCTGCAGCAAAGGTTTAATCGCCTGATAAAACTGCTGACCTTGCCGGCTTAACACCACGGCACGGGTCTGGCGTTCAAACAGCGAAAAACCCAGCTGTTCTTCCAGTTGTTTAATCTGATGGCTGACGGCAGAAGGAGTCAGATATAACTGACGCGCCGTATCTTTAAAACTCAGGCACTCGGCTGCGACACAAAAACAGCGCAGGCCACGCAACGGGGTATGCACCGCCATAATAAAACTCCGTAAGGAAAACGGGGACGATGCAAGGGCTGTGCAATGATTTTATTGGTTTATAATCATATAGATATGTTTTTTCTGTTTGGCGAAATGCCTGACACTGGCGCAGTGGTGCACTATTTTGGTGCGTAAGCAGGCTTAGAAAATAGAATGCCGGGTTAAATCGGTCAGCCGCGCCAGCGCATAAGTACCGAGCGCCGAGTTATGGCTGGCGTCCAAGCCGGGCGACCAGACCGCCACGGCCGCTTCGCCCGGGATCACCGCGACAATGCCACCGCCGACGCCGCTTTTGGCCGGCAGGCCAACACGGAAGGCGAATTCGCCGGCGGCATCATAAGTGCCGCAGGTTAGCATGACGGCGCTGATGCGTTTGGCGCTGCTATGGTCGAGAATTTGCTGCTGATTCCACGGCACGGAGCCGTGATTGGCGAGGAATGCGGCCGCTTTGGCCAGTTCTTCACAGTTCAGCGTGATCGAGCATTGCCGGCAATAACTGCGCACCACGGCTGAAACCGTGTTGCGTAAATTGCCAAAATCCTTAATCAGATGGGCGATGGCATAGTTGCGGTGCGCGGTTTGTAATTCGGACTGCGCGACTTTTAAATCAAAATCCGGCGCCGTGCTAGCGCACAACTGGCGGATAAACTGCAGCACCGCGATTTCAGAATCGACAAAACGGCTGGCGAGGATGTCGGTGATCACCAAAGCACCGGCATTAATAAACGGATTACGCGGAATACCGCGTTCATATTCGAGCTGCACCAGCGAATTAAAGGCGGTGCCGGATGGCTCTTTGCCAAGGCGTTGCCAGATGGCATCCCCTTCACGAGTGTATGCCAGTGCAAGCGCAAACAGCTTGGTCACCGACTGCGCGGAAAACCTTGTTTGCGCCTGTCCGGTGGTAAACAAGCGCCCATCTAGCGTATAAACCGCCATGCCAAACTGCGCTACCGGCACTGTCGCCAGCTGCGGGATATAACTGGCGACTTTGCCTTCACCGAGGCGCGGCGCTACTTCCGCCCAGATCTGGTCGAGAATGGCCTGATAATCGGGCGCGGGACGGTTTTCAGCCGACGGTAATGGTACGGCAGAGTCGATTGGAGACACAGACATTTTCCCCTCCGGGACAGGGTTTGCCGCGGGCGTCAGTTCGATTTTTGCTGATGCTGCCCACTCAGATACCGATTAATCAACGGCTTACTAATCAAATGCAAAGCGACAGCAACCAAGAGTAGCAGACCATGGCCGATGGGCAGTATGAACCAGACCAGACTGTCGAGTGCATCGGGCTGGCCAGTCCAATCACTCACAAGCAAAGACAGATAAGCCCAGCACATCAGTACACAGACCGGTGCCAGCCAGTAACCCCAGGCCAATGGTAATTGGCGTTGTAACAGGCTGTGATAAATCACGACAGCACTGAGTAACAACGGGATCAGGGCGAAACTGCCCAGATAAAATCGGGCGCCGAGATCGTGAACAGCGCCGGTCAGCACAGCAACAACACTCAACGCTATCAGACCTAACAAGCAGTTGCCGTTAATGCAATGGGTACGAAAACCGGGTGCCATCATCCTGAGTCTGCCGTTTGGTCACATCTGTTTTATAGTCGCCTGCAGTGAATAAGATGTAAAGTATCTTGAGCAGATGGCTGAAAAGGGCTTTGGCAGGACGGCGTTCTGATCGGTTAACCAAAGCGCCGTGCGGCCAGCATCAAGCAGTCAGCTGTTGCTTCCCGCTATTGACCGGGTTGGCTGTGTTGAAGCAGACGACGGCGGGTGCGCTAGACGCCGCCGGCGATTTTCAGCCGTTCTACTTCGCAGGCGATCAAAAATTCCCAGCTTTCCAGATGGCGTTTGGCTTGTTCCGGCGTGTCGCCCCAAACATACAAACCATGGCCGCGGACCAATACGGCAGACTGCAGCTCACTGGCGCGCTGGCGTAATTGCGCGGCGAGTTGCGGCACATTATCGAGGATCACCAGTTGCAGCGCTTGGTCGGCATGCTCGCAGCCAGTAATGCCTTTTTGCATCTCATAGCCGCTGATGGGGTAGCCGTCGGCTTTGATCACACGGGAAAACACCGTGCTGCTCAGCGAGTGGGAATGCAGCACTGCTTTACACTGCGGAAACAGCTGATAGAGCGCGACATGCAGTGCAGTTTCTGCCGCCGGCGCGCCACTGCAACGCAAATCGCCATCAGCCCAACTGACATTACGCAGGTCCTGCGGACTGAATTCATGATGGTCTTTTTGGCCGGTCAGTAAACAGCTGTGCTCCGATGCGCGGATCGACAGATTGCCGCCCGTGGCCGGCAGCCAGTTTTTTTGCGCGATCCAGCGGCCAATAGTGCACAGCTGGATGGCATAAGGGTTCAATTGATGGCTGGTTGCTATGTTCATCTTTATGTTTAGACGTCTATACGTGAAACTGTCTGGAATGATAGCACCGGATAAAAAAGCGGCCAAGTCGTTTTTCGCCGGGTTGCTTGGCGCCGTCGTTGGACGGATAGGCGAGAGAGGGCTGAAGTGCTAGCATGGCAACCTGATCAAACAGCACGGCAAAGGCAACCTGATGGAACTGAAAAGCAAGCTACCGGCGGTTGGGACGACCATTTTTACCCGGATGTCACAGTTGGCGCAGCAGCATGGCGCACTGAATCTGTCGCAAGGTTTTCCGGATTTTCCGGCAGAGCCACGCTTGCTGGAAGCGTTAAACCGCCAGGTGCTGGCGGGACGTAACCAATATGCGCCGATGCCGGGTGTGCCGGAGCTCAGACAACAAATCAGCGGTCTGATCCAACGCACTTACGGCGTGCACGTCTGCGCGGACAGCGAAGTGACGATCACCAGCGGCGCCACAGAAGCCCTATTTGTTGCCATTCAGGCGCTGGTGCGCGCCGGCGATGAAGTGATTGTGTTTGACCCAGCTTATGACAGTTACCAGCCCGCAGTTGAACTGGCTGGTGGAAAAACCGTGCATATTCAGCTGTGCGCGCCGGACTATCGGGTGGACTGGGCTGCAGTAGAACGGCGGATCAGTGACCGTACCCGGCTGATTATTGTCAACAGCCCGCACAATCCAACCGGCATGGTGTTTACCGATCTGGATTGGCAAGCGCTGGCCGACCTGGTGCAGCGTCATGGCCTGTTTTGTATCAGCGACGAAGTCTACGAGCATATGGTGTTTGATGGCATGGCTGTGCAAAGCGCCCGGCAATATCCGGCGTTGGCAGAGCGGAGTTTTATCGTGTCATCTTTTGGCAAAACCTTTCATGTCACTGGCTGGAAACTGGGTTACTGCACAGCGCCAAAACTGCTGAGTGCGGAATTTCGCAAAATTCACCAATATGTGACGTTCTCCAGTTTTACACCGGCGCAATATGCCATTGCTGAATTGCTGGAAACCGCACCGCAACTGGTGACCGGACTGGCGGCGTTTTATCAGCAAAAACGCGATGTGTTCCGGCAGTTGCTGACAGGGTCCGCCCTGCGGTTACTGCCCTGTCAGGGCACGTATTTCCAGTTGGTCGACTACAGCGCCGTTAGCACAGCAGACGATGTGCAATTTTGTGACTGGCTCACCACTGACATAGGCGTCGCGGCCATTCCGTTATCCGTCTTTTCGCGGCAGGAACAGGACAGCCGGATTATTCGTTTTTGTTTTGCCAAACAACAGAGCACATTAGAACAGGCCGCTGCCAGACTGCTGGCGTTGTCGTCTGTGTCGTGAGGAGGAGCCTGCTATGAGCCCGACAGCCGTTGCCGGAGATGTTTCAACTGATAGTCTGGACGTTGCGTTAATCCAGACTGAGCTGGTCTGGCAGGATGCGGCCGCGAATCGGGCATTGCTACAACCTTTGTTGTGGCAAGCGTCAGGGGCAGATCTGATCCTGTTGCCGGAAACCTTTAACAGCGGTTTTTCGATGCAAAGTCAGGACATCGCCGAAACCATGCAGGGCCCGACCGTGCACTGGTTGCAGCAACAGGCACATCAACTTGGCGCGGTCATTTGTGGCTCGATGGCGGTGGCAACGGACGCCGGTATTTTTAACCGGCTGTTGTGGGTGCAACCGGAAGGCAAAATTGCCTATTACGATAAACGGCATTTATTCCGGATGGCTGGTGAAGATCTGCACTACCAGCCTGGTCAACGCAGGGTGATCGTTGAATTCAAAGGCTTTCGGCTGTTGCTGCAGGTGTGTTATGACCTGCGTTTCCCGGTGTTTTCGCGCAATCAGAACGATTATGACGCCATGATTTATGTCGCCAATTGGCCAGCGGCCCGCAGCCGGATTTGGAGCACTTTATTGCAGGCGCGCGCGATAGAAAATCAGGCCTTTGTGCTCGGTTGTAACAGGGTCGGGCAAGACGGTAACGGTTATGTCTATAGCGGTGATTCGGTGATCCTGAATTATCTCGGCGAGCCACTCGCAGATCTGCCGCCGGGCGATGCCGGAGTATTGCGCTGTCGGCTGGATTTGCTGGCACTGCAACAATTTCGCCGGCAATTCCCCGCCGCGCTCGATGCGGACGCTTTTGTGCTGACAGCTGAATAAATTTCAGCTGGATGCAGCCGCGGTGTGCCGGGCTGGTTTGACCAGAATCCGGCAAATGTGGCGGTGCAGAGGCAAGACTTTATGGCTGGCTTTTGCTACAAAGGATGTGCACAAACCGACATAAAAACAAAGGCGTACCTATGTTTCAAACGTTTAAGTTCACCACCAAAGTCACGTTGGCCGCTTCAGTGCTGCTGGTGACAGTCCTGGGTTTGTTTACCATCAATAATTTTGTGCTGTTACGGGGCCAGACCCACGACCAGCTCGAGGCGGTGCTGACCGAAGTGTCGGAATCGGTGTCGCGCAATATCGCGAACTGGCTCAATGCGCGGCTGCAAATCGTCAAAGCCGTCGCCGACGGGCATCAGCCTGGTGACGATAAAGCTGCGTCTGTCCGCCGGTTACAGGATGCCCGTATCGCCGGTGATTTTAAAAACGTGTACATCGGCACAGCGGACCGGACTTTTTTACTCGACGATCCCGCCGTGCAGTTACCGGCTGATTATGACCCGACCAGCCGGCCCTGGTATCAGCTCGGTGAGCAAAAACGTGACACCGCTTTTACCACGCCTTATGTCGACGCGACGACCAATGAGTTGACGCTGACAGCAGTGGTACCGATGCTGCGTGATGGCCAGTTTAATGGTGTCGCCGGTGGCGATATCGACATGCAGACGGTCAGCCGTATCGTCAATGAAATCGATTTTTTGGGCTTTGGTTTCGCCATGTTGCTGGACGAACAAGGCCGTATTCTTAGTCATCCGGATAAGCAGCACAACGACAAAGGCATGACGGAGTATTTCGGCAAAGCCATGCCGTTACAGAAACATTTCGAAGAGGTCAGCATCGCCGGACAGGAGCGGCTGGTGTCGTTTATTCCGGTAACCGGCATCAAAAACGTCAACTGGTATTTAGGCGTGGTGGTCGACCCGCAGCTGGTGTATGCCTCAGTGGAAAGCTTCCGTAACATGGCGCTGCTCTATATCGTGTTAGGTGTGCTGGCGATTGTGGCGCTGATGAAATTCTTATTGCAGGTGCTGATGCGGCCTATGGTGGCACTCAATCAGGCGATTGAGGATATTGCACAGGGTGAGGGTGATTTAACCCGACGTCTGACGGTGCAGAACAACGACGAATTCGGCCGCTTGTCGCATGCGTTTAACCAGTTTGTCGAGAAAATCCATGGCTCGATCCGCCAAGTCAAAACCACAACGGAAAGTCTCGATCAGTCCATCCACAGTTTGTTGCAACAAACGCAGTCCAGTATGCAGATGTACGGCGAGCAGGTGCAGCGCACCGACAGCGTGGCGACTGCGATTAATGAGCTCTCATCCAGCGCTGCTGGGATCTCCGGCAATGCCGGGCAAGCCTCTGCGCTGGCCAGTGCTGCCAATCAGACGGCCGCCCAAAGCCAGCAAGTGCTGAACCAGAATATTCAGGCGATTGAAGCTTTAGCCGCCAAAATGGCCGAAGCGCAGCAAACGATGGACAGTCTTGAGCAATACACTGCCAGTATCGGCCAGGTGCTGGAAGTGATCCGCGGTGTGTCTGAGCAAACCAATTTATTGGCACTCAATGCCGCGATTGAAGCGGCACGCGCCGGCGATGCTGGCCGTGGTTTCGCGGTAGTTGCTGATGAAGTGCGGCAGCTGGCACAGCGTACGCAACAATCGACGCAACAGGTACAGACCATCATTGCGCAGTTACAGGCCGGTTCGGCCAGTGCCGTCACTGTGATGAAGGCCAGCATCGCCGATTCAGGGCGCAGCGTGGCACTCGCCAGTGAAGCCGGTGAGCGGATGCAGCAGGTGAACCAAGCGATCGATGCCATTGATGGTGCCAACCACGCCGTCGCCGATGCCACGGAGCAGCAAAACAGCGTGATCCACTCGCTGGACCACGATATTCATCAAATCAGCGCCTTGTCTGCACAAGGTCAGCAGAATCTGCAAGCCACGCTGCAGGAATGTCAGGCGTTACAACAGCAGTTTGATCAGCTCGAAGCGATGGTGCTGAAGTTCCGAGTATAGGCAAGGGCGGCGAGCGCACAGGCTGCTGGTTGACCACGCCGGCAGCCTTGACGCATTTTGCGTGACCCTGCGCTGTTTTTGTGGCGAACGCTGCCGGTAAAGCGCTTACATTAGTATAATAGGCAGGCACTGCCGCATCAGTCTTCAGTCCGGAGTTCGTCCTATGTCACGCTTTCACCCCACAGCCATGATTTTTGGTGGCTTTTTTCTGTTGGGGATTTTGATCATCCTGTGGGGGATTTTGTTGCCGGATTTGAGCCGCGAACTCCAGTTGGGCCCGGCGCAAAGCGGCTGGTTTTTTCTGACGATGGCGCTTGGGACTATCAGCGGCGCTTTTATCGGCGGCAAGTATGTGCAGAAGTTTGAATTTCTGCGTTTGTTTGCGCTGCTTGCCCTAACCGAAACTCTGATTTTGTCTGGTATTTCATTGTTACAGCAACGCTGGCAGCTGTTTGCCGGGATCTTTTTATTTGGCCTGATTGCTTCGGTCATGTTTACCATTGGTCATACCCTCATTGCTCGCTTACATGCGGATCAACGCGCCAAGATGATGGGATTGATGGACTTTATGTTTAGCCTCGGCACACTGGCGGCGCCTTTTTTGGTCGTGGTGTTGTACTGGTGGCAGGAAGACTGGCGCTGGCCGGTGCGCTTGATGGCGCTGAGTTTAGTGGGGCTGGCGGGTTATGCATTCTGGTTATCGCGACAACAGCTGGTGCTGGCCGGCCATTCTGACACCGTACGGCGCAGCTTGTCCTATCGGGTGGTGTTGAAAAGGCCGGTATTCTGGGCGCTGGCTTTTGCCATGTTCGGTTATGGCGCCGTGGAGTGGGGCAATGGTAACTGGTTTGTCAGCTATGCCAGCGCGGCGTTGCCGTTTGATACTGAACAGGCTCGGCTGATTTTCGCCTTTTTCACCGGTGGTATGGTGATTAGCCGCCTGGGGTTTGCCTGGTTTATTCCGCTTTTGGGCAGTAAAAATCTGCTGCGGGTGCTGGTTTTACTGATGATCAGCGGCGCTTTCCTGGTGAAAAACATGGATAGCGCGACCGGTCTGGCGCTCGGTAATCTGTTGCTCGGCCTTGGGCTTGGTGCTGTCTATCCGTTGTTGTTATCGACGGCGATGGATCTGGATGAGCACAACGGCCCGGTGCTGTCGGGCCTGTCGAATATCGCTGGTTCACTGGGGTGTCAGCTGGCGGGTCTTGGCACTGGTTTGTGGGCGCAACAAGCTGGGATCGGCCAGGCATTCTGGATGCTGCCGCTGCTGGCGGTCTGGTTATTCGCCTCGGTCTGGTGGTTCAGTCGGCTGGCCCTGCCGGCAGTCCGGCCATCTAATCCTACAAAAATCGTACATTAATTTAGCAACTGATGATGTTTTCATCACGAGCCTCTTGATTCTTGGGGCTTTTAAGCGCATAACAGGCTGCCCGAACTATCCTGTGAGATTGAGGATGAAGACAAATATCGATTGGGCAGCACTGCAATTACAGGCAAAAGCCGCATCCGAACAGGCCTACGCGCCTTATAGTCATTTCCCGGTTGGCGTTGCCATTCTGGCCAGCTCAGGCCGCATTTATACTGGTTGTAACGTAGAAAACGCCTCTTATGGCGGGACGACCTGCGCCGAACGCAATGCGATCGCTGCGGCGGTGGTCGCCGGTGAGCGCCAGTTTGACGCTTTAGTCGTCTACACCCCGCAAGAGAAACTGACACCCCCCTGTGGTATTTGCCGTCAGGTCATTGCTGAATTCTTTACGCCGGACAGCCCGGTGGCGAGCTGCAACCACTTAGGGGCATTGCAAAGCTGGACGCTCGCCGAATTGCTGCCGGATGCCTTCACGCCGACTTATCTGGCGGCCAGCACTAAAGTGAAATCTTAAGGACTTTTTTAAGGACTGTGTATGTATTTACCGCAGGAAATCATCAAGTTAAAACGTAACGGCGGCAAGCTGCCGGAAGCGGCTATTCAGCAGTTTGTCACAGGCCTGACCGACAACAGTTTCAGCGAAGGCCAGACCGCTGCACTTGCGATGGCGATTTATTTAAATGGCATGGCCACCGAAGAAACGGTGGCGCTGACCCGCGCGATGCGCGATTCCGGCGCTGTGCTGAACTGGCAGGGCAAACTGAATGGCCCGGTGGTCGACAAACATTCTACCGGTGGTGTCGGTGACAAAGTCAGCTTGATGCTGGCGCCGATGGTCGCCGCCTGTGGCGCCTATGTGCCGATGATCGCTGGCCGTGGCCTCGGTCACACCGGCGGCACTGTCGATAAACTGGAAACTATTCCGGGGTATAGCTGCACCCAGCCATTGGCGACTATTCAGCGTGAAGTGGCGCGGCTGGGCTGCGTGATTGTCGGGCAAAGCGCGGAGCTGGCGCCGGCCGACCGGCGGCTGTATCTGATCCGTGATGTGACCGCGACGGTGGAATCTATTCCGCTGATCACCGCCTCGATTTTATCGAAAAAGCTGGCGGCGGGCCTCGATGTGCTGACGATGGACGTCAAAATCGGCTCAGGCGCCATTATGAAGAACATCGAGGATGCATCTGCGTTGGCGCAAAGTATCGTCAATACCGCGAAAGGTGCCGGCGTACCAACACAAGCGCTGCTGACCGATATGAATGAATGCCTCGGCAGCAGTGCCGGTAATGTGCTGGAAGTGCTGGAAACGCTGGATTATCTGACGGGTAAATATCGCGAGCCACGCTTGCATCAGGTCACGCTGGAACTGGGTGCCAGCATGCTGCAACTTGCCGGCTTATTTGCCGACAAAGCCAGTGCGGTGGCTGCGCTGGAGCACAGTTTAACTTCGGGTAAAGCGGCGGAAATTTTCGCGCAAATGGTGGCTGCGATGGGCGGCCCGGCTGATTTACTCGAAAAGCCGGAGTTGTATCTGGGCAAAGCGCCGGTGATTCAGGATATCGTCGCACCGCAAGATGGTTATCTGGCGGCCAGCGATACGACGGCCGTTGGTATGGCGGTTGTGCGCTTAGGCGGTGGCCGTGCCCATCCAGCGCAGGTCATTGACCCGGTCGTTGGCTTCAGTGATGTACAAGCGCTGGGGACGAAAGTCGCTGCTGGGGATGTTTTGGCTAGAGTGCATGCGGCTTCTGTCGAAGCTGCGGCGAAAGCTTCGGCGGAGTATCTGGCGGCGCTCAGTTTTAGCGACAGTGCAGTGCAGCTGCAGCCGATTGTGCATAAAGTGATTGAGTAAATGCACTGGCCTGGCGGTGACTGCCGGCTCTTCGTTGGCGTCGCTTTAAGTCCTGCCCAACAGCAGCAAATGGCTGCTGTTTTGGCGGCATTACCGCCAGGCATAAAACCGGTTCCCCTGCAAAATCTGCATCTGACCTTGAGGTTTCTAGGGCAAAGCAGCGAAGCACAGGCGCGGCAGTTATGGGCCCGTCTAAGCAGCAAAGCGTTGCCGGCTTTTTCAGTCAGGCTGGACGAATTGTTGTGCTGGCCGGGGCCTCGGGTGTTGTGTCTGGCTGGCGCTATGGCAGACGCTGGGTTACAGCAGCTGGATGCGCTGATCACGCAAGCCGCAGGCAATGCCGGTTATCCGCCGGCGCAGCATACGCTGCACCCGCATCTGACGTTGGCGCGAGGTGCCAGACAACTACCGTCAACCCCTATGACGGTGCCGGCATTACAGGTACAACCGACTGAGCTGCATCTCTATCAGTCTGTTTCTACGCCAGCCGGTGTGCGCTACCCGGTGCTGGCGTCTTTGCCGCTGGTGGCAGGTTACATTAAATAGCTCAGATGCTGGTGAAACCGGATCACGCAGTCGTCGGTATCGCCTTGTAATGCCAGATTACGGCAGAGCTGTTTTAACGCAGTTTCGACCTGATTCATAAAACGGCCATAGCCCCATTCAGAACTGTCATCCCGACCTGCTGCGAACACCAGATGCACGGTGTCTGGTAATACATCAGGTTGCCAATGGCTTTGCAGCTGCAGCACCGGACTGGTTAAATCGAAATTCAGCATCCGTAGTTCACGGCCGGCGCGGGCTTTATCCAAATGACTATTGCGCACCAGCGGCAAAGTGCCGTCCGCGACTAAAGCTACATGCAGAAGTTGGTTAGCGCCGGCAGCCACTGTCAGTAGCTGTTCCAGCCTGACAAATAAACCCGACCAGGGTGGCATCTGTTCCGGGTCTACGCCCAATACTTCTTTGATTTTACGACTGAAAGGCAAGCTGACGATGGCGTAGTTCATCGTTTGATGAGAAGGCGGGATCTTCACATCACGTGCTTCATAACGTTTTTCCAGATCCCGCAATTTATAGCCGTAGCTGTCGTTGCAGCCTTTTTGCCGGGCGAACAAATCATAAGATAAATGCTGATGGTCGCGCAGTTTCATCGTCAGGTTGGACAGTGGCAGGCGTTGCTGGAATTGCTGTACCACTTGCACCACTTGTTGATGGAATGCTGCCGCCTGAGGACGGATCTCGCTGCCGGTGGCCAGAAACAGCAGACTGATCTTACGGGCCCGATGATAGGGGTCGATGAAACTGTGCTGTGCTTCGTGATAACGTGGATTATAAAAAAACAGGATTTGGTCCTGAGTTTGGAAGCTGAATGCCTCGGTGTGGTAACGTACTACCGGCAATTTGTCGTTAGCGATAAAACTGACATGACGCAAACCCGCTTGCTGGCAGAGCGTGAAAAATAACTGGCCGAGCTCTTTATAACAAGAGGCCTGATCAGCATATTGCGCCAGCAAGGCTTCGCTAACGTGCAGCTCAGCCAGTAGATACTGATTATCTTTAGCGGTTTGCGGAATATAAACTTTGTGCAATGAATTGTGCATAACGGCTCCGTGTTCGGTATCAGGATTCGGCGCACATTTTAGGAATTGTTACGGAACAGGAAGTTGTCTTAGCGCAAACTTTGGTATAAATCTGGGAAAAAAACAGGGACCAAAAAGGTCCCTGCGTGGTCTGAATCCATGCCGGATTTATTAATGTAGTTTCAGCCGAGGCCGGATAATCTTGTTGATCCGGCCTATCACCGAGATGGCAATGGTACGTAACCAGCCATGTAAGGCTACCTGATGCATCCGATATAACGAGATGTAGGCCATCCGGGCAATGCGGCCTTCAATCATCATCGCACCACCCACCAGATTGCCCATCAGGCTGCCGACAGTGCCAAATCTGCTGAGTGAAATCAGCGAACCATGGTCTTTATACTGGTAGTTTGTTTGCGGTTTGCCATTGAGTGCTGCCATCAGGTTTTTCAACACATGTGAAGCCATCTGGTGCGCCGATTGTGCCCGTGGTGGTACCCATTTGTTATCCGGCAGCGGACAACCAGCGGCATCACCAATCACATAAATCTGGCTATCGCGGGTGGTTTGTAACGTCGGCAATACCAGTAATTGGTTGAGCCGGTTGTTTTCAAGGCCAGCTAAATCTTTCAGGAAATCCGGTGCTTTGATCCCGGCG
>Ga0075154_10000756_pt1 | contig 25879 bp, 9 predicted proteins | sample JI71714BDNA_FD_70965 | JGI IMG/M metagenome (GOLD analysis project Ga0075154, IMG submission 70965) | Wastewater effluent complex algal communities from Wisconsin, to seasonally profile nutrient transformation and Carbon sequestration -... | ecosystem: Engineered > WWTP > Effluent > Algae...
CGCTCACTACGGGTCCTGGTCCAGACGGTCTCTTGTACTTGAAGAAGAGATTGGCCCAGATGATCTTGCTGAGCGCGTAGAACAGCGGGGACCCCAGGATCAACGTGGATAGGATGGAGATCACCAGCGCGGTGGGCGACATATCCGGGAAGAGCACGGCTGTGGCCACCCATACGGTGACCACGGCAGCCACCCCGATGGCGTAGGAAACGTACATCGCGCCATAGTAGAAGCCCGGTTCGATGTTGAAGCGGCCCTTGCACTTCGGACACGTATCGTGGGTGTCACCCGTGTGTTTGAGGTCGTACGGATGCGAAATGAAGAAATCGCCCTCGTGGCAATACGGGCATTTGAGCCCGAGGATGCTATAAAGCATGGTGTCTTTCCAAGCCATGGCACGAAGTTCCTGTTATCCATCAGGTCCGCTGGTGAGGATCATCACCATCTTCGGCAGGTGTGGGGTCGGGAACAGCCTTTCTGCCATCGGCTATGCTGGAACTGACGAACGTCAGGCAATAGGGTGTTGGACTCCGGTAGGTTTGCCTACCATGTCGGCCCTACGCGAACCCATGACCAGCGCTCCGATACTAAGTGTGGGCGAGCTCGTACGCGAGCTCTTGCGCGAGACCGACCCCAGGGATTTCGGCCGTATCCTGGAGCGCTACACGTTCCCAAGCCACGACCTGCTGCCCTACTTACGCTGGAACCAGAAGCATTACACACGCACCTGTGTGGTCAGGAACGTCCGTTTCGAGCTCTTGGTGATCTGCTATGAACCGGGGCAACGCACGAGCATCCATGACTACGATAGCACATCGGCCTGGGTCCAACCGTTGATGGGGGAGGTGATGGAGGAACGCTTTCAGTCCGATCCGGACGGTGGCATCCGCTTGAAGCAGGCTTCGCGCTTGAGCAAAGGGGTGCCCACAGCATTGCCGCGCGACAGTTCCATCCACCGGTTCACCAACGCGGGTGCGGAACGCGCCATTACCCTCAACCTCTATGCCCCGCCCATGAGCCAATGGCGCGTGTACGATGAGCACACCGGAGAGTCGCGGGTGCGCGAAGCCGGGCCACCCCGGTAGGCATGGCACCACCTAGGAATTACCTTGCCGCCATGTCAAGCGGTGGTGATCAGGCGTTCAGGCCTGAAGATGTGGCGCGGATCTGTCAAATGCTCTTCACCACAGCGGCGGAAGGATTGGTGGTAGTGGACCCTACGGGTGCCATTCTCATGCATAATCCGCGGTTGTCGCAGATGTTCGGCTATGTGGAGGGTGAGCTGTTGAGCCAGCGCGTGGAAGTGCTCTTACCCGATGCCATGCGTTCGCGACACGTACAACACCGTGCTGACTACCACCAGAAACCTGTGCAGCGCTCCATGGGCATCGGGATGGACCTTCGTGGCCGAAGGAAGGATGGTAGCGTGTTCCCGGTGGAGATCAGCTTGAACCATTTCATGTTGGACGAGCAGGCTTATGTGATGGGGTTGGTCACCGATATCACCTTGCGCCAACGGGCTGAAGCCGAACTCCAGCGCACCAATCAGGAATTGGAGGATCGTGTGAACCAACGCACCGCGCAATTACAGGAAGCTGAACGCAGCGTGCGCGAGGCCTTGGAAAAGGAGCGTGAACTGCACGGTCTGAAGAGTCGGTTCGTGGCCATGGCCAGTCACGAGTTCAGGACTCCGCTCAGCACCATCATGAGCAGTGTGGATCTCCTGGCGCGCTATACCGAGGCACAGGGCGACGAACGTGTCAGCAAACATGTGGCGCGCATCCGTGGTAAGGTGCGGGAGATGACGGCCATGTTGAACGAATTCCTCTCGTTGGAACGCATCGAACAGGGCCAGGTGCTTTGTCAACCCGCTGAGGTCGATGTGGTACACCTGTGCATCGAATTGATCGAGGAACTGCGCGCGCTCACCAAGAGCGGCCAGACCATCAGCTACGACCATGATGGCGAGGAGCGCGGTGTGACCTTGGATAGGCAGATGCTCAGCAACGTCATCACCAACCTTGTCACCAACGCGGTGAAATACTCGCCCGAGAATCGCCCCATTTCCCTGCGGACCTCGATCACGGGCGGGCGCTTGCATATCGCCACCACGGACGAAGGCATGGGCATACCCGAGGAGGATCAACAACACCTCTTCGAGCGCTTCTTCCGCGGAAGCAACGCCACCACCATCCAAGGCACAGGACTTGGTCTGAACCTGGTGAAGCGCTACCTTGAACTGATGCACGGATCCATCGATTTCACGAGCGCGCCAGGACATACCGTTTTCCAGGTCGAACTCCCCCAACACCTCACAGCATGAAGACGATCCTGCTCATCGAAGACGACACGGATATGCGCGAGAACACCGCGGAGATCCTCGAACTGGCCAACTACAGGGTGATCAGGGCCGAGAACGGTCGACGTGGGGTGGAAGCCGCGCGGAAGGAAGTGCCTGATCTGGTGCTTTGCGATATCATGATGCCCGAGCTCGACGGCTACGGCGTATTGCATATGTTAGGCCGTGATCCGGCGACCGCCGAAGTGCCTTTCATCTTTTTGAGCGCTAAGGCCGAGCGCGGCGATGTGCGCAAAGGGATGGAACTAGGTGCCGACGACTACCTCACCAAGCCCTACGAGGAAAGTGAACTGCTCAATGCGATCGAGGGCCGCTTGAAGCGAAGCGACCTCTTCCGCAAGGGATTCGATAAGGGCTTCGAGGGTTTCAATAAGTTCCTTGATCAGGCCCGCACATTGGATCCGTTGAAGGACCTGAGCCGCGACAAGAAGGTGAGGAACCTGAAGAAGAAAGAGGTCCTCTTCCATGAGGGCGATGAATTGCGACAACTGCCCTACGTCGTGCGCGGCAAGGTGCGCACCTTCAAGATCAACAACGACGGCAAAGAACTGGTGACCGGCCTGCACGGTGTAGGTGATCTCGTAGGTTACATGGGGCTGCTCGAAAGTGGTCGTGCCATGGAAAGTGCCGAGGCATTGGAGGATTCCGAGGTGGCCTTGATCCCGCGAGAGGACTTGCTCGCCTTACTCTACAAGGACCGTGATGTGAGCATCCGCTTCATCAAAATGCTGGCTGGTGATGTGCGGGAAAAGGAGGAGCACCTCCTGCAATTGGCCTACTCCAGCGTTCGCCAGCGGGTAGCCCAAGCGCTGTTGCGCGTGCATGCTCGGTACAATGCCGGCGGCGATGCCGACCTCGGCTTGCACATGAGCCGTGAGGATCTCGCTACCGTGGTGGGCACGGCCACCGAATCGCTCATCCGCTGCCTTACGGACCTGAAGGAGGAGAAGCTGATCGATACGCAGGGTCGGAGCATCCGGATCGCCGATAAGGCTGGATTGGAGCGCCTCGCCCGAGGCTGAGTGCGGCGCTGCTAGGGCTCCATCACCTGCACGGTCCCTTTGGCGGGCGGCGATCGGATGTGGGCTGAGCCAGCCTGATACGAGCCCGCGGTCCATGCCGTACGCCGGGCCGAAGCCGTTGCGCAAGACGGTCGGATCCCTTAAACTCAACAGTACCTTGTGCGAAAGTGCGGCCCATGCCCTCCCAAGCACCGGAATACCGCCGTCTACCTTCGGCTCGGCCGTATGTGTATCCATATAGGGTCGTTTTGGTAGCGAACATGCGTTCAGTACTCCTGCTGGCTTTGATCACCTTGGCCCGCCCACTTCTCGCCCAACCGCCCAACAGCGATTGTGCTACTGCGGAGCGGCTTTGCGCGCACACCAGCGTGCAAGGGGATAACACGGGCGCCAGCATCGTACCGGGATTCTGTCCCAGTACGCTGGCCATGGTCTGGTACACCTTCGTCACGAACTCCGTGGGCGGCCCCGCCACCGTTTCCGTCGCATTGGGCGATTGTATCGACGCGGTCGGTTATGACGATGAACTGAGCGCGGTGGTGCTCAGTGGCGATGGTTCCTGTGTGCTCACTTCCTTCACCGCCGTCTCAGCTTGTGAGGTGAGTGACATCGACTTTTCCGTGACCACCCAAGCCCTACTACCGAGCACGACCTATTGGGTGGTGGTGGCCGGTGCCATGAACAACGGCACAGTATCGCCGGCCCAATGCGACTTCACCATCAACGTGTCCGGCCCTGGTGCGGACATCATCGGAGTGGATATGAGCGCGGGTACCGATCGCACCATCGGCGAAGGCGAGAGCACTCAGATCGATGGTTTCACAACCGGAGACATTGAGTGGACGCCCACGGCTGGGCTGAGCGAGAATGGCGTACCAGACCCCATCGCCGCGCCCGAGACCACCACCATCTACACCTTGATCAGTGAGATCGAGGACTGCATCTATCGGGATACGGTCGTGGTGGAGATCGTACGAAGGATCGACCCCCCCAACACCTTCACGCCGAACGACGATGGTAAGAACGATACCTGGGAGATCCCCGGCATCGCGGATTACCCCGGTGCCGAAGTGGTGATCCATGATCGATGGGGACAGATCGTGCTACGGAGCAATGGCTACAGGGAGCCGTGGGATGGTACCAAGAACGGGCGCCGGCTTTCAGTCGGTACGTACTACTATCACATCCAGTTGAACCAGCTCGAAGGGCGCTCACCGCCTTACACGGGCTTCGTCACCATCATACGATGAGGTACGCCTGTAGCTTCCTCCTCGTATTGCTCTTTGGCATCGGCAATGCCCAGCAGTTGGCGCAGTATTCCCAACACGTCTTCAATCAGTTCAGTGTGAACCCGGCTGTGGCTGGTAGCAAGGACTGCCTCGACCTACGTTTAGGATACCGGCAACAGTGGGTGGGGTACGATGGTGCGCCGACCACCGGCTGGATCAGCCTGCATGGCGTGATACGTGCCAAGGGCAAGCCATTCCAGCCGAATAAGCACGGTGTTGGTGTCTTCATCGAAGCGGATGAGGCGGGGAATTATGGCTACACCAGCTTCCTGCTTGCTTATGCCTACCACATGCAAATGAGCCGGAATTTCTACCTCTCCATGGGGCTTTTCGCCGGTGTTCGCCAGGTGAAGCTCGCGGTCGGAGAGGTGACGCTGGCCAACTATGATGATCCTGTCATCGGCAGCCAGGCCGCAGCGCTGGTCTACCCGGAGATCACCCCCGGGATCTGGTGCTACAGCAAGACCGCATGGGCAGGCGTTTCCGTGCACCAGATGCTCGCCAATCGCATCGGCGATATCGGGGTGGAGTCGCGCTTCGTCCGCCACATCATGTTGAGCGGCGGATACCGTTACCGCATCGGACGCAAGACCGCCTTCGTGCCAAGTGGGTTGTTGAAATTCGCCGGTGGTGCGCCACTGGCTTTCGACCTCAATGGCATGGTGGAGTGGAACAGGGTCTACGGCATCGGCGTGGGTTACCGCAATGGCGATGCCTTCGTGGCCATGATGAAGGTCGGCTTCCTGAAGTTCTTCCAACTCGGCTACAGTTACGATATCACCACCTCCCGCTTGCGTACAGCCAGCTCCAATACGCATGAAGTCATCCTCGCGATCACTCCATGCCGACGAGAGGATGCCGGTAAACGCATGATCAGTTGTCCCGCGTTCGACTAGATGCTCGCACCGTGAATAGAACCTACGCCCTGCACCGAAAGCTCCTACTGTTCACCGCTGTGGTGCTTGCGCTGGCTGCACAAGCACAGACCCGCTATTGGGTGGGTGGTGATGGATCTTGGTCCGATGCCGCCCACTGGAGTGATACGCCTGGAGGTACCGGTGGAGCAGGCGTCCCCGGTCCTGCACATACGGTGGTAGTAGCGGCGTTGACCGATCTGCACATCGTGTTGGATGCTCCTGCAAGTTGTGGAGCACTTAGCGTGGATGCGGCGAACGCCAGCCTTTCCTTCTCCGGAACAGGAAGAGCGCAACTCTCCATTGCCGGTGCTTGGAGCAGTCGAGGCGATGTGAGGTTCAACCTCCATGCCCCCATCAACCTGACCGTGCGTCGGGTGGGGGTGGAAGTGGACCTGCGTGGTGCGGATATCACGGGGGATCTTGTACTCGATGGTACTGGATCATGGTCGGTGATCAGTGACATGGACATAGCGGGTGATCTGCAACTGGTTCAGGGCACGCTCATCGCCAACGTCGCCCGCATCACGGCGCAGCGCGTGGTAGCCGAAGGGTCCCAACGCGGTTCGATCCTGGCCGGCCGTTCCATCTGGGTGCTCAGCGAAATGCCTGAGGGACGGCCCTTGCGCGATCTGCTTCAGCCCACCACCACACTGGTCGTAGGTGGAACCCTCCAACGACCGAACGGAGAAGCTGGAGCCGGCACCGATCGAGGGCTGAACATCTGCGGGACAGACCCCGGGCAAGTCCCATTCACCATCGATGCACAGGTGGTCACCAATTACAACACGTTCGGTGTGAGTTGCCGAGGTGAATGCGATGGCACGGTAACTGTCCTGGCCTCCGGTGGAAGCGGCAATTTCGCGTATAGCTGGTTCAATGGTGGCCCTACCACGGCCACATGGACCACGGCTTGCGGTGGCCCTCAGATCGTGGTGGTCACGGATGTGGCCCAAGGCATCTCTTGCCCCGTACAGGTGAACGTTGCGGAACCACCTCCATTGGGTGTCATCTTCTTCGGCCAAGGCACGCCACCCACCTGCGCGGATGTTTGTAATGGGACCCGTACCGCATTGGCGATCGGTGGCGCTCCTGTAGCGACCTACAATTGGAACAACGGCGCCGGAACCAGCTCCTCGTTCTCCCAACTCTGCGCAGGCCTCAACACATTGCAGATCCGCGATGCCAACCAGTGCACCTTCGACACCACCTTCTTCTTCAACATCCAACCCATCGTTCCGAACCTCACGTTCACCGATGTGAATTGCTTCGGGGCGTGCGATGGAAGTGCGACTGTAGCGCCCAGCGGAGGTACAGGCACCTATACCATCACCTGGACGCCAACACCTCCGGTGCAAGGCGGCCTGAGCGTCAACGGCCTTTGTGCGGGCAACTACAGCGTGCGCATCGCCGACAGCAACAGCTGTGACACCACGGTGACCTTCACCATCGCTGAACCGGCTCCCTTCACGGTCACCAGCGCATTGGCCCCGGCAACGTGCGCAACGACGTGTGACGGTAGCGCAACGGTAACGGTCACCGGCTCCGCTGGTCCATACTCCTATGTGTGGGCGCCGGCACCAGGCGCTGGCCAAGGCACCAATGCCGCCACGGGTCTCTGTGCTGGCACCTACACCGTTCTCGTCACCGATGTACCAACGGGTTGCGACACGCTGGTCAGTCTGGTCATCAATGCACCACCGGCGTTCTCCATACAAGCGACCGTTACGGACGCCTCCTGCTCGAACACCTGTGACGGTGGCGTTGGCCTTACGGTGAGCGGCGGAACACCGGGCTACACCTTCCTCTGGTCGCCTGCGCCACCAATTGGTCAAGGCACGGCCAACATCTCCGGCCTTTGCCCAGGCGATTGGTCGGTGACCATCACCGATGTCGCTGGTTGTGATTCAACCCTCAGCTACACAGTAGGTGCACCGCCACCGCTCATCGCTCAATTGTCCACGGTCGATGCGTCCTGCGCTGGCACCTGCGATGGTGAGGCGAGCATAACGGTGAGTGGCGGCACACCGAACTACACCTTCCTCTGGTCGCCGAACCCGCCCAGCGGCCAGGGCACCACGAGTGTTTCCGGTCTTTGCGCAGGGGCCTACACGCTTCTCATTTCCGATGCCAACGGATGCGATACCACCATTGCTTTCGTGATCGAAGAGCCACTGCCGCTCACGGCGACGCAGAGCCAGACCAACCTCACATGCGGCACTACCTGCGACGGTACTGCATCGGTGGTGGTCTCCGGTGGAACGACCGACTACACCTACCTCTGGACGCCAGCACCTGCTAGTGGACAAGGCACGGCCAATGCCACCGGTCTTTGCGCGGGGAACGTTTCCGTATTGGTCACCGATGCGAACGGATGTACGCTTACCGTGCCATTCGTGATCGACGATGCCGTGCCGCTGTTGTTGTCCTTGCAACTCACCCCGGCCAGCTGTCCGGGTGAATGTGACGGTGGTGCTGGTGTGATCGTTACGGGCGGTGTGCCGAACTACACCTATGCGTGGAGTCCCGCGCCCGGCGCAGGGCAGGGTACCGCGAACGCTACGGGTCTCTGCCCACAGGCGTACAGCCTGACCATCACCGATGCCGTCGGATGCGATACCACCATCTCGTTCACCATCACGGCACCATTGCCCATAGAGCCGAACGCCATACAGACCGATGTGACCTGTGCAGGGGATTGTGATGGCACCATCAGCTTGGCTCCTACGGGGGGCAGCGGCACGTACACGTATGCCTGGACACCGGCGCCACCGACTGGTCAAGGAACCGCGAACGTATCCGGCCTCTGCGCAGGCGACTGGAATGTGACCATCACGTCCGGTGCATGTGATACAACGCTCACCTTCACGATCACCGAGCCGTCGCCGATAACCGCAGCGATCACCACCACCGATGCATCTTGCCCGGGGACCTGCGATGGCACCGCCACGGTGGTCGCATCGGGTGGCACTGGCGCATTGAACTTCCTCTGGACACCCGCCCCACAAACAGGCCAAGGCACTGCGAACGCCATCGGGCTTTGTGCGGGAACGAACCAGCTCACCATCACCGATGCCGCTGGATGCGACACCACGATCACCTTCGTCATCAACGAGCCCGCGCCGATCACGGCCACTTCGACCCAGACCGATGTGAGTTGCGGCAGCCAATGCGACGGTACGGCGACCGTCGTCGTTTCGGGTGGCGTGCCGGACTACACCTACCTCTGGACGCCAGTGCCTGCGACAGGACAAGGCACACCAGCTGCCACCGGTTTCTGTCCCGGTAACGTCACGGTGCTGATCACGGATGCCAACGGTTGCACACTACTGGTACCCTTCGTGATCCAAGAGGCCGCACCGCTGCTGCTTTCCCTACAGTTGACCCCCGCAAGTTGCCCAGGAGATTGTGATGGTACCGCAGGAGTGATAGTCACCGGCGGCGTACCGAACTACACCTACGCTTGGAGCCCCGCGCCCGGTGCAGGTCAAGGCACGGCTAACGTCACCGGGCTTTGCCCACAGGCTTACAGCCTCACGGTTACGGATGCCGGAGGATGTGACACGACGATCGCCTTCACCATCACAGCGCCGTTGGCCATCGAACCCAATGCCACGATCACCGATGCCACCTGTGCGGGTGAATGCAACGGCATCATCGTTCTGGCACCCACTGGTGGCAACGGAACGTACACGTACCTGTGGTCACCTGCTCCGCCCATTGGTCAAGGTACTGCGAACGTGGCCGGGCTGTGTGCCGGTGATTGGAGCGTGACCATCACATCCGGCCCGTGTGACACCACCATCACCTATACCATTGCAGAACCGCTCCCGATCACAGCTGATCTGATCACCACTGATCCGTCGTGTGCCGGCGAATGCGATGGGACCGCATCGGTCAATGCCGCAGGTGGCACGGGTGTGCTCACCTACGTGTGGACTCCGGCTCCGACCAGTGGGCAAGGCACGGCCAACGCGGTCGGTTTCTGTCCAGGTCCTCACCAGGTGTTGATCAGCGATGCCGCTGGGTGCGACACGACGATCACCTTCACCATTCTTGCACCGTTGCCGATCACGGCCACGCTGACCACCACACCAGAGACCTGCGCCGGACCCTGCACGGGTACAGCCACCTTGGCGGTCGCCGGTGGTACCGGTGCGATCACGATCGACTGGCAACCCGCACCAGGAGGTGGGCAAGGTTCGCTTACGGCCACCGGTCTCTGCGCAGGCACCGCCTATTCGGTCTCGCTCACCGATGCGAACGGCTGCGATACCACCTTGACCTTCACGATCGATCCCAGTGCGGTCATCGTTCCGAACATCAGCAGCACACCGGTTTCGTGCAACGGTTTCTGTGACGGCACCGCTACGACCGGGCCCACCGGCGGAACACCACCGTACACCTACACGTGGTCGCCACCACCACCAGTGGGTCAAGGCACACCAAGCGTCTCTGGTCTCTGCCCTGGAACCTATCAGGTTTCCATCGTGGATGTTGCAGGTTGCACGGTCGTGGCCGAGGTCCTCATCACAGAACCGCCTCCCATCATCACAGACGCCACTGTCGTCGATCCGCTCTGCGCGGGTATCTGCGATGGCTCCATCACCTTGAGCACAGCGGGTGGTGCGGGTGCTTTCACTTATACCTGGTCTCCGCAGCCGCCCGCGGGACAAGGGACCAACACGATCAGCGGTCTCTGTACGGGCACTTGGAACGTGGTCGTTTCCGACGCTTCAGGCTGTTCACAGACCGCCAGCTTCACCATCACCGAACCTGCGCCGCTCACGCTCAGCGTGGTCACCACTCCGAGCCAATGTCAGGTATGCATCGGCACGGCCACGGCCACCTTCGACGGTGGAAGCGGGAACTTGACCGTGGAATGGTTGACAGCCTTGGGAGCTGTCGTGGGTAGCTCCGCCACCGCCACCGATCTCTGCGCGGGGATCTACCTGGTCACAGTGCGTGATGCCAATGGTTGCACCATCCAGCAGCTGGTGCCCATCACCGACTCGAACGGCGAAGTGCTCAACATCACAGATGGCACTACCAGCTGTCCGAACACCTGCGACGGAACGGTGGCCGTGGACTTCGTGTGTGCTGATCCGGCTTGCACCATTCAATGGAGCGACGCTGATGGCAACGTCATCGCCACCGACGTGAACAACGTTACGGGTCTCTGCCCAGGTGAATACTTCGTCAGTGTCACCAACGGTTCTGGGTGCATCAGCATCGATACGGCCTCGGTGGTCGCACCGGTCGTGCTCACGTTGAACATCAGTTCCTCGCCCGCCAGTTGCGCCGGTGAGTGTGATGGCGATGCGACTATAGGCGTGGCGGATGGAACGCCGCCGTACTCCTTCCTCTGGACGCCTACTCCACCTGTTGGTCAAGGGACCCCTGTGGCATCCGAGCTATGCGCCGGTGTGTATGAAGTGGCCGTAACGGACGGCAACGGCTGCGTGACGACAGGTCAGGTCCTCATCACCGAACCTCCACCCTTGTCGCTCTTCAATTCCATCGTCCTTGGCACTTCCTGTTCGGGTGATTGTGATGGGAACATCACGCTGGTCGTTGCGGGTGGATCGGGTAACTACCAGTATGTCTGGTCTCCGGTGCCGGCTTCAGGCCAAGGTTCCTCCGCAGCCTTCGGTTTCTGTGCGGGTAATGTGGATGTCACCATCACCGATGATCAAGGTTGTTCGTTGCAACGCACCTTCACCATCGATGAACCGCAGCCGCTCGCGGTCACCGCCATAAGCACTCCGAGCACATGCCCGGTCTGCGATGGTACGGCCAACGCGACCGTGACCGGTGGTACCGGTACCTACACCTATAGCTGGGTGCTCGGGGGCACGGAGGTGAGCACGGATCAAGCGCCGACCGGCCTTTGCGGTGGGATCTATTCCTTGACCGTGCAGGACCAGTTCGGTTGCCAGGTGCAGGCGGTCGTTCCTGTCCAGGACTCCAATGCCGAGGTGCTACAGACCGTGGATGGACAGAAGCTCTGCGCGAATGTCTGCGACGCTGTGGTCAGTGTGGATTTCACCTGCAGTGCACCCACGTGTAGCATCGTTTGGACCGACGTGGATGGTAACGTCCTGGGCCAGGATGTGAACCAACTGACCGGTCTGTGTGCTGGTGTGTACACTGTGCAGGTCACCAACGCGAATGGCTGTGTCAGCATCGCCGATGCGGTGGTTTCGCCTTCTTCGTTGATCATTCCGAACATCACCAGTTCACCCGTTTCCTGTGCGGGTGAATGCGACGGGATCGCCACGGCCGGCCCATTCGGCGGGGTTGAACCCTACACCTTCGTCTGGACCCCGCAGCCCGGTGGCGGACAAGGAACGCCACAGGCGACCGGCCTATGCCCAGGTGTGTATGAGGTGTTGATCACCGATGACTCGGGTTGCGATACCACCGCTCAGGTGCTCATCCTTGAACCGCTCCCGCTCACGGCTGCCGCCAACATCGCGGATGCGAGCTGCCCGGGCACATGCGATGGTTCCATCGTCCTGAACCCGACCGGTGGCACTGGTGCGTACACCTTCACCTGGGACCCAGTACCGCCCAACGGCCAGGGCAGCAATGGCGCATTCGACCTTTGCGCGGGTACCTACGAGGTCACGATCACCGATGCGAATGGCTGCTCGATCACCCAGACTTACACGATCGGAGAACCACCACCGTTGGTGCTGTCGGGTTCCACCATCTCCAGTGAATGTGGTGTGTGCAACGGCCAGGCATCCGTGTCGGTCTCCGGTGGCCAGGACCCGTACTTCTACGTCTGGACGCTCGGCGGTGCCATCTTCGGCACGAGTGATACACTAAGCAGCGTGTGCTCCGGTCTTTACTCAGTTGAGGTGACCGATGATGCCGGATGTGTTGCCACATTGCTCGTACCCGTACAGGATCTGAACGGAGAGGTCCTGACCACATCCGCAGACAGCACGAGTTGCCCGGGGATCTGTGATGGTGCGGCTGAGGTGCAATTCGTCTGCGCCACACCTGCGTGTACGGTCGCTTGGTACGATGCAACAGGTGCCGATCTCGGTCTTGACACTGAACAGATCACGGGTGTTTGTGGTGGCACCTACATCGTCACCGTCACCAATGGCATCGGTTGCTTGAGCATCGATACGGCTGTGGTGGCCGAGCCGGACCCGATCATCGCGAACCTCAGCACCACACCCGTGATCTGCTTCGGCGAATGCAATGGAACTGCGACCGTCGGGCCTACCGGTGGTGTTCCGCCCTTCACCTACGTGTGGGATCCCGTGCCGTCCAATGGCCAGGGAGGTCCGCTCGCGGAAGGCCTCTGCGCAGGACCAGCCCAAGTCACCATCACCGACGATTCGGGGTGCAGTGTGGTGGTCCCTGTCCTCATTCTCGGACCTCCGCAACTAACCGCCACAGCCGATGTGATCCCCGTGAGCTGCAATGGGGCTTGCGATGGCACCATTGTGATCACACCGCAAGGTGGGGTTGGCACGTTCACGTATGAATGGACCCCGGTGCCTTCGAACGGACAGGGTGGTAACTCCGCCCTCAACGCCTGTGCGGGCCAGTGGATCTGCGTGGTGACAGATGGCAATGGCTGCGATACCACCATCACCATCGACCTCGCCGAGCCTCCTGTTCTCGACGTGTCGATCAGCACCACGGACAATGCTTGTTTCGGATCGTGCGAAGGCACGGCCGGGCTCTTTATCAATGGCGGTGTAGCGCCATACACGATCACATGGACCGACGCCACGGGCGAAACGATCGCACCGGATACCACCGAAATCGATCAACTCTGCGCGGGCGCCTACAATGCACTGGTGACCGATGACAATGGTTGTTCGGTGAACGTGCCGTTCGCCATCACGGAAGGAGCACCGATCGTGGCCAACCTGGTCTTCACCAACGAGACCTGCGCAGGCCCGTGTGACGGAACTGCTGCGGTGTCACCGACAGGAGGATCCGGCTCTTTCACCTTCAACTGGCAGCCAGAGCCCCCCACCGGACAAGGCACTGCACAGGTCACCGGCTTGTGTGCCGATAATTGGTCCGTCACCATCACCGATGCGCTGGGGTGCGACACCACCATCACCTTCACCATACTACCCTACACGCCGATCACCGATAATGCAACCATCACCGAGGTGCAGTGTAATGGTGCCTGCGATGGTACCGTCGTTACGGCGGCTTTGGGGGGCATCGGTGCGCTTACGTACGTGTGGACGCCCGAGCCCTCGATCGGACAAGGTGGAGTTTCGGCCACGGGCCTGTGCCCTGGTGATCTCACGCTCGTGATCACTGATGCGGCTGGTTGCGATAGCAGCTTCACCTACACCATCACCGAGCCGCCGATCCTGGAGTTCACGGTGAACACGCTTACGGATGCCAGTTGTGCTACAGCTAGTGATGGTGCGATCGCTACCACGGCCTTCGGAGGAGTTCCTTCATACGACTTCGCATGGAGCGGCCCAGGTGGCTTCTCAGCCATCACCGAGGATATCACCGGACTCGCTCCCGGTGACTACGACCTGATCCTCACCGACGCGAACAACTGTGTGCTCGATACCACGATCACCGTTGGAGCGTTGATCTCCGTGGTGGCCGATGCGGGGCTCGATCAGGAGGTGTGCGCTGGAACAGGCCTCGTCCTCGATGGTTCTGCTAGTACCGGTGTCGTCACGTGGTCATGGCGCGATGCCAACAGCGTGGAGCTCGGGAATGCACCCACGCTCACCTTGCCGTCGCTGCCAGCTGGTGTGTATGTCTTCACGCTCGTGGTATCCGATGGTCCTTGTACCTCCACGGATGAGGTGATCGTGACATCACTGGCACTGCCCATCGCGGATGCCGGCGCGGATCAGACCATTTTCCTTTCAGAGACCGCCACCTTGGGCGGCTCGCCTGCTGGTCCACCGGGCTCCACGTTCACGTGGGCCCCTGATAGTGTATTGACAGATGCTACGGCGCCCAACCCGATCGCGGATCCGAGCATCACCACCTGGTTCACGCTTACCGTGGTGGCACCCAATGGATGTGTGGACACCGATTCAGTGCTGGTCACGGTGGTGCCCACCATCGTCATCCCGAACGGCATCACACCCAATGGCGACGGGCGGAATGACACTTGGCAGATCGATTTCATCGACCTCTTCCCCGAATGTGAAGTGGAGGTTTACAACCGTTGGGGAGAGTTGCTCTTCCGAAGTGTGGGCTACACCCAGCAATGGGATGGTCGATACAACGATGGCCTCGTGCCGGTCGGTACGTACTACTACGTGATCGAACTGAACGACGAACGTTTCCCCGAACCGTACACTGGACCGCTCACCGTGATCCGTTGATCCGAACACCATGCGCCATCTACTCCTGTCCTGCCTGGTCGTGTTGGTGATGAACGCCAACGGCCAACAACTGCCGCAGTTGACGCAGTACCAGTTCAACGACTACATCTTCAATCCCGCCATCGCCGGCAGCCGCCCGTTCTTCGAACTGCGCAGTGGCCATCGATACCAGTGGGTCGGTATCCAGGATGCACCGCGCACCTTCACCTTCAGCGGCACCACACCGGTAGGGGAGAAGATGGGGGTCGGTGGCTACCTCTTCACGGATATCGTAGGTCCCACCCGACGCACGGGCTTCCAGCTCTCCTATGCCTATCACCTTCGCCTGACCGAGGATGTGAAGTTGTCGCTGTCCGTCTCAGCCGGTCTTCTCCAGTTCTTGATCGACGGCTCCAAGATCCAGTTCCACGATCCGGGCGATCCGGTCCTCGACGATCAACTCCGCGGGGAGCTTGTGCCCGATGCCAAATTCGGCTTCTACCTCTACGGCGAACGCTTCTGGTTCGGAGCAACAGCCCCGCAACTGCTGCGGAACAAGGTGACCTTCCTTGACGAAGCAGATGAGACCCTCAGCCGCATGGAGGACCACTACTACGCCATGGGTGGTTACCGATTCCCTTTGGGTGAGGATTGGAAGTTGGAACCTTCCTTCTTGGTGAAGTACACTAGCCCGGTGCCCGCCAAGATCGACCTCAACGCGACCGTACGCTATAAGGATACCTTCTGGCTTGGTGCTGGCTACCGCACGAACGACGCCTATTGCGCCATGGTGGGCTATTGGCTGAAGAAGACATTCCAATTCGGCTATTCCTACGACATCATCACCTCCAACCTGCGCAATTACAGCACGGGTACACACGAGGTCATGCTTGCCATCACCTTGGGAAAGGAGCCGGCGGCACCAGCCGCACCCTAGGATTTGGACCGCTTGGGGCAGTTCCGATGTGACCTCCGGTAGGGGATCACGTCCTTAATTGGTCGACGAAATCCTTGTGGCCGTCGATAGTTGCCCGAAAACCCACGTCGATGGTGGCTTTCAGCCTAGGATCGGCATAAATTGCACGTCCCTCTTACCGGGGTGTATCAGTCCTTAGCCGTGATCTTATCCGCGATCCGTTCATTTCTTGGTGCCCATGCCATACGGCTGGTGCTGCTGCTATCGGTCGGCCTGCCAGCCTCTTTGTGGGCCCAAGTGGTCGCCATTACCGATGGTGGCGCTTACAACCAATGCCAAGGCATCATTTGCGATCCTGGTGGTCCGAACGGCGGGTATCCGAACGGTACGTCCGCCGTGGCTACACTTTGCCCAACCGGTGGTGCTGGCGCTGGTCCACATACCCAGCTGCGGTTCGTGGAATGGAGTGTCGCACCGGGCCCCGGTGATCAACTGCGGATCTTCCAAGGTACCGAGGCCTTGGGTGCGCCATTCGTTGTGGGTTCGCACTCGAACTCGTTGTTTGATGAGGTGGTGACCTCTTCGCATGCTTCGGGATGCCTCACCCTCAGCTGGCAAACCGATGCCGTGGGGAATGGCAATGGCTGGCGCGCGGTGGTGATGACCGGCCCGCAAGCTGGCGCGGACGCCACTGCCGATATCGCCACGACCGCCCCCCCTTTCCAAATGATCGATTCGCTCTGCGGCTTTCCCGAGCCCGGTGGTTCCTGGGTAGGCCCTGGAGGAGGTTGCGATGGCACGTTCGATCCCGATGATGATCCCTATGGGGCCTACATCTACAGCGTGCCGGCTCAGAATGGCTGCCCCGCTCACTCCGCCCAACTATTCGTTCAACAACCCCAAAGCGCGAGTGCCGGGACCAACGGCGTTCTGACCCTCTGCACCACGAGCGGCGTGGTGGACCTCTTCGATGCACTGGGCGGCAACCCGGATCCAGGTGGCGTTTGGACCAACGAGGACGGCGATCCGGTCAGTTCGACCTTTGATGCGGCCGTGGACCCGTCTGGTGTCTACACCTACACCGTGCCATGCGATCCGCAGCCTTGCGTGGATCCGACAGCCACCGTTACGGTCACGGTGAACCAACCTCCTTCCGCCGGTACAAGTGCCAGCACGACCGTGTGCAGCAATGATGCGGCCTTCAACCTGTTCGCCGTCCTAGGCGGTTCGCCACAACCCGGCGGCGCATGGATCGGACCTGGCGGTGCACCGGTATCGTCCACGTTCATACCGGGTACTTCAACGCCTGGCGTGTACACATACACGGTCCTCGGTGCTCCGCCCTGTGTGAATGCCTCCGCGACGGTCACCGTCAATGTGGTAACCGCACCTAACGCAGGTACGGGCACGACCTTCACGGTTTGCAGCAATGCGCCCTCTTTCGCCCTTATCACCAGGCTCGGGGGTACGCCCCAACCGGGTGGTTCATGGACCGGACCGGGTGGTCCGCACGGGCCCACATTCGTGCCCGGTACGGATGCGGCAGGGGTATACACCTACACGGTCAATGGCACGGCCCCGTGCGCCAATGCCAGCGCCTCCTTGACCATCGGGGTGCAAGCTGCGCCTAACGCAGGAACAAACGCCAATACGACTGTTTGTAGCACCGATGCGAGTTTCGCGCTCTTCGGGCTGCTCGGCGGTAGCCCAAACGGTGGCGGTAGTTGGACCGCACCTGGAGGCGGTGCATTCTCCGGTACGTTCGTTCCGGGCTCGAGTGTGGCGGGCACCTATACCTACATGGTCGTGGGTGTGCCACCCTGTGCGAACGCCTCCGCAACGGTCACCGTGGCTGTGAACAATGCCCCGAACGCAGGGACCAATACCACGGTCACACGGTGCTCCACCGATGCACAGTTCAACCTGTTCCCCTTGTTGGGTGGAACTCCTGCACCCGGCGGCTCTTGGTCCGGACCTTCCGGAGCGAGCAACGGGACGTTCATCCCCGGGACCAGCGCACCTGGCGCATATACGTATACCGTTGCAGGTGTTGCTCCTTGTGCGAACGCCACGGCCGTGGTCACCGTGAACGTGATCACCGCGCCACGTGCTGGCACGAACGGATCAACCACCGTGTGCGCCTCGGATGCACCGTTCTCGCTGTTCGCTTTGCTCGGTGGATCGCCTGATGCCGGCGGTACTTGGACAGCTCCTGGTGGCGGTGCGAATAATGGGACCTTCGTTCCCGGCACATCGGTCGCCGGTGCCTACACCTACACGGTCGCTGGTACATCGCCCTGTGCGAACGCGAACGCGACGGTGACGGTTAGCGTGGTCCAGCCGCCCAACGCGGGCATCAGCGGCAGCCTTACCGTTTGCAGCAATGGCCCGGCTGTGAATCTATTCAACTCGCTCACCGGATCACCTGCGGTAGGAGGCACATGGCAACGGCCCAATGGTACCAGCCACCCGGGCCTCTTCGACCCCTTGGTGGATGTGGCTGGAACCTACACCTATACCGTGGCGGGGACATTGCCGTGCGCATCGCGGTCAAGTACGGTACAGGTGACGAAAGTGCAGGCACCCGAGGCAGGTACCAACGGTTCCATCACCGTTTGTAATACCCAGGCTCCGTTCCAACTCTTCACCGTGTTGGGTGGAACACCAAGTGGAAGTGGTACATGGCGCACTCCAGCGAACGCCCCATTTTCCGGAACCTTCACGCCTGGGACCACCCCAGCGGGCATCTACAAGTATGTGGTGCTAGGCAATGCCCCTTGCCCCAACGATACCAGCTTCGTGACCGTGGTGGTGAACACCGCACCCAATGCCGGAACGAACGCCACCTCGACGGTCTGCAGCGACCAAGCCACATTCAACCTGATCACGCGTTTGGGCGGAACGCCGAACACCGGCGGAACTTGGACAGGTCCGGACAACCAGCCTTTCCCCGGAGGTGCTTATGATCCAGGGGTATCGCAACCTGGCGCTTACACCTACACGGTCGCTGGGCTCACACCCTGTCTCGATGCGAGCGCGGTGCTGGCCATTACGGAGAATCGCCAACCGGTAGCTGGTACCAACTCATCCGTAACGGTTTGCAGCACGGATGCCCCCGTGGATCTTTTCACTTCGTTGGGCGGCACCCCGGATCCGGGTGGCATTTGGACCGCCCCCGGAGGCGGATCCAGTTCCGGTGTGTTCTTCCCCGGCACCAGTGCGCCCGGACTATACACCTACGCTGTAACAGGTACGGCGCCGTGCACCAACGCCTCGGCCACCGTAGCGATCACGGTGAATGAAGCGCCGGACGCGGGTATCAACGGTGTGGTCTCTGTATGCGCCGATGGTGGTGATGTGGACCTGTTCGATGCCCTTGGCGGAACGCCAGATGCTGGCGGAACATGGACGGATGACGATGCAACCGGTCAGCTCAGCGGTGGTAGTTTCTCGCCAACCGGTCTGCCCCCGGGCGATTATGACTTCACCTACACGGTACCCGGTAATGGTCAATGTGGCGCCGATCAAGCTACCGTGCGTGTCACCATCGTGGCGGCATTGGATGCCGGCACGAACGGCTCTGGTGCCTCCTGCGGCTCCAACAATTTGATCGACCTGTTCACTTTCCTGGGTGGCACACCACAATCGGGAGGCACTTGGGTGGACCTCTCCGGCACTGGCGCGCTCACCGGTCAGTTCTTCAATGCCACCTTGGTCCCAGCCGGCACCTACAACTTCCGGTACGAGTTGAGCGGATCGGCCTCGTGCGCCGCTGATCAGGCCATGGTCAGCATCACCGTGGTCGCACCGCGCAGGCCCGGGAACAATGCGAGCACCACCGTATGCAGCAACAGCGGGCAGTTCAACCTCTTCACGTTGCTCACAGGTAATCCACAGAATGGTGGAACATGGAGCAATGGTACCGGCACCTACAACCCGCCGACCGATAATCCCGGGGTGTTCACGTACACGCTCACGGGTACTGCACCTTGCCCGAACGCGAGCTCGACCGTTACTGTTACGGAAGTCGCGGAGCCGAATGCGGGGTTGCCTGCGACCACCACGGTGTGCAGCACGGACGGCCCGTTCAACATGACACTCCGGCTCGGCGGTTCGCCCCAGCCGGGTTCGTGGACCTTTGGTGGCGTTCCGCACAGCAACATCTTCGTACCGGGGGTTGATGCACCCGGTGTCTACATCTACACGGTGACGGGTGTGGCGCCCTGTGGTCCAGCCACCGCCTCGCTCACCGTGAACGTGAACCAGGCTCCGAACGCGGGAGGAAATGGTGATACGACCGTTTGTAGCATCAGCAGTTCATTCACGCTCTTCGATCTCCTCACAGGTACGCCAACGCCAGGCGGTACCTGGACCAAACCCACGCCGCCCGGTGGTTCGCACTCCGGATTCTATCAACCTCCGGTGGACATTCCCGGCGACTATGTGTACACGGTGACCGGTGTAACACCATGCACCTCGGATATCGCCATCGTGACCGTAACGGAGAACCCAGCACCGAACGCAGGGACGAATGGCGACACGACCCTTTGTGCAGGTGGTCCCGCTGTCAACCTCATCACGGTGCTCAATGGAACGCCGAGCTCCACTGGCTCTTGGACGGGCCCTGCGCCTTCGACGACTTCCTTCAACGGGTCCTTCATCCCTGGAGTCACCACTCCCGGAACCTATACCTATACGGTCGCCGGCATTCCGCCCTGTGCAGCAGCGACCGCTCAGGCCACTGTATCCGTGGTTCAACCGCCGAACGCTGGCTCGAGCCGCACGATCACGATCTGCGATAACGCCACTGGTTTCCCCATGGTGGATAGCTTGGGTGGTGATCCTGATTTCGGTGGGGCTTGGACCTTGCCGCCGCCGGGTGGTGTTTCGAATGGATTCTTCACGCCCGGAACATCAGTGCCAGGTGCCTACACCTATACGGTCACGGGAACTGCGCCGTGCCCAAGCGCAGTGGCCACCTTGAACGTGAACGTGAACCCTCGAGCGAACGCAGGGAACGACGCTAACCTGAGCGTGTGCAGCAACGGTGGCGCACGTCCTTTGTTCCCGCTCCTAGGTCCTTTGGCCCAGCCCGGCGGTACTTGGCGGCTGCAGTCTACCGGTGCCACACACAGCGGTGTCTACCAGCCGGGCGATCCTGCGGGGGTTTATGTGTACACCGTTCAAGGCCCCATCGGTTGCCAACCGGATGAAGCATTCGTTGCGGTTACGGTCAATCAACAACCCAATGCAGGCTTTAACGGTCAAACGATCGTATGTGATGATGATGATCCGCTTCAGCTGGTCCTGTTCCTGAACGGCTCGCCACAGTTCAATGGCTCTTGGATCGGACCGGATCTGGCGAGCAACACAGGGATCTTCATTCCTGGGTCAAGCCTACCTGGCGTCTATACATACACGGTACTCGGTAGTATGCCCTGTACGAACGCCACCGCTCAGGTGAACGTGATCGAGAACGACCGTCCCGATGCCGGGAACAATGGTGTCCGCACCGTCTGCAATTCCGATGCGACCTTCTCCCTGTTCACGGCACTGACGGGTACACCCGATCAAGGTGGAGCTTGGACAGGGCCCGGTGGAACGGCCGTGGGAAGTGTCTTCACTCCGGGTAACTCCGCGCCTGGGACCTATAAGTACCGGATCCAGGGACTTTCGCCCTGCGAATCCGATTCAGCTACCGCGACCATCATCGTGAACGATGCCGCGAACGCAGGCATCAGTACTGCGGTGCAGCTATGTTCCTCGGGAGGACAGGTGCCCTTGATCACACTACTTGGCGGTACACCAGGTACGAGCGGATCATGGACCTTCAATGATGAGGAACACTCAGCGATCTTCGATCCGGAAGAGGATGTGAGCGGAGCCTATGTGTACCGTGTTACTGGTCTGGCACCATGTGCCAACGCGGAAGCACAAGTGCAGATCACCTTGGTGCAACAGCCGATCGCCGGTTCGGATGGGACGCTGGCCGCTTGCGTGGGCGATGACGCGATCGAACTGATCACGGGACTTACTGGTTCGCCCAACGCCGGGGGCACGTGGAACGATGATGATGGAACAGGTGAGTTGAACAATGGACAATTGGATGCCAGTTCACTGGCGCCAGGAGTCTATCACTTCACCTACACGGTGGCGGGTATCGGGCCTTGTGGTCCCGCAAGCGCAACAGTAACGGTGGAACTCACCGACGATCTGGATGCGGGTGAGGATGCCCAAGGGACCATCTGCGAGAACGAACTCATTGAACTCTTCACCGTGCTCGGTGGATCCCCGCAAGGTGGCGGTACATGGACGGATCTCGATGGTAGCGGTGGTCTTATCGGTGGTGTCTTCAACGGTGGACAGGTCGGTCCCAATACCACGTGGAGATTCCAATATATCCTGCCCGAGACAGCGACCTGCGAAGGAGATACAGCAGTTGTGACCATCCTTGTGGAGGAAGGACCTTATGCAGGCTGTGATGGCTTCAAGGCCTTCTGCTTGAACGAGGCGCCCGAGCAGCTTTTCAGTGCGCTCAGTTGCAACCCGGATCCCACTGGTTTTTGGCTTGATCCCTCCGGTGAACCGCACGACGGCAATGGCATCTTCCAACCGGCCACGGATCAACCAGGCTTCTATAGCTATGTCGTTCCTGCTGTAGGCGGATGCGGCGCGGACACGGCTCGAGTGGAGGTGGTGGTGCGCCAGCCCGCGAATGCAGGCCAGGATGCCACCGTATCCATCTGTTCCACGGATGCACCAACGAACCTCTTCACGTTCCTAGGTCCCAACGCTCAACCGGGTGGCACATGGACCTTGAACCTGGTGAACGTCACCGGCATCTACAATCCTGCCGTGGATGCACCCGGCAACTACATCTATCGCGTACCCGGTCAGTTGCCCTGCCCTGCCGATGTGGCCATCATCACCGTGACAGAACCGCTTGCGGCCTACGCGGGCGATGACCGGACCATTTCCGTATGCTCCTCCGACGCCCCGTTCAATATGCGCGGGCAACTCGGAGGACTGCCCCAACAAGGTGGAACTTGGTACGACGGTAGCGGCACCGTACACAGCCAATTCTTCGATCCCGCCGCGGATGATGGAGGAGTCTACACCTATGTGGTCTTCGGCACTCAACCCTGTGCCAACGATACGGCTCGGTTGACCGTGAACCGCGCGATCGCGCCGAACGCAGGTGCTAGTGCCACTGTTGAGGCGTGCGCAACACAGACCGAGGTGGATCTTTTCGAAGCGTTGGGAAGTGGCGCGCAGACCGGCGGTGTATGGACCGACCTCGACCTTTCGAACGCGCTCACCGGTGATGTGTTCAACCCATCGGTGGCTGGGAATGGCACCTTCGAGTTCGAATACGCCGTGGTGGCACAGGCACCCTGCCCCAACGCGGTAAGCATCATTACCGTGGAGGTGGGCAGTGGCGCCAATGCCGGGGAGAATGACACCTTGACGATCTGCGGCGCGTTCACCGACTTCTCCTTGTTCGACGCCCTCGGTGGTGACCCCGATGAAGGCGGCACTTGGACCGATCCTGCTGGCACTGGTGCCCTGCTGCCGAGCGGTCTGTTGAACGCCACCCTTCTTCCTCCAGATGGGCAAAGCGGATTCGTTTATACCATCGTTGATCCCGGGTGCGGAACGGTGCAGGCCACTGTGCTCATCACCACCGTGGATTACCCCGACCCAGGTACCGCTGAAGCCTTGATCTTGTGCAACAACGCTGCGCCCGTGGTGCTCTTCGATGAACTTGGCGGTACACCCGGTGTCGGCGGAACGTGGACTGGACCCGCGGGACCGTTCGATGGCACACTGGACCCTGCCACGTTCGCAACAGGTGAGTATACCTACACCTTGGCGGGCAATGCGTTCTGCCCGGACACCAGCGCTGTGTTCGACGTGACCATCAATGCACGACCCAATGCCGGGCTTGCAGGGCAGGTGGTGCTTTGTGATACCCTAGTGGCCTATCCCTTGTTCCCCGCGTTGAATGGAACACCCGATACCGGTGGTACATGGGCACCGGTGAATGGCGCCGGTGGACTGAATGGCGCCAACCTGAACACCACCGGACTTGAGCCCGGTGACTATGAATACCAGTACACCGTGCAAGCTGCGGGCTGCCCTTCCGGATCCGCCCTTGTCAAGGTGGAAATAGTGAGCAGCCCTAATGCAGTGGATGTAAGTACGATCTGCAATGAACAGGACCGTACCTACGTGGTCTCGTTCATCATCGAAGGCGGTGACCCGCTGTCGTATACGGTCGTCGGCGATAGTGGCACGATCTCCGCCACGGCACCCTACACCTTCGTCAGCGAACCGGTGGTCATCAGCAGTCCCTTCAGCGTGGTGGTGAGCGATGGTTTCGCTTGTGCGCCGCTTCGCGTGGAGGCGGTAAGTCCCTGTTCGTTCGAGACCGAGGTGTTCATTCCAGAGTCGTTCTCCCCGAACGGTGATGGCATCAACGAGACCTTCTTCATCCCCGGCATCGAGGGCTACCCCAACAACACCATCACCATCTTCAACAGGTGGGGTGGCGAGGTGTACGATGCGGCAGCCTACGATAACCGATCTGTGGTGTGGGACGGAGCTTCACCCGATGCGCTCATCCCGGGTTCCGCCCCCGCGGGAACGTATTTCTATGTGCTCGACCTCGGCACCGGTGTTGAACCGCTCACCGGCTTCATACATCTCGTACGATGAAAGGCGCACTTCACCTCTTCCTCGTGTCCACTGCACTGACGGTGTTCGGTGGGAATTCCTGCGCCCAGCAAGATCCGTTGTACAGCCAGTACATGTTCAACACCTTGGCTTTCAATCCGGCTTATGCCGGTAGCGCCGATGTGTTCACGGCGATGGCCCTTTCGCGCCACCAATGGGTGGGTTTTGAAGGTGCGCCTGCCACGCAGACCTTCCTCGCCCACACGCCGCTGAAGAACGAGAGCCTTGCCCTCGGACTTTCCGCCATCAATGATCGTATCGGCCCCTCGCGTCAGACCGCGGCCTTCGTGGACTTCGCCTACCGCCTGAAGACCGGTGTTGATTCGCGACTCGCCTTTGGCCTCAAGGGTGGGCTCAACATGTACCAGGCAGACCTCGCATCGCTCTCTACGGTGGAGGTGGATCCTTCCAACGTGAACATCCAGAGTCAGATGCTCCCCAATTTCGGGTTCGGTCTCTTCTGGCATGCACCCCGCTACTACGTGGGTGTATCCGCCCCGAAACTTTTGGAGAACGATTTCACCGAAGCCTCCGGAACAGCCGTGCAGCCTGCCACCGAAGCTCGACACTACTTCCTGATCGGTGGTTATATCATGGACCTTTCCAAGGACATCAAGTTCAAACCGTCGTTCATGTTCCGCTCCGTTGAAGGTGCACCGTTATCGCTGGATCTGAACGCCAATTTCCTGCTGCGCGAACGCATCTGGTTCGGGGCCATGTACCGCCTCGGTAATGCCTTCGGCTTGATGGGCCAGTACCAGATCAATGACCAGTTGCGTGCCGGCTATGCGTTCGATCTCACCACCACGACCATTGGTGCCTACAACGCAGGTACGCACGAGGTGATGCTGAGCTACGACTTCCGCTTCCTCAAGGGACGAACCATTTCACCCCGGTATTTCTGATGTTGCGCACCATCCTCTTTACCTTGGGTCTGCTCGGCATCATAGCCGCTGGCTTCGCGCAAGGCAATGCGGACGCCTACATCCGCGAAGCCGATCGGTACTATGAGCAGATGGCCTATGCACGGGCCATCGAGGGCTACAGCGTGGCCACTGAGCTTGGTGCCGTTAACGAGCATGTTACCAAGCGTCTTGCTGAATGCTACATGCGGATCGGCCGCAGTGATAAGGCTGAACAGTGGTACGCCATGGTGGTGAAGTTCCTGAACCGGGAACCGCAGGAGATGTACAACTACGCCGAAGCCCTGAAAAGCAATGGCAAGTACGTGGAAGCGGAGGAATGGATGGACCGCTACCTCGCTGCTACAGCCACGGAAGGCTCTCCGCGCAGAAGCAACATCAACGGGTTCGCCCG
>Ga0075154_10000758_pt1 | contig 25844 bp, 29 predicted proteins | sample JI71714BDNA_FD_70965 | JGI IMG/M metagenome (GOLD analysis project Ga0075154, IMG submission 70965) | Wastewater effluent complex algal communities from Wisconsin, to seasonally profile nutrient transformation and Carbon sequestration -... | ecosystem: Engineered > WWTP > Effluent > Algae...
TACTCTGTGTCTTATGACCAGAAAATTCCTGTAGGAAGAGAAGATTATTTCGGTATTGGTGGATCACTTTGGGGTGATGTAGCAGGTGAGTCTAGATTTGGTACTACTCAGGGTAGAGTTTCTTTGTCATACAGCAAAAAAATGGCTGGATATAGAAAAAAAGCAAGTTATTTGGTAATTGGTGCTGATGCAGGCTTGTCATCTAGAAGTATAAGTAATACAGATTTGAGATGGCCTTCTCAGATTACTGATAAAGGATTTGACCCGACTTTATCTAACAACGAGCCAAATTTTACTGACTTTGATTTCTTATATGCAGATATTTCTGCGGGATTGTTATGGTTTAGCATTATAGACAATAATACCAATTGGTATTTTGGTGCTGCTTTACACCATTTAAACAGACCTAATGTAACTTTCTTGGGAGATGATGTCAATTTATATAGCAGATATACCCTTCATGCTGGATTACAGTTTGAGATAGCAAGAAAAATATCTATGTTGCCGTTCGGAGTTTACATGGCTCAGGGTCCACACAGATCTTTAAATGCTGGTACAAACTTCAGATTTGCAATGGGACCATCAAGAACCACCAATCAATCTTTTGAGGTAGGTGCATGGTATAGAGTAGGTAACAAAGTAGAAGGTGGTCTTCACTCAGATGCAGTCATCCTTTCAAGTAGATTTAATTATGAGCAATTTGGTATTGGATTTAGTTATGATATCAACGTTTCAGGTCTTCGTCAAGCATCACCTGCAAACGGAGCATTTGAGTTTTCTTTGATTTACAATATTTGTGGTCCTGAAAGTAGAGGTGTTTACTGTCCACGATTCTAAATCTTTTACACAACAAATAGCTTAACTTAAGATTTGATTTTAATATACACTGGCGTTTAAATAAGATTGATAAAGTATAATTAGACCATCTTTAATGGAAATTAAAACGGGCTTCTATGTATCTTTTTGTAGTATAATTAATGTGTTCATCATATTTTAGGTATAATTATAGTAACCTTCCAGGCAAAACATATCATATTCAGGTAAATTTTTTAATACGTGATTATCCCCAATAATCGGACATAAAAACAGTAAAGTAATGTTTGGAAATAAAAGTGAAAAACAAAATGTCTCTAATGGCTCGCAACCATCTACTAATGTCAGTAATAGTATTGTTGAAGGTACAAACATTATTGGAGAAATTGTTGCTTCTAACGACATTAGAATAGACGGGTCTCTTATAGGTAAATTAGACTGTAAAGGTCGTGTCATCATTGGACCACAAGGTAAAGTTGAAGGAGATATCACATGTATAAATGCAATTATAGAGGGCTCATTTACAGGAAATATTTCTGTCAAAGAATTACTCAGTGTTAAGGAAACTGGAATTGTCAATGGTGATATAGTAACAGACAAAATCATGGTACAGACTGGCGCAATCTTTAATGTAACATGTAGTATGTCTGGCCAAAAGCTCAAGTCGTTGGTTCAGAAAGAGCCTTTGAATAAAGTAGGCGGTTAGTCTAAAGAGCAATGTCAGAGCCTAACGAAAAAAATATAAAAAAAGTCAATGTCTATCTGAAGTACTCTGGACTTGCGTTCCAATTAGCATTTGTAATTTTTGTTGGCATATATTTGGGTAACTACATAGATACCTATTTTGGACTTAAAGTCCCTATTGCTACTATGATATTAGTGTTGCTCTTATTCGGGGCATACATGTACAAACTGGTTGTAGATCTAATGAAGCCGAAATGAGTGAGTATTCTATTTTTGTGAGAAAATTGTTAATATTTTTAGCATGTCTTGTATTGGTACTTGTATTTGTTCATAGTTTTGAAAGTCAAGCAGATACGATTCTACTTAGTGTAATGACAGTGGTTTTATTTACTTTACTAAGTATTGGACTATTCATAGCATTAAAAATAAGCGTCAAAAGTACCAACAAACAATTATTTATTTCCTATACCTTAATAAATATGATCGTCAGAATGGTCATGTCTATTGTATTATTACTAGGCTATAGAGAAATATTTAAACCCATAGATGGAAAATTTGTCTTACCTTTTCTGCTCATCTATGTATTATTTACTATTTTTGAGACGTCGTTTATGCTGAAAATAGCGGACGAAAAACCATAATAATTTGCCATGAACAATAATGACACCACCGTATTTGAAGTAGATAAATTCAGTAGTTATACAGACGAAGTTTTACATACAAAAAATTTCCAAATCTTACATCAAGAAGGAGATATCTGGAGCATAATGCTGAATAATAAAAAATATCAAGCACGCGTCAAAAGCTACCAACCAAAGACCAAAACATACACCATCAATGTTTCAGGTTTTGATTATCAAGTAAAAGTAAAAGAAAAAATCGATAGATTGATAGATGACTTGGGATTCTTAAAATCTCAAAAACATTCTGTGAAAGAAATAAAGTCTCCTATGCCTGGACTAGTAGTAAATATTTTTGTAACAGAAGGTCAAGAAGTAAATGAAGGTGATAAATTGCTAAGTTTAGAAGCAATGAAGATGGAAAACATCCTAAAATCACCTGGAAGTGGTGTAATAAAATCCATAACTGCCGTTAAAGGTAATACCGTAGACAAAAATCAAATACTGATATCTTTTGAATAAATATTGAAAAGTGGAAATGATAATAGTTTATTTTCCTTTTTTCGATGGCATTTGTTTTCCGAAATGCTGCACCCAATACTTATCAACCTTAGCAACAGCCATTTCGTTTACTTTAGGATTCATGAGCATGACACAATGTGAATAGCTTTTTATCCAATCATTTAGTACTTCATCAAAGGATTTTTGGCCCTCACCCAAGTTTTCACCGGCTACAAGCCAATTATAACCCGACCTATCCAGTCTTGCCCCAATATCTAATCCTTCTTTAGAAAAATGTGCAAAAAAATTGTGTTCCTTCATTTCATTGGCATGGGAGTACGCACTTTTGTAAAGTACATCATTCCATTTGACCTTTTCGGCAGGTGGCATATATTTTCTACCACAGTAACAACCTTTTTCTCTGACTTTATTTACTGATTCTATAATTTGAGATTGTACGATTTCATCAGGATGACCTTCTGGCCAACCTAAAGGAATCATAAAACTCAATATTATTAAAATGGTCTTCAAAATCTGCTATCTTTGATTTATATCGTGACAAAAATAACGTTTTCTTTCCATCCTTGTTTTATCGAAACCAAAAAATTAGATTTTTTAACGAAACTTTAGCTATAAAAATGCTGCACCAAACACACCCGCACTATCCCCTAACAATGGTTTGTAAAACTTTGTATCTAATCTATGGTTAAAAACATGTTTTTTGACTTCGTCTACTCCTAATGTATAGATTTCATTAATATTACCTACTCCACCACCTATAACAATAGCATCTGGATCAACAATATTTATCACTACAGCCATTGCTTTGCCGAAATAATGAAATAGTCTTTGCATCGTCTCGACAGCATACGTGTCTTGTCCTAAATGATATGCTTCGACAATTTCTTTGAGTCTTTGTTTGCTTCCACTGATTGAGTGATAATACCTTTCGAGTGCCGGACCAGAAAATATAGTCTCTACGCATCCTGTTTTACCACAATAACATTGACCACCAGATTCATCCAAAAAATTATGTCCCCATTCGCCACCGATACCTTGTCTACCTCCTATCACCTTACCATTTACGACCAAACCGCCACCAACTCCAGTCCCTAAGATGACTCCAAAAACAACAGAAGCATCTGGCATATCTTTGCTAATAACGCCCATTTTGGTTTCTGCTATCGCAAAACAGTTGGCATCATTGCTCATATTAAATGGTATGCCCACCACACTCTCTAAGTCCGCTTTTAGGTTTTTGCCATTGAGTGCTGTCGTATTGCAGTTTTTCATGACATTTAAAATTGGGTCCATCGTACCAGGTGTACCGAGTCCAATTTTTGTTGGTTTTAATCCGCTTTCTGTTTCTAACAAAGTTATCAATTTACAGATTTGTACGATTACATGATCATACCCTTTGTCTCCTTCAGTTGGAATTCTAAGCCTTGAAATAATTTGATTCGTCTCCGAGTCAATGATGATCCCTTCTATTTTTGTACCTCCAAGGTCAAATCCCCATAATGCCGCCATAAATGATTAATTTGTTCCAAAATTAGAATAATATCGTAGTTTTTTCAATAAAATCTTACCTTTTTACGTAAAAATATTTTTGATCATAATTATCTCCTTACCTTGTGCCATAATTATCAATACTTTAAGATAAAATGGTCGCCAAAAATGATCATAACTTATTTTAGAAATATTTTTTTCAGAACCAGTAGTTGATAACTTATTAGCATTAAAAACAAATAAATATAGTAGATGAAAAATCAAATTAAAGAAATCATATTTGGGGTAGGTCTTGGAGACTTGAAATTCGGTATGACACGTGATGAAGCAAAAAAGTTACTCGGCAAACCTGATGAAATCGAAAATTTACCTGGTTTTGAAGAAGAAGTAAATGATGAACTAGAGTCATGGCATTACGACGAAAATGAATTTTCAATCGTTTTTGATGCTGATTACGATTGGAGATTGGTGTCTATCGCTGTTAGTGATCCATTTTTTACCTTAAATGGCAAATCATTGATAGGTTTGAGCAAAGAAGAAGTGCTTGCATTTTTTACAGAAAAAGGTATAGAAATATCTAACGAAGAAGATCTATCAGATGATGAAAATCCAGATTTGGAGCTTTTAGAATCTGAAGATTTAGGTTTTATGATATGGTTTGCTGACGGTGAAGCTATCGAGATTCAGATCCTTCCTGATGTAGAAGAAGATGGTGAAACAATCAAATGGCCAGCATAAATTTGTATTATAGTGCTTTTTGATAACGAATTTTATCAAAAAGCACTATTTTTTTGATGGTTCAGCAGGTTTCCCTTCACCAGGTTTTCCTCTTTTATAAATGACGAGACCATTCAGAAAATTTCTTAATATTTGGTCGCCAGCTTCCACATAATTAGGATGATCATCTTTTCTAAATAGATCATTTAAAGCTCCTTTTGTTATTTTAAAATCCACGAGGTTTAATATCTCTAATATATCTTCATCTCTTAACTGAAGAGCTACGCGAAGTTTTTTCAGGATATCATTATTTGAAAGCATACTAATGTCTTTTATTTTTTACGTATAATTCGTACAAAAATCTCATACCGTCTAAGGTAAGATTTTTGTTTACTTGGTCAAATTGGTTTGCTAATGGCTGTAGTATATCAGAAAGTCCACCCGTTGCTATGACTTTGTGCTCGTACGGAAGTTCTGATTTTATTTTTCTTAAAAGTTCTGTGACCAATCCAACATATCCCCACAACACACCACTTTGTATTGCCGAAACGGTATCATGACCAATAGCAGACGAAGGTAGTGCTAGTGGAACTATTGGTAATAATGCAGTATTTGTGGATAGGGATTGGATGGCTGTTTTTAGTCCTGGAACGATGGACACACCTTTTATACCTGCGATTTTGTCCACAATGGTAAATGTCAATGCTGTGCCGAAATCTACAATGATGCAATGGTCATCATACAAACACAAGGCACCGTAAGCATTAGAAACTATATCTGAACCGATTTCATATGGATGAGGCACCTGAAAATCTATACTTTTATAAACATCATTACCCAAAATGACTGGTTCCTTACCTGTCACATTTTCAACTGCTTCTCTGATACTTTGATTCAAATCAGGTACAACACTACTGATGACAATGCCTATAATATCCGATGACGAAATACCCCATTCTAGGAGAATATTTCTCAATGAATTCTCATAATAAAACTCTGGTTGTGCTTCCTTCGTTTCATATCTAAAGGTATTGCTCCATTTGCCATCATGACAGAGTCCTAACACAATATTTGAATTTCCTATATCTATGGCTAGAATCATCTATATTTTATGGTTTATACAATTTAATGATAGAAAAGTTATTTTGGTTGTATTATAAGAAATTCCCCTTAACTTATTAATCCTCCTTTGGCTACCTAGCCCAAATATTATATTTTAAAATGCAATAAATTGCTCTAAATCCGTCTTTCCAATTTATTTTTTTACCTTCTGCGTATGTCCTTCCGTAATACGAGATACCTACTTCATAGATTCTAATATTCGGTATTCTGGCAATTCTAGCAGTAACCTCAGGCTCAAAACCAAATCTATTTTCCTTTAGTTTTACACTTTTTATGATGTCTGATTTCCACATCTTATAACATGTCTCCATATCCGTAAGATTGAGATTGGTAAGCATATTAGAAAAAGCTGTCAATACTTTATTTCCTATAGAATGCCAGAAAAATAATATTCTATGTGGTCTGCCTCCCATAAATCTAGAGCCATATACCACATCAGCAAATCCATCTAAGATTGGCTTTAGTAATAAGTTAAACTCGTTTGGATCGTACTCAAGATCTGCATCTTGTATGATGACCAAATCGCCTTTGGCTTCCTTGATTCCTGTATGCAGCGCAGCACCCTTTCCCTTATTAACTTCATGTTTATAATATGAAATTTCTATATTAGGATGAAGTTCTTTATAGTCAAAAACTTTTTTTTCTGTATCGTCTTTTGAACAATCGTTGACTACAATTATTTCTTTGGTCGTCTGTCCTATCAATTCGACGGATCTTACTTTTTCTAAAATTGTTTGAATGGTTTTCCCTTCATTATAGGCAGGAATGATTATGGACAGTTTTAAAGACATGTAATCAAATATTTATGTAAAGTATTATATATCAATATATTTAATTAAAATAGCATATTAATAATATTATTTATAGAAGCACTACACCTTATCAATTGCTTAGAAATGTTTAATTTCGCACGCTCAAATAGTATTGCAAATATCCAATAAAATAACAAAAGTATAAAAATGAATTTTCATTCTCTAAAAATAAACGAAATAGTCTCCGAAACATCTGATGCCAAAACTATTTTTTTTGAAATACCGAGCAATTTAGCTTCAGAATTTCAATTTACAGCAGGGCAATATCTTACCCTTAAAACAACTATAAATGGTCAGGAATGTCGTAGGGCGTATTCTATTTGTACGGTCTCGGGTTTACCAAAAATCGGAGTTACTGTCAAAAAAGTGAGTCGTGGCGTTATGTCTTCTTACCTCAATGAAAAGGCAAATGTCGGAGATATGCTGGACGTGATGACACCTGAGGGGCATTTTGTAGTAAAAACGGACCATCTGAAATCAAGAGATCATTACTTTGTAGCAGCGGGAAGTGGTATCACTCCTGTGATGTCCATGATTCAAACTTTGCTAGAAGAAGAACCTAGAAGTACTTGTTACTTACTGTATGGTAGCAGAGATGAAAACAATATCATATTTAAGTCTTCATTAGATGCTTTGGCTTCAAAATATCAAGACCAATTATTTGTCACTTATGTATTAAGCAAACCATTAGAGAAAAAAACTGGAGGTATTGGTGGTTTATTTGCAAAAAAAACCATTGACTGGAAGGGCGCCCAAGGACGAATCGGAGCGACAGTTGTAGAAGATTTTATAAAAACTTACCATCCAAAAAACAGTGAACAACAATATTACATTTGTGGTCCTGGTGATTTTATAGAAAAGATAGAGTCCTTATTATTAAATAAACATATAGACAAAAAAAGTATCCACAAAGAATACTTCACTGCTGCATCGTCATCAAGCGAACCTGCTTCAGGTGTCATTACACAAGCAACAGTGTCTGTAACACTCAAAGGGTCAACATTTGATGTGACTGTACCCAAAGGTAAAACTATCCTTGATGTCCTGGTAGATATTAAGAAAGATCCGCCTTACTCTTGTACAAGTGGTGCATGCTCTACCTGTATGGCAAAAGTAACTGAAGGCGAAGTAGTAATGGACAGTTGTTATGCACTTGACGATGATGAAGTGGCTGCAGGGTATATTCTGACTTGTCAAGCTCATCCTAAAACTAGCAAAGTAGTTTTGACATACGATGTTTAGGGTATGTTTAAATTTTCTTTGATGGATAAGTAATTAAGTGTCTAATTAGATTGTATTTATAATTCATCATGACCATATGGCACAACACTCCTGGATCTATAAAAACAAAGTAGGAATAGACTATGAGTTGAGCATATATCATGGCGATAAATCTGGGCACGTTTTGATTTATTCTAATCAAGCCATAATTTGCATAGATTTTGCCGTCAAAAATGACAAAATATTCAGTTTTATGCTTGGTGAAGAATTATTTGAATTGAGTTTTATGCTTGAAAAAGGTTTGCCATTATACAAGTTAATAAACAAAGACACAAATAAGACGATATCCAAGCTTGAAACTAGCAGTTATCCCAAACGACACATTCATATTGCAGTATTATTAGTACTAGCAATATGCATTATAATATTCATCATTCTTTATTTTATAAACAAATAGATAGTCTTTGATTCTGTAATTTGTCCTGTTCCTTTTATCTTAATAACTCTCTTTTTAGTTTAGATCTTATTAGCCTATCGACATTTATATGTATATCTAAATGTGGAAAACTCCAAAAAATAATTTCATTCACAAAAATATTTATGTATATTTGTATTTCAATGTTGTTCGGGATTGCCAAATCTTCTAATATTTCCATTCCTAGGTAAGGATTTAAGATTGATAATTTAGGTAAGAGCATCTCCACTAATCAATATTGGGATTAATGATATAATTGATAAAATTGGAAAAATTAACCTTACATATCGAAAGCCTCATATTTGCAGGTAATCCATCTATCAGCTTTGATGACATCAAAAATGCTTTAGAAGAAAGTCTTGGCACTCAATTTAAAGATGAAGAAGTCGCTGATTGTATAGGAACACTTATGGAAAAGTATAGCAGCGACGATTATTCATTTGAGATTATTGAGATTGGCGGTGGCCTCAGGTTTATGACTAAAGGAGCTTATCATGGCACTATTGGCACATTCTTAAAACAAAATACCCACAAAAAATTAAGTAAATCTGCTTTAGAAACTTTGGCCATCATTGCATACAAACAACCTGTCACCAAAACCGAACTTGAATCGATTAGAGGAGTGAATAGTGACTATACTGTCCAAAAACTCCTTGAAAAAGATCTTATAGAAATAGCTGGAAGAAGTGATGGACCAGGAAAACCTCTTCTTTATAGCACGACTGCAAAATTTACAGATTATTTTGGACTAAAAAGTATTCAAGACTTACCAAAACCTAAAGAAATCGATCCTGTAGAAAACCAAATAGGAGAACAAGCACCTATCGAAGAAGAACAAAACGATAAAAAAATTGGTTTTGATTCTTTAGACAAAGTAGAAGAAGAATAGTAAAAAATAATAAAGTGGAATCCACACCTTTAATAAATAGAGTAGCAGAAAGCGGCATCATCACCTTCAATTTGGAAGATTTTTATCCCGAAGCAGACTTTATATCTTTTGACATCAAAGATTATCTCTTTCATGGTTTAATCTTGAAAGAAAAAGATTTTAGAGATGCACTAAAGTCTATGGACTGGTCATCATACCAAGGAAAAATAGTATTGGTAGGTTGTAGTACAGATGCCATCATCCCACTGTGGGCCTATATGTTGATCAACCAGCACCTAGTAAATGTAGCTGCAGATGTATACAATGGCACTGAAGAAGAATATCTAAAAATGTACTACAGAGAAACTCTCCAAAAAATTGATTATCAACAATATAAAGATCAAAGGGTCGTTATAAAAGGATGCAGCAATCGACCTGTACCTGCCAATGCTTATGCGCATATTACATCCAAGATGCAGCCGTATGCACAGAGCATCATGTTTGGCGAACCATGCAGTACAGTGCCTATTTTTAAAAGGCCAAGAGTGCTTTAACCTAACCATTCAAATTTTAATTAAAAAGTCATGGAAAAATATAAAAACCTATTTCCAATATTCGGATTTTTATCAGGTATCATCTTTTGTCTATTGATATTCGTGTCCTTTTCTTCAAAAGATACAAGTTTAGGCAGTTTTTTTGAATTACCACAGCAAATAAAAGCAGTAAACTTGGATAAAAAATTTGATTTTGCAGGAGAAGTAGTTCCTATCAATGTTGATACAAAAGAAAGATTAGATAGAGAGTTGAGCGTTAATGCCTATTGGCAATCAACTACTTTGCTCAATATCAAAATGTCTTTTAAATATTTTCCAATTGTAGAACGTATTCTAAAAGAACAAGGCGTGCCAGATGATTTCAAATACCTTGCAATAGCAGAAAGTGGTCTTCGAAATGTGACTTCTTCAGCTAGTGCTAAAGGATTTTGGCAATTTATGAAACCTGCTGCTATGGAGATGGGTCTCGAGATAAGTGATGAAGTAGATGAAAGACTCCACCTAGAGAAGTCAACTATGGCAGCATGTGCTTACGTAAAACAAATGTACAAAAGATTTGGCACATGGACCAATGTAGCAGGAGCATATAATGTAGGGCCTACTTCGTTTGCAAGGTCACTTGCAGAACAAAAAGAAACAAGTTACTACGATTTGAATATTAACGAAGAAACATCTAGGTATTTGTTTAGAATCATCGCCATCAAAGAAATTGTAAAAAACCCAAGCGATTTCGGCTATTACCTAGAGGATGAGCATAAGTATCAACCACAAAACTTAAAAGACATCAAAATCACAAGTAGCATACCAAGTTTGACTGATTTTGCGCATGAAAATGGGCTAACTTACAGAATGCTTAAGTTCTATAATCCATGGTTGATTTCATCCAAACTTACTGTCTCACCAGGCAAAGAATATACCATTAAGGTGCCAAATTCCTAATTCCATAAGATTTTAGGATAAAATTGACGCACAATTAGAAGTAAGTATTAAATATCAGTTTTTGTGTTAAACAAATTGCTGTATTTTTCCTTACTTTTGTGTCACCTTAATCATTCTTAAATCAAAATATATCTTAACCAAATGGAATTTGAATTAACAGAAGAACAAATATCAGTACAAGAAGCAGCAAGAGACTTTACGCAACGAGAATTGTTACCAGGCGTCATAGATCGTGATAGAGAAATGAAGTATCCTACCGAACAAGTCAAAATGATGGGTGAGCTTGGGTTTTTAGGTATGATGGTAGCACCGGAGTATGGTGGTGGCGGAATGGATACACTATCCTATGTATTGGCCATGGAAGAAATAAGTAAAGTAGATAGCTCTTGTTCAGTAATCGTCTCTGTAAACAACTCACTTGTATGCTGGGGAATAGAAACTTATGGTACAGAAGAACAGAAAATGAAATACCTACCTAAACTTACGTCAGGTGAATGGATAGGTTCTTTCTGTCTTTCAGAACCAGAAGCTGGTAGTGATGCGACAAGTCAAAGAACTACTGCCATAGATATGGGCGACCATTATTTGCTGAATGGTACAAAAAACTGGATTACTAATGGAGGTAAATCATCTGTCCATTTAGTCATAGCTCAAACGCACACCGACAAAGGACATCGTGGTATCAATGCGCTCATCGTAGAGACATCTTGGCCAGGAGTTACCATTGGAGCCAAAGAAGATAAACTTGGTATCAGAGCATCAGATACACATACCATTATGTACAATGATGTAAAAGTACCAAAAAAAAACAGAATAGGTGAAGATGGATTCGGTTTTAAATTTGCCATGAAAGTCTTATCTGGTGGACGTATAGGAATAGCTGCACAAGCACTAGGTATTGCCGCAGGAGCATACGAACTTGCAGTAAAATACTCTAAAGAAAGAGAAGCATTCGGAAGACCAATCAGTCAGCACCAAGCCATTGCATTCAAGCTAGCCGATATGGCTACAGAGATAGAGGCGGCAAGACTACTTGTTTATAGAGCGGCATGGCTGAAAGATCAAGGCATGGATTACACATCTGCAGCAGCAATGGCAAAGTTATTTGCGTCAGAAGTTGCCATGAAACATACAGTAGAAGCAGTACAAGTACACGGTGGGTATGGTTTTGTAAAAGAATACCATGTAGAACGACTCATGCGTGATGCCAAAATTACGCAGATATACGAAGGAACATCAGAAATGCAACGAATAGTAATCAGCAGGAATATACTTAGTGGACAATTATACGAACCTCTTTGGAAAACAGAAACGGTCTAAAAAATAAGGTGACGTCGAGAATAGGTAATTCTTGGCAAATAGGTGCCTTTTGGGGTATTCCAGTCAAAGTACATTGGACTTTCGGCTTGCTCATTATGTTTGTTTCATATACAGCATTAACCAATGGTTTCAAACTTTGGCAAGGTATAGGATTTATGCTTTATGTATTTGTGTTGTTTTTCTGCGTAATCCTACATGAATATGGACATGCTCTTTCTGCTCGTAAATTTGGAGTAGCTACAAAAGACATTATCCTGTCTCCTATCGGTGGCATTGCGAGATTGGAAAACATGCCAGATAAGCCTATTCAAGAATTTTTTATAGCTATCGCGGGTCCGTTCGTAAATTTGGTTATAGGTAGCATATTGGCATTGGTATTGTATTTTAGTACCGGCATACTAAAACCTGAATTTGCCTATGCTAGATTTGATGACCCAGTAGAATTTGCTAGATATGTATTGTGGATAAATTTTGCTTTGTTTCTTTTTAACCTTATACCAGCCTTTCCTATGGATGGTGGCAGGATATTGAGATCACTTTTAGCTGCCAAAATAGGAAAAGTCCGCGCCACTAAAATAGCTTCAAATATAGGCAGACTGATTGCTATAGGATTTGTTATTTATGGAGTATTCAACCAACAATTGACACTTTCTTTAATAGGTCTTTTTATCTTTATGATGGCCGGCAAAGAGTACGATCAGACCAAGGTCATGGCTCTACTGAAAAATACAAAAGTGGGTGATATTATGCGTACTTCCTTCACGCGACTGCACCTTAGTGATAATTATACCACTGTGATCGAAAAATATTACCGAGAAGGCGAGCACAACTTTTTGATTTTTGATTCTATGGGCAATATCTCAGGTTCTATACCAGAATTATTTATAAAGGATACCATAAAAAATAATACACAAGACAAAAGCGTCAATCAGATGATGTCTCAAAAATTGGCCAATGTATCTCCTGATGACCTTTTAATGGAAGTAATTGAGCTAATGAGAAATGAAGGCGTAGCCATTGTTTCCGTTACAGAAAATGACCAATTGGTAGGCGTTTTGGATAGAAACAATATCGAAAGCTATTTGAGATTAAAGGCGGAGTAATAAGATGATTTGGATATTAAATATGCATTAAAGTAGCTATTAATCTTCAATTTAAAAATAATAAAGCCATCGTAATTCTTAGTGAATAATACGATGGCTTTGTAATTTGTGAGAGTGTTACTTCAGCTAATAAGTTAAAACTCTAGCTGAATAAAACTATTTTTTGCCAAACAATGAATTAAATCCCATTGATGCTATGTCATCTATGATGCTTCCATCGCCATCTTTGTCAAGCATTTTTTCTAAGAAACTTTGATTAGTAGGCTGTTGGTTTACTGTTTTGGTAGCACCCATAATGATGTCCATCAAACCTCCACCTTGTTGTGGTTGAGCTTGTTGAGTAGCATTTGCTTTACCCAAATATCCAAGCACGATAGGTGCAAGCGTAGTCATCAGTTGACCAATTTTACCAGCATCGATTCCACTTTCTTTTGAGATGTTTTCAGCAGCAACCTCCGTTTTATCGCCCAAAATGTGTTTTAATATACCAGCACCATTCGCGGTTTTAGGATTTGAAGGTTGAACTGCCCCTGATAAAAACCCACCTAAATTATCCAAGATACTACCATCATGGTCTTTTTCTAATGCTGACTGTAGCTGTGTCTGTCCTTCAGGGCTAGAAGCATTTTTAGCAACTGCATTCAATAAAGTTGCAAAAATACCATCAACAGCGCTATTTGTTTTAGTTGAATCTTCTATTCCTAGCTGTTTTCCTACTTGACCAATGATAACATCCTTTAATGGTCCTTGTAATAAATCTGTAATATCCATTTTGTTGGTTTTAATAATAATATCGAATATCCGACATGCAATAATAACAATATTTTACTAAAATAATTCATTATATATGTCAGTGATTCAGTCAAAACAAAAAACGGAATGGTATTTGTATAATTATATTAAATAAATATTTAATGCGTATGAGACTCATAATTGCTTTAAAAGTGTTCGTTTTTATATCTATTTCGGCACAGTCATCTTTTTTGTTTGCTAACAAAAAATTAACAGAAGATTATGTCAGTAATTTTAAAGCTGCAGCGATATCTGAAATGAAACGAACAGGAATACCCGCAAGTATAAAATTGGCTCAAGGTATGTTAGAGTCAAATCTGGGTAGAAGTGACCTTGCTTATCGAGCAAATAATCATTTCGGTATTAAATGTGGTAATAATTGGACAGGAGAAGTATATTATAAACTGGACGATGATATTGACAGCACGGGCAATATTATGGAAAGTTGTTTTAGATCTTATGCTTCTGCGTTTGAATCATACATAGCACACTCGGATTTCCTGACCAATCCTGCTAAATCATCTAGATATGGTTTTCTATTTACACTCGGTACTACCGATTATGAAGGTTGGGCTAATGGTCTGAGATTTTCAGGATACGCGACAGACCCTACTTATGCTAATAAATTGATAAAAATCATTGAATCTAATCAATTGTATAAGTATGATGAGCCTATCATGACACCAAAAAATAATGCAATTGAGCCTATCTTGGTAAATACTGAAGTAAAAGAAAATCCAAAAAACACTAATTCAAAGGTAGATGTCAAAAATACGGAAGTAAAAAAGACAACACCCAAAACATCATCAAATACAAAATATAAGTCTTCTAAAATCAATGACTTGAAGGCAGTGTATGCCAATGGTGGAGAAACCGTAAAAGACTTATCAAATAGAATGGGCAAAGATGTCTTTGAGATACTAGAATATAATGAAGGTATAACAAGTCAAGATGAGATACTCGATGATGGTGAAATTGTATTTTTAGAAAAGAAAAAACGTGCTTATCATGATGACCAAACAGCTTTTCACATAGTGTCATCGGATGAGACCATGTATGAAATATCTCAGATGTATGGTATCAGGCTTGAAAGTTTGTTAGCAAAAAACAATCTTACGCATGATGCTGTTCCTAATAAAGGTGCTAAAATTAGCCTGATCAAAAATCTTTCAAAAAAGGAAACACCATCATTTAGGTATGTAGAGAGATTTGACTCTTATGTAGATTTAGGTGGATTAAAATAAATGGAACAAGAACATATTAGTCTCAATAAATATATCAGCGAAACAGGACTTTGTTCGCGGAGAGAAGCCGACAAACTCATAGAAGCAGGTCGTGTTAAAATAAACGATGTGGTAGCTCGCAAAGGCAATCGTGCTACAGCTACTGACAAGGTATATATAGACGATGTGCTGATTTCCAAGGAAACAAAACCTGTGTATGTCGCTCTCAACAAACCTGTGGGCATAGTATGTACCACTGATCAGCGTGAACCCGAAAATATCATTGATTATCTTGGATTTCAAGAACGAATATTTCCGATAGGTAGGCTAGACAAAATGTCTCAAGGACTCATCCTACTGACCAATGATGGCGATATTGTCAATAAAATCCTTAGGGCTGGCAACTATCACGAAAAGGAATATATCGTTACAGTAAATAAACCTATAGATAGCTCTTTTATAAAAAGTATGTCTGCCGGTGTGCCGATTCTGGACACTGTGACTAATCCCTGTAAAGTGACACAAATAGACGAGTTTACATTCAAAATCATATTGACCCAAGGACTGAATAGACAAATTAGGCGAATGTGTGAATATTTAGACTACCATGTTCGTTCACTCAATAGGGTGAGAATCATGAATATATCATTGGATGGAATAGATTATGATACTTGGCGATATCTTACGGAAAAAGAAATTTCAGAGCTTATGGACCTAGTCAAGGATTCTAGGAAATAGAAAAATTGAATCAACTTTGAAAACACAGAAAATATAATAATCAACCGTTTTTCACCCTGCACCCTGAAGGGAAACAGTTGATTATCAAAACAAATGTTTTCGAATGTTTAAACCAAGAACTTTTCGGAGCAGACTCAAGACTTACTTTTTAAAAATAAAATATACTGCTAAAATCAAAAATATAAAACCTATCAAGTGATTGGTACGGAAAGTTTCTGTCTTAAAAGCAAACAATGTAAATCCAGTAAAGACAACCAAAGTAATTACTTCTTGCAATACCTTGAGTTGCCATAAATTGAATGGTCCTCCGTTGCCAGTGTAGCCTATTTTATTGGCTGGTACTTGAAAACAGTATTCAAAAAATGCTACTCCCCAACTTATAAAGATAATAGAAATCAAACCAAGTTTTGCAGACCACTTCCATTCTGCAAATTTTAGGTGACCATACCACGCCAAAGTCATAAAGATATTAGAAATGATCAAAAGCCCGATGGTATAAAACTGCTTCATATTTTAAGATTTAGGATACAAAAGTACAACCCTATTTGACAAATTTACTATCCTTGGCATAGTATAAAGCTTTCAATTTTCTAAATTTATCTTCCTAAGCATACATAAAGCTTTGCTATTTATTAAAAATAACTTAAAAATTTATTTTTAGAAAATCGAGTTCATAACTCATTGATATTCTATATATATATATATTCCAAAACAAAAATTGTTAATTTTGTTAATATTTTATTTGACTATATTGAAAAAAGTTTATAATTTTGTTTTCGAAGTAGCCAAAAAGCTTTCTGTTATGTTGCTTCTGATTTGAGAGTATATTGCACCCGTTGATAAATAAGTTTGGTATCAGAAGTATGTTTTACTTTTGATAATTTTGTTGTTAGAATCAAATACAGGAATTAAATTTCTCTGTTAAGATTATACATTTTGAATGATAAATATGTCCCGGTTGACATTTTAAATTCACAATTTTAGTTTTTGTATTATTCAAAAGTGAATAATGCTTTTGATATTATACTGACGATAATGCAATATAGTCATTTTCACCATCAAATCAATTGAGATTTGTAGGCTTTTTAGCTTTTACTTATAATTTTTCACTTATTAAAAACATAAATTAGAAACAAAACCATAGAGACATAAAGAAACAAACAAGGAAACAATGTATTAGCATACATATTTCTTTGACTAAAAAAATCTAACCCCATCAAACAAAATACTGAGCGAAATTCAGTCTGCACCCATGCGGAGTAGATATTAAGAATTTCTAATTATCAAATAGTTATATTTGATAATACTTCATTACAATACTGCATTATAGGATTTTTTAAACCACCTAATGCAAGAAAGTAGTGATACGACTGTACCAGATATGCATGTATTTATATTTATATAATACACAAATATCGCATGAACATGTGAGCTTCATCGTGGAAAACAGAAGTTCAAAACCCAAAACTAGGCAGAATAAAAAGAGAGCCTACTTTGGCCCATTTCGCTAAAAATGGAGCAGACTCTCAGATATCTAGTCGATATTGAGTCAAAGGTAGTATCATTTTTTTGTTATTGAAAAGTTTTGAAAATATTTTTTAATTTTAACTTTTAAACAAAATAACATGAACAGATTTAAAATTTTGATTATCTTTTGTACCTATTTATTCTGCAGCAATGTGGTGTTGCATTCCCAAGATAGTTTGGATATAAATTACGACTCCTTGTTAGTTAAATCATACATAGACAACAAGAGCGAAAAATTAAGTTTCCATTATTCTGTATTGCGTTACCAAAGCTCTGCGGATGTGATATTTTTGCCTGTACTTTCGCCTCGAATATCTGAGCTCTATGAGCTACAAATTTTAGACAAGGTGACTTCATCACCAATTAGGAATGTAGTCATTGGCGATTCTGAAACTACAAGAGTAACTAATCTCCAAAAAGACACTGATTATGTAATTAGGGTTTACAAAAGAATGTCCGATGGGAGTCAAAAAGTAGTAGAAACTGATACCAAAATAGTGAGTACCAAGATTTCAGAAGAATTTAGAGCGTCTAGAACTTTTTATAAGGGTTTAAGTGAATGGTCGTCAAAACCTAACCAAAATCAGAGATTAATTGATTTTATTCGTGGTAATTCTAACAGATTTAATAAATACGAACTAGCAGCTTTCATGCAAAATCATTATAAGTTAGGTGATCTTAGTGATAATTTTGTAGGAAATATTACTCCTTTCATCCTTAATACCGATGTCACAAATGGTGGCACAACAACAAATGATGATGGCAGTCGAAATAAGAAATGTAATTGTAGTTTAATCTTAAATACTTATAGAGATGCTAAGGTAATAAATATAGTTCCGACTAATGTACCAGATGGTGTCAATTATTTGGCTTTAGGAGATGGTGCTGCGAAACAAATGCTTATGAGTACAAAAGGGTCGCACACATCTAACAAATATGAAGCTAATATTGGTGGGGAATTATCTCCTTTGCATGCCATTATTTCATATAATTTGATTTGTAGTGATTATGTCTTTGATCTACCGGAAGAATGCATGTGTCCCAAAAAGATTTTATATGACTATTCCTATACTGCCAATTTATCTACTAGGGCAAAAACAGACAGAGATTGGTTCCCATGGTCTATGGGTGGTGAAGCAGCAGCTGAAGATTATGCTCTACTCACAATAAGAAATGGCGGCTCAGTTACTGCGGCAGATGCAGGAAGAATAAGAATCTCGTCAAATTGTAATTCAAATTGGAATGTTGACTGGTGGAATCAAGCTGCCAATGTGATAATTTCGGCTACTGGAGTGGCCATTGATTCTAATGCGACAATCGCCTCATGGGCAAATTTATTACCTTCTGTAGTCACACTATTTTCTACAAATTTTTTCAATAAAAGTGGTGACTGTACAGATAAAAGTGAAGTAAATAACCTCATGACAGGTAGTGGCGAACTTACATTAACCACCAACAACCCTGTGGATATTCTAATCTCAAGTCTAGGATATGAATTTGTAAAAGGATATGGAAAATTTGATAGTCGAGCGACTATTGTGAGTGATTATCATTTGGCAACAATTTTATTAGGTCAAGACATAAACAGACCAGAATGTTGTACTCCAAATGTTGCAAACTTTTTAATTGGTAACTTTGATGACTTGACTGTTTCACATCCTCTTATCCCTTCGCTTAAAATAAAGGTTTTAGATGGTAGTGTGAACAATGATAGCAGCCTGAAAGGGAAAGTGAATCGATTATTTACCCTTTGGGGTCCTTGGCCTGATTTAGTGAGAGGTACGAATGGTCATTATATCTTAGAAGGTGATGGAGGCACATTTATTAGAACGTTCCCAAATTGCGCACCAGTTAATCCATTACAAGAAGGAGGTTTAGAAAATCGTTCAATAAATAATGAAGAAGAATATTCTATATTTCCAAACCCTGTTTCTGACTTCATTAATATAAGTCAAAATAAACTTAGAAAGATTTCTGTATTTGATAATCAAGGTAAGAAAATAATCGAAAAGGATGTGGATCCACATCTCGATTTACACGACCTCAATCTTAGTCATTTATTAAATGGGCATTATTTTCTAATTGCCACAGACATAGATGGTAAAATATGGTCTAATCGTTTTCAAAAAATATAAAATCATGCGAATATTAAATTTAATTCTATTTACTGTTTTCACTATGTCAATGAGCTGTTGTGACAAAGAAAAAGAGTGTAACCCATTATGCGGACCTCTCCAATCTTGTAATGACGGCGTATGCTCCTGTAAAACCGATCAATTTTTGTTAGGAACTGATTGTGTTACTAAATGTTTTGATTGTTTTGAAGGATCGTTTGACTGTGGATGTACAGACAAATTTATTATTGACGCAACAAAATTTGAGAGTTCGTCAGTTACTGTAAATTATGTCACTCCTGGAATATTAGGATATCATAACGCATCTACTTCAGTCACTAAACTAGGGGAATCCAAGTATCGGTTTTTGATCAATAGATCATGTGATGTAGGGGATAGAAAATCAACAAACATAGAGTTCATTGTTGATAAATCAGATGCTACACAGCTGACGGTAGATGCGAGGTTCCATATCCTCCCGTCTAATGAGACCTTGGCTACTTGTAGTTCGGTGTTTACTAGATAAGCAGTAGTGCAAATAGATTTAGATATCATAATATTAATACATTGTACTAAAGGCAGTTTTCTTCAAGCTGCCTTTAGACAGTGTTTTAAATCCTGAATACTCATTCAACATTTGAATTGACGTAAGTTAACCTTTACTTTTTGAATCTTAAATGCAATAATTACAATATACTTACAAAAGTACAACTGCTACTTGACAAATTTACTATCCTTGGCAGCCCATAGATATCTGCAAGCATAGGTACGATATGGTCTCCAAGATGCAGCAACGGCATTCAGGTCAGCAACTAATTGTTTTTTTTCTGACGTTACTTTGTAAAGACTCACCATATGGTTCCTAATGATAAGATCATCTAGTGGTAAGACATCTTCTCGAAATAGTGAAAACATTAGAATCATTTCTACCGTCCATTTTCCTACGCCTTTTATTTTTGTCAACTCGGCAATGATATCTTCATCCGTCCATTGATCCCAATCTGTATCAAAAAGATTATTATCTTCAAAATGTTGGACTACATTCTTAATATATCCAGCCTTTTGATAGGATAATCCATATTGACGCAAGTCTTCTAGGTCTCTGTTTTGAATCTGCTTAGCAATCGGAGTTTCAATATGAAAACTATTGATAAATCTACCATAAATAGTAGCTGCAGCAGATGTGGATAATTGCTGAGAAACGATAGATCTAATTAAGTCATCAAAAACCTTAATTGGCTTCTTTTCTACGTTAATGGTGCAGTTATCTATTAATATTGCAAGGATTTTATCTTTTTTTAGGTGAGATATGATTTCAGGACGTATATTTGTATGCATCTTAAAATTTTAGTGATTATTTTTAAACGTAAATTTATTACTAATGAAGTATATACAATTAGTTTTTGTGACTTTTTTTTTAATGTTTGCCATCAAAGCATTCAGTCAGACATTTAATATTGCCAAAAAAGCATACGTAGGTGGCATGCCTGGTTTTCTATACAATGATATTTGGGGTTACACCTATGACGATAATAAAGAATATGCAATTATTGGTTCTAGTCAAGCCATCAATATTTATGATGTCACAGATTGTGCTAATCCTATCCTGAAAATGGCTCATGTCGATGGCAGCACAGTTTCATGGAGAGATTTTAAAGTGTATAGGAATTACGCGTATGGCGTTTGTGATGGTAGTGCATGTACAGAAGGGTTAGAAATTATTAATTTAGATGATTATACTGTCTCTCAAAACACTAATGACTTTCAGCGCGCTCACAATATCTACCTTGACACTATGCACGCAAGACTTTATATAGTCGGCTCAAACGCAGTGAATGGTCAAATCACCATCTATACATTAGACACTGAAGTGGTTAATGGAGTCACATATGCAGGTACTCCATCAAATCCTGTTTTATTGACGAAATTTCCAACTACCTATATTCATGACATTTATGTAAAAGACCATATTGCTTATGCCTCTCACGGATATGACTCTAATAATAATAAAGTTTGGGATGTATCAGACCCAAGTAATATTGTGTTGATTAAATCGGATGGAAGCTTATCTGGATATAACCACAGTAGTTGGGCCACGGATGATGGCCATTACTCCTATGTAGCTGAAGAATTGCCACGTGGAAGGTCAATAAGCATCTATGACATGTCGGGCCCAGATATGCAAAGAGTTGGTTTTTTTAAGGAACCACTAGAAGAACCTGTAAGATCTAATAATCGTCCACATAACCCGTTTGTAAAAGGAGACACACTATTTATATCGTATTATGAAGATGGTGTTCAGGTTTTTGACATTTCAAACCCTTTGGTGCCAAAAAGAATAGCCTATTATGATACTTACACAGCTCAAAATGGATTGGGATATGATGTTCCTGCACATGACTGGAAAGGTGCTTGGGGTGTATATCCCTATCTGCCTTCAGGATGTATCTTAGCTAGTGACATTACTCAGGGTCTGTTTACATTTAAGGTAGATATTCCAGTTAGTGATGGTGTCAATCTAGGTCAGGTATCTGTTTTGAACAATACAGATGTCGTCTTTACGAATGTCAATCAAGGAGTTGTCCTGCGGTCGCCAAAAGGATATTGTTTTAGAATATACTTAAATGATGCAGGATTTATCAATACACAAAGAATTATTTGTCACAAATACAATGATCCCCAATCAAATATAGAAAAGTCAGACCTAGCATTCAATAATACAAATAATGGGGTAATCTTAAAAAAACCTGATGGTACATGTATGAAACTAAAGGTATCGAACGCAAGTACAGTTTTTGCGTTACCGACAAATTGTAATCAAACTGTAAATGGTCTGAAAGTAGCGACAGGTGATATCGTCATAGAAACACCTACAAAGGGTATTGTACTGAAAGATGACCAAGGATTTTGCCATAGAGTTACGGTCAACGATTTTGGCACTTTAAATGTTTTAAAACTAATTTCTTGTCCTTAATATATCTATTTATGGGTTTTTGGCATGACATTTGAAACATACTTATTATAATTTAATGTAATATGTCGTTAGGGAGAGTTTTAGTGTTTGCGGTGAGCATGGGTTTAGTATCTTTTGATTTTAATCCTGAGATTGCCACGTCAGCATATATAGAGCAGTACAAAGAGTTAGCTGTAGTAGAAATGTATAGGACAGGTATACCTGCTAGCATTACTCTGGCTCAAGGACTTCATGAGTCACATTATGGTATGAGTAAATTAGCAACTGAGGCTAACAATCATTTTGGAATAAAATGTAAAAACTATTGGACAGGTAAAACTTATTACCACAAAGATGATGATTTTAATAAAAAAGGACAATTGATAGAATCATGTTTTAGAGCTTATGACTCAGATATTGATTCATACATAGACAGGTCAAACTTCCTTTCGCAAACGGAAAGATATAGTCCTCTATTCCAATATGACAAAACTGATTATACATCGTGGGCAAATGGTCTCAAGCATTGCGGATATGCTACGGATGAAAATTATTCTCAAAAACTAATAACTAAAATAGAAAAATATCAATTGTACAAATTTGATACATCAGAAGATCCATTTAGACAACTGATCAAAAACTAAATTTTACCATTCTATCTGATTTTATTGCAAGATATTATTTTATATAATCCTAATTTTACTATCTTCGTGCCAATAATATTAGTATAACAAATGGTGTTAGGTATTCTCAAAGAGCATTCTTATAACAGGGTATCCATAGTCCCTGCTGCTTCCAAAAAATTAAAGGCTTTAGGTGTAGAAATTATAGTAGAATCAGGAGCAGGTGATAAATCTGGTTTTAATGACGCAACATATGCTGCACAAGGTATTGATGCGGTCTCAAGAGATGCACTTTTTTCTAAAGCTGACATATTAGTAAGTATAGCGCCGATTCAGGATGAAGAACTCAAAATGATAAAAAATGGTGCCACATATATATCTATGTTTGCTCCTTATCAGTATGCAGATGTCGTAGAAAATCTTGCAAAACACCCCGTAAATGTGGTTAGTATGGATATGATACCTAGGACTACATTGGCACAGTCTATGGACGTATTGTCTTCTATGGCGTCATTATCTGGTTATAAAGCCGTACTTAAAGCAGCAGATCATTATAACAATATGTTTCCAATGATGATGACTGCTGCAGGGACCATTCCTCCTACAAAGGTAATGGTACTCGGTGCAGGCGTGGCTGGTCTTCAGGCTATTGCTACTGCAAAGAGACTTGGTGCTGTAGTGGAAGCTTTTGATACAAGAGCAGCTGCAAAGGAAGAAGTCATGAGCTTAGGTGCAACTTTTGTTGAAGTAGAAGGTGCAGCGGATGATCGTGGTGCAGGTGGATATGCCGTCCAGCAATCCGATGAATACTTGCAAAAACAGAGAAGTCTCGTTCAAGAACGTGCATTAAAATCAAATATTGTCATTGCAACAGCGCAGGTAAGAGGCCGGAAAGCGCCACTTTTGATCACGGAAGATACCATAAATAATATGAAACCAGGTTCAGTAATTGTAGACCTTGCTGCTTCAACAGGTGGAAACTGTGCTTATACAGAAAATAATAAAACGGTAGTAAAAAATGGTGTCATCATCATAGGAAATTCTGATTTAGCGGATGAACTAAATGGTGTCTCAAGTACACTCTTCTCAAATAATGTCATAAATTTTCTTCAAATAGTAGTGAAAGACGGAATAGTTACACTCAACGAAGAAAATGAAATCATTAAATCTGCACTTATCTCTAAAGCCAACTAATATGGAACAATTATTAAATTTGTTAACAGAACATTTCTATTTTATTTTTCTATTAATCCTGATGATTATTCTAGGTTTTGAAGTAATTTCTAGAGTTCCAGCCGTTTTGCACACACCTCTGATGAGTGGAGCCAATGCTATACATGGTGTCGTCATCATTGGTGCCATCATAGTTATGGGCCAAGCCGAGAGTGATAATTATTTGGCATTAATCTTAGGCTTTTTGGCTGTAATCCTAGGTACTTTAAATGTTGTAGGTGGTTTTGTAGTGACAGACCGAATGCTAGAGATGTTTAAAAAGCGCAAAAAGAATTAATATAATCCCTCATTTAAGTATCGAATCTCAAATAAATATATGAACAGCGGACTTTTATCTCTAAGCTATCTAATAGGAAGTGTATCGTTTATCATAGGTCTAAAGATGTTGTCCCATCCTGATACCGCTAGAAAGGGTAATCTGTATGCTGCTATCGGGATGACATTAGCCATTTTTGCAACTATATTTTTATACACTAAAGACGGAGTGGGATTAGGTAATCATTTATGGATATTCGGTGCGTTGATCATTGGATCTGTGGTGGGTACTATGGCTGCAAAAAAGGTACAAATGACCGCCATGCCACAAATGGTGAGTCTATTTAATGGAATGGGAGGAGCTTGTGCAGCAATAATTTCGATTGTTGAGTTTAAACACATGTTACATACAGGTGCAGATATCACCAATGAACCAGTAATGACCACTACCATTTTGTTGGGTTTAGTCATCGGTACAGTATCTTTTACGGGAAGTATGATCGCCTTTGGTAAATTAAATGGCAATATTAATGATAAAACCTTGCCATTACAGCAAGTCGTCAATATCGGTTTATTAGTGCTTATTGTGGTGGTGCTTATCGGAATGGTCGCTGGATTTATCACCGCTGACTCTATGACTATGATGTATGTTTTATTAATCATCTCTGCCTTATATGGAATACTTTTTGTTATGCCTATCGGTGGTGCAGATATGCCCGTAGTTATTTCATTGCTCAATTCTTTTACAGGTGTGGCAGCTGCATTTGGAGGATTTTTATATGATAACTCTGTCATGCTTACAGGTGGTATCTTAGTTGGTAGCGCTGGGACAGTTTTGACCGTTTTGATGTGCAATGCGATGAATAGATCACTTACAAATGTGATTGTGGGGTCTTTTGGAGGCGTAAAAGCTGGCGGATCTTCAGGGGATGTTGGTGGAACTTACAAAGAAATTTCGGTAACAGATACCGCAGTACTCATGATGTATTCAAAAAAAGTTATTATAGTACCAGGATATGGATTGGCAGTGGCACAAGCTCAACATACTTGCCATGAATTAGAAAAAGTATTAGAACAAAACGGAGTTGACGTAAAATATGCGATACATCCAGTTGCGGGACGTATGCC
>Ga0075154_10000763_pt1 | contig 25782 bp, 19 predicted proteins | sample JI71714BDNA_FD_70965 | JGI IMG/M metagenome (GOLD analysis project Ga0075154, IMG submission 70965) | Wastewater effluent complex algal communities from Wisconsin, to seasonally profile nutrient transformation and Carbon sequestration -... | ecosystem: Engineered > WWTP > Effluent > Algae...
GTATTCCATCCTTTGTATTTTCCTCCTCGTGCACAGTCTATGGAGAACCTGATGCCATTCCAGTGACCGAGAAAACACCTCGGAAGCCGGCGACCTCGCCCTATGGCAATACCAAAGCCATTTGTGAGGATATCATTCGCGACACGGTTACCGCCGGCATGCCGTTGCAAGCCATTTCCTTGCGGTACTTTAATCCGGTAGGTGCCCACCCGAGTGGCCTGATTGGCGAATTACCCAAAGGTGTTCCCTCCAATCTGGTGCCATTTATTACCCAAACAGCCGCTGGAATTCGACCTAAGTTAACCATTTTTGGTGACACCTACCAAACAGCCGATGGAACCAATATCCGTGACTTTATTCATGTTGTGGACTTAGCCAAGGCCCATGTTGCGGCCTTCGAATACCTCAAAAATCAACCCGAAAAAAGTCTGTATGAGGTATTCAACATCGGAACAGGCCAAGGCAATAGTGTATTGGAATTGGTAACGACATTCGAGTCTGTAAATGCCTTGAAACTGGCCTACGAAATCGGCCCACCACGTCCAGGTGATGTTGAAAAAATCTATGGCAATGTTGACAAAGCAGCACAAGAGCTAGGTTGGAAAACTGAAAAATCCCTCGAGGATTGCTTGCGAGATGCATGGAACTGGCAAAAGAATTTACCTACTTTAGAAGCTTAAATTACGGAATAGTATCCTATGAAAAAAACGTTACTGATTACGGGCGGAGCAGGCTTTATTGGGTCGCATGTGGTCCGCTTGTTTGTTACCAAATATCCTGATTACCATATCGTTAATCTAGATAGTTTAACCTATGCGGGAAACTTGGAGAATATCCAAGATATTGATCAACAACCCAATTATTCGTTTGAAAAAGGAGATATCACCGACCTTCCTTTTTTGACCGCTCTTTTTGAAAAATATGCCTTTGATGGCGTGATTCATTTGGCGGCAGAATCCCACGTCGATCGCTCCATCACCGACCCTTTAGCTTTTGTGATGACCAATGTCATCGGTACTGTAAATCTTCTGCAGGCTGCGAAACTGGCCTGGCAGGGCAACTGGGCCGACAAACGATTTTACCATATCTCAACCGATGAGGTATACGGTGAACTGCATGATCCCGCCACTTACTTCGTTGAAACGACAAAATATGATCCACGTTCGCCTTATTCAGCGTCAAAAGCCAGTTCGGATCATTTTGTAAGGGCGTATTTCAGTACGTATGGCCTTCCCGTTGTGCTGTCGAATTGTTCCAACAATTACGGCCCAAATCATTTCCCGGAAAAGCTCATTCCGCTGATGATCAATAACATCAAAAATAATAAACCGCTACCCGTTTATGGTAAAGGGGAAAATGTCCGCGATTGGTTGTATGTCATCGATCATGCACGCGCCATTGACCAAATCTTCCATGCAGGTCAATTGGGAGAAACGTACAATATTGGGGGAAATAATGAATGGAGAAATATTGACCTCGTCCATCACCTTTGTCAGGTTATGGATCAAAAATTGGGTAGACCGGAAGGAACTTCTGCTCAGTTGATCACGTATGTCACCGACCGAGCTGGCCATGATTTACGCTATGCCATTGATGCCACTAAACTTATGAATGAACTGGGATGGGAACCTTCCGTCACCTTTGAAGAAGGTCTGTCCATAACAGTGGATTGGTATTTAGCACATTGGGACTGGGTAGAGCGTGTTACCCGCGGAGATTATCAATCTTATTACGAAAAAATGTACGCACGATGAAAGGAATCATACTTGCGGGTGGAAGTGGTACCCGACTTCACCCATTAACCCTGGCTGTCTCGAAACAACTCATGCCGGTTTATGATAAACCCATGATCTATTACCCCTTGTCCATACTCATGCTCGCGGGTATTCGAGAAATCTTGGTCATTTCCACTCCGCACGACTTACCTCATTTCAAAAAACTACTTGGGGATGGTTCACGGATCGGCTGCCGTTTTGCTTATGCTGAACAGCCAAGCCCGGATGGCTTGGCGCAAGCTTTTCTAATTGGAGAGGAATTTATCGGCCAAGATGCCGTGGCATTAGTACTCGGTGATAATATTTTTTACGGTAGTGGACTAAGTAAATTATTGCAATCTTGTGCTGATCCTTCAGGTGGAATTGTTTTTGCATACCCCGTACAAGATCCAGAACGGTATGGCGTGGTTGAATTCGATGACCAATTGCAAGCGATTTCTGTTGAGGAAAAACCGGAAAAACCAAAATCAAATTTTGCTATTCCGGGTTTGTATTTTTACGACAACCAAGTGGTTCAAATTGCCAAAGACATCAAACCTTCACCAAGAGGCGAATTGGAAATCACGGATATCAACCGTGTTTATTTAGAAAAGGGACAATTGAAAGTTGGTGTCATGAATCGGGGTACAGCCTGGTTGGATACCGGAACCTTCACCTCCCTCATGCAAGCCGGACAATTTGTCCAAGTAATCGAAGAACGTCAAGGGCTAAAAATCGGCTGTATCGAAGAAGTAGCTTTCCGAATGGGCTTTATTAATCGGGAGGAACTTATTGAGGCAGCCCAACCCTTAGTAAAGAGTGGGTATGGGCAATATTTACTCAATTTAGTCAAGTAATTCATTCAAGAGGGTTGATCGTTCAACCCTCTTGAATTTTATAATGTATATTGATAAACCCAGTAGAGTAAAGGAAGTTGCAACGGAAGTCGGCCCCACCGGATCCAAGCCGGAATATGGGAAAATCTTGAATTGTAAGCCATAAACACATTGGCTGGAAATACGGCAACAAGCAACAAAATAAGGCCCCAAGCTGCTTCATTTTGGTAGGGGCTTACCAACCCAATGGCCCCGAGAATTTCAAAGAATCCACTCCAATATACCAAAGGCAATCGCCAAGTTGAAGGAAAATAATCTGGGATAATCGCCTTAAAAAACTTAGGTTTAATGAAATGCATAATTCCCGATATAGCCAAAAAAGCAACCAAAAGATACTTCATATCCAATTGAAAGGTTTAAATTTAGCTTGAAATCGGAGGTCAAAAGCAAGTCGAAACATGAAACCAATTCCGACACCAATACAATCCACGATAAGATCCTCGATGTCCAATGACCGACCAGGCATCCAATCTTGAACAATCTCAATACCTAGGCCCAGGCCGACCAACAAAAGCGCAATTTTTGGGTAATTTCTTTCGTGGTTAGTCCAAATGATAGCTGCCCAAAAGAAAAAGAAGAAATGCGCTTCTTTATCCGAGACAAAAACCATGCGTGCAAGATCAGGAACACCCGGAAGTAAAAAAATAGCCATCGTCCAAAGCATACCTTGAATCTTATCCTGTTGGCTTAATTGAAAATCATTTTCCATATTTTGTAACCGTTAACCCTGTAAAAACTGCCCCATACGTTAAAAGTTAAGCGAGAGTAGAAGAAATTGACAATTTAAATCCGATGCCATGCACATTTTCGATTTTCACCTGGGGATCTAGGGATACCATCTTCCGTAGTCTTGAGATAAAAACATCCAACGACCTGCCCAGAAAGTAATCATCACGTCCCCAAATCGCAATCAAAATGTCTTCTCGTTTGACAATTTGATTTAGCCGAAGTGTCAGAAACTGAAGTACCTCGGCTTCTCGATGGGTTAAATGGAATACTTTATCGGGGTGAACTAGCTTTTGATCCAAAGGCGTAAAAACACATTCCCCTAGCCTAAAACTATCCGTGGGCATTTGCCATTCAGAAATTCCTTTGCGCTTCAGAAATACTTTAATGCGCAAGATCAATTCATCGATATGAAACGGCTTAATGACATAATCATCTGCCCCTATTTTCAGTCCAGAAATACGGTCCTCTTGATTTCCCCGGGCTGTTAAAAAGATAATGGGAACGGAAATATTATGCGCCCTAATTTTTTCGGCCAGCGTAAATCCATCCACATGCGGGAGCATGACATCCAATAAACATAAATCAAATGACTCTTTTTGAAAGACCTCCCACCCTTTTTTGCCATCTTCTTTGTGCACTATGTCAAATCCGGCCTCTTCCAAAGCATCCTTCGTCACAAAACCTAGATTTGGGTCATCTTCTACATACAATATTTTAAACATGGATTTGATAAGCTGGTTTTGAGGCAATATAACGAACAAATAAGGGGAAAAGATATTATTCTTGCGGAATGGTTAGCGTAAACTCTGTCCCAATTTCGGGTTGACTTTGAACCGAGATCTGCCATTGATGGGCATGCACCACGGTTTGTACATAATTTAACCCGAGGCCAAAGCCTTTGACATTGTGAATATTTCCGGTTGGCACGCGGAAGAACCGATCAAAAATCTTGGGTAGATATTCCGGTGAAATTCCGATCCCCTCATCGCGAATTTGAAATATCAATTGTGTTCCTTGATTGTAAGTTCTAAGCGTAATTTTAGGTGATTCCTGCGCGTATTTGCAGGCATTATCCACTAGGTTTCGCACAATATTGTGAAAATGTTCTGGATCGGCAGAAATGATGGATCGATCTGCCTCAAAGCATCTGACGACCTCGATTGAGGTGTCCAATAATTTGGAGGAAATTACTTCATCTACTATTTGGTGAATATCGACCAGCTGCTTTGTCACGTTAAACTTCCCTTGCTCCTCTTTTGCTGTGGTTAACAAGGTTTCTACTTGCCGTTTAAGTCGTTGATTTTCTTGCTTGATGATGGTCACATATTTGTGATATCGTTCGGGTTGATCTCGAATTTTATCTTGACCTAAAATATCGGCGGCGATTTGAATGGTTGAAATGGGGGTTTGAAACTCATGGGTCATATTATTGATGAAATCTTTCTGAATTTCACTCAGCCGACGCTGCTGTAGCACCACAAACATCGCATAGAAGAAAAATATAACCACCGCCAGTGTAATCCCCGTCGAAGCCATCCAAAAGCGGAGATTTCCCAAGAAAAATGAGCTTTTTTTCGGGAATCGAATCCCAAAATAATTCAAAAATTCGTCTGTCTTCGGTAAAACGCGCGCTTTGGGTTGAGGCGCCCCTTTATCCCATGCAATATAAGCGCCATAGATAATGCGGTCGGTATCGCAATCGTAAATACCATACTCAAAGTCGGTTTGTAACTCTTGTTTGGTCAAGGCATCCCGAATGACGACAGCTAGCGTTTCTTCATCTAAAGGAAGTCGAAGGTTGACGACATAATAATCTGACGATTGCTGCACCACCGGATTGTCCATTTCACCCAATCCATACGAACGGGATACCTGATTGGCAACCTCACGGAGCGCTATCATGACAGACTGCCTGAACTTTGCCTCTTGTAAATCCAAAGCCTTCTTGACCCAAAATAACTGGATCGAGATCAAGCCAATGACGGAGAAAACCCCCAAAAAGAGGAGTAATTGAATGGTTCGACGATTCACTGAAAGAGAATAGATGCCATCAAATGTACAAATGATTCCCTTGATTTTCAACCGAGAAGCGAAGTATTAAGGCCTAGCGTATGATTTTTTTACTAAAAATTACCTAATAAATTCAAAAGAAATCTAATTTTACCGAGCTAACCAAAAAATCAAAACTTCCTTTCCAAGAAAGATTAACCCTACCCTTATGCAACAACTCGCCTTAATTGATTATTTAGTTTTTTTATTCTACTTCGTGGTTGTGGCCGGTTATGGCTACTGGATTTATCAAAAAAAGAAGTCTTCAGAAGCCTCCACCAAAGACTTTTTCTTGGCTGAAGGCTCTTTAACGTGGTGGGCTATTGGTGCTTCACTCATTGCATCGAACATTTCAGCCGAACAATTCATCGGCATGTCCGGGAATGGTTTTACGATGGGTTTAGCGATTTCCACGTATGAGTGGATGGCTGCTGCCACATTGATTGTTGTTGCCGTCTTTTTTATGCCCATTTACTTAAAAAACCAGATTTTCACGATGCCTCAGTTTTTGAGTCAGCGGTATAATCGTGGGGTAAGCTTAATTATGGCGATCTTCTGGCTGGGGTTGTATATTTTAGTGAACTTAACCTCCATTCTCTATTTAGGTGCCTTGGCCGTTTCGGGTATTTCTGGGATTGATTTTTGGGTATGTATGTGGGGACTGGCCATTTTTGCCATCATCATTACCATTGGCGGCATGAAAGTCATTGGCTTTACCGATGTAATCCAAGTTTTTTTCTTGATCATTGGCGGATTAGCTACAACCTACTTGGCCATCAACCTGGTTGCCGACCAAAATGGTGTCAGTGGCTTAGTTGAAGGCTTTAAAGCCATGACAACACAACACGATGACCATTTTCACATGATTTTCACCAAAGATCAACCATTCTATTCTCAACTTCCGGGTCTAACTGTATTGATTGGTGGCATGTGGATTGTCAATCTAAATTACTGGGGATGTAACCAATACATCACCCAACGTGCCTTGGGCGCTGATCTCAAGACAGCACGAAACGGCATTTTGTTTGCTGCTTTTTTGAAACTTCTGATGCCGATCATCGTCGTTTTGCCCGGTATAGCGGCCTATTCCCTCCACTCGAAAGGGATGTTCCAACAAGAAATGTTGGGCGAAGATGGATTACTCTCGGCGGACAAAGCCTACCCTGTGCTGTTGAGTTTGTTACCCGTCGGTTTAAAAGGATTATCTTTTGCCGCTCTGACCGCGGCGGTGGTTGCTTCCTTGGCCGGAAAGGCCAATAGTATTTCAACTATTTTCACTTTGGATATTTTCAAGGAATATATAGGTCCGAAAAAATCAGAAGCAGAATTGGTGCGCATGGGGCGATGGGTCATTGTTGTCGCCATGATTTTAGCGATCATTACTGCGCCCTACATGGGAATTGATAAAAAAGGAGGATTTCAGTTCATTCAAGAAATGACTGGGTTAGTTTCTCCGGGGGTATTTGCCGCGTTTATTATGGGTTTTTTCTGGAAACGAACCAATTCAGCAGGCGCACTTTTTGCCATTGTGGGTGGTTTCATATTAGCCCTTGCCATGCACAACAATTGGTTACCCTTCGCGGATTGGACGACCGTTCCATTCCTTGATCGGATGGGAATTGTATTTTTACTATGCATTGCCGTGATGATACTTTTAGGCTACTTGCTGCCTGACGAACGTAAAGGATTAGTAATTGATGTTACGATGTTCAATGTTCATCGTACTTTTGGCGTAGGCGCTTCGGTTGTATTGATCATTATTGCGTTTTTATACACTTATTTTTGGTAACATGGATGCATTGGTAGTGGGAGGATCAGGGTTGATTGGACAATCCTTAGTTTCTAAGTTATTGTCTCGGCCTGAGTATGGATCGGTTCGTGTGTTAGTTCGAAGAAAAACATTTGCGCCGCATCCCAAACTTCATGAAGTGGTTGTGGATTTTGATGAGCTTTCGGACTGCTTATGTCAAGCGAAGCATGTATTCTGCACGCTAGGTACCACGCGCAATAAAGCGGGTTCAAAAGAAGCTTTTCGATTGGTTGATTACGAATATCCTTTGAAAATTGCAGAAAAAGCGAAAGATCAAGGCACGGAAGTGTTTTCCATTGTCACCTCCATGGGGGCGTCAAGCCAATCTTGGTTTTTTTACAACCAAGTAAAAGGTGAAATAGAGCAAAAATTAGTGGAATTGAATTTTCCTTTTTTAGGGATTTTCCGGCCGTCTTTGCTTTTGGGGGATCGGCAAGAGCATCGATTTGGTGAGTCCATCGGGCAACGCGTTATGGAAGCCATTGATTTCTTACTTCCCGCATCGTATAAAGCCATTTCGGTCGATCATGTAGCCGACGCCATGATTCAGTATGCGTTACATCCAAGTCAAGGGGTTACCTTTATAGAATCGGATGCTATGCAACCCACTCCCTAGGGAGATTAACGAAAAACGAGGATTGGGATCCTCGTTTTTCGTTAAAAATAATAGAATACATTTAATCCAAATCCGCGCACTAACCAATACGGAACTCGTCGAGAGGCTTGGATTTGGGCTTGGGAATCTTGTATACTGACATCGAAAAATTCGTCGGACAATTGGAAACGTTCTTTCACCCCTTGAATCAAAAAATCTTTTTCCTCATCAGATAGTCGGTTGAGAAAGGACTGTTGCGCTTCTGCTCGTAGATAAGAAGCGGCACCAAAACGAGGGCCAAGAATGGTCCAGTCGACACCCCACCGTCCTTTCCGAAACTGTATCCCGGGCATAAAACCAATAGACGAAGCCCGCACATCAAAAGAGACAGGAATCAAAGAATTATAGAATTGATCGTTTAACTGAATAACCAATTCGGCAGGAACCATCAAATCCATTTTTTCAAATTGATAAAAAGCGGAAAGGAAGAAGCGTGTGGGTTTACGACCAAAGTACCGTCGTATTTCAGGTGAAATTCCGGCTAAACCCAACTGGGCTTTATCCACCTGAATGTAATCAAAATTTACCCCGATGATTGACTCCCCATACCGATTCGCTAGTTTGTCGAACGTTGTACCCAAGGGAATATTTGACTTTTGTCGTCCAAAAACCGTGGCTGAAATACTCCAATTTTGATTCAACATCCGCTCGTATTGCAAAGAACCTAAACCCGTGGCCAATACAGTGGCATTTGATTTCAGCGCATTTTTATAATGCACAAATGGCTTTTGCGCCTGCGAAACCGAGACGTAAAAAAGAAAAAAAGCAAACCATTTCATCATAGGGTCGTGTGGATCTTTTCGCTAAAATAAGCTAAGTGAGTATCTTGAATATCCAAGTGCGTTACGAGTCGAATTAGTTGGCCTCCAAAAGAGATGGCTAAAATACCCAATTCTTTCCAACGCGCGAGGAATTCTTGGGGATTGATTTCAGATTTCAATGAAAATAAAACGATGTTTGTCGGAATATCATACACGTGATCAACCTCAGGCATTTTTTTCACCCATTCCCCGAGTTGTTTAGCCCGTGCGTGGTCATCCGCCAAGCGATCTACATGATGTTCTAGGGCATAAAGTCCTGCGGCAGCTAAAAAACCACCTTGCCGAATTCCTCCTCCCATGGCCTTACGGACTCTACGCGCCTTTTGAATAAAATCTTTGGATCCAATGAGTACGGAGCCAACAGGACACCCTAATCCTTTCGATAAACAAACCGAAATTGAATCAAACAACGTTCCGAAGTTAGCAGGTGAGTGTTTTGTCGCTACGAGTGCATTAAAAATACGGGCACCATCCAAGTGAAGTGACAATCCCGCTTCCAAACATACCGAGCGAATTTGTTGGATGTCCGATACATCATAACATACACCTCCACCTTTGTTCACCGTATTTTCTAAAACAACGAGCGAGGTAGTAGGTTGATGAATATCCTCCGGATTATTGATATTGGCTTTAACTTGTTCAGCAGTGATTCGCCCCAAATTTCCTGAGAGTAGACGCATGGAGGCAAGACTATTGCTAGCCACTCCACCACCCTCGTACAAATAAATATGAGAAAGTTGATCACAAATAACTTCCGTTCCGGGGCGCGTGTGGACCTTAATCGCAATTTGATTCGTCATTGTACCAGATGGACAGAACAGGGCTGCCTCATGTCCAAATAAATCAGCTACGGTAGACTCCAACCTTTTGATGGTGGGATCTTCACCAAAAACATCATCCCCAACCTCCGCGTCAAACATCGCGGCCAACATACCGGGTGTAGGTTGGGTTAAAGTATCACTACGTAAATCAACGATCATAAAAATGGGGCTTAAAAGCCCCAAAAGTACTAAATCCCACCAGACAATTCGGTATTGATTGAGAGAAATCTTAGATGCGTACACCGGTTATCCAAATGCCAAATACGACAAGACCGATTAAAACCAAGGCGATCACCATAGCTTGTGCGTTAGCGGGGTTATTTTGTTGCTTTTCCATGTTAACTTGTTGTTTGGGTTGTCATTATAAGGTTAAAAGTCAAAAAAAAACAGGTAAAAACCAAATTTCATTTTCTTTACGATATTCTAACGATCAAAAGGGTAAAACTATCTATTTTTGTAAAAAATTTTGTCTTAAAACCTATTATGTCGAAAGTTCTTATCATTGGCGCAGGAGGTGTGGGTACTGTGGTTGCGCATAAATGTGCGCTCAATTCATCGGTATTTTCCGAAATACTCTTAGCTAGCCGAACGGTTTCCAAATGTGATAAAATTGCAGCGGATATCCGTGAAATGCATGGAGTTCAGATCCAAACGGCGCAAGTTGATGCAGATAATGTTCCCGAACTGGTTGCGCTTATCCGCAGTTTTGGTCCTGCTTTGGTCATAAACGTTGCTCTGCCTTACCAAGACTTGACCATCATGGACGCTTGTTTGGAAACCAAAGTGCATTATTTAGATACAGCCAATTACGAACCCAAAGATGTAGCCAAGTTTGAATACAGCTGGCAGTGGGCTTATCAAGATCGTTTCAAAGAGGCAGGACTCATGGCCCTTTTGGGTTGTGGTTTCGATCCTGGCGTTACCCAAGCTTTTACCGCCTATGCGGCCAAGCACCATTTCGATGAAATGCACTATTTGGATATTGTCGATTGTAATGCGGGCGATCATGGAAAACCATTTGCGACCAACTTCAATCCCGAAATCAACATTCGTGAGATTACGCAGCCCGGCCGGTATTGGGAAAATGGTGCTTGGGTGGAGATTCCAGCCATGTCAATCCATAAACCCATCGAATACCCTGGCATTGGCCCCAAAGAATCCTATGTCTTGTATCACGAAGAACTGGAGTCTCTGGTCAAGAACTTTCCTACGCTTAAACGTGCTCGGTTTTGGATGACCTTCGGTCAGGCGTACATTACCCACTTGCAGGTACTTCAAAATGTGGGAATGACGAGTATTGAACCCATATCCTTCCAAGGCATGGACGTTGTTCCGTTGGAGTTTTTGAAGGCGGTATTACCCGCACCTGAGTCATTAGGAGAGAATTACCAAGGACAAACCTCCATTGGTTGCCAAATTAAAGGGATCCAAGATGGTCAAGAAAAAACCTATTACATCTGGAACAATTGTGACCACGCTGAAGCCTACAAAGAGGTCAGATCACAGGCAGTTTCATACACCACAGGAGTTCCGGCTATGATTGGCGCTTTGCTGATGTTGACTAATCCAGAGTGGATGAAACCAGGGGTCTTCAACGTCGAGGAATTGAATCCAGATCCATTTTTGGATCAACTCAATCACCAAGGCCTTCCTTGGCATGAACAAATCAATCCTGTTTTACCACACGAATATTAATTTACAATCAGGAGGAGGTCAACCTCCTCCTTTTTTTTATCCTTATGGCAATCCATTTTTCTAATATCCCCTCCCCTTGTTTCGTACTGGAGAGACGGTTACTTCGTCAAAATCTAGAGAAACTCCAACGCATACAAGCGAATTCAGGCGCGTCAATTATTGTTGCGCTGAAGGGTTTTTCGTTTTATTCTACATTCCCCATGGTGAAAGAATATTTGGCTGGGGCGACCGCTAGTTCGTTGAATGAAGCTCGCTTGATTCAAGAGGAAATGGGCTGTCTGGCCCACACGTATTCACCTGCGTACAAGCCCGAAGAATTTGCGGAAATTTTAGCGTTGAGTAGTCATTTAACCTTCAACTCCTTAAATCAATATCATCAGTTTTATGCGCAAGCCCAAGCGGCGTCACGTCCTGTATCCTTAGGCTTACGCATCAACCCCCAATATGCGGAGGTGGAGACGGATATGTATAACCCTTGCATTCCCGGCTCCAGGCTGGGGATCACCCGGGAGGCTTTGGGTGAAAAACTCCCCAAAGGTATTGAGGGATTGCATTTTCATACCTTGTGTGAAAATGATTCACAAACGTTGGCTCGTACACTAATCCATGTGGAAGAGAAGTTTGGGGACCTCTTGCATCAAGTTAAATGGCTGAATATGGGCGGGGGACATTTAATTACTCGGGAAGGATACGATGAAGACCATTTGGTGGATATTATTCAACGCATACGCAAAACCTACCAAGTGGAGGTTATTTTAGAGCCTGGCTCGGCGATTGGTTGGCGAACAGGCTACCTTACCTCGCGTGTTTTGGACATTGTGGATGCTCAAGGCATTGATGTTGCCATTTTGGATGTCTCGTTTGCGGCCCACATGCCAGATACTTTAGAAATGCCGTATAAACCCAAAATTATAGGAGCTACAGATGCCATTGAGGGAAAACCAACCTACCGAATGGGCGGTATGACCTGCCTGGCTGGAGACTTTATGGGGGATTACTCTTTTGATCAGCCACTACGCATTGGTGATACGCTGGTATTTGAGGATATGATTCATTATACGATGGTCAAAACGACCACCTTCAACGGGGTGGGATTACCCTCGATTGGAATTTGGGAAGAAAATGATGAATTCGTGCTGTTAAAGCAATTTGGTTACGCGTCGTTCAAGGATCGCCTTTAATCCTTAAGAATTCACATGAAAGCGACCAAGCCGACTTTCGGAAGAGCGGGCTTGGTCGTTTTCACTCGTTAAAAAAAGCTCTTGAAAAACAAGATACAAAGTCCAAAACAGACTAGCCAGCTTGCCCCATATAATACGACAGGGAAAGGCACTTTTTTCTTGTAACTTACCCACAGAATTCCAGCTAAACCAAAGGGTAGAATGAAGGAATTGGATGTTCCAGCCAAAATCAACAACTGCGCGGGTTTCCCCCAAATGAATAAAATAACCCAGGAAAGAGCTAAAAAAGAAGCGATGTAACGCGGACTCTCTGCCTGAGGGTAATACGAACGTAAGAACGTAAATGAGGTGTAGGTTGCCCCAAGAGCCGATGTAATCGCAGCAGACCACACAATAAAACCAAAAAAACCGGTACGCGTTGTAAGGAACGAAAACGCATGACCTACAGGATTATCAGCGAACTGCCATGTCCGGCTTGAGTCGGCTTCAAATAGACCTAGAAATAGTGCAAACAGAGAAAATCGAACAATCGTGGTGAGCAAGATTCCTGAAATTGCGCTGCGCCAAACCATACGTTGGGCTGTAGGTCCTGTGTATCCAGACTCAAGAAGTCGGTGCGCACCAACAAAGGCAATATACCCCCCGACAGTTCCTCCCACCAGCGTGATTGTAGCCAACGAGTTGAATTGAGTAGGCAAAAAAGTACCTTGCGTCAAAGTCACCCAAGGGATATTCACTTGGCTCATGCCCCAAAAAAGGAAACACAGAAAAGCAAGGCCCAACAAAGCAGTCCAAATATCCAAAACAGGTCGCCAACTCGGGCGAAACAACAGAATAAAAACCAGAAAAGCACTCAATCCACTTCCCCAGGCAACCGGAACGGAGGGTACCATCGCCTGAATACCCAAACCTGATCCACCCAAGTTTCCGATATTGAATATCAGTCCCCCAAATACGACCGCCAACGACAATGCCTTTCCGGCATGTCTAAACCACTGATCCAATAGGGTTGAGGCAGGTGTACCCGTGAAGGTAATCACACGCCAAATGGATCCTTGGACTACACAATCCAATAGGGTGGAAAGTAAAATAATGAAACCAAAGTTAGCTTTCAGTTGCTCAGAGAAAACGGCTGTTTGCGTTAAAAAGCCGGGTCCGATGGCTGAGGTTGCCATCAAAAATACAGCACCCAGCCTACTCGATCGGTGTGTGAATACTTGTTTTCCATCCATACTTTCAAAAATAGATGGATTATCCCTTTTTATCTACACTATCATGAAAATTATGGGACCAGTCACATCACATGGCACCTAAAGGGCAAAAAAAGAGTTATTTTAGCACATCCGTTATTATTTCAATCAATTCCACCTTTATGCGACCTCTGCTACTCATTGGAGCGATTATTCTGATTCTCTTTTTAGGTAAGAAATTTTTCACTGAATCTTCCGATACACCAATCGCAGGACCCGGTGGGCAAAGCAAAGGCTCAGGCCCTGTTTTACCTGTTGACATTTATGTAACTGCCAAAAATACAGCGGATCAGCTGGTGTATGCATCGGGTACATTTATACCCAACGAAGAAGTTGAAATCAAACCCGAGCTTTCCGGGCGTATCATCAAGCTGACCATCGCCGAGGGGAGTTTTGTTCAAAAAGGGCAATTGATTGCAAAAATCAAAGATGATGATATTTTAGCCCAAATAAAAAAAGTGAGGATTGAGGAAGAATTAGCCAAGCAAATCGAAGCCCGACAAAAGAAATTATTGGATATCAACGCCATAAGTCGAGAGGAATATGAATTAGCCGCCAATCGCGTCAATACCTTAAATGCCGATGAGGAATTGCTCGCGGTTCAATTGGGAAGAACGGAACTTAGAGCTCCTTTTTCAGGCAAAATTGGACTGAAAAACATATCCGAAGGCGCATACATCACCCCTGCCACCAATGTCGCAACCTTGGTGCAAATCAACCCCTTAAAAATTGATTTTGCTATCCCGGAAAAATACTTAAGCTCGATTAGAATTGGACAAATGCTGCAGTTCAATGTAGATGGCAATACCCAACAATACATGGCTAAAGTTGTTGCGATTGACCCTCGCGTGGATGAATCACTTCGGACCCTGCGTGTTCGTGCGGTATGTGCGAATCCAAATTATGCCTTATTGCCGGGTATGTTTGTCCGTATCCAACTAGCGGTTCAATCCAATCAATCCATCATGATTCCGACCGATGCTGTGGTACCTGTATTGGATGGAAAGCAAGTGTATGTCATGATCAATGGAAAAGCAATGCCAAGACCGATCGTTACGGGGGTCAGGACACAACAACAAGTCGAAGTTATATCCGGTTTACAGGTGGGCGATTCGCTTATCACGTCAGCCATCATGACCTTGAAACCTGAGATGTCAGTCAAAGTTAAAAAGGTTAAATAAATTACTATGTCATTATCTACCACCTCCATCAAACGCCCAGTTTTGGCGATCGTCATGAATTTGATGATTATCATTTTTGGGCTAATTGGGTTCCAATTCTTGGGCGTTCGAGAGTTTCCATCCATTGACCCACCGGTTGTGACGGTGCGTACCAATTATCCTGGTGCCAACGCCGACATCATTGAATCCCAGATTACTGAACCCTTGGAAAAGGCACTCAATAGTGTCGAAGGCATTCGGTCAGTGAATTCCGCGAGTAACCAAGGTTCCAGTGTCATTACCATCGAATTCAACCTAGAGGTTGATATGGAACGTGCGACAAATGACGTTCGGGATAAGGTCTCCGCCGCAGTTTCTCAACTCCCACGCGATATTGATGGACTCCCTGTGGTTCAGAAGTCTGATGCCAGTGCCGACTTTATCATTTCCATGACGTTACAAAGCGACAGCCGAAACATTCTAGAAATATCTGATTTTGCTGAAAATGACGTATCGCCACGTTTCGAAACTATTGAAGGTGTATCTGGTGTGCGTATTTGGGGTTTTAAACGCTTTTCCATGCGGCTTTGGATGGATCCCACCAAAATGTCGGCCTTGAAAGTAACAACACAAGATATTAAATCGGCCTTGGATCGAGAAAATGTTGAATTGCCGAGTGGAAAATTACAAGGCAATACAACAGAACTCACCGTCAAGACTGTCGGTCGCTTTAGCACAGAGGAAGACTTCAACAATATGATTATTCGGAATGAGGCCGAACGTGTGGTGCGATTCAAGGACATCGGCTATGCCGTGCTTGGCGCAGAGAACGAGGAGACTATTCTACGTTGGAACAACTCCCCCATGGTGGGAATCGCCATTTCACCGCAACCGGGTGCTAATTACCTTGATATTGCTCAGGAAGTTTATAAACGAACCGACGAAATCAAGAAATCGCTTCCCAAAGATTTTAAGATGGAGACCGTTTTGGATTATACAATTTTCATCAAACAATCAGTTACTGAGGTAGTTGAGACGCTTTTGATCGCTATTGTGCTGGTGGTTTTAATCATATTCCTCTTCTTCCGAGATTGGGTCGTGGCGGTTCGTCCGTTGATTGACATTCCGGTGTCCTTGATTGGAACGTTTTTTATCATGTATATTCTTGGGTTTTCTGTGAATGTCTTAACACTCCTCGCGATTGTCTTGGCTACGGGTTTGGTGGTAGATGATGGAATCGTGGTCACGGAAAACATCTACAAAAAGATTGAGGAGGGAATGAATCCCATTGAGGCGGCGATCAAAGGGTCAAACGAGATTATTTTTGCTGTCTTATCCACCTCCATCACCTTAGCGGCTGTATTTCTTCCGGTCATTTTCATGGAAGGATTTGTAGGTAAACTGTTCCGTGAATTTGGCATTGTTTTAGCCTCGGCAGTCCTGATTTCGGCCTTTGTTTCCTTGACCTTAACCCCCATGTTGAATGCCTACTTGACGCGCAAGGATAACAAAAAAAGTAAGTTTTATCTTGCCACAGAACCGTATTTTGAACGATTTGAGACCTCCTACAAGAACTCACTGGACGGATTCTTAACAAAGCGTTGGATGGTTTTCCCTATATTGGTCGTAACAGGAAGTATGATCTATTATTTTGGCTCGAATTTAAAGTCGGAATTAGCTCCCTTGGATGACCGTGGAAATTTACAAATTCAAATGACAGGTCCAGAGGGCTCCTCTTATGAATATATGGATGATTACATCCGAAAAATTGCCGTAATGATTGGGGATTCGGTGCCTGAAGCGAAAGGAGTTCTGACTGTTTCAGCTCCAGGCTTTGCCGGATCTGGGGGAGCCAATACAGGATTTGGTAGAATTGGATTGGTGGATAAGTCGGAGCGGAAACGTTCACAAAGTGAAATCGCGGCTTACATTACGTCCATCACCAAGAAAATACCTGATGCGCGCGCTTTTGTCAATGAGCAACAAACCATTTCAGTAAATAAACGAGGAGGTTTGCCCGTACAATACGTATTGCAGGCGCCCAATTTTGCAAAACTTCGGGAATACCTACCGCAGTTTATGGATTTAGCTCAAGAACACCCGACCTTTTCGATTGTGGATGTCAACTTGAAGTTTTCAAAACCCGAGTTGAACATTTCCATCGACCGGGAAAAAGCGAAAAGCATGGGAGTATCTGTAGCGGATGTCGCGCAAACCATGCAACTTGCCTTTGCCGGGCAACGCTTCAGTTACTTCAATATGAATGGCCGTCAGTACCAAGTCATTGGGCAATTTGATCGTGGCAACCGGAATGATCCCTTGGATTTAAAATCGACGTATGTCAAAAATAACATAGGCCAATTGATTCAACTGGATAATATTGTAAAAGCTGATGAACAGAGTAGCCCGCCACAATTGTACCATTATGATCGGTACATGAGTGCGACGATATCGGCAGGTTTGGCACCCGGAAAAACCATTGCAGATGGTATTGAAGCTATGCAGGAAATTGAGGCCAAATTGAACGATCCTGCCATCAAAACTACGTTAACAGGCTCGTCTCGTGATTTTGCCGAAAGCTCATCCAACACCCTCTTTTCTTTCTTGTTGGCTTTATTATTGGTGTACTTGATTTTGGCTGCCCAATTTGAAAGTTTCATTGATCCCCTAATCATCATGTTTACGGTACCACTTGCTTTAGCCGGCGCGTTATTCTCCTTGTGGTATTTTGATCAGACCCTGAATATTTTCAGTCAAATTGGAATCATTATGTTGATTGGACTGGTGACCAAGAACGGGATTTTGATTGTTGAATTTGCCAATCAGTTGCGCGAAAAAGGCATGACCTTAGCTGAAGCCGCGCTCGAGGCAAGTTCACTTCGGTTACGCCCCATTTTAATGACAACCTTGGCTACAGCCCTTGGCGCCTTGCCTATAGCCACAGCCTTTGGAGCAGCGGGCGAAAGTCGCCAAGCCATGGGTATTGTGGTGATTGGCGGATTGGTATTTTCGTTGATCTTGACACTTTATGTGATCCCAAGCTTATACATTTATTTGAGTAAAGAAAAGAATTTTGAACGCATGAAAAGCATCGATGCCATTGCTGCCGAAGATGTACAATGATATAAAAATGAATAAGATTACACGAATTCTGGGAATGGGTATGCTGTTTTCTCTCCCATTTCTAGGTTGGGCACAACAACTTCCAGTGCTTACCCTCGACGAAGCCGTCCAAACGGCTTTGAAAGAAAATTATGGCATTCGAATCGCGCAACAGAATACAGAAATTGCAGCCTATCAAATATTTAAGGGGAATGCAGGGTACAGCCCAACAATTACCTACAATGCCAACTTTGGAACCGTTTTAAATTATGTTGATCAATCTTTTTTTGATGGACGATCTATCAATCGTTTCGGTCGCCAGCTTAATCCAAATACCAATGTTGCGTTGACGTGGGTAGCGTATGATGGCCAACTTCGAAAATACCTCATGGATCAATTCCGAGGTCAGGAACAACAAATGCAATCGCAAAAGCAGGTTGTCATTCAAAATACAATCGCTCAACTCATGATTTTGTATTTTGATATCATGCGCCAAAAACAATCGGTTGGCTTTTTGGAGCAGATTGTCAAATATTACGAAGAACGATTGCAAATTACCGAACAACGGTGGCAAATTGGTAGAGCCTCTAAACTCGATTATCTCCAATCGAGGACAGATTTAACCGCTCAATTGACTGAATTGACCAATGCCCGGAACAACTTGGCCAATGCCAAGGTGCGTATGAACACCCTTTTAAATCGAGACCCAATGACTACTTTTGAAATTCAGGAGATTCCGAACTTTAAAAACAGTTATGATTTAAAACAATTGATTCAAGAGGCAAAAACGGGTAATCCTCAATTAGCACTCACGCAGAAGCTTATAGAATTACAAATGATCGCGGAAAAACAAGCCAATTCCTTCAAGCTTCCTCGCGTATTTTTCAATTCATCGCTTAGCTATGCCTCATCCAATAACTCGGCCGGACTTATTGAATTGAATATCAATTATGGATTAAATGCAGGCCTAGGGCTAACCTGGAATATATTCGATGGACACCGTGTCCGTAGGAATATCGAAACGGCCAAACTTCGAATTGAGGTGGCAAAAGAAGAACGAAACAATTTGTTAAATCAAATCATTGGCGATTTGCACGCTGCTTACAATCAATTTCAGGCAGACCAACAATTATTAGGGATTGAGGAAGAAAATAAATCGTTGGCAGAGGAGAATTTAACCATTTCCCTTGAAAAATACCGTTTAGGAAGTTCCACGATATTGGAAATTAACGAAGCCCAAAGGCGATTTGACACGTCGGTTAACCGTTTAGTTAATGCGCGATACAATGTTAAAGTATCTGAACTTGAACTTTTACGCTTATCCGGAAATTTACCAAACTAAAAAAAGGTCGCCACATCCGGCGACCTTTTTTACTTTTTGAAGGACATCACAAAATCCAATGCTTGCGCATTAAACGTTTTATCTTGCGTTAACCCGGCTTTTCGTGCGACCATAACACCATATTTCATATCAAAGAATCCTTCCTGCTCATGCGCATCAGGATTAATGCTGATCATTACCCCTTGGTCCAAGCATTCGTCAATCCAGCGCCAGTCTACATCCAATCGATAAGGAGATGCATTTAACTCCATGACTACACCATATGCGGCACATGCTGCAATGACTTCTTTATGATGAATAGGATATCCTTTTCGTGACAAAAGCAAACGACCGGTGGGATGGCCTAAAATCGTGGTGGCAGGGTGGCTGATGGCTTTTATTAATCGATCTGTAGCCCGTACAACATCCATCTGAAGTGTCTGATGTACCGAAGCCACCACGTAGTCAAAGCCACTCAGAATTTCATCTGGATAATCCAATGAACCATCCAAAAGAATATCCGACTCAATCCCTTTTAAAATACGAATTCGATCCGGCTGTTGGTTCCATGTGTCAATTTCAATCCATTGCTGTTGAACCCTTTCCACACCTAAACCTTGCGCATACGCGGCAGTCTGGGAATGATCCGCAATGCCAAAATACTCCCAACCTAAAGATTCAGCAAAAGTAGCCATTTCCGAAAGAGAATGACGGCCATCCGAATACGTGGAATGGTTATGCAAAACACCTTTTAGGGAATCCCATGACACCAATTCATCCTGATGATGCTGCATAGCCCATGAAAACTCACGCCGTCCCTCCCGCATTTCTGGAATAATATACGGCACCTCAAGTTTTTGATAAAAGGCTTCCTCAGACGGGAGGTTGGGAAATTCGTGTATCACCTGCAGCAGAGATTTACCTCCTACCGGCTTCACCAAGTGGGCATATTTCGCGGTTAACATCAACCGTGACGGAATCCATTTTTCAGTTGGGATGGCATGTACCTCAACGGCAATTTGATGATCCGCATACCGCCCACGCCAAACGAACGGTGCACACCCAGCTGGATCCGCAATAAAATTAGGAAGCGATATCGCGACGGGTAACCGATCCTCAGTTGGATAGGCCAATTGGATGCATTGTACCACCTCATCGGCTTGGGCGATTTCACCTACGCATTGAATGTGAGGGAAAAGGGGCTGCAAAGCTTCCAGAATATCTTGACTCACTTCATGCGCTTTGTTCATGCGCATTTTACCAGCCTGACTTTGAAGAAAAGCCAAAGAGGATAGAATACTATCTTGCGTCTTCACCCCGAAACCTTTGACTTGGGCGATTAGTCCATTTTCGCAAGCGATTTGAAGATCATTTAAGTTATCCAATCCCAATTCCTTCCAAAGAATTTTTATTTTTTTAACACCTAGGCCCTTGATTTTAAATAAATCCAACAGACCCTCGGGTGTACTCGCGAGCAAATCTTGTAACTCCAGCAAAGTTCCTGTCGATTGAATCTCACGAATCGCAGCCACTAATCCTTTACCTACTCCTTGCAACTTGAGTAAATCAGCATCCGACATGTCCACAAATGGGTCCAAGACTTTCCCGAGCGAAAAACCCACATTCTGAAAAGAGCGTACCCGATTCGGATCCCCATCATGCATCTCCATGATTTTACCCGTCATCTCAATTACATCCAGAATATCTGAGTTTGTCATTTTTTTTAGTAGATTTGGCTTTTGATCAATATAAAAAACCCTAAATTAAGGTCAATCCATGAATAATTCACTGTTTCGGAGAAAAAATATAAACCAAGCCGTTCAGGAAAGTCAACACGGAAATGGTCTTCTCAAAACATTAGGTCTCCGAGATTTGATTTCGTTTGGCATTGCAGCTATCATTGGTGCGGGAATATTCAGTACCATTGGATTGGCCAGTTATAATGGAGGGCCGGCGGTTTCTTTATTGTTTGTCTTTGTAGCTATCGCCTGCATGTTCACGGCGCTTTGTTATGCTCAATTTGCCTCCATGATTCCAGTCAGTGGCAGTGCGTACACGTATGCCTATGTTTCCTTCGGCGAATTGTTTGCTTGGGTTATTGGCTGGGCATTAATTCTGGAATACGCGGTCTCGAACATGGTGGTTGCCATTTCGTGGTCGGAATATTTTACATCCATGCTACATGGCTTTGGCCTCACATGGCCGGAATATCTCGCCATTGACCCCGGAACTGCACGCAAATCTTTTGATCAATGGCAAAATGCCATCGCACAAGGAACCCTTTCGGATCTTCCGAAAAAGGTTATCACTTCAGCACAAGCCTACCAAGATGCGCCTGAACTTGCGGGTTTTAAAATACTATTGGATCTACCCGCTGGCTTGGTTACATTACTCATTACCAGCTTAGTTTACATCGGCATTAAAGAATCCAGAACAGCGTCCAATATATTGGTCATTTTAAAGCTTGGGGTAATCTTTCTTGTTATCGTGGCGGGTGCATTTTATGTAAAACCGGAAAACTGGTCTCCATTTGCACCCAATGGTATAGAGGGCGTTTTGAGCGGAGTGGCTGCGGTCTTTTTTGCGTTTATTGGGTTTGATTCCATATCCACAACAGCCGAGGAATGTAAAGACCCGCAACGAGATCTCCCCAAGGCGATGTTGATCGTTTTGGTGGTATGTACTGTTTTGTATGTCATTATCGCTTTGGTTTTGACCGGTATGGTCAGTTATAAGGAACTGAATGTGGAGGATCCTCTGGCGTATGTATTTTCACTCGTGGAGTTGGATGCTGTGGCCGGTGTGATCTCCGTTAGTGCGGTAATCGCGATCACGAGTGCTTTGTTGGTGTATCAATTGGGTCAACCCCGAATCTGGATGACCATGAGTCGCGATGGATTGCTTTGGAAAAAATTCCAAACCATTCACCCAAAATATCAAACTCCCTCTTTCGCTACAATTATTACTGGATTATTCGTAGGTATTCCGGCTTTGTTTTTGGATTTGAATTTGTTTGTTGATCTCACCTCCGTAGGTACGTTTTTTGCCTTTATTTTGGTGTGTAGTGGAATTATTTATTTGGATTACACAGGAGATTCTGAAAAAGCAAAGTTTAAAATTCCGTACATCAATGGTCAATATTTAGTAGGCTTAATTTTTATTGGGGCTTTGGGGTATTCGTTCTACTCCAATGACTTTGTAAGCCATCTTTCCGCAAAACCTTTGATGGGCCTATTTTGGTTGGCGTGGTTGTTCCTATCCATTTTAAGTTATAAAATCAAATCTTCGGTTGTTCCAGTTGCCGGGGTTTTGACCAACTTGTACTTAATGACTGAATTGGGCTGGTCCAACTGGCGCATGTTCATTATTTGGTTGATTATTGGATTAGTTATTTACTTTTTATACGGAAATAAACATTCCAAGCTTGCCCAAAAACCCTAATCTTTCGAGCCGGCTTGACCGGCTCTTTTTCGTATGAAGCGATTCCTTTCATTCTTTCGGGATGCCTTTTTGGCCGATGAAAATACGGACTTTACGACCATGCCGATTCGTCGATCGATTGGTTTATTGGCTATCCCCATGGTAGTTGAAATGGGATTTGAGGCATTGTTTGCTATTGTTGATGCTTTTTTTGTTGCCCGCTATGTAGGCGTCACCGGTGTTGCGGTTGTCGGGCTTACCGAATCCGTCTTAACACTCATTTACTCATTAGCTTGGGGATTAAGTACCGCGGCTACGGCCTTGATAGCCCGCCGAATTGGTGAAAAGAAATTTCAAATGGCCGGCCTTACGGTAGGGCAATTGATTAGCCTTTCAACTGGCATTGGCCTACTTCTCGCAGGCTTGGGAATGTTTTTTGCGCAAGATGTGCTTCGTGTCATGGGCGGATCTGATCTAGTTGTGGAACAAGGTATCTGGTACACCCGTTTATCCTTTGCCTCCGCACCGGTGATTCTCCTCTTGTTTACGCTGGGCGGTGCCTTACGTGGTGCGGGATTCGCCACACATGCCATGAAAGCTGTCATAATCGCCAATATAATCAATATGGTATTGGATGGACTTTTTGTTGGCGTATTGGATTATGGGGTTGCAGGTGCTGCAGCGGCCACAGGAATCGGACGAACGGTAGGAGTAGGTATTCAATTATTTTATCTCTTTGGTAGAACACAATCCCTTCCTATTTTTCGTCAACATCTTTTCCCGATTGTCTCGATTTTAAAGAAAATCATCCAATTGACCTTAGGAGGTGCCGGACAATTTCTAATCCAATCCGCCTCTTGGGTCTTTTTAATTCGAATCTTGTCTTCCTACGGGGACGAAATTGTAGCGGGCTATACGATTGGCATTCGGATTATCGTATTTACCATTTTACCCTCTTGGGGATTGGCTAATGCTGCCGCTACGTTAGTTGGTCAAAATTTAGGCGCTGGCCAACCCGAAAAAGCCATGAAGTCTGCCATTCAGACCGCATGGTATAACATGGGCTTTTTATCTTTAGTTGCCGTGTTTTTTTATGTCATGGCGCCCACACTGGTAGGGCTGTTTGATGAGAGTCCTAAAGTACTGGCTACGGGCGTCCAATGTCTTCAAATCCTCTGCCTAGGGTATGTATTCTTTGGCTTCGGGATGGTCATGTCCCAAGCCCTCAATGGGGCCGGCGATACACTCACCCCAACGTGGATAAACTTCTTCTGCTTTTGGGTTATCGAAATTCCCTTGGCCTTTGGATTAGCCACGTATACTTCCCTTGAAGAAAATGGCGTTTTTTATGCCATAGTCATCAGTGAATCCCTCCTTGCGGTGCTAGCGCTCTATTTTTTCCGAAAAGGGAAGTGGAAAACTCAAAAAATCTGACATTCTGGCAGAAAAAAATGAGATGGAATAAGCTTTGATAGAGTACTGGTATTAAAACAAAGCTATTTCTTATGGTTGCAGAAAAAGGTACCATTTCGATTAACACGGAAAATATATTTCCGATCATTAAAAAATTCCTTTATTCCGACAATGAGATCTTCCTCCGGGAGCTTGTTTCCAATGCCGTGGATGCAACTCAAAAGATCAAAAAATTGTCCTCGATGGGTCAGTTTGATGGTGAATTAGGTGACTTAACCATCCGCGTCAAAGTGGATAAAGAGGCCAAAACCATCACGATCTCCGATGCAGGATTGGGTATGACCGCGGAAGAGGTAAAAAAATACATCAATCAGATTGCCTTTTCTGGTGCGAAAGAATTTGTCGAAAAATTCAAAGAAGATGGCGATAAAAACCAAATTATCGGACAATTTGGCCTTGGATTTTACTCCGCGTACATGGTGGCGAAAGAAGTTGAAATTGTCACCCAATCCTACCAAGATGCTCCAGCTGTCCGTTGGATTTGTGATGGAAGTACCACGTTTGAGTTAACTGAAGCTACGCGGGAAACGAGAGGAACGGATATTATTTTGCATGTCGCTGAGGATGCCGAGGAATTTTTGGAAGAATACAAAATCGAACAGATTTTAGAGAAATACGGCAAATTCCTTCCTGTTGCCATCGAATTTAAAGAAAAGGTAATTAATAATCCCGAACCTCTTTGGACGAAAAATCCAAGTGACCTCACCGATGAAGATTACAAAGCTTTTTACAAAGAATTGTATCCATTTAGCGAGGATCCACTTTTCTGGATTCACCTCAATGTTGATTATCCCTTCAACCTGACGGGTATTCTGTACTTCCCAAAAATCAAGAAGGATTTCCAATTGAACAGGGAAAAAATTCAATTGTATAGCCGCCAAGTCTTTATTACGGATGATGTAAAGGATGTCGTCCCTGAATTCTTGCAATTGCTTCATGGCGTTATTGATTCCCCAGATATTCCTTTGAATGTTTCGCGATCTTATTTGCAATCCGATGGGAATGTTAAAAAAATCAATGCCCACATTACGAAAAAAGTAGCTGACAAGTTAAAAGAGCTTTACCAGCAAGATCGGAAGGCATTTGAAGAGAAATGGGAAAGCATCGGCTTGTTTGTTAAATACGGTATTATTTCCGACGATAAGTTTTACGATCGCTCCAAAGATTTCATGCTGATTAAAAATACGGAGGGGACTTATTTTACTTGGGAAGAATATAAAACGCACATCGAGGCCCTACAAAAAGATAAAGATGGCAAATGGGTGGTCTTGTATGCAAATGATGTCACCAAGCAGGATGCGTATATCGCAGGAGCACGGAAACGCTCTCTTGATGTCGCTGTTTTTGAGGATGTCTTGGACGCGCATTACATCAACGCCATGGAATCTAAACTGGAGTCTACCACGTTCAAGCGTGTCGATGCAGATACATTCGATAAACTCATTGATAAAGGTTTAACCCAAACGTTGGTCTTATCCGATGATGAAAAGTCGAAGGTGGAAGAGTTGTTTAAACCTCTCGCACAAAACCAAGTTGTTCAGATTGAGGCGCAAGGCCCTGATGATTATCCAGTAACCATTATTTTACCCGAATTCATGCGGCGCTGGCAAGAGATGTCGAAGTTAAACGGACAAAATGCGATGTT
>Ga0075154_10000765_pt1 | contig 25693 bp, 16 predicted proteins | sample JI71714BDNA_FD_70965 | JGI IMG/M metagenome (GOLD analysis project Ga0075154, IMG submission 70965) | Wastewater effluent complex algal communities from Wisconsin, to seasonally profile nutrient transformation and Carbon sequestration -... | ecosystem: Engineered > WWTP > Effluent > Algae...
ATGGTTGCCACGGCGCCACCGTAGTCACTGCCGCTGGTTGCCGTGCCGCTGACGCTGATGTTGATGGTGGTGGGCGTCGGCAGGCTCGGATTGCGGGTGACGGTGTAGGTCAGGTTGTTGGTGCCGTCTTCGAGCACGCTGATGGGTGACACCGCGATGCTCACGGTGGTCAGCGGGGAATTGGTCTGTTTCTCGTAGGCACCGATGTCCACGATGGGCGCCGTGCCGACGCCGGTGTCGGCCACGCCGGTGTCGTTATAACGGCGCGGGTTGCCGACAATATCCGTGGTCACGCCGCCGGGGATGAGGTTATTATCGCCTGCGTCGATGGCAACACTGGAGTTTGCGAGGCGGTAGTCGCCGCTGGTGGTCGGGGCGGTATTGCTTGCGTCCAGCGGTGCAACGAATGACGGGTCTACCCCGACAAGGCTGTTGTTGCTCAGGGATATTGTCCCGCTGATTTCGTTGGTCGCGGGAAACGAGGCGGCCTCGTTGCCAAAGACGATCGTGTTGTCGAGGCTAATGGACCCGCCGCTATTGGCGATGCCGCCGCCACCCGCGACCCCGTCGGTCGTGAAGTTCCCACTCACCGTCGAGTTGATCAGACCAAGAATTCCTCGATTGTGGATGCCGCCACCCGCCGAGTTCGCCCGATTGCCGGCAATCAAGGTGTTGATGATGGCAACATTTGAACCTGCAGGGATGAAAATTGCGCCGCCAAAGGTGCCCGTGTTGCCGATGACACGGCTGTTCAAGAGTTCCAAAGCTGAAGTAGACCCAAAGTTGTAGATGGCACCGCCCTCGGCCTGCGAGTCCCCGTTCGAGAGGGTCAGGTCGATCAGCCTCAGGATACTGGTGTTGCGGAAGAAGCGGAACGGGGTAACGCCACTGCGCGTGATCGTCCCGTTTCGGATGGTCATGGTGGTATTGATTTGTGGCAGGCCGATATTTGAACCCATCACCGTGGCATATGAGGCTATCAGTGTGACCGTCTGACCATTCAGGTTGATGGTGTCCGCCGTGCCATTGGCATTGGCGCATTCGATGGCCTGAATCAACGTCGCCGGCAGGTTGTTCGGTAGCGTGTACGGGAAGCTGACCGCGGCGCAGGGATCGGCGTCATCGTTCTGGATCGTGGCGGTGACGCTGGACGGCGACCCCACCGTGTAAGCCGTGCCGGGTGCGACGGTCATGATCACGGTTTCGTCCGGTTCCACCGTGGTGTCCGCCGTCGGGTCGATGGTGAAGGTGGCGGTGGTGGCGTTGGCCGGAATCACGATGGTTGCCACGGCGCCACCGTAGTCACTGCCGCTGGTTGCCGTGCCGCTGACGCTGATGTTGATGGTGGTGGGCGTCGGCAGGCTCGGATTGCGGGTGATGGTGTAGGTCAGGTTGGTGGCGCCGTCTTCGAGCACGCTGGTGGGCGACACCGCGATGCTGACGGCGGTCAGGGGGGAATTGGTCTGTTTCTCGTAGGCGCCCAGATCGACGATCGGCGGCGTGCCGGTGCCGGTGTCGGTCACGCCGGTATCGTTGTAAAAGCGCGGATTGCCGTCGAGGTCGGTCGTGAGTGCCGCGGCTGTGGTGTTGCTATTGTTGCCGGCATCGACGGCCGGACTGGCGTTGGCCAGGCGGAAATCATTGCCGCCCTCATTGACGAACAGCGGATTGGTGCTCAGTATACTGGTGCCACCGGCGTATCCACCCCGAACGATGCTGTTGCTGACCGTGTTGCCGGCATCGATTTGAATGGGGCCGCTGCCGGGGTTCCACAAGATGCTGTTGCGCACCACATAGCCGGTTCCGGTCAGAATGGATCCGAAGTTGCTGATCGACACGTGCTTGTCGAAGGTTGAATTGATGATGGTGACGGTACCGGCATTGTCGATGGCATGAGCAAACACGGCATTGTTGTTGTGCAACAGGGCATTGCTGAAGTTGGCCGTGGCGCCGGCATCATTGAACAGCACACCACCGCGATTGCCGGTGCTGTAACCGCTGATGCGGGTGTGGCTGACATTCAAGGTGCCGCGGTTGTAGAACGCGCCGCCCGGGGTCGGTGCAGAGTCACCCTCCAGCACCACATTGGTCAGCGTCAGCGTGCCGGCGGCGGCGATGTCGAAGGTCCGGAACAGCGTGCCGCCGGCACTGTAATCGTGCAGCAGGGTGCCGTTGCGCAGCAGGACGCCGGAGGTAATCTGCGGCAGACCGGTGGGGCCGGCATAGAAGGCGTAGACATTATTGGCTTCGAGCGCAATGCTCTGATTATTGAGATTGATCACATCGGCGCTGGCACCGTTGACATTCGCGCATTCGATGGCCGCGCGCAAATTCGCGACCCGCGCCAGATTGTTGGCCCCGGCCAAGGTGTAGGGGAAGCTGATGCCGACGCAGGGATTTTCATCGTTCTGGATCGTGCCGGTCGCACTGGACGGCGATCCGACCGTGTAGCCGGTCCCGGCGGCCACGGTGAAGATTACCGTCTCATCCGGCTCCAGCGTCGAATCGGCAGTCGGATTGATGTCGAAGGTTGCCGTGGTCGTACCCGCCGGAATGTTGATGGTGGCGGGAGCGCCGGTGTAATCCGTACCGCTGGTCGCGGTACCACTGAGGCTCAAGTTGACCGAGGTCGCCGACGCCAGATTGAGACTGCGGGTGACCGTATATCGCAGGTTGGTCGCACCATTCTCGAGGACCGAGGCCGGGTTGACCGCGATGCTTACGCTCGGTATGGCGGCTGCATTGATGGTGATCGTGAAGCGGATGTCGCCATCACCGTTGAGCGAACCATCCGTCAGCTCGAAAACATCCGTGGCGCCGATCCCTGAGGTGCCGTTGTGGGTGTAGTCCAGAATCCAGGGGCTAGTCGGGTTACTCGCAATCACACGCCGGGTTGAGGCCGTACCGTGATTCGGCATGTCCGAGGGCCCGGATGAGCCGCCGTCGACAGGGCCGAGCCCACCGAGTCCGGAGCCGTTGGGCGCCCTGTTCTCGCAGGCGCTGATGTTGATCGAGATCGTTCCGCCGGCCGTCACCGAGGCCGCCTGCGCGGAGCACAAGGCGGAGGTGTGCTGGGCGAGCGCGGTGGCAGGCCAGAACGCCGCAAGCGACAGCAGGACAAGCAGGGCAACGTAGCCGCTGAAGGCCCCGGCGTGCGATGAGCGCATAGTCATGTCAGTGATCCCTTGAGGGGAGGGACGACCTGCGCCACTGAGGAGAGGGACGAGCTGCGCCAGGGACTTCCATGGTTCCACTGCCCATGACCGGGAACGACTGGAGCGCGGGAGCGAGAGCGTTTTCATGGGAGGTCCGGCCTTGAAGTCTGGCGAAGTGTTCGGCGGCGTGCGCCACCCGCGCGAAGCATGCCTTCCAGCCCGGATCGGACACAGACACGATTCGGTCACCAACAGACACGATTCGGACTTTCGCAGCGGCTTTGGCGCGGGATCTGTGGAAAGTCGTCGTGCCGGCTGGGGTTTGCCGACGCTGCGAGCGCCGTTGTGCATGCAGGAACCGACGCCCTGGCGCGGCACCCGCGGCGTCAACTCTCGCCGAACCGGGCGCGATAGAGCCGGTACAGATAGCCGGGGTTGTCGTAACCGCATTGATGGCCCGCTTCGGCCAGCGTCTGGCAGGCGCCGCTGCTGATCAGGTCGCGAACCTTGTGCAGACGCTGCTCGCGTAGCCAGACAATCGGCGACAATCCCGTCAGATCGGTGACGCGTCGGCGTAATTGTCGATCGGACAGATGCGCCGCCTCCGACCATTCGGCAACCCCGAAGGCGGGATCGGCCATCCGGTGGCGGACGATCTGCAGGATCGGATCATCGACCGCGCCAGTGGCATCGACCAAAGGCGTCGGCTTGCCGGGCGCCGGTTCGAGACGTTCGAGACCTCCCGGCCAATGGCGGCGAATTTCGGTGATCAGCGTGGCAAGTTCGAAGGGCTTGGTGATCCACGAGATTGCTCCGGCCTCGATTCCGGCATCGCGATCCAGCAGCGTCGATTTTGCCGAGATCAGGATGACCGGCAGTGCGGCAAATTCGGGCATGGATTTCAGGGTTCTGCAAAGCTCGACGCCATCCATGCCCGGCAATTTGACGTCGCTGACCAATAACCGGATATCCCCGCGCTGCATCTCGGGAATCGCCAATTCTGCGCTGGCGACCGTGCGCACCGGGAAAAATTCGGCCAGGCGTTCGGTCAGATAAGCGGCAAGTTCCGGGTGATCTTCAACCAGCAGGATTCCACCCTCCCGGACTTGCGCGAGGGTCCCCAGGTCGATTTCGCCGCCAGGCTCCAGGGCGACCTCTTCGAGCGCGATATGCGCGCTGCCGAGCGGAATATCCAGCCAGAAAACCGTCCCGGCGGCCGCGCTGACCGACGTGCCGATGCGCCCGCCATGCAGTTCGATCAATTCGCGCGCCAGCGCCAGACCAATGCCCAGACCTTCGCGTCCCGCGCGCGGCGGACCTTCGGCACGAACGAATCGATCAAACAGGGAGTCGGCCAGTTCCGGCGGATAACCCGGGCCGCGATCGGCGACGCTGACGCGGGCACCGTCGTCAGCGGCATCACGCTCGATATTGACCACGACCACCGAATCGGCTGGCGCATATTTCAGTGCGTTATCCAGCAGATTGCTCAGGACGGTCGTCAGGCGATCGGGGTCAGCATAGGCCAGCAGACTGGCAAGGTCGGTGCGCAGCGCCAGCGTCACCCGTTGCCGCTGGGCCATCGGCTCGAAGCCGGCGATGACGCGTCGCGCCCAGGCGACCAGATCGATACGTCGCACCTTGAGGCGCAGTTGACCGGCCTCCGCCTGCACCAGTCCGACCAGTTGCTCGACCAGATGACTGAGCCGTTCGGTTTGTTGCAGCGGCAGCTGCAGTCGTTGCCGATCGGCTGACGGCAGCTGCCGCGAGCCCTCGAACAATTCGCGCAACGGCAGCTTGATCAGCATCAGCGGCGTCCGCAGCTCGTGGCTGACATCGGCCAGCAGTCGGGTGCGGAATCGGTCGAGTGCCTCCAGGCGCGCCGTTTGCTCCGCCAGCTTGCGATTGCGAACTTCGATTTCGCCGTGGGTCATCGCGAGGTCACTGTGTGCTTGCGCCAGTTTGCCCAGCGTGGCTTCCACCCGCTCCTTCTCGGCGCTGAGTTCCTGTGTACGCAGATGCACCTGGGCATCGAGGGCCGTGGCTCGCCGGCGCAGGCGGCTGACCCGCCACTGCGCCAGCCCGACGATCAACAGCAACAGCCCCAATGCCAGAGACCCGCGAAATGCGCGGGTCTCGTGCCAATGCGCCGGCACGACGAATTCCAGAACCGCCGGGTCTGCGGCCCAGATCCCGTCGCTGTTGCCGGCGACCACTTCCAGGCGATAACGGTTCGGTGCCAGCGCCGCGAAGGCCGCCACTCGACGGTTGCCGGCATCGGTCCAGTCGAGGTCGACCGGATGCAGTCGGTAGCGAAAGCGGACCTCGGCGCCGGCGTGCAGGTCGGCGGCGTTGTAGCGCACCTGCACCGACCGCTTGCCCAGCGGCAATTGGTGCTCGGTCAGGGAAACCGGCGAGCCCTGACTGTCGATGCCGTCAATCACTGCGGTGGGGGCGCGACGTCGAAGGGGCAGTTTCAGGGGATCAATCCGCACCACGCCGCGCTGCGAGGGAAACCAGATGCGCCCCGCACGATCCACGGCAGCGGCGGGCTGCACCCCGCCATTGCCCTCGAGTTCGGTCAGGCCGTCGGCAAGGCCCAGGGTCAGCGGCGACAACACCCGGTTGCGTTGCTGCAGAAACTCGGTCAAGTCCGACCGGGTCAGTCGGAAGATGCCCTGATTGCTGTTGACCCAGAGATTGCTGTCCGCGTCTTCAACCACCGCGTGCGGGCTGTTCGAGGGCAGCCCGGCAGCCCGCCCGATGAACATGGCGCGTTCGCCGTCGACGTCGTCCGGCGCAATCCGCACCAGACCGCGACCTTCGGTGCTGCCCCACAGCGTGCCCTCGCTGTCGCGGAACACGCCGCGGACCGAGATGCCCGTCAACAACGCGCTTGCCACGGGATGGGTGCCCTCAGCGTCCAGCCGCAACAACCCCGCGCTGGTGGCGAAATGCACCGTACCGCTCGGCCCCTGCAGAATCGCATTGACCCGCATGGCGTGGTCGCGGGGCCAGACCTGCTGCCAAGCCCCGCCCGCCTGCCGCCAGGCGCCAGCGGTGGTACCCACCCAGAGGTTTCCGTCTGGCGCAAAACTCAGGGCCAGGATTTGCTGTTCCCGGAGCGCAGGGGGCAGGTCCACCGGCGTAAATCGCTCGCTGTCGACGGCTTTGCGATGCAAGCCGGGCGCGAAGGTTGCGGTGTACACGCTCTGATCCGGAGCCACCGCCACGACCCAGGGGTTGAGTCCGGGCAAACCGGACGCCACGCCATAGGTGGTGATCCTGCCGTCGCGATCCATGCGCTGCAGACCGCCACCGAGGCTGCCCAGCCACATGCTGCCGTCTTCGGCATAGGCCACGGAATAAATGTTGTCGTTGACCATGGCGCTATCGACATTGAGCAAGTCGACTCGCGCGGGGTGCAGCGCATATAGCCCGTCACGCAGCGTGCTGACCCAGACACTGTCGGAGGCGTCGAAATGCAGATCGCGAATCTCGCCATGACTCTCCAACTGCAGGACATCGTCGCGATACAACTGTCCATCGCTGGCGCGCCAGAGGGCGCCGTCGGGGGCGCGCCAACTGCGCGATCCGGAATGCGTGGGCGGGCCTGCGTCCACGACGGTGGAGGCACCAGGGTCGAGGCGATACAGACCCCGGGAGGAACCGATCCAGGAAACGGGTGGGCCTGGTTTCGGATCGGTGCGCAGTTGCACCCCGACCAGCGGACTTCCGTCGCGCAGCGTCACCAGACCACCGCCGCCAGCGGTCACGCGCAGCAATCCGGCTTCGGTCCCCAGCAACAGCTCTCCCGCATCGGTGGCGACGGCGACAAAAAGCTCCGCCAATCTGGGCTGCGGCACCAGGTGCGGGTCGACGTGGACCAGACGACGGCCCCCCGCGTCCTCCAGATAAATCCCCTCGCCGGTGACGACTTGCCACATGGCAGTTTCGTCCGCGGCCAATGCGAGTGCGACCTGGCCCGGCACGGCGAAACGTCTGCGCAGTGCAAATCCACCTTGGCCGTCAGGGCAATACCAGCCGCGATTCAACGTCAGGCACAGACTGGACGGATCCACGTAACGGATCGGCGATTCGGGATCCGTGGGATCCGGCCGGATTCTGGTGATGCCGGAAGAACTTACCGCCAGCAATTCACCGCGCGAGGACAGCGCATAAAGGCGCCGCGCTGAATCGGCATACAGCGAGCTGATCCGGTTCCCCGCCATCTCGGGGTTGCTGGCGGCGTCATATACGGTGAACTCCCGGCCATCGAAACGAGCCAGACCATCGTGCGTCGCCACCCACAGAAAACCGTCGGCATCGGTGCGCGCTGCACTGGCACTGGCGACCGGCAGGCCGTCGGTGGAGCTGAAATGGCGGACCACCATCGGCCGACCCCAGGCACTGGTGCCCAGCAGCAACAGGCTGCCGAGCAGACACGCCCACTTACGCCGGCTGACGCACCACATTCATGGCCCACTCCAAACCTCACGAGATCCGATGATGCCACCGATGTTGCGGGGCAACGCCGTTGCAGGTCGCCGATCCACAGCGCCACTCCGGCGCTGGCGACGCGCGGATTGACCTCGATGCCGAGCAGTTGGCGCGAGTCGGCGGCTTCACCGCCGGCGGGCCGTCATGGCGGCCTCGGGGGCCGCTGCGTATCCTCGCCGGCCTCCGCATCCACCCGAGGCCGCACCATGTTTCCGCAGTCGATGACGATCGCAGGCTATGACCCCGAACTGGCCGCAGCGATCGCGGCCGAGCGGGTCCGGCAGGAGGACCACGTCGAGCTGATCGCCAGCGAGAACTACGCCAGCCCGCGGGTGCTGGAGGCGCAGGGCTCGGTGCTGACCAACAAGTACGCGGAAGGCTATCCGGGCAAGCGCTATTACGGCGGCTGCGAGTACGTCGACATCGCCGAGCGCCTCGCGATCGAGCGGCTGAAGCAGCTGTACGGCTGCAGCTACGCCAACGTGCAGCCGCATTCGGGTTCGCAGGCCAATGCCGCGGTGTATCTGGCGCTGCTGAATCCGGGCGACACGATCCTCGGCATGAGCCTGGCGCACGGCGGTCACCTGACCCACGGCGCCAAGGTCAACTTCTCCGGCAAGATCTTCAACGCGATCCAGTACGGGCTGGACCTCAATACCGAGGAGCTGGACTACGCCGAGGTCGAGCGTCTGGCGCACGAGCACAAGCCGAAGATGATCATCGGCGGCTTCTCGGCCTACTCGCAGATCGTCGACTGGGCCTTCTTCCGCCGGGTTGCCGATGCGGTCGGCGCGTATTTCGTGGTCGACATGGCGCATGTGTCCGGACTGGTCGCTGCCGGCGTCTACCCGAGCCCGATTCCGCACGCGCACGTGGTCACCAGCACCACCCACAAGACGCTGCGCGGCCCGCGCGGCGGCATCATCGTCGGCAACCCGGATGCCGAGATGGAGAAGAAGCTGCAGTCGCTGGTGTTCCCCGGCACGCAGGGCGGTCCGCTGATGCACGTGATCGCTGCCAAGGCGGTGGCCTTCAAGGAAGCGCTGGAGCCGTCCTTCCGTGACTACCAGCTGCAGGTGGTGAAGAACGCGCAGGCGATGGCCGAGGTGCTGATGCAGCGCGGTTTCAAGATCGTCTCGAACGGCACCAAGAACCACCTGTTCCTGCTGTCGCTGGTCGGCCGCGACGTCACCGGCAAGGACGCCGAAGCCGCGCTCGGCGCCGCGCACATCACGGTCAACAAGAACGCAGTGCCGAACGACCCGCGCTCGCCCTTCGTGACCTCGGGCGTGCGCATCGGCAGCCCGGCGATCACCACCCGCGGGTACCTCGAAGCCGACGCCGCCGAACTGGCCGGCTGGATCGCCGACGTGCTGGAAGCGCCGACCGATGCCGGCGTGCTCGCCCGCGTCCGCGAGGCGGTCACCGCGCAGTGCCGGCGCTTCCCGGTCTACGGCTGAGCTGGACCACGGACGGCCGCCTTGCGGAAGGGCGGCCGTTCGCCGTAGGTCAGCCAGCGCCACAGCCACTCGGCCGGGCCGTAGTGGAAGGCGGACAGCCACAGCGGCGAGACCAGCCACTGCGCCGCGACGATGGCCAGCGCCAGCAGCACCTGCTCGAGCCGGTCAAGCTGGCCGTACCAGCCGAGGCCGTAGCCGTAGAACAGCAGGCTGCAGATCACGGATTGCGTCAGGTAGTGCGTCAGCGCCATCCGGCCGGCCGGCGCCAGCAGACCGAGCACGCGGGCGCCGATCGACGTCTGCCACAGCAGCACGACGCCGGCCAGCCACACCAGCGCCAGCCCCGGATTGGCCAGCAGCATCCAGGACTGCGCCAGGAGCGTGGTGCCGGGCTCGGTGATCAGGCTGAGCTGCGTGCCGACCGACAGGCTGAGCGCGGTCAGCGCGCCGCCGAGCACCGCCCCGATCACCAGACCGAGTGTCCAGAAGCGGCGATGCGCCGCCGGATCGCGCAGGCGCCCGCTGCGCCACAGCCACAGGCCGATCAGGAAGGCGCCGAGCGCCATCGGCAGCTGGCCCATCACGATCGCCGCCGCCAGATCAGCGAGATCCGCCAACCGCTGCAGGGTGATCGCCAGAAAGCTGCCGTCGCGGTAGATCGCATCGACGGCGGCGATCTGCTCGGCGCTGGCGCTGATCTCGCCCAGCTCGGTCAGCGCGTCGGCGGGCAACAGGCTCAGCGCGCCGGCGACCAGCAAAGAGAACAGCGCGACGCCCAGATACAGCCCCACCCCGGTCAGCCAGAGCACGATCTCGGGCAAACGCCGGAAGGCCAGCAGGATCAGCGCGGCCAGGCCGTAGATCAGCAGCACGTCCCCCGGCCACAGCAGCACGGTGTGGAGCAGCCCGAAGCCGATCAGCGCCAGCGACCGGCGAACCTGGATGCGCACGAAGGGCCGGCCGTTGGCCTCCAATCGCTCCTGCATCAGCGCGAAGCCGATGCCGAACAGCATGGCGAACAGCAGCCAGAACTTGCCCTGCACGAAGACGTAGACCAGCCAACCGGCGATGCCGGCGGCGCCGGCCGCGGGATCGATGCGCAGCGACTGATCGAGCAGCCAGCGACTGAAGAACTCGATGTTCATCAGCAGGATGCCGGCCAGGGCCAGACCGCGCAGGGCATCCAGCATCCGCAAGCGCGACTGCGGGTTCTCAGGGGCATTCAACGGGGGCGGCAGCATCGTAGGCTCCGGTCGGAAAGTCGCCGAGCATGCCGTGAAAGCCGATGCTTGCCGAGTAGGGCAGTGTCGTCGTCCGGTCGATGCTTCGCGCGCCTCGAAGCGTCCGCGAAGGCCGATGTCTTCGTCGGCTCTGGCGGGCTGTCGGCGCCTCCGGGCATGAAGGCGGCTTCGACGTGACGCGCATGCGCCCCTCTCACCGGTGAATTGCGGGCTGTCCGATGCTCACGGGAGTCTCGCGCCGCCACCAGCGATGTCGCGAGCCTCCTCCCGCCGATTGCACCGGCGCGCCACGGGCCGCCTGAAATCCTGCACAGGCTCGCTCCCCATACCGCCCCCGGAGATCCGCATGAAGCTTCGTACCCTGTGCCTGGTTGCCCTCGTCGCCCTGGGCACCACCGCGCTGTCCACCCAGACCTTCGCCTACGGCAGCCAGAAGGCCGACAGCACCGCCAAGCCGGCGCCGACCATCGTCGACATCGCTGTCGGCAACAGCGACTTCTCGACGCTGGTCACCGCGCTGAAGGCGGCCGGTCTGGTCGAGACCCTGCAGGGCGCCGGCCCGTTCACCGTGTTCGCCCCGACCAACGCGGCCTTCGCCAAGCTGCCGGCCGGCACCGTCGAGAACCTGCTGAAGCCGGAGAACAAGGCCCAGCTGACCGCGATCCTGACCTACCACGTCGTGCCCGGAAAGGTCATGGCGGCCGACGTCGTCAAGCTCGGCAGCGCCAAGACCGTGCAGGGCGGCGAGGTCAAGATCACCGCCGCCGGCGGCAGCGTGAAGGTCAATGACGCCACGGTCACCGCGACCGACATCGCCGGCAGCAACGGCGTGATCCACGTGATCGACACCGTGATCCTGCCGCCGAGCAACTGATCCCGGCCTCTCGGTAATCTGCTTCGAAGCCCGGTGGCGGCGACGCCATCGGGCTTTTTCGTTGAGTGGCCGTCAGAACTCGAGGCGGCCGCCCAGTTGCAGCTCGCGGCGGCTGTAGCGGTCCTCACCGAAGGTCTGGACGTAGCGCAGGAAGCCGGCCCGGCCGTGGGCGAATTGCGCGGCAATGCCGACCGCGGCGCGACCCCAGCTGTCGTCCTCGGCATCGGCGCGCATCGCGAAGCGCAGGCGCGACAGCCCGACCGCGTCGCTGCGGTCGCCGGTGTAGCGGACGAAGGCGTCGTTCTCGTCGGAGTCCAGCAGCGTGACCCAGCCGACATCGAAGTACGGCAGGAACACGCCGGACCTGCCGCTCACGACCCAACTGGCGCGCAGCCCGAGCGTGCCGCGCAGTTGGCGCTCCTCCTGTTCGTCCACGCTGACCGCCCAGCCGCCGCCGGGGGCATCCGGCGCCGAGGCAATCTCGTCGTAGGCATCGACTTTCGTGCGCAGCTGCTCGATCTGTGCATACGGATCGATCGACCAGGTGCCCTGCCCGAAGCGATGGCCCAGCGTCAGCGCCAGCCGCTGCGTGTCGCTGTCGTAGCGGGCCCGGTAGGTCTGGTTGATCGCGTTGCCGGCGTTGGCGTACTGGGTGCGACGCGCCTGCGCGGTCTCGCGCTGGCCGAGGCTCAGCAGCGCATCGGCGTACCAGCCCTGCCCGGACCAGCCGGCGTGCAGGTTCAGCGCGGTGTCGTCGGCCTCCTGCGTGCCGGAGGCGCCGGTGTAGTCGGCATCGCGGCGGCCGACGCTGAGACCCGCGCCGACTGACCAGCCGCCGGCCAGCCGACGATCCACGCCGAACACCAGGCTGCGGGCGTCATCGTCGTAGCCGTCCTGATTGAGGCTGGCGTCGCGCTCCTGCCGGCTGGCGGCCAGCGTCGCGTACAGACCCCAGGCGCCGAAGTCGGCGGCGGCTTCGGCCTGCTGACCGGAGGCCGCGAGCCACCAAGCCTCGCGGAAGCCCGATCCGCCGATGGCGAAGCCGCCGGCTCCGATCCCGCCGGACCCGCCGCTGGCGTGCGCAGGCGCGCCCGGGAACTGGCCGCGATCGACCGCCACCCGCGCGCTGTCCGGCGTGATGCCGCTGATCGCGCCGCGTACCGTGCCCGTACCCTCGAAGGCGGCGCCGAGCAGGTTGTTGCAGTCGGCCTGCAGACGGGTGTTGACCCGGTTGCCGGCCGGACACAGCGTGCCGATCGCGCGGGCGACCTCCCGCTGGGAATCGCTCGTGGTGAATTGACTCAGCACGCCGATCGGCGTGGTCTGCGCGACGCCGAGGCTGGGCAGGGCCATCAGCAATGCCGGGATCAGCGCATGGTGCGTCGGGCTCCGCGGGCCGGTGCTGCGGATCGTCACCGGGTTCGATCGGAGTGCTGCCAAGGGCTTCGTGGCCCTGCGGGTCGGTTTGCGCATCGTCATGCCCTCGTGATCTCGACGTCGGTGCCGCGCCGGGCTTGCGCCCGACCCGGCGGATCCTGCGCCCGCCGCGAGGGTCGATCAAGCGGTCCGGGCGTCGATCCGATGGTCGGTGGGACGTGCAACGACGGCCCCGTCGGTCAATGACGGGGCACGGTGTCCTCGATCGGGATGTACTCGGCGTCATCGCCCGGCGGCAGCCGGAACGGGCCGTGGACGAAGTCGGCGCGGCGCCAGGCCTCGCGCGCTTCCTCGATGCGCTCCTTGCGGGTGGATACGAAATTCCACCAGATGTAGCGGTTCTGGCCCATGGTCGCGCCGCCGAACAGCATCAGCCGCGCGCCCTCGGCACCAGCGCGCACCGAGATCCGGTCGCCCGGCCGGAACAGCAGCATCTGCCTGGCCACGTAGCGTTCGCCGGCGACCGTGAGCTCGCCCTCGGCGATGTGGATGCCGCGGTCCTCGTGGTTGTCCGGCAAGGGCATCGCCGCCCCGGGCGCCAGCGTGGCATCGACGTAGAAGGTCTCCGAGAGCATCGTGACCGGGCTGGCCGCACCGTAGGCGGTGCCGAGGATCAGCCGCGCGACCGCGCCCTCGGCCTCGATCACCGGCAGCGCGGTGGCCGGGTGGTGCTCGAAGGCCGGCGCCATCTCCTCGTGCTGCTCGGGCAGGGCGATCCAGGTCTGGATGCCGAACAGCTGATGCGGTCCCCGGCGGGTCGCCGCGCTGGTGCGCTCCGAGTGGGTCACGCCGCGCCCGGCGATCATCCAGTTGACCTCGCCGGGATAGATCATCTGGTCGGTGCCAAGGCTGTCCCGATGCCGAAATTCGCCGCGATACAGATAGGTGACGGTGCCGAGTCCGATGTGCGGATGCGGGCGCACGTCGATGCCCCCGCCGCCATTGGCGAAATCCGCCGGGCCGACCTGATCGAAGAAGATGAAGGGCCCGACCATCTGCCGCTTCGGACTGGGCAGCGCGCGCCGCACCGCAAAGCCGCCGAGGTCGCGGGCCCGCGGAATGATCAGCAGGTCGACGGCGCCGCCGCCGTGCTCGGGGCAGTCGGGGTGGTCGGCCAGGTTCCAGCTCATAGGGTGCTCCGGGATGGGAGAACGTCGTGGCCCCGCCGTCGGACGTGGTGGCGCGTGCGGTTCCGGTGGTGCGGGGCAAGGCTCCAATGGTTTCACGAGTCGGAACGCCGCTGGACGCGTGCGATCCGCGAATGCCCAAAGAATCCATTCGAATCAGGGGCCGCAGTCAATCGTGGTGTCTGGCTGATGCGTGCGGCTGCTCTCGCACCCCTGCTCAGCTTCCCAGCCTGGCCGCCAGCATCAACCCGCCGATCAGTCCGAAGTTGGCCAGAAAGGCATTCGCAGCATGCAGACGCTGGCCGGGGGCGGCGCGCCAGAAGGCGTGCCCGAGGATCGAGGCCAGCAGCGTGAACCCGGCCAGCGCGATGGCGCCGAGCCCGGGCAGCACGCCGAGGATCAGCGACAGCGACCCCAGCGCCTGCACGGCGATGGTGGCCAGCGCGAGCAGTCGCGGCTGCGGCAGACCCAGGGCCGCCACTTCCTGCGTGGCGCCGGCAAGGTCCAGGCCCTTGAGGATCGCGCTGATCCAGAAGGGCGCGGTGAGCAGCACGATCGCGAGGAACTGCAGCGTATCCATGGTCAGGCGTCCGGCTGCGGCCCGTGCGGGGCGATCGGGCTGCCCGGCTCGCCGCCGACGTAGTGGCGGACGCGCGGCGGCATGCCGTCCAGCTGCAGCTCGGCAATCCGCTGCTGCAGGGCGCGGTCGTCGGCGGTGACGCGCTGGTGCTGGCGCAGATGCTCCAGCCAGCTGCCGGTGCGGAACAGCTCCAGATACACGCCGGGCTCGGCGACGTCCTCGACGCACTGCCAGTCCAGTGCACCGTCGCGCCGACGGGTGTGGCCCAGTTCGGCCATCAGCCGCAGGAACTCACCGCGCTGCTCGGGCGCCACCCGGTATTCGATGGTCACCACCGCCGGCGCGCGTTCGCCGCGGACCTCGGCGGTCACCACCGGCTGCGGCCAGTGGGCGGACGGGGTCAGGTCCAGCTGCTCGGCACTGGCGATGCGCCAGCGCAGGGCGAGTGCGCCGGCCAGCACCGCGCAGACCGCCGCGACCAGCAGCGCCTCGTCCAGCGAGCGTTGCTGCGCGTAAGTGCCCCAGACGAGGCTGCCCACCGCCTGCCCCAGCGAGAACACCACGATGTACACCGACAGCGCGCGTGCCCGCACCCAGCCGGGCACGCTGGTTTGCGCCGCTACCTGCAGCGAGGCCAGCACGCTGATCCAGGCGAAGCCGGTCAGCAGCGCCACCGCCAGCAACGGCGCGAGGCGATCGATCAGCGCCGCGCCCGCCATCGTCGCCGCGTACAACAGCGTGGCGGCGTAGACCAGCCGGTCACGATCCAGCCGCGCCTTGATCCACGGCAGGACGACCGCGCCGAGAATCGCGCCGAGGCCGATGGCGGCCAGCAGCAGGCCGTAGGCGTTCGGCCCGCCGCCGAGCTCCTGCCGGGCGACCAGCGGCAGCAACGCCGGCAGCGCGGTCGCGAACACGAAGAAGGCGCTGGCCCGCAGCAGCACCGCGCGGAACACGGTGGCCTGCCGCACGTAGCGCAGGCCGGTCACGATGGCCTCGCCAATGCGTTCGGGCGGCAGCGGATTCACCGGCGCCTGCCGCTGCCAGCGCAGCAGGACCACGATCAGCGCGAGGTAGGACAGCGCATTCAGCCCGAAGGCCCACGCGGCGCCGAGCTGGGCCAGCACCACGCCGCCCAGCGCCGGCCCGATCGCCCGCGCCACGTTGAAGCCCAGCGAGTTCAGCGCGACCGCCGGCGCCAGCAGCGGCTTCGGCACCAGCTCGGGGGTGGTGGCGCTCTGCGCCGGCATCGCCATCGCGTTGCCGATCCCGACCGCGAAGGTCAGCCCGATCAGCAGCCACGGGGTCAGCAGGTCGGCCCCGGCCAGCAGCGCCAGCGCGGTGGCGACCGACATCAGCCACAGCTGCGTGACCAGCAGATAGATCCGCCGATCCACCACGTCGGCCAGCGCCCCGGCCAGCAGCGCCAGCAGCACCACCGGCAGCGTCTGCGCCGCCTGCACCAGTCCGAGCATCGCCGCCGAGCCGGTCATGTCGGCGATCAGCCAGCCGGTGGCGACGCTCTCGATCCAGGTGCCGATGTTGGAGGCCAGCACGGCCAGCCACATCGCCCGGAACATCGGTTCGCGCAATGGCGCCCACGGGCCGGGCGCTGGTGCAAGGCCTTGCGAGGAGGTCGGCGCGTGATTCACGGATGGATCGCTCAGAAGGCGAAGCAGCTGCAGCCGAGCACGCCGGAGAAGCTGCGCTCGTCCTCGACCGGCAGCGGCGCCCGCTGCGCGGCGTGCTGGTGGCCGTGTACGGCGCAGCCGGTGCTGGCGCCGTGGTCATGGCCGCACGCCCCGGCGACGTGGGTGCGTGCATGCGCGCGGGCGAAAACGCCGACCGCCTGATGCAGCGTGATGCCCTGGTAGCCGCCGTGATGCGCCACCGGCGACCAGTCCGGCATCGGCGGCGGCAGGCTCGGCGCCAGACCGTGAAAGCCGGCGCTGCCGTGCACGATCCGGCCGCCGACCACGGTCAGCACGCTCTCGATCTCGGCGATGCGCGCGTCCTCGACCGTCAGGTAGTCGGCGGAGAGCACCGCGAAATCGGCGTACTGCCCCACCGTCAGCCGCCCCTTCTTGCCGGCATCGTTCGAGAACCAGGCACTGCCCTCGGTCCACAGCCGCAGCGCCTGCTCGCGGCTGAGCAGGTTGTCGTCCCCGTACAGCGCCAGCCCGCCGACGGTCCGGCCGGTGGTCAGCCAGGCCAGCGCCACCCACGGGTTGTAGCTGGCGACGCGGGTGGCGTCGGTGCCGGCGCCGACCGGCACGCCGTAGTCCAGCATCTTGCGCACCGGCGGCGTGTGCCTTGCCGCCTCGGCGCCGTAGCGCTCGACGAAGTACTCGCCCTGATAGGCCATCCGGTGCTGGATCGCGATGCCGCCGCCCAGCGCCCGGATGCGCTCGATGTTGCGTTCGGAGATCGTCTCGGCGTGGTCGATGAACCACGGCAGGCCCGCGAAGGGCACTTCGCGGTTGACCTGCTCGTACACGTCGAGGATGCAGCTGATGCTCTGGTCGTAGGTCGCGTGGATCCGGAAGGGCCAGCGCTGCTCGGCCAGATGCCGGACCACCGCGCGCAAATCCCCCTCCAGCGTGGCCGGCAGCTCCGGCCGCGGCTCGCGGAAGTCCTCGAAGTCGGCGGCGCTGAAGACCAGCATCTCGCCGGCGCCGTTGTGCTTGTACATCGCATCGCCCTGGCCGGGGCGGACCAGATCGGTCCAGCGGCGGAAGTCGGCCAGTTCCTCGCCCTTGCGCTGGGTGAAGAGGTTGTAGGCGATGCGCACCGTCAGCTGCTGCTCGGCCGCCAGCGTCTCGATGATTCGGTAGTCGTCGGGATAGTTCTGGAAGCCGCCGCCGGCGTCGATCACCGAGGTCACACCCAGCCGGTTCAGCTCGCGCATGAAATGCCGCGTCGAGTTGATCTGGTAGTCGTAGGGCAGCTTCGGACCGGCGGCCAGCGTGGCGTACAGGATCAACGCGTTCGGCTTGGCCAGCAGCAGGCCAGTCGGCTCGCCGCTCGCATCGCGCTGGATCTCGCCGCCCGGCGGGTTCGGGGTGTCACGGCCGTAGCCCACCGCACGCAGCGCCGCCCGATTGAGCAGGGCGCGGTCGTAGAGATGCAGGATGAAGACCGGCGTGTCCGGCGCCAGCGCGTTCAACTCGGCCAGCGTCGGCAGGCGCTGCTCGACGAACTGGTGCTCGGTGAAGCCGCCGACCACCCGCACCCACTGCGGCGCCGGCGTGCGTGCGACCTGCGCCCGCAGCATCGCCATCGCATCGGCCAGCGAGCGCACGCCGTCCCAGCGCAGCTCCAGGTTGTAGTTCAGGCCGCCGCGAATCAGGTGGGTGTGGCTGTCGTGCAGCCCCGGAATCACGCGACGACCGCCGGCATCGATCACCCGCGTCTCCGGGCCGGCGTGGGCCAGCACCTCGCGGCTGGCACCCACCGCGACGATCAGCCCGTCGCGCACCGCCAGTGCCTCGGCCTCGGGCAGCGCCGGGTCCAGCGTCGTGATGCGGGCGTGGGTCAGGATCAGATCGGCGGACGTGGCGGCATCGGCGCGCATGACGGACCTCGGACACTCGAAGAAGTCGGCCCGCCGGATCGGCGGGCCCGGGAAAGGCGACGGTGGCAGGCCCGCTGGACCGGCTCAGTGGCCTTCGGAAGCGCCGAACATCGCCTTGGCGTAGAGGATCCCGAGGCCGTAGCCGCCGCCGTGGATCTTGGCGATGCCGGTGGACAGCTCGTAGGTCTCGCCTCGCGCCCAGTCGCGCTGCAGTTCCAGCAAGTACTGCAGGCTGGTCATCGGCCGCGCGCCGGCCTGGATCATCCGCTGCATCGCCCGCTCGTGCGCCTCGTCACTGATGTCGCCGCAGGCATCGGCGATGACGTAGACCTCGAAACCCTGATCCAGCGCCGACAGCGCCGGCCCGACGATGCACACCGAGGTCCACAGCCCGCCGAACACGATCTTCGGCTTGGCCGCAGCATTGACCCGCGCGCTGATCCGGGCGTCTTCCCAGGTGTTCATCGTGGTCCGATCGATGATCTCGGCCTCCGGGAAGGCGCTGCGGATCTCGTCGAAGATCGGGCCGGAGAAGCTCTTCTCGGCGACTGTGGTCAGGATCGTCGAGACCCCGAAGCCGGCGGCGGACTTGGCCACCAGCGCGGCGTTGTTGCGCAGCTGCACCGGGTCGATGGACTTGGTCGCAAAGGCCATCTGCGACTGATGGTCGATCAGGATCAGCGTGTGATTCGCCGGATCCAGCAGGGTCTGGCCGGGGGTGGGCGTGGCGGTCGGCATGGCGGGCTCCGTGAGGGATTGCTGCGGTGCCCGCCATCATCCGGAAAGGGCTCGCAGATCACGAGCCCTGTGGACGGAGACGGACTGTCGCCCGCATCGCGACAATCGCCAGCCCCGGCACGGACGGTGTCGCGCGAGCACCGTCAGCGCCGACCGTCAGCCCTCGAAGCCGTGCGCAAACACCCGATCGGTGGCCATCTGCACCGCGCGCAGCACGTCCAGACGGCCGTGGCCGTAGACCGGGTTCGGGATGGTCGGCGGGGTGATGCCGCCGCAGACCTGGGTGCTGGTGATGGTGTTGACGCTGGATTGCTTCAGCAGCTGCTCCAGCCGCTCCGGCTGGCGGCGCAGGCTGGGGTCGGCGCTGATCAGGAGCGCCGCGGCGCCGGCGACGTGCGGGCCGGCCATGCTGGTGCCGGAGAAGCTGCCGTAGCCGCCATTGCGCAGCGCCGAGCGCACGTTGACGCCCGGGGCGACGAGGTCGGGTTTCATCCGGCCGCTGCCGTCGATGGTGACCGGGCCGCGGCTGCTGAAGCTCGCCATCGCGTCGCTGACGTTGCTGGCACCGACCACGAGGGACGCATCGTAGATCGCCGGCGGATCGACCACCGTGCTGCAGGCCGAGCCGCTGTTTCCGGCGCTGGCGACGAACAGGATGCCGGCGGCGCGCAGGTTGCCGACCGCTTCGGCGAGCACGTCGGGCACCGTGCAACCCTCGCTGGGCGGGCAGCCCCAGGAGTTGTTGATGATGTCCGGTGCCATCGCCGGATTTGGGTTCTGGCCCGCCGTGTCGGTGGGCGCGAGGAACCACTGCATGCAGCGCAGATAGGTGGTGGGCGTGCCGTTGCCCAGATCCATGTTGCGGCAGCCGATCCAGCGGGCATCCGGCGCCACGCCGATCTCGTTGGCGCCACCATCGTTGCCGGTGATGGTGCCCATCGTGTGGGTGCCGTGGTTGTTGTCGTCGCAGGGCACCGTGCTGGCGGCCGGGCAGCCGGTGCTACCGCCGCTGCGGACGCCGTCGAACCAGTGATAGTCGTGGCTGACGTTGGCCCCATCGGTGCCGCGATAGCTGGCGCGCAGCGCGGCGTGGTCCCAGCGGTAGCCGGTGTCCTGACCGGCGACGGTCACGCCCTGGCCGCGAAAGCCCAGTGCCCACACCGCCGGCGCGTTGATCCGGGTCAGGCCCGGCTCGATCACGCGCATCTCGCCAGCAGCCTCGACGGTCGGCAGCCGCTGCGGGATCGGTCGGTCGCGCTCGACGCGGGCGACGCCGGGCAGCCTCGCCAGCTCGGCGAGTTCAGCCTCACTGGCGCGGACGCGGATCACCCGGGCGATGTGGAAGGCCTCGTGTTCGAGGCTGCGCCGGCTCAGCTCGGCGAGGATCGGTGCCTGCGCGGCGGCGGCGAGCGCGCTCAGGTGCGCGTGCACCGCCGCCGGCCGCGCCTCGGGCATCGCCCGATGGCCGATGGCGCGCGCATCGAAGGGCGTTTCCAGGACCAATAGCGCGTCGACCGGCTCGGCGGCGGACGCAGAAGCGGCGGAGAGCCCGAGCAGCAGGGCCGCGGCGAGTGCCGAGCGGGCGCTCATGCCGCCGACTCGTTGCGGGTCAGGCGTTGGGCCACGGCCGCAGCGACGAAACCGGTGAACAGCGGATGCCCGTCGCGCGGGGTCGAGGTGAACTCCGGGTGGAACTGGCAGGCCACGAACCACGGGTGCTCCTTCAGCTCGATCACTTCGACCAGCGTGTCGTCGATCGAGCGGCCCGAGATCACCAGTCCGGCGTCTTCCAGCTGCTGGCGATAGAGGTTGTTGAACTCGTAGCGGTGCCGATGCCGTTCGTGGATCACGTCCTGACCGTACAGCGCCCGCGCGCGGCTGCCGTTGCGTAGCCGGCAAGGCTGCGAGCCGAGCCGCATCGTGCCACCCATGTCACCGCCGGCCTCGCGGCGTTCCAGATGGCCAGCCGGTGTGCGCCACTCGGTGATCAGCGCGATCACCGGATGCGCACAGTCGCGCTGGTTCTCGGTGCTGCTGGCGCCCTCGAAGCCGCCGACATTGCGGGCGAACTCGATCACCGCGGCCTGCATGCCGTAGCAGATGCCGAAGTAGGGGATGTTGTGGGTGCGGGCATAGCCGGCGGCGCTGATCTTGCCTTCGAAGCCGCGGTCGCCGAAGCCGCCCGGCACCAGAATCGCGTCGATACCGGACAGCGCGGCATCGGCGTTTTTCTCCACGTCCTCGCTGTCGATCCAGTGGAGCTTGATCCGCGCCCGATTCTTCAGGCCGCCATGCCGCAGCGCCTCCGCCAGCGACTTGTAGGCGTCGCGATGATCGACGTATTTGCCGACGATGGCGATCGCGACTTCGGCGTCGGGTGCGGCTTCGGCCTCGACCACGGCGTCCCACTCGGCCAGATTGCAGGGGCCGGCGGCCAGCTTCAGGCGGTCGACCACCAGCTGGTCCAGACCCTGCTCATGCAGCCAGCGCGGCAGGCTGTAGATGTTCGGCACGTCGATCGCGCTGATCACCGCCGGCTGCGGCACGTTGGTGAACAGCGCGATCTTGCGGCGCTCGTTGTCCGGCAGCGGCTGCTCGCAGCGGCACAGCAGGATGTCCGGCTGGATCCCGATCGAGCGCAGCGCGGCCACCGAGTGCTGGGTCGGCTTGGTCTTCAGCTCGCCGGCGGCCTTGATGTAGGGCACCAGCGTGAGGTGCATGAACAGCGCCGTGTCCACCCCGCGTTCGATCCGCCACTGCCGGATCGCCTCCAGGAAGGGCAGCGACTCGATGTCGCCGACCGTGCCGCCGATCTCGACGATGCCGACGTCGTAGCCCTCGACCGCCTCGGCAATCGCCGCCTTGATCTCGTCGGTGATGTGCGGAATCACCTGCACCGTGGCGCCGAGGTAGTCGCCGCGCCGCTCCTGCTTGATCACCTTGTCGTAGATGCGGCCGGTGGTGATGTTGTTCTTGCGGCTCATCCGCGTGCGCTGATAGCGCTCGTAGTGGCCCAGATCGAGGTCGGTCTCGGCGCCGTCGTCGGTGACGTAGACCTCGCCATGCTGGAAGGGACTCATCGTCCCCGGATCCACGTTGATGTACGGATCCAGCTTCATCATCGTGACCTTCAGGCCACGCGCTTCGAGGATGGCGGCCAGCGACGCCGCGGCAATGCCTTTGCCCAGCGACGACACGACGCCGCCGGTCACGAAAATCAGGGGAGTGGTCATCGGATGCCCGACCGGTAGGAGTCGGGCCGGCATGTTAGCGGGGGCCGTGGCGTTGGCGGGCCCGGCGAGGCGGGTCGCGTCACCGGAGGGTCACGGAGGGTGGGAATCTCAGCCCGGCGCAGCCAGGATCACACCCACGGCCTCGGTCGCCGGGCCGCGCAAGATGCGATCGGTCGCCCGTGTCGTGCGGATCGCCGAGTCGGCGGTGGACGGGTGCTCGGGCCCGCCACACAAGTGGGCATTCATTGCCTCGACATGCGGCAGCTGGATAGGCACCGGATGAGGGACATGGCGCAAAACCGTGCCCGTCGGTGTGCGGAGTTCGATCGGCACTTCGTCGAACTGAACCGCCCCGGTTTTCCCGGAGGGCTCAATCTGAGAGGGTAGAGCCATGAAGAGGAAGACACAGAAGTTCTCCGCGGAGACCGTGGAGCGGGCGGTGCGAATGGTGGAGTCTCGCGGCCAGCGTCCGTCGGAATGGTCGGCGATCTTGTCGATCGCCGGCAAGATCGGATGCACGGCGGAGACCTTGCGTCGCTGGATTCGATCGTCGGGCGGGTCGGAGGTCGAGTCGCCGGCGGAGGCCCGGCGGATTCGGGAGCTGGAGCGTGAGAACCGCGAGTTGCGGCAGGCGAACGAGATCCTGAAGCTCGCGAGCGCTTTTTTCGCCCAGGCGGAGCTCGAGCGCCGACTGAAGTCCTGACGTCGTTCGTCGAGAGTCATCGCGAGCAGTACGGGGTCGAGCCGATCTGCCAGATGTTGCAGGTCGCCCCCTCACTGATCTGGGAAGGGTTGGCCCGGCGACGGGATCCGGCCCGTCGACCGGCCCGGGCGCGTCGGGATGAGGAATTGCTGCCGTTGATCGAGCGGGTGTGGCGGGCCAGCGGCGATCGCGGACCCGGCGGTTCCCTGTCCGGAGGATCGGGTGAATCGGCAGTTTCAGGCGGAGCATCCGAACCAGCTGTGGGTGAGCGACTTCACGTACGTGGCGACACAGATCGGGTTCGTGTACGTGGCCTTCGTGATCGACGTGTACGCGCGCATGATTGTGGGCTGGCGGGTAAGCCGGTCGATGCGGAGTGATCTGGTGCTGGATGCGCTGGAGCAGGCGCTGGCGGCCTGGTGTCCGGAAGCGCTGGTCCATCACGCGGACCGCGGTTCACAGTATCTGTCGTTGCGATACACAACCCGACTGGCAGAGGCGTCGGTGCTGACGTCGGTGGGCTCGCGCGGGGACAGCGACGACAATGCGCTGGCCGAGACGATCAACGGGCTGTACAAGGCGTGTGGTGATCTACCGGAAGCGGGTGTGGCGCCGCTGCGAGGAGGTAGAACTGGCAACGCTGGCGTGGGTGCACTGGTACAACCACGAGCGCTTGCTGGCGCTCTTGGGCTACCGGTCGCCGGCCGAAGCAGAGGCGAACTACCATCGGCAGCACGAGCAGGTTCAAGCGATCTGACGCAAACCAATCAGCCGGGAATATCGGGGCGGTTCACTTCATTCCTCGGGCTTGACCGGCAACGTCGGGCATTGCCGGCCCAGTCGTATCAGTCGCCAGATACAGCGCCAGCGCCGTTCCAGCCGATCCACCCGGCTCAGCTGCAAGGATTCCACCTTGCGGCGGGCCATCAGGTAGGTGTCGACGTCGCGGCCACGGAAGCGGTAGATCACCTGTTTCGGGTCGCCGACCGAGCGAGGGCGCCATCGGGATCTTGCTGGAACTCGAAGTAGCCGTGGCCGGCGCGCAGCTACGCTTGTCGACGGTGCATGCCGCCAAGGGGCTGGAGTTCGCTCTGCTGCTGCCCTTCGTCGGCGCCGCTGGCTTCTACCGAAATCGAGGCACAGCGCGAGGAGCAGCTGCGCAATCTGTACGTCGCGCTGACCCGCGCCCGCCTCGGGGTGGTGGCCGGACTGGATCGGCGGCCGCAACGACTTGCCGGCGCTCTACCACCTGCTCGGACGAGAGCAGCGGCTCCCCCGCACAGGCGGCATGGCGCGCGGTCGAAGCCCTGAGCGCGGCCGAGCCGACGGCGCTGCGGCTGATGGTCTGGCCAGCAGTCGTGGCCGCTGAAGCACGTCATCCAGCGCCGCCGGTCGAGCCCCCGGCCGCCGTCGGAACCGGCGCCAGCCAGCTATAGCAGCCTGCTGCGAAGCGAAGCGCCGAGCGCCCGCGACGCCGGACCGGCCGCCTTCGGCAGTGCGGTGCACGCAGTGCTGGAGCACGCCGACTTCGCCGCATGGCGCGGCAGTGGCCCGCAGCCCGAGGGCTTGCGGCTCTGTACGTTTCCCCCCGTCGATCGCCGGGCCGAACTGCCCTTCACCCTGCGACTCCGCGACCCGCAGCGCGGGGTCCCACCGGCATCCACGGTGCAGACCTGCAACCGGGCAGCGCACCCGTGGCGTGGCTGAGCGGCATCATCGACCTCGTCTACCGACATGCCGGGCGCTGGTGCCTGATCGACTGGAAAAGTAACCGCCTGCGCCCCGGCTTGCGCTACACCGCGCCGAAACTTGTCCAGGCCGTCGCCGATTCCGGCTACGAACTGCAGCAACTGCTGTGCGCCGTCGCGCTGGCTCACGCAGCGCCTGCCCGACTATCGACGCGCCACCTGCGTGCGCTGGCTGTACTTGTGCGGGCTGCAACTGGGCGAGACCCACGGCATCCATACACCGCGCCTGTCGGATGCCCTGCTGGATGCGGCGGACGATCTGATCCGAGGTGCGCCGCAGATGGCGTTGGTGAGACGAACCGCTTACGATGGTCGCTCTGACCGAGTGAGGCAGCAGAGCTATCCGGCCAATGCGACAGGTCAGATGCCCCAGCCCCTACGATCTGCGGAAGATGAATAAAACATAAACCAAACACCATTCCTTTCCCGGAGCGTTGACACCTTTCGAATCGGCAGCTTGCGTCCCATCAACAATCAATGTAAATTATTGTTACCTAGGAGTTGCTGAGCATCATGTAAATGATGCCCTAATTCCTTGGCTCACGTCTCAACAAGATTTGACCAACAGGAGTTGAAATGCGCGATTTAACAGAAGAAGAGCTGATGCTGATTGCCGGTGGATGTTTTCTTCCCTCCGAAGGAGGCGGGGAGCCATGGTGGCAATCCGCATTCTCTTGGCTTTCGAATTCCCTCTCGGCACTCGGTAGCATGCTGCCAGGCGGACTAGGAACCTATATTAGCGGGTTTGGGACAGTGGCGGGAAATATGAGTCCCCACGGAGACATGATCTGGCAGCGTGCAAGTGGTTTCAACGACTATGTCGTCAACGAAATGTCCAATGGCGGCTCTCCCATGAATTTTGAGGAATGGTGTGCAGCACAGGGGAACTGATTGTAAAGCGACAGGCTCTGTGCATCACAGAGCCTGTTCCAAGAAGCCGAAGGGGCATCATGTGAAGAAACTTGTGTTCCGCGCTCGCAAGACTGTTGAAGTTGACCTATCCTATGGTTTGCGAGCAATCGTATTTTTCTGCTTGATGGTCGGGTGCTCAATGGCCTCGGCCTCCAAGCTGCGTTTTGAAGATATCGAGAAAAATCCGTACAGCGCAGAGGATTTGATTTCCGAATTTGTCGCGATGGCGGTGGAGCGTTGTGATCGCGGACTCACAGCGTCCGGTCGAAATGGGTCAGAATGCCTTCAATTCCTTGAGCGACGCCGAAAAGAATGCGATCCGAAACTAATTGAATCAATGCCAGCGCGCATCGAAAAGCGTGAAGATGCAATCGAATGGGCCAAGAATTACCATCAGTGTTTGAATCTCTA
>Ga0075154_10000766_pt1 | contig 25674 bp, 25 predicted proteins | sample JI71714BDNA_FD_70965 | JGI IMG/M metagenome (GOLD analysis project Ga0075154, IMG submission 70965) | Wastewater effluent complex algal communities from Wisconsin, to seasonally profile nutrient transformation and Carbon sequestration -... | ecosystem: Engineered > WWTP > Effluent > Algae...
CGAATTGGTCGCGGGTTATCAGACCGAATATAGCTCGATGAGCTTCGCTCTGTTCTGGCTGGGCGAATATGCCAATGTGCTGTTGATGTGCACGCTGAATACAGTGCTGTTCTGGGGTGGCTATCTGCCACCGGTCGATTGGGCGCCGCTCTATTTGGTGCCGGGCGTGATCTGGTTGTTCGCCAAGATCTGGATATTCTTCTTCATCTTCGCCTGGGTGAAATCAACGGTGCCGCGTTATCGCTATGATCAACTGATGCGTTTGGGATGGAAGGTGTTCCTGCCGATCAGCCTGTTCTGGGTGTTTTTGGTGAGTGGTTATCTGATGTGGAAGGGGCATTTCGGATGACCGATAAGGCTCAAACAAGCGATAAAAATAGACCGGTAGATGCAAACTTAGCCAAATGGTTTTGGGGTACAATATTGACGGTTTCGGTCGGTACGTTTATTTTTGAGATGGCGCGAATGGGCTACGAGTGGTTGCGATATGGCGTATCTGAAAAAGTTGTTTTGCAATCACTAATTACGATGCCGAAGATTAAGTGGGTAGGGGTTCAGAGTCTCATTTCATTCATCTGGACATCTCAGCTTTTTTGGATCGCTTTTGCTCTAACTTTCATTTCTGGTTGGTTGTGGTCGAACTACGATGATGAGTCGGCAGATTTGAAACTATCAATTGCGTTGGAAAATTTGGAATTGAAATGACCACCATCGCCCATCTCATCAAATCCTTCACCCTGTGGGAATTCGTCAAGGCGCATATGCTGACCTTGCAATATTTCTTCCGGGCCAAGGCGACGGTGAATTATCCGTTCGAAAAGAACCCGCTGTCTCCGCGTTTCCGTGGCGAGCATGCGCTGCGCCGCTATCCCAATGGCGAGGAACGCTGCATCGCTTGCAAGCTGTGCGAGGCGGTGTGTCCGGCACAGGCGATCACTATAGAGGCCGAACCGCGCGAGGATGGCAGCCGCCGCACCACGCGCTATGACATCGACATGACCAAATGCATCTATTGCGGTTTCTGCCAGGAAGCCTGCCCGGTGGATGCGATCGTCGAAGGCCCCAATTTTGAATATGCCACCGAAACCCGCGAGGAATTGCTGTATGACAAGGCAAAATTGCTCGCGAATGGCGACAAATGGGAACGCGCGATTGCGGCAAATATTGCCGCCGACGCGCCGTATCGATAGGGGGCGCCTGCTGTGATCCACATCATCTCCTTCTACCTCTTCGCATCGATCCTGCTCGCGGCAGCCGCGATGGTGATCTTTTCGCGCAACCCGGTGCACAGTGTGCTTTGGCTGATCGTCGCCTTCTTCAACGCCGCCGGGCTGATGGTGCTGGTGGGCGCGGAATTTATCGCGATGCTGCTTGTCATTGTTTACGTGGGAGCGGTCGCCGTGCTGTTCCTGTTCGTGGTGATGATGCTCGACATCGATTTCGCGGAACTGCGCTCGGGCTTTTCAAAGAATTTGCCGCTGGGCCTGTTGCTGGCGATTGTGCTGGTGGTTGAACTGGTGCTGGGGCTTGGCGCCTATCGCGCGGGAGCGGTCAAGCTGGGGCAGGCGGCGGCTACGACCGTTGCAGCAAGCAAGCCCAATATCGAGGCAATGGGAGCGCTGCTCTATTCCAAATATATATTCCTGTTTGAAACCGCAGGCCTGATCCTGCTGGTCGCGATGATCGGCGCGATTGTGCTGACCCACCGTCAGCGCAAAGGGACGCGCGCGCAGAATATTTCAAGACAAAACCAGCGGCGTCCGCAAGATGCCGTGCGCAATGTCAACCAGCCCGTCGGGCAGGGGGTGGAGCTATGATCGGCATAGAACATTATCTTGTGGTCAGCTCGATCCTGTTTGTGCTGGGGGTGTTGGGCATTTTCCTCAACCGGAAAAATGTCATCATCATCCTGATGGCAATCGAACTGATCCTGCTGTCGGTGAACATCAATCTGGTCGCGTTCAGCGCCTTTCTGGGCGATTTGACCGGGCAGGTTTTTGCGATGTTCGTGCTGACTGTTGCGGCGGGTGAAGCGGCGATCGGGCTTGCAATTTTGGTGATTTATTTCCGCGGGCGGGGCACGATTGCGGTCGACGATGCCAACCGGATGAAGGGGTAAGCCGGGGTCATGGAAATCAAACTCATCGTTTTCCTGCCGTTGCTGGCAGCGCTGATCGCCGGACTGGGGCAGCGTTATATCGGCGCAAAAGCCGCCAAGATTGTGACCACAGGGGCGCTGTTCGCATCGTGCGCGCTTAGCTGGCCGTTGTTTGTCTATTTCCTGTCGCTCGGCGATCTGAGCCTCAACGACAGCGCGTCTCGGACGATGATCGTGCCGGTGCTTGATTGGGTGAAATCGGGTGATCTGGTTTTTAACTGGGAATTGCGCGTCGATGCGCTGACCGCAGTGATGCTTGTGGTGGTCACAACGGTATCATCGTTGGTTCACCTCTACAGCTGGGGCTATATGGATGAAGATCCAGATCAGCCGCGTTTCTTTGCCTATTTGTCGCTGTTCACCTTTGCGATGCTGATGCTGGTGACCGCGAACAACCTCGTCCAGATGTTCTTTGGCTGGGAAGGGGTGGGGCTTGCCTCCTATCTGTTGATCGGATTCTGGTACAAAAAACCAAGTGCCAATGCCGCCGCGATCAAGGCCTTTGTCGTCAACCGCGTCGGTGACTTGGGCTTCATGCTCGGGATATTCGGTCTGTTCTGGCTGTTTGGCACGGTGTCGATCCCCGAGATCCTAACTGCGGCGCCGGATAAAGTCGGTTCGAGCGTCGGATTTCTCGGCTACCGCGTCGACACAATGAGCTTGCTCTGCTGCCTGTTGTTCATCGGCGCGATGGGCAAATCGGCACAGCTCGGCCTTCACACTTGGTTGCCGGACGCGATGGAGGGGCCGACACCGGTCTCCGCGCTGATCCACGCGGCAACGATGGTGACCGCTGGCGTGTTCATGGTCTGCCGCCTGTCGCCCTTGTTTGAAACCAGCCAGTTCGCGCTGAATGTAGTAACGATTGTCGGCGCAACGACTGCATTGTTCGCGGCTACGGTTGGTCTGGTGCAGAATGATATCAAGCGGGTGATCGCCTATTCGACCTGCTCGCAGCTGGGTTATATGTTCTTTGCCGCTGGCACCGGGGCCTATGGCGCAGCGATGTTCCACCTGTTTACGCATGCCTTCTTCAAAGCGTTGCTGTTCCTCGGTGCTGGTTCGGTGATCCATGCGATGCACCATGAACAGGATATGCGCTATTATGGCGGCCTTCGGAAACATATCCCGATCACCTTCTGGGCGATGATGGCGGGGACGCTGGCGATTACCGGCGTTGGTATTGTCGGGCTTGGTGGTTTTGCCGGTTTCTATTCGAAGGACGCGATCATCGAGGCGGCCTTTGCCGCGACCGGGCCTTGGCATATGTATGCCTTTGCCATTGGCGTATTCGCCGCTCTGCTCACCAGCTTCTACAGCTGGCGATTGATCTTCCTGACTTTCTTTGGAAAGCCGCGTTGGGAGCAGTCGGAGCATATCCAGCATGCGGTTCACGACGCGCACGGGCATGATGATCATGGCCATGATGCGCATGGCCATCACGAAAGCCATGACGGCACAGCGGGCTATCATCCGCATGAAAGCCCTTGGTCGATGCTGGTGCCGCTGGCGGTGTTAACGCTGGGCGCGGTGTTTGCAGGTTTTGTCTTCCACAATGGCTTTATCGAAGCTGAAGAAGGCGCGACATTCTGGGTGAACAGCACATTGGCCTTCAACGCGCATCTGATGCACGAAATGCATCTGGTTCCGATGTGGGTGAAATTGGCCTCGACCGTGGCGATGCTGGTGGGATTGTTCACTGCATGGATGATGTACATCCGTTCAAACGACGCGCCCGCACGGCTCGCGGCGAATTTCCAGCCGCTTTACAAATTCCTGCTCAACAAATGGTATTTTGACGAGCTCTACAACCTCATCTTTGTGCGCCCAGCCTTCTGGATTGGCCGTCAGTTCTGGAAGATCGGGGATGAAGGCATTATCGACCGCTTTGGCCCCAATGGCTCGGCGTGGGTGGTGCAGCAAGGAAGCCGTTTCGCGGTCCGCATGCAGTCGGGCTATCTCTACACATATGCGCTGGTGATGCTCCTGGGCCTCGTCGCCGCAATCAGCTGGTTTATGGTGCAAGCGCGATGAACGCCGCGGAAATCCCAATTCTATCGATCATGCTCGCGGTCCCGTTGGTCGGCGCGCTGCTCTGTCTGTTCGCGCGGGCCGAAATCGCGCGTGTCATCGCGTTGGTTGCGACATTGTTCGATTTGCTGCTCGGTATCTGGCTGTGGACCAGCTATGATCCATCGGGTGCTCAGTGGCAATTTGTCGAAATCGCGCAACTGTTCGGGCCGATAGGCTGGAAACTGGGCGTTGATGGCATATCGGTGATGCTGATCATGCTGTCGGTGTTCCTGATGCCGATTTGCATTGGCGCAAGCTGGCGGACGATTACAGAGCGTGTCGGGTTGTATATGGCGGCATTCCTGCTCATGGAAACGCTGATGATCGGCGTGTTTGCGGCGCAGGATCTGTTGCTGTTCTACATCATGTTTGAAGCCGGGCTGATCCCGATGTATCTGATCATTGGTATATGGGGCGGCGCGAACCGAATTTATGCGTCGTATAAATTTTTCCTCTATACGCTGCTCGGCTCGGTCTTCATGCTGCTGGCGATGCTGTGGATGATTCAGCAGGCAGGGACTGCGGACATCCCAACGCTGCTCAACCATGATTTCCCGAAGGAAGCGCAAACCATATTGTGGCTGGCCTTCTTTGCATCCTTTGCCGTGAAGATGCCGATGTGGCCGGTGCACACTTGGCTGCCTGACGCGCACGTTCAGGCACCCACTGCGGGGTCAGTGATATTGGCCGGCGTGCTGCTGAAAATGGGCGGTTACGGTTTCCTGCGCTTTTCGCTGCCGATGTTTCCGGAAGCCTCGGCGCAGTTCATCTGGCTGATCTTTGGCTTGTCGATGGTGGCGGTGGTTTACACCAGCTTGGTGGCGTTAGTGCAGAATGATATGAAGAAGCTGATCGCTTATTCGTCGGTCGCGCATATGGCGATTGTGACCGTTGGGCTGTTCACCTTCAACCAGCAAGGGATTGAGGGTTCGATTATCGTCATGCTCAGTCACGGGCTGGTGTCGGGCGCGCTGTTCCTGTGCGTCGGCGTGATTTATGACCGGCTGCACACCCGCGAAATCAGCCGCTATGGCGGGCTTTCGATCAATATGCCTAAATATGCGTTGCTCTTCATGCTGTTTACAATGGCGAGTGTCGGACTGCCAGGGACCAGCGGTTTCGTCGGCGAGTTCCTCTCGCTCGCAGGCGCGTACAAGGTTTCGACCTGGGCGACGCTGATCGCTACGACGGGCATCATCCTTGGCGCTGGTTATATGCTTTACCTTTACCGCCGCATTGCCTTTGGCGATCAGGTGAATGCAGATGCCGCCGCAATGCCCGATCTCGAAAGCCGTGAATTGTGGCTGCTCGCACCGATTGCAGCTGCTGTATTGTGGATGGGGATTTATCCAGAAAGCTTCCTAGCGCCAATCCGCCGCGACGTTGCGACCATTGTCCACCGCGTTGAGCGCGCTGCCCCTGCGGGCGATACCGCACTTAAGGAACATGATAAAACAACCGCCAAATATCGCGTGAAAGCGCAGCATGGTGGTCACGAAGAAAAGCCGGCCGAGGGGGCTCAGCACTGATGAGCATGAATCATGATTTGGCGCTGATCGCTCCTGAGCTGACGCTCAGTTTCGCCAGTCTCGCGCTGTTGCTGCTTGCAGCATGGCGTAGCGATTGGGGCCGGCTGATCAGCCTGCTCGCCGTTGGCGTATTGGTTATTGCAGGCTGGTCTGCAGCTGACCTTTGGATCGCCGCAGGGGACGGTGATTCTGCGCTAACCGTCGCCTTTGGTGGGCTTTTGACCGCGGACGGCTTTGCCCAATTTGCCAAATTGCTGGTCTATTTTGCCGCAGCCATATCATTGCTGATTGCGCCAACTTTTCTTGAGAAAGCTGGCGCCATGCGTGCCGAATATCCGGTATTGGTCCTGCTTGCTGCAGTCGGCATGGGGATCATGGTTTCGGCAACCGATCTGCTGACGCTTTATGTCGGGCTCGAACTCAACAGTCTTGCGGCCTACGTGCTTGCTAGCTTTGCTCGTACCGATGGGCGTTCTGCAGAAGCGGGGCTGAAATATTTCGTACTTGGCGCGCTTGCCAGCGGCATTTTGTTGTACGGCATGTCACTAATTTACGGCTTTACAGGTTCGACCGATTTCCACGCAATTGGCAATGCAATGAGCGGCGAAATAGGCATCGGTCTGTTGCTCGGCCTTATCTTCGTGCTGTCAGGCCTAGCATTCAAGATCAGCGCCGCCCCGTTCCATATGTGGACCCCCGACGTTTACGAAGGCGCGCCTACGCCAGTCACAGCATTTTTTGCCAGCGCACCCAAGGTCGCTGCAACTGCACTTTTGATCCGCATTACCATCGAAGCATTCGGCAATCAGATCGCTGCGTGGCAGCAGATCATCATTGTCGTCTCGCTGATGTCGATTATCATCGGTGCCGTTGGCGCAATCGGTCAGCAAAATCTGAAGCGGCTGCTCGCCTATAGTTCGATCAACAATGTCGGCTTCATGCTGATAGGTTTGGCGACCGGTACCGAACAGGGCATCGCTGGAATGCTGGTCTATCTTGCCATCTATGTGTTGATGACGCTCGGCGGCTTCATCTGCCTGATGCAATTGAAAGGCAGCGACGGCACGATGAAGGAAAATATGTCCGATATCGCCGGGCTATCGAAAACCCGTCCCGCCTTGGCAGCGGCTTTTGCGGTTTTCATGTTCAGCCTTGCCGGTATTCCGCCATTATTCGGTTTCTGGGGAAAGCTGGTTGTGTTCAACGCCGCGGTTGCCGCAGGGCTGTTTCCATTGGCGGTGATCGGTATTGCCGCATCGGTCATTGGCGCTTTCTATTATCTGAAGGTCGTCAAGACGATGTATTTCGACGACGGTGATGACGACATGATTGTAGAGGCCGACGACAAGGCGTTGGGCTGGATCGGCGGAGCGCTGGCTTTGGCGGTTTCGCCGCTTGGTTATCTCTCCATACCATTCCTGTCTGCTGTGACATTGCAGGCGGCAAGGTCGCTGTTCTGAACCATTTGATCGAACAGGTTGCATTGACCGGGTCGACCAACGCCGACCTGTTGATCCGTGCTGCGCAATCTGCACCCGAAGGATTGTGGCTGCGTGCCGATGCGCAGGATAGCGGACGGGGTCGGTTGGGCCGGCGATGGATGAGCGAACCGGGCAATGTATTCGCCAGCACCATCGTCCGACTGCGTCCGACCGATCCGGCCTCCTCAACGCTAGCCTTTGTCGCTGGATTGGCTGCACATGAAACGCTGCGCCAGATCGCACCGGAATTCGCAATCCAACTTAAATGGCCCAACGACATTTTGACAGCGAATGGTGCGAAATTGTGCGGCATCTTGCTTGAGAGAATTGGCGACGCGGTCATTGCAGGCTTCGGCATCAATCTGGCACACCACCCGGATACACTTGACAGACCAGTGTCCGATTTGCGCAGCTTGGGAGCGAATCCGCCAGAGGCTCAAGCAGTAACCGAAATGCTTGCCGATAATTTTGCACGTTGGCTGCATCTTTGGCGCAACACGCCGTTGGACAATGTGTTGCGTGCATGGGATGCAGCGGCGCATCGTCATGGGTCGGCGCTGTCGGTGCATCAGCCTGATGGTGGCAAGTTGGATGGACTTTATGTTGGTCTGGAACCGGACGGTGCGCTGCGGCTGCGCTTGGCGGACGGACAAATCCGTGCCATCCACGCTGCGGATGTTTTTCTGATCTGAACCGTCAACAGACGCGGATCGAACGGAGTATGATTGAATGTTACTCGCAATCGATAACGGGAACACCAATGTCAAATTCGCGCTGGTCGGTAACGATGGGGTGATCCTGCAGCGTTGGCGGATTGCGACCGATACCCGGCGGACAGCGGACGAATATGCAGTCTGGCTCGATCAGTTGCTGCGCATGGAGGGGTATAGCCGCGGCGATGTTCATGACGTGATCATTGCTACCGTTGTTCCGCGCGCGCTTCACAATCTCCAACTATTGTCGCAGAAATATTTCGGAACCGACGCGTTGATCGCTGGCAAGGCTCCGGTTGAATGGGGGATATCTCTGAAGGTTGATGAGCCACGGGCTTTGGGTGCGGACCGCGCCGTCAACGCGATTGCCGCTCAGGAGTTGATCCCCGATAGCGCAAAAATCGTGGTCAGTTTTGGCACGGCAACGACATTTGACCATATTGGCGCCGACGGAGCCTATCTGGGCGGCAGCATTGCCCCCGGGATCAACCTGTCGCTCGATGCGCTGTACAATGCAGCAGCGATGCTCCCCCGGATTGCGATTGAACCGCCGCCAACCGACAGCGTGATCGGGCGCGACACCGTAGGCCAGATGCAGATTGGTATCTATTGGGGCTATGTCGGGTTGATCGAAGGATTGCTTGGGCGAATGAAGGCCGAAATCGCCAGTTCAGTCAAAATCATCGCAACCGGCGGATTAGCACCACTGTTTCAGCAGCATAGCCATCTATTTGACAGTGTTGAACCCGATTTGACACTGCGCGGGCTTGCCAAGCTCTATGCAAACCGCGAAGGCGGGGCATGACAAAACCTGGTAACGAATTGCTTTTCCTCGCCCTTGGCGGGTCGGACGAGATTGGAATGAACGTCAATCTCTATGGCTGCCAGGGCAAATGGGTCATGGTTGACCTTGGCCTGACCTTTGGCAGCGCCGATTATCCCGGCACCGAACTGGTTCTGCCCGATCTGGAATTTATCGAAGACCGCGCGGATGATTTGCTCGGCATCGTGCTGACTCATGGGCACGAAGATCATATTGGCGCAGTGCCATACCTAGCCGCCGACCTCGGTGTTCCACTTTACGCCACCCCTTTCACGGCTCAGCTAATTAGAGGGAAGCTGGAGGAGCAGGGGATCGCCGACGAAGTCGATCTGCGCATCATCCCGATGGAAGGCGAGCTTGACCTTGCGCCTTTCCATTTCCGCTTCATGCCGCTGGCGCATTCCATTCCAGAAATGAGCGCCCTTGTTATCGACACGCCCTATGGCAAGATTTTCCACACCGGTGACTGGAAGCTCGACGAGCAGCCGGTGATTGGCAAACCATCGACTGCTGCGCAGTTAAAGGCGGTCGGAGATGAAGGCATATTGGCGCTGGTCTGCGATTCGACTAATGCCTTTAACAATGAAGACAGCGGCAGCGAAGGCAGCGTAAAGGCTGATTTGTTGAAAGCGGTCAATGCAGCGCGGGGTAGGGTTGTCGTCACCACCTTTGCATCCAACGCCGCACGATTGCAGACGCTGGCCGAAGTCGCGCACGAGGCGGGACGCAAATTGTGTATCGCGGGGCGCTCGCTCAACCGCATCATTCAGGCTTCACAGGCCACGGGTTATCTGAAAAACATTCCTGAACTGGTTGATATGGAGGCGGTTGACGCCCACCCGCGCAATCAGGTGATGGTGTTGGCAACCGGCGGGCAGGGAGAAGCACGAGCGGCGCTCGCGCGGATCGCCGAAGGCAATCATCCGGTGAAACTGGAAGAAGGCGACACCGTCATCTTCTCGTCAAAGCAGATACCCGGCAACGAAGTCGCCATTGGCCGGATCATGAACCGTCTTGCGCGGCAAAATATCCTGACTGTTACCGAAAAGCAGGCGCATGTGCATGTTTCGGGCCACCCCGGTCGACCAGAGCTTGCGGAACTTTATGACTATATCCGTCCGCAAATCCTGCTGCCAGTGCATGGCGAGCGGCGTCATATGGCTGAACAGGCGCGGTTCGGGCTGTCTGAGGGAATCCCGCAGGCCATTGTCCAGTCTAACGGCGATGTAATTCGGCTTGCACCCAAAGGACCCGTCAAAATTGGCGAGGAACGCACCGGGCGGCTTATCTTGGACGGTGACGTGATTATTCCCGCGGACGGAGACACCATCAACCAGCGCCGCCGCCTGTCGTGGTATGGGATTATCAACATCGCGCTTGCATTGGACGGCGACAACAATCTGCTTGGCGATCCTTATATCCGACTGCACGGCGTACCGATCGAGGATGAAATCGATTCCTTCTTCGATGAAGCGAGCAATGCAGCTGTTAAGGCGGTCAAAGACTGGCGTGGTGATCTGGATGATTTGCGCGAAAAAGTGCGTCTCGCGGTGCGTCGCGTCGCGACAAGCTGGACTGGCAAGAAACCGATTGTTGATGTGCTTGTGGTGGAGACTGCATGAACTGGTCGTCGATTATCGCAATCTATTTCCTGTTTTGGATATTGAGCGCGTTTCTGGTTTTGCCTTTCGGCGTCAAGACGCATGACGAACTGGGAATCCCGAAGGTTGCAGGGCAGGCTGACAGCGCCCCCGGCAATTTTCGTCCCGGACGTGTCATCTATCGAACGACGATCGTGGCGAGCCTTCTGTTCGGCCTGTTTTACGCCAATTATGTCAATGGTTGGATCGACCGCCACAGCTTTGATTTCTTGCTGCAAAAAGGGCAGCAATAGCGCGCTTAACTGCGCAGCCGCTCAATAGCCTGCGCCAGCGCAACATAGAGTTTGCCGACGTCCGATGACAGCAGCGTGACGCCGATGGAATTGCCGTCGCGGGTGCTTAGAAGAACCCTCATCATCGATTCAAAATCATGGATATAGCGGTTCACATGATCGCGGAATTCACTGTCATTGTCGTAATGATTGGCAATGATCTTGGTTTCACCACTATCGAGCAGTCGTACCGCGCGCCGGGTAAAGACGCCGCGATCGCCCTTCAGATAGGCGGCCCAGGATGTGTCGGTTACTTCGTTCGACAGGATTTTGGCGACGTCGATTGATGAGGAATTGAGCGACTCAGTGAGCAGCGCCATCCGCCGAGTGAAAGTTTCTTCGTCAAGGCCATCAAACTGGCCGCGCGCGTCAGCGATGCGGCGTTCCAAATTGGCGGTCATGTCATCGAGCGACCGAAGCTGCGCACTGATCTGCTTCGAAGCATCGGCCGTGAAGTCGAGGTTGCGTTCTACCGAGTCTCGCATCAGCGCATTGATGTCAGTGATCTGAGCTTGCACCGCCTCCGACAACACCGTCTGATTCTGCTCGCTCATTTTTCTGGCTACACCGGCCAATTCTTCATCGAGAATCTGCTTGCTGCTTTCCGCTGCCTGCCGCGTAGTTTCACGAACTCTCAGCAAAGATGTGACTAGCTGTTCGTTTGCAGAACCCGTCATCTCATCGATGAGGGCACGGGTTTGTGAAAGCGATGCGGCGAGTGCATCAGACTGTTCATGACGCTTTGAAAATTGCGTTTCGCTGTCTGCCAGCAACCGATCGAGTTCGGCGGCTTGTGTCCGCACCAAGCCGTCGACCTTGTCAATTTTTCCAAGCAATTGAGCCGCCAATTGGTCAGCTTTGACCGTTTCCTGTTCCATTGTACGGAATGCATTTTGGCAGGTTTCATATTTTTCCTGCATTCGCGAAAAGGCCGCTGGCAGACCTTCGTCCATTTCACGCGATGCGGTATCGAGGCCAAGCATCAACTGTTCGACGCGCGACAAAAGAGCATCGGTCTCAGTGCGGTTGCCTGACAGCCGCTTCTGCAGTTCTTCGTTGCTTGTAGAAAGACTGCTCACGGCAAATGCCAGCTTTGCGATGCGATCGGTGGCATCGTCATTCAGGTTCGTGATGCGCATTTCGCATTCGTCGAGTGAGCCTCCCAAGCGCGCGACAATCGACGATAATCTTTCGTCTTCGCTTGAACTCGTTGCGGACAGCCGTTCGATCGTTGATCTTAGGTCTGCCAGTCGTGGCGAAAGCCGGGCGTCGCTGCTTTCGATCTGCGTGTTGATCAGTGAGTTTGCATCGGTGAACTCGGTCATCACCTTTTCGCTGCGCTTTTCAAGCGAGTTCATTATTTCTTGCGCAACGGTTTCAGCACGATTCAACACAGCGTCGAGAGCTGTACCCGATTTTTCAGCAAAACTGGCAATTTGGCCGGTGGTTTCCGCGGAACGCTCCGCCATTGCATCGACTTCGGTGCGCGCGTTGACCGCCTTGGAGCTGAGTTCTTCCAGCGCCGTTGCCATCGATTGAATTTGGCTCTGAGCATTATTGCCTGCGACTGCGATGTTGTTCGTTGCATCTTTTGCCGCGCTGGTGACGACAGGCAGATGATTGCGGAGCTGCTCAAGATTTGCGATAGCTGCCTCGCTGACCTGTGCGAGCAACCGCGCCTTTTCATCGGCGTCTGACAAGGCGCTACCCAGTTTTGAAGCTGCCTCGGTCAAACGATCAGCCGACTGCCGCCCCACGGAATCAATTTCGCGGGCATTTTCAGCAAGGAAGGATCGCGCAAGGGCGATTTCGCCATTCACTGTTTGCATGCGGGTGTTCAGCCGGTCGCTTTCTTGACGCATCGATTGTGAAACATCGCCAAAACGGCGCGCTTCGGCATGGCTGTTGCGCTGGGCTAGCAGCCAAAGCATTGCAATAAGAGCAACCGGTATTGACCAGGACGATATCATTTCGACCCACCGGTTGAGCGGAGGGAATGATTGAAATTCCGCCAAATTTGCCCAGACAAAAAAACCACTCCATCCGACCACGCTCAATATGGCGACGGAAATTGCGAAGATGGCCTTCCAGTTTCGGCGTTGCTGCGGTTCTTCATATTCGGACCAGTCGACGTCTGCTTCACTGTCCATTTCTAGTGTGGAGTCGTCAATTCCCGCATCAATACCGCGTGCGATCATCGGCTCTACAGCGCCAATTTCGACATCGGTGCCAGTTGAAGTGGATTCAGTGTCGCCTTCGTTGACCGAATTGCGACCGATTTCGACGATTTTTGAACGAGCTGCCATAACGGAGGTATCTTATCAGCTTTTTCCACAAGAGAAACGCAAAGTTAACTCTGTTTGGTTTAAGCTGTTTTCATGGCGATGGACTATGGAGCTCTGGACAGTGCATTGAATGCAGCCGCTGGCGATGACGTCGTATTGGCGTCGGAGCTTCGCACGGCGTTTGTCGAGAGCGCCCAGCGCCAAATAAGCCTGATGGTGCGGTCGCGTTGTGATGCGAATTGGCAGTATAGCGCCATGCGGCTTAAAGGTCTTGCGGCCAGTTTTGGTGCCATCGATTTACTCGAACTGGCCGATGAGGCAATAAGCGGCGCGCCGCATGATCCGGTGGTTTTGCGTAAGCTTTCGCAAGCGTTGGATGTCATTATCACGCATTGATTCGGTAATGGATGCGAGAATTTTGCTTGGCCAATTGCAAGGCGAAGCCTAATTCCCTTCGGGCGATGTCCGAACTTCCCCAATCAAATACCGGCGACAAGGTGATCACGGCCCTGCTGTGTCTGGCAACCGGCGATGCCAGCGAAGTGGCCTTCGCACCCTGCCTTGGCAAACCGCTCATTTATCACCAAATTATGGCGTTGCAGCGGGCGGGTATCCATTCGGTAAGGATCTATGTCGAAGCGGTTTCGGGCGTTCTCCTTACAACCATAGACCTACTCCGATTCCAGGGTTTCGACGTGCGAGCCGTGCGATCGGTCGATGAACTGACAGCAACATTGGGCGAAGGTAGCCAGCTGCTCGTGTTGCAAAGCGACCTCTGGTGGCAAGCCGAATGGCTGGCCGGTATCATAAAAGGAAAGCGAAACACGGTATTCGTCCTAGCGGAGCAAACCGGAATTGAGGCGTTCGAACGCATCGATTTGAACAGCCGTTGGTCGGGTTTGGTGCTTTGCGATGCCCGCATTTTGCCTGCGCTTGGAGACATTCCCGAAGGATGGGATTTGTCTTCCCTCCTGCTTCGGCAGGCCCAACAAGCGGGCTTTGAAAATCTGATGCTGCCGCATTCGGTGCTGACCGTGGGTGAATTGCGAAAAATCGATGCGATCAAAGGCAGCTTGGCGATTGAAAATGCGGTTTCCGATGCGTTGACAGCGTCAGCGGACACTATCGATTCTCATCTGGTTATCAACGCGTTTCGGCGGCTGCGGGGATGGGGTGATCCTCAGCACTGGTCGCATCTCGCAGGGCTGTGGACGCCCCTTGCATCTGCTGGAATATCTGCGGTTTTGGCATTTTCCGGTTATCAAAGCGCCGCTTTTGGCTTTGCCTGCCTTTCCGTTTTGTCGCAGCCCATACGCAAATTTTTGAGGATGATTGGCTATCGCACGAGCGGTGTTGATCCCGTGCAGGCAATCACCAATGTGGCCTTGTTGGTTGCGCTGTATTTTTGTCTTGCGGGCTTTGGTGCCGCACCGATCCAGGCGGGCTTTCTGACGCTGGCTTTGGCGGGGATATTGCTTGGTTCTGCTGGCCGTGCTGGTGAAAAGCCTGAGACTCGTCCCTATCGTGTTTCATTGCTGTTTGTGACAGTCTTGCTGTTGATCGGCCAACTCGCGGGATATCTGGAATTTGTGATCATGTTTGTCATATTGCTGCTCATTGCCTCGTGGCTCATCCCGCTGAGGCGGGCGGGCATTCAGGCTTAAACGCAAATTAACCTCGATAAGGCTAAAAAGGCCGCTGCAGACAGGCTGCAAACGGATGCCCAATTGACCAGCGAAGAAACCGCTCTGTCGATCGAGGCGGCGCGCCGTCATTATCTTGCGACCTTGGCGTCGCGGGACGATCTTGCACATTTGCTTTTCCCGCTTTCTGGTCATCTTCCGGATGAGCGTACCCAGTCGATGGTGCGGATGAAATTATTCGAGACGATATTGTCGCTCGAGAAGGCCTTGGCGGGCGAAAATGCGTCATTAATTGTGCATTCGCGTTTTTGGGAACCACTTGTTGAAAACGGCAGCTTGCGCAATCCCGCTTTGATCGAATTCGCCTGGGCGCGGTGCATTGAGGCTGAGTTGCAGTCGCAATTGGTCGGTAAGGATATGCGGGGCGATCTGGAGCAATTGCCAGCCAGTTTGCTGGCGCACCCGGACAAGAAAATCGCAGAGCTTGCCCGCGCATTGTTGGTGGCGCAGCACAAAATCCACGATCCCTCAGCGGCACTTTGGAGCGAAATGCCGGTCGAATTGCTGTTTCAAATTTCCCAGATGATGGCATATGTTGCCCAATCAGATGACGTTGATGTAGCCTTGAATGCGCTGTGCGTCGGGCATGACGAGGCGCAGTCTGTTGCCGGATTGGCGCGCAAACTTTCTTTCTGCCTAGACATCGAAAGCAGGGCCCAAACGCGCAGTCCGGCGTTGTCGGGCATTCCCATCTTCTTGGCTTCGCTCGAATATGTCACCGGAATTGCCTATGACCGGATTTTGATTTTGATCGGGCACAATTTTGGCGACCCGTTTGCAATGCTTTTGCGCGCTGCGGGTTTCAGCAAAGTCGAAGCCTTTGGCGCCGCTCGTGAAATCTTCCCTGAGCTAGCGATCAATGGCGACTTCGAAAACCGATGGTCCCGGGTTGAGCGGATCGACCCTGCCGATACGCTCGATCTATTGTCAGCGTGGTCCAGCGCGGAAGTCATAACGCCGTGAACAACACCGCGTTTCTTTCCGTCCCGGTTGAGGGCCTCGTTTCTGCAAGCGGGAATTTGCTCAAGGCTGACTCCCGGCTTTTGCAGTTGCAATTTAACGCCGCCGGAGACGAACATGGTCCGATTGCTATCCCAGGATTGAGGGCTGTCGCCGCGATCGTTGCTCGCACCGGCATGCGTGTTGAGCGCCATGTGCGCGTCGGCGATTTTGATGCCGACATAGACCTTTGGGTTGAAGCTATGCCGCAGGCAGATGCGGTGCTTATCCAGATAACCGGTTGGCACGAGCGCGCGCCGAGTGAGCCACTTACGGTCGAGCCTCAATCAGACGGTCCCAATTTGGTATTAAACGAGCATTATCATATCGTGCGGATGCCCCACGATCTGGAAGGGGCCGATCAAGTTATTGGAAAACATTTCGCAACAGTGTTTGAACTTCGCGACATCGCAGTCGGCGAAGTGCCCATGTTGGATTTGCTAGCCCGCAGGCAAAGCTTGGAAGATTTGAAGATATCGTCGATTTCCGGATCGTCCCAGTTTAGCCTTTCGCTATGCCCATTAACGTCAAAGGATGGTCATTTTCTTGGCTATTCGGGACGGCTCGACACGGCACCCGATAATGGGCCCAACGAAAATGTAGTTTCTGACAACAGCAGCCTCGTTTTCGGAAGGCAATTCGCACCCATTTTGCGCCATCCGTTAAGCAGAATTATCGCCAACGCCGAAACCATACATTCTCGCCTGCGTGGGCCTTTGCGTGAATCCTATGCCGGTTATGCGCAGGATATAGCCAATGCTGCGCGGCACCTGTCCGAGCTGGTCTCCGATCTGGAGGACCTTGAAGCGATTGATCGGTCCGATTTCTCGGTTGCAGTCGATACTGTCGATCTGGTCGATATCGCACGGCGTGTCGCGGGTTTGCTTGCGCTGAAAGCATCTGACAATCTAATGGAAATCCATGTCGAAGCGTTAAGCGATCCGACATTGGTGAACGGTGAGTTCCGCCGAATTTTGCAGATCGTCCTTAACCTCGTTACCAATGCTATCCGCTACGCTCCCGGAGGATCGACGGTCAGCATCATGACCGGGCTGGACGGAAGAAATGGCTGGATCGAAGTTGCCGATCAGGGAGCCGGGATCGAACCTACTGACCAAGAACGGATTTTCGAAAAATTCGAACGTTTGGGCCGAACAGGTGACGGCGGTAGCGGTCTTGGTCTGTATATTTCTCGCCGACTTGCCCGCTTCATGCAGGGCGATCTGGCAATTGTGTCTTCGGTGGGGCAGGGCACCCGCTTCCGGCTGACCCTGCCCGCAAAAACAGTTTAGCGTTTGCCAACCGGAATGTAATCGCGCGCTGCAGGGCCAGTGTAAAGCTGACGCGGGCGACCGATTTTCTGGCCGGGATCCGAAATCATTTCGTTCCACTGCGCAACCCAGCCGACGGTGCGGGCGAGTGCGAACAGCACAGTGAACATCGTGGTCGGGAAGCCGATCGCCGACAAGATGATGCCCGAATAGAAATCCACGTTCGGGAACAGCTTTTTCTCGATGAAATAGGGATCGTTAAGCGCCATTTCCTCAAGTTGCATCGCCACTTCGAAAATCGGATCGTTGACCTTCAGCGCAGTCAGCACTTCGCGGACAGTCTTTTGCATCACAGTCGCGCGCGGATCATAATTTTTGTAAACGCGGTGACCAAAACCCATCAGGCGGAACGGATCATTCTTGTCTTTGGCGCGCTCGATATAGTGCGGAATCTTGTCGGGCGTGCCGATTTCACGCAGCATGTTGAGCGCGGCTTCATTGGCACCGCCATGGGCAGGCCCCCACAAGCAGGCAATGCCAGCGGCGATGCACGCAAAGGGATTGGCACCCGACGAACCGGCCAGCCGCACCGTGGAGGTGGAAGCGTTCTGCTCATGATCCGCATGCAAAATGAATATGCGGTCGAGCGCCTGTTCAACTGCCGGGTGAACCTCATATTCCTCGGCGGGAACGCCAAAGGTCATGCGCAGGAAATTGCCAGTGTAGGACAATTTATTGTCCGGATACATGAACGGCTGACCGACCGAATATTTATACGCCATTGCTGCAATGGTCGGCATCTTCGCGATCAGGCGGTGGCTGGCAATTCGGCGCTGTTCAGGGTCTGCGATATCGGTTGAGTCATGGTAAAAGGCTGACAAGGCACCTACGACGCCGCACATGATCGCCATTGGATGTGCATCGCGGCGGAACCCACGATAAAAAGTCGCAAGCTGTTCGTGCAACATCGTGTGGCGCGAAATGGTGTAGCTGAAGTCATCCAATTCCTGCTTCGACGGCAATTCGCCATTGAGAAGCAGGTATGACACTTCCATAAAGCTCGATTCTTCCGAAAGCTCTTCGATCGAATAGCCGCGGTGTAGCAAAATGCCCTCATCGCCATCGATATAGGTCAGCTGCGATTCGCAACTCGCTGTCGAAGTGAAGCCGGGATCAAAAGTGAAGCAACTGGTTTGCGCGTATAATTTACGGATATCGATAACATCCGGGCCAACTGAACCCGACAAAACAGGCATTTCGATGCTTTGATCGCCAATATTGAGCGTTGCAGCCTTATTCGCCATTTGCATTCCATTCGATCTTTGGCCGGGGCAGCCGATTGTGATGAACCGCTCAGCAGAAGCTTTTCTTATCGAACGACTATTGCTTCTTGCCGCCGGTTGGGAGACGATGTGTGTCGCAACAGGATAGGGGTGATCTAGTCATGTCCCTTAACCCCATTACGAGCCGCTTCCTTGCGCAGTTTTCCTTCGCGCGTCAAGGGGAAGGCGCGCGTGCGAAGTATGTCAGAAACGGCCCAGATTTAGGTGCGTTCTGCATGGGTTTTGGTCGCCGATGAGCTTGTCTGCCACCGAACATATTGGGCTCAGTCCTGAGTATCGCGTCAATGAGGGCAGATGGCCGATAATAGACAGGATTGAGGCATGGTTAGAGAGCGAGCATGAAAGGTTGCCGCTGCTCGTTCCGATCGGATTTGCTGCAGGAATTGCCATTTGGAATCTGAATGGAGATTCGGCGCTTCTAATGCTGGTAGTCGCCTGTCTGGGGCTGGCGTTTTTGACTTTTGCACTTGGCCTGAATTTTCGCATTTCGCGAATAGTTTTGTTGACAGCAGTGTTGCTGCTTGCAGGCTTTGCGACAATTGTTTTCAAATCCATGTTGGTTGCATCCCCGCCACTTGCCAAGCCTTGGGTAGGGACAATATCCGCCCGGATAGAGCGGGTTGAGGATATTTCTGCGCGAGGTGCTGTTCGTTTGTGGCTGGCGACCGGCGGGCATCAGGGTTTGCCAGAGAAGATCAGAGTCAATCTACCCATAGAACGCAACAATGCGCAGTTTCGTCCCGGAACAGTCATTGAGGCAAAAGTGCGATTAATGCCACCACCGGGTCCGGCTTTGCCCGGAGGATATGATTTTGCGCGCCAGGCCTGGTTCGATGAACTTGGCGCCACGGGCAGCGTTTTGGGACAGCCGAATGTGCGCGCACCGACCACTGCGGAAGGCCCTTTTTGGAAAGGCTGGCGGGACCGGATTGCGACGCATGTATATGGCTCCATGGGTGAAGCGACTGGACCGATCGGAGCGGCGTTGCTCGTTGGTAGCCGAGGCGCCATTGCTGAAGCCGATGCAGAAGCACTGCGCAACAGCGGAATGGCGCATCTGCTTTCGGTGAGCGGGTTGCACGTGACTGCAATTGTCGGAGGAACGTTTTTCGTAATTGCGAAATTGCTTGCCCTTTTTCCTTGGTTTGCGTTGCGTTTTCGGGTGCCACTGGTTGCGGGTGCAGGGGCTGCATTGGTGGCGGTCGGGTACACGTTGCTAACGGGCGCTGAGGTTCCGACCGTTAGAGCCTGCATTGCCGCCTTGCTGGTTTTGGTCGCATTGGCATCCGGGCGAGAGCCGCTATCTTTGCGACTCTTGGCCGCTGGTGCACTTTTCGTTTTGATATTCTGGCCAGAATCGCTTGCCGGTCCAAGCTTTCAACTTAGTTTTGCCGCTGTGGCTACGATCATCAGCTTGCACGAATCGGCTTGGATGAGACGATTGGTAGCACGCCGCGATGATGGGTTGTTCCGAAGGGTCGGTATAGCCGTTGTCTCTTTGCTTTTGACCGGTCTGGCGATTGAGATTGTCCTTGCGCCGATTGCGCTATTCCATTTCCACAAAAGTGGCGTTTACGGTGCCTTGGCGAATATCATCGCTATCCCGCTCACGACATTTTTGATCATGCCAATGCAGATATTGGCATTGGTGATGGACGCGTTTGGAATGGGGCAACCTTTTTGGTGGTTGGCTGGAAAAGGCGTCGCACTGATCCTGTGGCTGGCGCATTTCGTAGATTCTGCGCCGGGGGCAGTGATGGCGCTGCCCTCGATGCCACGCTGGGCCTTTGCATTCATGGTTGTTGGTGGACTCTGGTTGGCAGTATTTGCAGGCCGCGCGAAGGCATTCGCGATGTCACTTTTTGCTGCGGGGACTTTGGGGGCCTTTTTTGCACCGCATCCTGATTTGCTCGTAACTGGCGATGGACGTCATCTGGCATTGGTTTCTGACGGAAAGATCATACTGCTACGCCCAAAAGTAGGGGAATATGCTTTGTCGATGCTAAGCGAAAATGCAGCGATCCAAACACCGCCGATTGCACTGGACGATTGGCCTGACGCGCAATGCAGTGCAGATTTTTGCAGCTTTGCGATTGAATCGAATGGGCGACGATGGAACGTTCTTGCTGCGCGATCACCCTATCTGGTTCCGGCAATGGAACTCGCGGCGGCTTGCAAAAGGGCTGATATCGTCGTGAGCGAACGCTATTTGCCCTATAGTTGCAAACCCCGATGGATAAAGGCGGATCGCGCATTCCTGCAGGCCAATGGGGGGCTCGCCTTCTATCTGTCAGATCAGCGCCTCAAAACAGTCGGCCAAACAACCCGCCACCAGCCTTGGTCGCAACCCCGTATCGAAGTCGCAGCCAAGAGATGACGTGGCTAACTAAATGATCAATTATAGCGGCGCAGCAATCCGGCGAGTTTACCCTGCACCTCTACCTCAGCCGCGTCATAATATTGCGGATCATAGGAAGCATTGGCCGGATCAAGCCGGATGCGGCCGTTTTCGCGGCGCAGATATTTGAGCGTCGCTTCTTCGCCGCGAACCAGTGCAACGATAATCTCACCATCACGCGCGGTCTGGGTTTTGCGGATTAGCGCATAGTCCCCATCAAAAATGCCTGCTTCGACCATCGAGTCTCCGGACACTTCCAACGCATAATGTTCGCCGGCGCCAAGCAGTGCCATTGGCACCGAAAGCGAGGTCTGGCCTTCCATGGCCTCAATCGGAACGCCCGCAGCGATGCGGCCGTGCAGCGGAATTTCGATAACGTCGTTCGCGGCCACTGGCAGAGACTTTGGTGCAGCGGGACGGTGATCGGAAAGCGTGACCACCTTGTTGTTGACCGCTTCGTCTTTCGCGAGGCCGCGCGCTGATCCGCCATCGGGCATTTTGACCACTTCCAAAGCGCGAGCACGATTGGCAAGACGACGGAGAAATCCGCGTTCTTCCAAAGCACCGATCAGACGGTGCACGCCCGACTTGCTTTTGAGGTCGAGCGCTTCCTTCATTTCCTCGAAAGAAGGCGAAATACCTGTCGCCTCAAGGCGTTCGTGGATGAACATGAGGAGCGAATGTTGTTTGGCGGTCAACATAGTTTGTTCCAATGCTGTTGAACAGATACGGAACAGTTAGGAAACAAAGAGGGTGATTGTCAAGCCATTCATCCAGAAATACCGGACTTACGTCAGAGCGTAATAGGAAATTTCTGCACCTTTGGATATGGGAGTTGCATTTATATTGCGTATTATCAATGCATTAGATATGGATAGGGACGCCAGCATGGCGCTGTCATTCGTCCCGACCGGAGTGATAATCCCTTTGTCGACGCTGGCCCGCAGATGGTCAGTGCGCGCGCCGTTTGCGGGCAAATCGCTGCCGAGCCTGGCGGTGAGTCGTCCAGGGAGCGGGTCGGATGCGCCGCCCAGATGCGCGATCAGCGGTTTTAAAAACAATAAGGCAGTGACAAAGGCTGACACCGGATTTCCCGGCAGCCCAAGCACCACCGCGCCTCCAATCGTTCCCGCAATCACGGGCTTTCCGGGGCGCATTGCGATTTTCCAGAAATCGATCACTCCGCCGGCAGACTGTAGCGCAGGTACGATCAGGTCATGGTCACCCACCGAAGCCCCGCCGGTGGTTACAATGATGTCGTGATCGGCAAGCGCATGAAACTGCGCGGTCAGCACATCAAGATCATCGGCAACCGCTGGAAACTCGGTCAACTCTACCGGAAGGCCGCGCAGCATTGCCGCGAGCATGACGCCATTGGATGAAGGAATCTGGTCGTCCGCACAGGGTTGTCCCGGTGCGACCAGCTCATCGCCGGTCGAAACCAGCGCAACCCTCAACCGCCGCCGCACCAGCAACGCACCATGTCCTGCCATTGCCGCCAACGCGATGTGCCGCGCATGCAACTCCGCACCTTTGGGCACTACCACTGTGCCTTCGCGAAAATCGCCGCCAGCCGAGCGTACATTATGCCCGGCCAATTTGGGTGCATCGTCGGAGAGTGTCACACGATCTTCATCGCGCGAAACATTTTCCTGAATGATCACCGTGTCTGCGCCATCGGGAACCACCGCACCAGTGAAAATCCGCACTGCTTCGCCCGCGCCAACTGTGCCTGCAAACCGTCGCCCGGCAGCACTCTCTCCGATCACTGTCCATGGCCCAGCACCGTCGGCAAAGCGCACCGCATAGCCATCCATCGCGGACAGATTGCGCGCAGGCTGGGTGCGTAGAGCAACCACATCCTGCGCCGACCAGCGGCCTACGGCTTCGGCAAGCGTAACCATCTCAGACTCAACCGGCTCTTTCAGCGCAAAAATCCGCGCTTGTGCTTCCTCTATGCCAATCACGGCGTGCGCCAATCGCCCGACTTGCCCCCGCTTTTTGAAAGCAACCGCACACCCGAAATCACCATGCCCTTGTCGAGCGCTTTCGCCATGTCATAGATGGCGAGCAGCGCCACTGAAGCCGCCGTCATCGCTTCCATTTCCACCCCGGTCTGCCCGGTGAGGCGGGCGAGTGCGGTGACGCGGATGCCGTCGCCCTCAAAGTCAAAATCGACAGCAGCCTTGGAAAGCGCGAGCGGGTGGCACAGCGGAATAAGCTCGCTGGTCTTCTTTGCTGCCATAATGCCCGCAATCCGCGCAGTGGCCAGCACATCGCCCTTTTTAACCACGCCTTGCTTGATCGCCGCCAGCGCCTCTGCCGACATGCTTATCCGGCCCTCGGCGACCGCCTCGCGTACTGTCGCATCCTTGGCGGTAATATCGACCATCGCGGCGTTGCCGGCATCGTCGAGATGGGTGAGTTTGGTCATGGGCTTGAGTAATGCCTCGGGCGAGGCTGAGTGTCGAGAGGTTGTGCTTGTTTGGCTTCACACGAAGACACGAAGGTTTGAAAGATGTAAGCTTGCATACGGTGCGTAGCGCCATTCAATAGGGTGGCGACTTTGTTGATCCCTGCGGGATCGGTTTCAACCACCCTCTTCAAAATCTTCGTGTCTTCGTGTGAAATAATTCTCACAACCGATCGGAGCGGAACTAAGCCCCCGTCAGCAAGACCCGCGTCGCCGCCTCGACATCATCCTGCCGCATCAGGCTTTCCCCAACGAGGAAAGTCCGCACCCCGCTTTGGGCCATCCGCAAGCAATCGGCATAGGAACCGATACCGCTTTCGCACACCAGCAATACATCATCGGGCACCATGCCCGACAGCCGCTCGGTGGTGGCCAGATCGACCTCGAAAGTCTTGAGGTTGCGGTTGTTGACACCGATCAGCCGCGATTGCAGCTTCGTCAGCGCACGCTCCATTTCGGCCTCGTCATGCACCTCGACCAAAACGTCAAGACCCTGTTCGCGCGCAGCCGCCTCGATCTCGGCCATTTCGCTATCCTCCAGCGCCGCGACGATGATCAATATCGCATCCGCACCCATTGCCCGCGCCTCGGCGCATTGCCAGGGATCGACCATGAAGTCCTTGCGGATTACAGGCAGGTCGCACGCCGCGCGCGCGGCGATCAGATAATCCTCATGCCCCTGAAAATAGGGCGCGTCAGTCAAAACCGAAAGGCACGCCGCCCCACCCGCCGCATAAGCCCGCGCATGGGAAGGCGGATCGAAATCGGAACGGATCAGGCCCTTGGACGGACTGGCCTTTTTGATTTCGGCAATCAGCGCATAGCCGTTTTCTGCCTTAGCGCGCAGTGCGGCCTCAAACCCGCGCACGGGGGAGGGCGCGGGCCAGTGGGATATGCCCTGAGGCTTACGAGTGGCGACTTCGATGCGCTTAGTGGCGCAGATTTCGGTGAGTTTGTCGGTCATCGTCTAATGTCGTTAGCGGACAGCAGGTCGGTCAACAATAGAAGGTACCGAAAAATGGATCGTTCAATGGCAAATCGTGTTTCAGTCGTGTTGCCCTATGGACTTTTGGGTTCTATGCGACAAAATGTCGGCAATTATTGTAAAAACAGAGGTACATCATGGATGTAAGTGAACTGCATCATCTAGCAGACTGGTATATCGATCACTATACCAATTTGAATTCACTATATAATGCAGTGCTGTCTCCCATACAGCACAACGCCAACCAACCGGGAAAACAACCGGTGGAAAACCAGTTGGATTCACTACTGAGTTATTTGCGAACTATGAAATTTGATGAATTGTCGCTGCAACAATTACGGATGCTGTCAACTTTGGGTGTCGACCGTTTTGTTGGTTCAACAGGATCCGATTTCATCGAAGCAATAATTCGAACTTCGGACTATGATCCGGCCACAGCAGCTACAAAAATTAATCAAGCATTGAGCACATTAAGCGAGGCGCATTCTGGCTTCTCATCGTACCGCAAAGCCATTGAAGCGCTAAAAATAGCGGATTCGGAACCTAAAAGCCTCACTGACACGATTACGGTTAGAGTTGGTTTTCAGAGTGACGCGTCGATTGAGAACATTACTGATTGGAAAGTTTCGGCGCAGGATTGGTACGACATCATCCGTGGGCTTGCCCTAGCCGCTAATGAGGCTCCAGAGGATACAAAAATAGTTGGCGCTTCAACTGGCTCGATCATCCTGATTTTGGCTGGAACTTTATCGGTAACAACCCTGCTGGCTCTCATATCGAAGAATATTGCTTCGGTTGCGAAGGACATCATCGGAATTAGAAATCAAATTGAGACGCTTCGACAGCAGAAGCTGTTGACGACTGTTATCGAAAAAGAATTGAAAAAGCAGGAAACAACAAAAAAAGATCAAGCTCTCAAAGAAATCATATCACTGATCAAAAAGCAGACGCCAGGCCTCGACGGTGAACAAGTCACTGCCGTCGAAAGTTCGATCAAAAAGCTTCTGACGTTTAACGAAAAGGCGATTGTATACTTTGCAAACTCGCTAGGGTTGGCCCATCCAAATGAGACCAGACAATACTAGAAAAATGATGGTTGGCCATTTGTAGGCCAGTAAGTCCTTCGGATTCTTGCGCGATATAAACCACGCCATGATCAGCGAAGGGACAGCATTAATCACGGTATTGAACATCCAAGCGCCAAAGCTTGTGCTTATTGGCATCAAGGCTGTTATCAATAAGGAACCTATCAGTAGGCCTACCGCGTAGCGCCAAAAACTCACGCGGGCTTTTCCACGGGCTTTGGTTTCACGACCTTACGCAGCTTATCCTCCCACTTCGCTTCGTCGGGATCGCATTCAAGGTCGCGGGCGGCTTCCTTGAATTTCTCGGCTTGGGTTTTCTGTTCAGTCATTGCAGGGTGTTCCATGCACCAAACCTAGTTGCAGCATCACTGAACCGGATAAGGTTGCTAACCTCCTGCATTAGCAATGCGTCGCCTGATGAT
>Ga0075154_10000767_pt1 | contig 25667 bp, 15 predicted proteins | sample JI71714BDNA_FD_70965 | JGI IMG/M metagenome (GOLD analysis project Ga0075154, IMG submission 70965) | Wastewater effluent complex algal communities from Wisconsin, to seasonally profile nutrient transformation and Carbon sequestration -... | ecosystem: Engineered > WWTP > Effluent > Algae...
GGCCTTACTCTTCTTTACGCTTGGCTCCGCCGTCGAAGGAGCTGAGCACTCCTGTGACCAAGGACAGCAGCAAGCTGAAGCCCAAGGCCCACCAGAAGCGTGGTGCTTGCAGGGTGAAGCCATCGATGAGGTTCGCGGCGATGAGCACGATCACGGCATTGATCACCAACAGGAACAGGCCGAGGGTTACCACGGTAACGGGCAACGTGAGCAGGATCAGCACCGGCTTCAGGATCGCGTTCAAGAGCCCCAGCACGGCGGCGACGAGGATGGCGGTGAGCAGGCCGTTGGTGGTGTTCATGTCACTGATCGTGACACCAGGCAGCAAGAGATCTGTCACCAGCACGGCGATGGCCGAGATGATCAGGCGGATGAGGATGTTCATGGCCCGGTAAAGGTGTGAAAAGAAAAAGAGCACGCCGAGCGATCACCGCCCCACGCGCCCCCTTTCACCAAAACCGCCCTTATTCCTTCACGAGCTTCTCAGCCGTGGATCGTCCGTTCTGTTCCACCACGAGGTAGTAGGTGCCCGTAGCCTTATCACTAAGGTCCAGCGTGCGTTCGTATCGGCCTTTGAAGCCGGTGATGCGCTCTTCGTAGACCTTATCACCTTTCGCATCGTGCACGTTCACGAAGAGGTCACCGCGGTCCGGTGCGTCGAACTGGATGCGGAAGAAACCGTTGCTCGGGTTCGGGAAAACGCCCATGTCGCCGAGTTGCAGCGCATTGTCGAGGCTCTTCACACCTTTGTTCTTCAGCAGTTCCTTCTCCTCCGACGTCAGCTCCTTGCGCTCGATGCGGATGCGTGTTTCAACGCGCAGGTCCTTGCCCAGGTCGCGACGCAGTTGATCCATCTCCCGTCGCAGTTCATCCATATCGCGTACCAACTCGTCACGCTCTTGGGGATCCAAACCTTCGAAGCGGAACTCGCGCATGGGGTCCATGGTGATCACGTGATCGAAGTCGCGCTCGCCGAGGTCGCCGTTCAAGGTCATGGACTGTCCGCTGCGCAATAGGGTAACGGCCACGGCATCGCCGGGCTTCATGCTGCGGATGTGTTCGGAAAGTGCCTCGAAGTCGCCGATGGTCGTCTCGTTCACCTTGGTGATGACGTCGCCCTTCATGATCCCCATCTTCTCGGCGGCACTGCCTTCCTCCACACTGCCGATGTGTGCGCCAACGCCTTCACCATCACTGGGTGTCACACCGAGGAACGCGCGCGGTTCCATGTCGGCCGCATCGCCGAAGTGGCTTTCCCAGTCCCACTCCTCACTGCCGTGTTCGGGAATGTGGTTGAACGAATGGAAGTCGGTTTTAGACTCCGCCAACTCTGCGGTGCCTGACATCTTCTTGCCATCGCGGTACCAGATCACCTTCACCTTTTCCCCGGGATCGTTCTGACCGATGGCCTCGCTCAAGGTCCAGGGATCCTTCACGGCATCACCGTCCACTTCCACGATCACATCGCCTTCTTTCAATCCCAACTTGGCGGCAGGCGTGTCATCCACCACTTCGGTCACATAGGCGCCTCGGCCACCGGGTGCTTTGCTTGTGCGTGCTTGTTCGCTGTTGAGCGTGGAACTCGAAACGCCGAGGTAGCCCTTGGGCTCACACGAGTGGGGGAACGGCGCGTCCGGCGGCATAGGTTCCACCGGGGCCATCAAGACTCGGAAGTCCTCAGCATCCATGCCATCCTCGCGATCCATACCGAAGCGGCGGATGTCGATCTGCAGGTCGCGATCATCACCATTCAGGGAGAAGTGATCGAGGATACCGAGTTCGCGCATGGCCTCCTGCATGGCTTCTTCGTTGGCGGCGTCGAATTCGTGGGTGACACGTTTCGTTTCACCGTTCTCGGTGGTCACGATCTCGATGCGCACTTTGCGCTCCTTCTCCTGTTCCTGTGCGATCGCTTGTGGTGCGGTGCCTCCCTGGAACACGGCGGCCAGGGGCATGAAAAGGAAGGTCTTGTACATGGCGCTTGTGGTTGGTGAGCCGAAACTATCGGACACCTTTGGCGCTACGGCGTTAAGGAAAGCGAAGAAGTGTTAAGCAGGTGATGAACCGTTCGACCTAGGATGGAATGGGGCTTCCACCGCCACGGCGCTGCGGACGCGACGGGCTCGCAACGCGGTCGCTGAACGTTCCGGGCTCTCTGTAATGGCTCGTCGATATGCTGAGGAAGTTCGTCGGGGTTCAATCATTCGTGAACCGGTCCATGTCGCGCCGATCACGTTTGGTAGGGCGCCCTTCGCCGGGCTCGCGATGCTGGGCTTTGGCCAAGCGGGTGATCTCCAGCTTCTCGAGGTCTTCGAAAGATGTGCGCTCGGCGATCAGGCCAGGGACCAACTTGGCGCCTACCCGGGCGGAAGGGATCTGAAGCACTTCCCAACTGCGCCAGATGGGCGGTTCACGCAAGGCGATCACATCTCCAGGCTTCACTTCATTGGAAGCCTTCACGAGGCGGTCGCCGAGCTTCATTTGTTCGCGCTTTACGGCGTCGGTGGCCATGCTGCGCGTCTTGAAGAGGCGCACGCACCAGAGGAACTTGTCGATGCGCATGGAAAAGGAAAGGGGCGACCGTTGCGTCGCCCCTCGTTCAGTGACCCCGACAGGACTCGAACCTGTAACCAACAGAACCGGAATCTGTCATTCTATCCAATTGAACTACGGGGCCGGTGTGCTCGGCCTTGCGGCAAAGCGGCTGCAAAGATAGCGTTATGCCTCTAATCCAAGCAGAAAGGCTACCTTTGCGGGCCTTTTTACGGCCTGCCCCATGACCGAGCTGCGCAACATCGCCATCATCGCCCACGTTGACCACGGGAAAACCACCCTGGTCGACAAGATCCTGCACCAATGCCAGCTCTTCCGGGAGAACCAGGAGCATGCGGACCTCTTGTTGGATAACAACGATCTGGAGCGTGAGCGTGGCATCACCATCCTTTCGAAGAACGTGAGCGTGCGGTACAAGGGTGTGAAGATCAATGTGATCGACACCCCGGGCCACAGCGACTTCGGTGGCGAGGTGGAGCGCGTGTTGAACATGGCCGATGGGGTGCTGCTGCTGGTGGATGCCTTCGAGGGTGCCATGCCGCAGACGCGTTTCGTGCTGGGCAAGGCCATCCAGCTCGGGTTGAAGCCCATCGTGGTGATCAACAAGGTGGATAAGCCGAACTGCACACCGGAAGAAGTACATGAGCAGGTGTTCGACCTCATGTTCACCTTGGAGGCCAACGAGAACCAGTTGGACTTCCCCGTAGTGTACGGCAGCAGCAAACAAGGCTGGATGGGGCCTGATTGGAAGACCCCGACCGAAGATGTGAGCTACCTCTTGGACATGATCCTGGAGCACATCCCGGCGCCGAAGAAGGAAGAGGGCAGCTTGCAGATGCGCATCACCAGCCTCGATTACAGCAGCTTCCAAGGTCGTATCGCCGTGGGTCGCGTGCGTCGCGGGTCCATCAAAGCCGGCCAGAACGTGAGCCTCGTGAAGAACGATGGCCGCATCATCAAAGGCAAGGTAGCGGAGTTGATGGTGTTCGAAGGCTTGGGTAAGGAGAAGGTGAAGGACCGCGAACTGCACAGCGGCGAACTCTGCGCGATCATGGGTCTGGACGGATTCGACATTGGCGACACCGTTGCTGACTTCGAGAACCCGGAAGGTCTGCCCGGCTTCAAGGTGGACGAGCCCACGATGAGCATGCTCTTCACCATCAACACCTCGCCGTTCTTCGGCAGGGAGGGCGAGTACGTCACAAGCCGCCACTTGCGCGACCGCCTCTTCAAGGAGATCGAGAAGAACCTGGCGATGCGCGTGGAGGAAACGAACAGCCCGGACAAACTGCTGGTCTACGGTCGTGGCATTCTGCACATCGGTATCCTGGTGGAGACCATGCGCCGCGAAGGCTACGAGTTCCAATTGGGCCAGCCGCAGGTGATCTACAAGGAGATCGACGGCGAGCGTTGCGAACCGATCGAAGTGCTCACCGTACAGGTGCCGGAGCCCTTCAGCAGCAAAGTGATCGATCTGGTGAGCCGTCGCAAAGGCGAATTGCTCAGCGTGGAGATGAAGGGAGACCGCTTGAACATCGAGTTCAACATCCCGGCGCGTGGCATCATCGGCTTGCGCAACCCCTTGCTCACCGCCACGGAAGGGGAGGCCATCATCGCGCACCGCTTCAAGGGTTACGAGCCGTACAAGGGCGAACTCGGCGTCCGTCGCGCGGCGAGCATCATCAGCCAAGGCACGGGCACGGCTGTGGCGTTCTCGATCAACAAGCTGCAGGATCGCGGCAAGTTCTTCGTGGATCCGGGAGAAGAGGTTTACGGTGGACAGGTGATCGGTGAGAACCCCAAGACCGACGACCTCGTAGTGAACGTGTTGAAAGGCAAACAGCTCACCAACATGCGCGCCAGTGGTAGCGACAGCAAGGAGAGCATCGCTCCGGCAGTGAAGTTCTCGTTGGAGGAATGCATGGAGTACATCACGGCGGATGAGTACCTGGAGGTGACGCCGAAGAGTTTGCGCATCCGAAAGATCCTGTTGGACGAGAACGACCGCAAGAAGGCTGGTAAGTCCATCGAGGCTTACAGCATCTAAGACCTTCGTTCAGAAAGTGGAACGCCGACCTGTTGGGTCGGCGTTCTGCGTTCGGTGACTTGAGTGCGTGGTCGCATCCAACGGGGTCGGAACCAGCGCTGAGCCCACTAGGGTTTTCCTTCCGTGGACTGACTACTTCTGCACGATCAACTTCCGCGTCGCTGTGCCAGCCGCCGTGGTCATATGCACCATGTACATCCCGGGTTCATCCAACTGCAAGGTGGTGCGTTCCTGGCTGGTGCGTTGTTGAAGCACTACTTCACCCAGCATGTTCGTCACCGTGATCTCGGCTTTCGCGACTGAGAGTTCCACAGTGATGGTACCGGTCGTCGGGTTCGGGTAGAGGGAAGCTTCGATACCTGCGCCGTTCAACTCATCCACACTCGACATCAGGCCCGACGTGGTGCCTTGCAGATACAAGGAAAGGGGGAAGTTCCCTTGCCCACCGGCGAAGACCGCAGCGGGTACGCGGATCATGAAGGTGTGCTGACCAGCTGACACGGGACCCAGGTCGATGCGTCGGATGTCGATCACATCACCGGGGCACCAGTTGCTGAAGGATTGCCATTGTGCTGGCGTGCGCGGCGTGGCACCATAGATGCCGTTCGGCTGGGTGTTGAACTGCCGGAAAGGTTCACACGTGGGGCGGCCAGGTCGATAGGTGAGTTCGAGAGCGCCGTCGAAGTACGCGTAATGGAATCGCCGGATGTACTCTTCGCCGCCCTGGTTGGCGCCGTGGTTCGATGTGATCAGGAAGAAAGCCGCATCGGTCAGGTCCTCCTCCACATCAAAGGTGATGCTCCGGGTGGTGAGGCCGAGCGTATCGGTGGCCCCCGCCTGATAGTTGTTGAAGTTGGCATTGAAGAAGAGCGGCATCAGCACATTGGAGTCCTGATCCGGTGCGGCCTCGTTTGTCGTCAACGTGAGCTTCCCGGAGAACACATCATTCCGTCCTGCGCAGCCTGCCACTTCTGTATTGGCAGCGTAGGGCACGCCGAAGACGGCCAGCTCCAACCACAGGTCGAAGGCACTGGTGAGTTCGGTGTCCTTCAGCAGGCGCGCCACATTATCCAAGGTAAAAGCATAAGCCACGGAATCGGGCTGGATGTTCTTGTTCATGAATGGCGTGATGAAGCGCCCCAATTCGATGTGCTCAACGGCGTTCGGGTCATAGGTCTCCGATCCGAGCGGTACCAACGCCAGGTTGACGCTACCGATACGGTCGTAGTTGTCGCACAAGGCCCCGAGGACGATGCGCATCTGCAAATTGGTGCCGACGGTGGCCAGTTCTTCCGCCGTGAGTTTCCGTGTGAAGAGGTCGTTGCGGAGTTTGAGCACGCCGGGTTGCGGTGCCACGTCGGGTACCAGTCCGGCATAACCATCGTGGAAGATCACACCATCCATGACGGTGATGGTGGTTTGAGCGGAGGCCGTGGTCAGGAAAAGGCCAAGTGCGAAGAGGGTAGTGATGCGCTGCATGGATCAGAGGTGATCGTGGGTCGGCAAGGTAGCGTTCGCATGCTTGCGCATGCGTTCCGAAGCGATCATCCGAAGGCCATTCGTGGAATGGTGTTCCGGGCCTGATGCGCTTCAGTGCATGATATGCAGTGGGATCGGCGCAACACTGTCCAAGGTGAGTCGATAGGTACCACTTGCCAGTGAGCTCACATCCAGCTGCAACAAGTCACTGGATAATTCACCTTGCTGTACCGTGCGTCCCATGGCATCAACGATGCTATAAGGAAGGTGGTGAAAGGACCTGTGCACCACCACGGTGACAAGGTCCTGGGCTGGGTTCGGGGAAACCGACGGGCGAGGTACTACTTGACGTGCGACGCCCACCGTACCGCCGAGCATCCAGGCCAACGCATCCTTCACGTGTTCCCGGAACAGGACATCATCCGTGTAATTGCTGGCGGCGTGCCCGAGCGCGGTGTAGAAGATCCGCGATCCGCTGGGCAGTTCCCGGTACCAGCTCATCGGTCGCGGGGCGTCGTAGGAGTTCACCTGACCGTTGGGTCCGATCGTCTCTACCACGGTGAGCACCACTTCGTTGTCCGGACCGTAGAAGCCGTCTTCCCAGTAGTAGTATTCCTCGTTCTTCTGCCATGGGTCGGGGAGATCGGCCGTGGATGCATGTGTGCCGACATGTTCCATCGCATAGAGCGGCGTACCGCTCACATGGTTCGGGTTCTCCTGCACGCTGGCACCGATCAATTCGGCGTAGTAGTCCCAAGTGCCGGTGTTGTTGCCGTTGGCGGTGCTGTGGCGGTAGGTGTCGGTGGCCGCGTGGATGCCCATCACATGGCCGCCGGCATTCACCCAGGCCTCCAGATCGGCACGTTGGGTGGCATCCAGGATGTTGTTGCCGCTGGTATTGCTGAAGATGACCGCATCGTACTCTGCCAGGCCGGTGGCGTCGGGGAAGGCCGCTTGTGATGGCGCGTTCACCACTTCCACGCCGAGTTCGTCGCCGATGGCGGTGAACATGGCCAGCGATACTTCGCGTGTCCCGTGATCGTAGCCTGAGGTGGCGGTGATGTGGAGCACGTGTTGGCCGCTCACGGATAGGGTGACCGCAACGGAAAGAGCCAGTAGTGTATTGCGCATGACGAGGATGAAAATAGTGCATCCGGGATCGAACCGTTATGCAGCATGTGTGTACGGGATGTGCAAATGGCCCCGACGAAGCATCCTTCCAAGGACCACAACAACCCATGACCATGAGAAAGTCCCTGTTCCTTCCGCTCATCGTACTCGTTGCGACCAGCTCCACCTTGGTGCTGGTATCCTTCCGCCAGGCGCACGCGCCCACGGATGCACCCATCTGCCATGTTCCCGCTGCGGACCCTTCGTTGATCACCGCGCAGAACGATCTACCGGCTGGCTGTGTGTTCAAGACGGTGTACGAGGGTGAAGGGCTGGATCCCGCCTTCGTCTTGGCCACACCCGAGAACGTGGTGCGCTCGGAGCAACGCGGCTTGGACTGGTTGGTGAAGGCGCAGGCCCAGAACGGTGGCTTCGGTTGTGGCTCGCACGCCCGACAGGACATCATCGACCCGCATGCGGTGAGCACCGATCCCGCCACCACGGCGATGGTGGGTATGGCGCTGATGCGCATGGGCAACACCTTGGACAAAGGGGAGCATGCCGCCCAACTGAAGCGCGCCACCGAGTACCTCTTAGGCCAGGTGGAAACCGCACCGAAAGGAGCCATCAACATCACACAGCTCACCGGGACGCAGATCCAGAGCAAGCTCGGGGCGAACATCGATGTGGCCTTGACCACCCAGTTCCTCTCGAACCTGCTGGCGAAGATCGGAGAACAGCACGGCACCTACCTGCGTGCGAAGCGGGCGCTCAATACCTGTGTGGGTATGATCCAACGTTCGCAGAACGCTGATGGCAGTGTGCAAGGGGATGGTTGGGCCGGTGTATTGCAATCGAGCTTCGCGGCCAGCGCGTTGGAGAGCGCCAAGAACGTGGGCGCCGATGTGGATGAGCAAGCGCTTGACCTCGCGCGTGATCACCAGAAGGCCAACTTCGATGTGAACACCGGCAGCGTGGTTACTGAACGCGCAGCGGGCATCACGCTCTATGCGGTGAGTGGAAGCACACGCAACAGCGCTGTACAAGCCCGTGAGGTGACCGAACGCGTGGAGCTTGCGAAGAAGGAAGGCAAGGTGGCGATGGATGCACCGGTGGACAGCGAGACGTTGCAGGAGGTTGGATTCTCTCCCGCAGAAGCCGAGAAGATGAACACAGCCTACCATGTGTACAACGCCGCGAAGACACAGGCCCAACTGGACAATGTGGTCTCCGGTTTCGGGAACAACGGGGGTGAGGAGTTCCTCAGCTTCTTGCAGACCGGTGAGTCGCTGGTGATCGCGAAGGACAACAGTTGGAAGAACTGGTACGGGCAGACCACCAAGCGCCTCGTGGACATCCAGAATCAGGATGGAAGTTGGAACGGGCACCACTGCATCACGAGCCCGGTCTTCTGCACAGCCACCTCACTACTCATCCTGAGTGTGAACAATGATATCGAACACCTGCTGGCCCAAGGTGCGGTGAAGTACCGCAACTGAGCATCGCTCTGGCGGGCGTAAGTGGTGCGCCCGTTCATCGGGAGCCGCACGGGACCCACCGCGATCAAGCGGCGGGCACTCGTGCGGCTTTCCGGGCGCTCAGGGGATCTGTTCGTTCCTCACGTTCGTGGCCACCACACCACCGATGGTGAAGAGGATCCGATCCCGATCGTTATCGTTCCCAGTGTATTTGGTGACGCCGTCGAGGTCCACGTCGGTGCTGCGATATCCATCCACGGTTTGGGTGGGCACGCTACCGCCAATGGCCTCTAGTATCCGGTCACGGTCATTCGATCCACCGGTGTAGATCACGGTACCATCGCGCTGCACGTCGCCAGCCCAGAGCACCATGGTGCCGTTCACGTTGCACTGCGCGTCCGTTCCCCAGGTGGTTGTAGAGGGTAGGCTGAAGTCCAACAAGGATGTTGTACGGTTCAACCGAACGGGTTGGGCGGTCATTGCCCCCAAGTGGTTCCGATGGCGCACGGCCACATGGTACTCACCCACGGGTACCACGAATGACACCGCGGAGTTGCCATCCAAGTCAACGACACTGCCATCGCGGCGCAACAGGGCGGAACGGGTGGCCAGCACAGTGGCCGGCTGATCCTTGGCGCGCAGTTCGAGCAGGATCCAGTCCACGATGGCCGAAGTGCCGGACTGTTGTAGTACGGAAGGTGTCACCATTTCGCCACCGCTACCCACGGTCGGGAATATGCCGTTATGGGGTTGCGCAAGGGGGAAGTCCGAGGTGGAGCGCAGCGCATCGTTCATCGTACCTGTGCTTGCGATGAATGGACCTTGCAGCATCACCTTCACGGGCACGATCACCGATGTCGGAGGCTTCACCATGTCGAAGTGATCCACGACCGTTCCTGCTTCGTTGATGAATTGGACGTGCATAGAGTCACCTTCGATGTCCAGGACCATGGACCCGTGGTGCGCATACGTGCTGAGGAACATCGCTGGATGGTTCAACGCGCCCTGTGGGTCACGTTTACCGCTCACACCACAAACAGTGTAGACCGCGCCTGCATGTGCCGTTGGAGCCGATGGTTTGGTGTAGGCGCCCGGTGCACCCGAGCGACCGCTGGTCATGTTCCTACCCATGGTGCCCGCGTTGAAGGTGGAGGAGATGCCGTAGTGCCCGTCGATCAGGTAGGAGCGTTCGTAAGAATGGCTGTGTCCGGTGAGCACGAGGTCCACGCCGTGGGCTTCCAGGATCGGCACGATGTTCTCGCGCATGTCGCGCATCAAGCCGCCGCTGTCGTTCACATCATCGGAGTTGTGCGATCCTTTGGTGTAGGGCGGGTGGTGCCAATAGGCGATGATCCATTTCGCGTTCGTCTCGGCGTATTGAAGGTCGGCCTGCAGCCAAGTGGCCATGGCGCCGGTGGTCGCCCTGGACACGCCGTAACTGTCCAACGCGATGAAGTGGATGTTGCCGAGGTCGAAGGAGTAATAGGCCTCGGTGTTGGAGGGAACGCCGCCGGCTTGTCCATTGCGCGGCAGTGCGAAGAGTTCGTAGTAGGGGCCTGTGTTCGTGGTGGCATCGGCGCCGCTGCCGTAGTCGTGATTACCAGGGGCAGGCCACATGGTGGTGTTGCGCAGGATGGGCTCGTACATGTCGTGGAAGAGTCCCAGTTGGTATTCGCTTTCACGGCCGTGACCATAGGCGTTATCGCCGAGCATGAGCCAGGCATCGGCTTTCCGGGAGCTGTTGATGAAGTTGACATACGAATCACGCACGCTTTTCTGAGAGGCGTAACCGGTGCCCGCATCACCGATGACCCAGATGCGTTGTGCGCTTTCATTGCCTTGCGGTGGATGGGTGTCGAAGAAGGTATCCGCAGCTCCGGTGGTAAGGTCGTGGCTGGAACTGCCGATGGCGTAGAAGTAGCGTGTGTCCGGTTGAAGGCCGGTGAGGGTGACCTCGTGTTGCAGGGTGTTGCCGGGACGCACGAAGGACATGTTCAAGGCATCGGGTGCAGTTCCGTAGCGCACGCGTCCATCGGAGGGCACGTTGGACGTCCAGCAAATGGTGATGCTCGAAGGGGTGGCGATGTGCAGATAGGGTCCGCGGTGCAGCTCGGGTGTGGGATCGAGCCCCAGTAGTTCCAGGTCGAAGCTCAGGTCCGAACTGTTCGCGGCGTTCTGGTGCACCTCCACGGCGATGGTGTTGGATCCGGAAGTGAATTGTGCCGGGGTAAGCAGGAGCTGGAGCAGTTGACCCTCCTCCGATGTGCTCACGGCCTGATAGGCGAGTGCGCTGCTGCTGATGGTGCCTTGGGAGAAATTCTGGCGCAGCACCTCGGTTCCGTTCACATACACGATCACACCATCGTCGCGGTGGATGCGCATGGCATAGCCGGCGAAGGCCGTTGGATCGGCGATCGTGATGGTCTTGCGGAAATAGGTGGTCACGTACTTGGCGGCGGCGTTCGCACCGTAGCTGACCACGGTGGCTTCATCGCCGTCTCCATACCCCAGCTCAGCCGGGCCTGCTGGCCATGCGGCATCGTTGAACGCGTTCGCCCGCCAGGCGGTGCCTTGGTTGGACCCGTTGTCGAGGTATTTCCAAGTGGAGCCGAAGGGGATCAAGGGGAGATCGGCGGCCAGACCATGCGTGGCGATGATCAATGCGATGATGGTCCAGTACCTGGACTTACGACTTGGGCTTCTTCGGGGCATGCCTGAAAAGTACCAAGTCGCGGAGGGACGCACAACAGGCTGCGGCGCCATGACCGGCAACGCGTTTGAACCTTGTGATGAACGGTCGATGATCAAGATCCGCGGGCAGCACCTTTGCATCCCCTTCACATGAAACGCTTTCGGATGGTCCTTCTTTGGCTCTTGGGCATCATCGCCCTGCTCATCGTCGCTTTGTTCGCCTACTTCGCGCTATCGCCACGCATCGGCGGGAACCCCACTGGTGAGCGGTTGGCGCGGATCCAAGCTTCACCCAACTACAAGGACGGCAAGTTCCAGAACGTGGTGGAGACCAACATGGACATGCCTGTAACGGTGATGGCCAAGGTGATGTACGAGATGCTACGCGGCGGTGATGCACGCGAACCAAAGGACACGCTGCCCACAGTGGCGATGGACCTCGCGGCCTGGAAGGCGGTGCCGGATAGCTCGTTCGCCGTGGCCTGGTTCGGGCATTCCTCCCTGTTTATCAAGATGGGCGGAACCACCTTCCTGATCGATCCCGTGTTCGGCGAGCGGGCATCCACCTTCTCGTTCGCTGGCCCGAAGCGCTTCAACTACACCGAGCACATGCGCGTGGACCTGCTGCCGGCGGTGGACGTGGTGTTGTTGTCGCACGACCATTACGATCACCTGGACCACGAGACCATGCTGCAGTTGAAGGACAAGCGTTTCGTGGCGCCACTGGGTGTAGGTGCGCACCTGGAGTTGTGGGGTGTTCCGGCGAGCGCTATCACCGAACGCGATTGGTGGGAGAGCGTGGACCTGGGATCGGTGAAGCTGACCTTGGCCCCATCGCGCCATTTCTCGGGCCGTGGCATGACCAATCGCTTCAGCACCTTGTGGGGCTCGTGGGTGATGGAGGCGAACGGCAAGAAGGTCTATTTCGGTGCCGATTCGGGTTACTCGCCCACCTTCAAGGAAGTGGGTGAGCGGTTCGGGCCCATCGATCTGGCCTTGCTGGAGTGTGGTGCCTACAACGAGCGTTGGGCCAACATCCACATGATGCCCGAAGAGACAGCACAAGCCGCGCTGGACGTGAAGGCGCGCGTGTTGATGCCCGTACACTGGGGCAAGTTCAGCCTGGCGCTCCACTCCTGGACCGAGCCCATCGAGCGGCTGTCGGCGAAAGCGAAGGAGCTGGGTCTGCCGCTGTTGACGCCCCGCATCGGTGCCATCGTGGTGGATGCGGACCTCTCTCGCTCGGAGAATTGGTGGGTGGGGTTGAGGTAGTCTTTCTGTACGCTAACTTATTGGGCGGAAGATCGACGGATATCGCGTCGATCCCGCCCCGATGTACCTCAACGCCCACAGCTGGTTCAGTTTCAAGTACGGGGTGATGAAGCCCTATGCGCTGCTGGAAGAAGCGGCGAAGGCGGGTGTGCGCACGTTCGCGCTCACTGACATCCATTGCACCGCGGGCATACCGGACTTCGTGCGCGATGCGATGCGGTACTTCAACATCCGACCCGTTGCCGGCATCGAGTTCCGTGATGGTGCACGCTTGCTGTACATCGGTCTGGCGAAGAACAACAACGGTTTCCAGCGGCTGAACGAATTGTTGAGCCCTCATCTGTTGGATGACGATGCGCTGCCTGAGCGTGCGCCCGAGTTGGAGGATGTCTTCTTCATCTATCCGATGCACAATGCACCTCAGCGGCTGAGGTCGAACGAACGCGTGGGCATCCGGCCTTCAGAGCTCACGCGGCTCCCCTTCAGTCCGTTCCACAACGGTGTGCGGTGCCGGCCTCAGGATCTGGTGGCGCTGTTGCCGGTCACCTTGCGGAACAAGGTGGACCACAACGTGCATCGATTGTTGCGCACCGTGGCGAAGAACACCGTGCTGAGCATGCTGCCACCGGAGGAGCTGGCACAACCCGATGAGGTCTTCCGCAGCGAAGCGGAAGTACTCCATCTATACCGGGACTTCCCGCAGTTGCTGGAGAACGCGCAGCGGCTACTCGATGCATGCGACATCGCGTTCGATGGAAGCGACAAGACGTGGAAGGTGTTGGGTGCGAGCGCCGCGGAAGACCGGGAGAAGCTGCATCGTGACACGCTGGAGGGCATGGCCTACAGGTACCCCAGAACCTCCGCGAAGGTGAAGGCGCGTGTGCAGCATGAGTTGAAGGTGATCGAGGACATGGGCTTCATCAGCTACTTCCTGATCAACCAGGACATCGTGGACCACGCACGCCGAAGGGGCTTCTTCCATGTGGGGCGTGGGAGTGGAGCCAACAGCGTGGTGGCGTATTGCCTGCGCATCACCGATGTGGATCCCATGGAACTGGACCTCTACTTCGAGCGGTTCATCAACACTGCCCGCAAGAAACCGCCGGACTTCGACATCGACTTCAGTTGGAAGGACCGGGACGAGATCTTCAGGCATGTGTTCGGGAAGTACAATGCGCCGGGTGCATCAGGGATCCATGCGGCACAGATCGCCACGTACACCACCTTCCAGTGGCGCGGTGCGGTGCGTGAGTTGGGCAAGGCCATGGGACTTCCGCCAGCCGAGATCGATGCGTTGAGCGAGGGCGATGCGGGCTACTTCTCACGGGGAAAGCCGAGCGCCGATGTCAGGAGCGGTGAGATGGACCGTGTGGCGCGCGCCGTGGTGCGGTATGGCAAGGAACTGCTGGGCATGCCCCACCACTTCGGTATCCATGCGGGCGGTGTCGTCATCACCGACAAGCCGGTCACGCATTATTCCGCCTTGCACCGTCCACCGAAAGGTTTTCCGGTCACCCAGTTCAGCATGTTGGAAGCGGAGGATCTGGGCCTGCACAAGTTCGATCTGTTGAGCCAGCGTGGTCTGGGGCATATCCGCGATGCGGTCGAATTGGTGAATGCGGGTGCAGGTGTGAGGGTGCAAGGGGGTGGTGTGAGGAATGAAGAATGTAGGATCAAGAATGAAGAATGTGGAACAGGCGCGGACGATGCCTCCGCAGCTGAACCTTCATCTGACATCCTTGCATGCACTCCCATCGACATCCACGACATCCAGCGGGTGACTGCGGCAGGCAAGGCAGGGAATGAAGAATGTAGAATGAAGAATGTGGAATGTAGAACAGGAGAGCCGGACGATCCCTCCGCTATCCGTTCACATTCCACATCCCGCGAAGCCGGCATCGACATCCACGACATCCAGCGGTTCAAGCAGGATCCGGCCATCAAGGAGTTGATCCGTAGAGGCGATACGATCGGTTGTTTCTATGTGGAGAGCCCGGCGATGCGGATGTTGCTGAAGAAGTTGGAGGTTGACGACTACCTGGGATTGGTGGCGGCGAGCAGCATCATACGACCGGGGGTTGCGGAGAGCGGCATGATGCGCGAGTACCTGCTGCGCCATCGTGACCCGGAGCGCCGCAAGTTGGCTTCGGAGCGTATGATGAGCATCATGCCCGAGACCTATGGGGTGATGGTGTACCAGGAGGATGTGATGCGGGTGGTGGTGCAGTACGGAGGGCTGAGCGCCGAGGAGGCCGATCAGGTACGGCGTGGGATGAACATCCGCTACCGCGACCGGCCTGAGTTCAAGCTGGTGGAGCGGAAGTTCTTCGACAATTGCAGGGAGCGCGGCTATCCGGAAGGCGAAGCGGAGGAGGTGTGGCGACAGATCCAGAGCTTCGCCAGCTTCAGCTTCGCGAAGGGGCACAGCGCGAGCTACGCGGTGGAGAGCTACCAGAGCCTTTACCTGAAAGCCCACCATCCGCTGGAGTTCCTGGTGGGGGTGGCCAACAACTTCGGCGGTTTCTACCACACCGAGTTCTACTTGCACGAGGCCAAACGGGCGGGTGCGGTGATCGAAGCGCCTTGTGTGAACAGGAGCGAGGAGTTGTGCACGTTGCAGAAAGTGGCGGGACACCAGCGGCATTACGCACCACTCGCTGTACACCCCGATGCGTCCGTGCCGCGCATTTTCCTGGGTCTTGGTAATGTGAAGAGCCTCAATGAAGCATCGGTGGCGCTGATCCTGAACGAGCGCAGGAAGAACGGCCCCTACACAGACCTGGAGGACCTCTTGAAGCGCGTACCCTTGGGCTTGGAGCAGGCGCGGATCCTGGTGCGTGTGGGCGCTTTACGTTCCACCGGCCGGAGCAAGCCGCAGCTGCTCTGGGATGTGGCCCTGCTGCACCGACCGGCCACGGTGCGGACCTCCGGTGATCTGTTCATCACCAAAGTGGAGGAACCGCGATTACCGGACCTTCAGCACTTCCCGTTGGCCGATGCATACGACGAGCTGGATCTGCTTGGTTTCCCTTTGTGCGATCCCTTCGAGATGGTGGCCCTTCCGGAAGCGTTGGGGCGGGGTGGGGACTCGATCGGAAACAACGGGCTTCCCACCATCCTCAAACGCGACATGGCTGCCTACGTGGGCAAGCGTGTGCGGATGTTTGGTTACATGATCCACGTGAAGGCTACGGATACGCACCATGGACAACGAATGTCCTTCGGTTCCTTCATCGATCCGGCCGGCGACTTCTGGGACAGCACACAATTCCCCGATGTGGCGGAGCGCTACACGTTCCGGGGGCGCGGGGTCTATCGATTCATCGGCGTGGTGGAGGAGGAGTTCGGCCACAACTCCTTACGTACGGAAAGCTTGGAGAAACTGCCGTGGCGCCCCGATCCGCGGTATGGGGACAAGTGACCGCTCAGCGCCCGAAAAAGCGATTGACCGCTTCGGTGCGGTTGCTCACGTGCATCTTGCCGTAGATGCGGTGGATGTGCTGTTTCACGGTGCCTTCGGTGATGTCCATGCGGGCGGCGATCTCCTTGTAGAGCAATCCCTGCGCAAGCAGTTCCAGCACATGGAATTCGCGGTCGGACAACGAAACACCGAGTTCACCGCGCTGCACGGCCCCGTTCGGCCGGAAATGGCGCACCACGCGTCTGGCCACGCTCATGCTCATGGGTGACCCACCGGCATGCACTTCGCGAATGGCCTGCACGATCTGGTCGGGCGAGGAGTTCTTCAGCAGGTAGCCATTGGCGCCTGCTTTAAGCGCTTCGAACACCTTGTCATCCGTATCGTTCACGGTGTACATCAGGAACTGCGAGTTCTCCCAGGTCTGGCTTAGCTCGCGCACACCTTGGATCCCATCCATACCGGGCAGGTTCACATCCATCAGCACCACATCCGCCGTTGCATCGGTCGGCAGGGCCAAGGATTCTTCCACCGAATCCACGGCATCGATCACACGCAGACCGGGTGTCACGATGAACACGGCGCGCAGCATCTCGCGGATCCGTTCATCGTCCTCCACGATGAGTATGGTGATCGTCTTTTCCACGGAGCGAAGGTGCGACGATGGTGGGGTCGGAGCAAGCTAACTTTTGTTCCCATCGAAGGGAACGAGCATGGAAAGCCGTGTTCCAGGCATGCCCGGCTCGCTCGAGATGTGGAACGTAGCACCCACTTGTTGGGCACGTTTACCCATGTTCGCCAGCCCGTGCCCGGTCCGTTTCCGGTCGGGGGCGAGCCCCTTTCCGTTGTCGTGGACCTCCAACGACAGGCCTTCTTTCCAACGCAGGACCAGCTTGACTTGTCGGGCTTGGGCGTGTTTCACCACGTTGTGCAGCGCCTCTTTCGTGATGAGGAAGACGTTCCGCCGTTGCTGGGTGGTGAGTTGGATCGCGGGCCATTGGGCATCCACCTCGAGTATGAGCTCGATGCCATGCACATCCAGGTATTTGCGGGCGTGAGCGCTGATGTAGGCCACGAGGTCATCAAGGCTACCTTGGTCGTCCTGCAAGGCCCAAATGATGTCTCGCATACTGATGATGAGCTCTTCCGCCGAACTGGCCTGCTCGCGTAGAAGTGGCGCTGCACTGGAGTCGGGGTCGTGTCGTACGCTCATCTCGCTGCGCAACTTGAGTGCGCTCAGCCCCACCCCCAGATCATCATGAAGGTCGCGACTCACCTGCTCGCGCACGCGGAGCTCGGCGATCGTACGTTCCTGCCGGGTGCGTTCGGCCTCCAATTCCGCGAGTCTGCGTTTATGGCGTTGGCGCGAGCTGTTCACGAGGTAGATGGCCGATATCGCCAGCAAGGCCAGCGTGCTTCCGACGATGGTCAGCTGCCGTGTGCGTCGCTCATTGGCCAACTGCTCATCCACATGGAAGCGCTCCAGCCGTTCCACCTCCAGGTCGTTGTCCGCTTTGATGAGTTGTGCTTGGGTGGCCAGCGCTGATCGGATGTTGTTCGAGGTGATCGAACTGTCGATGCGGTGCCATTCCGCCATGCTCGTGAGCGCGGCGTCTAATGCTCCAAGCAATTGGTACGCCTTGGCGGCTTGCCGCGCGAAGTTGCGTTGGGTGACCAATCCGATGGCGTTCCTATGAGCGATCAGATAGGCTTCGGCGCGGTCGATGGCACGTCGTGCTTCTTCGCGATCGCCTGAATGTGCCAGTGCCAGCCCACGTCCGATCAATGCATCCACGCCGATGTCGTGGTCCTTCGCACTATCGGCGATGGCCCAACTGCGGTCGTAGTCGATGAGCGCGGTCTGCGGATCACCGCGAAGGATCTCAAGGTTTCCAAGGCCCCACCAGGCCACGGCCATGGCGCGCTTCGCACCCAGATCGGTGGCCAGTCGTAGCGAGGTCTCCAGGTGGAAGAGCGCACTATCCAATTGACCGATGGAGGTCAGGTAACTACCAAGATTCCCATGGATGTGGAAGATCTCCGTTACCGGGTAGCGGGAAGCCGGTCGTTGGGGGAACCACTTCAATGCCGAATACATGTATGGAAGCGCCTCGCGGCTGTCCTGGATGTTCTCGTGCAAGAGGCCTTTGAGATTGAATGCGTTCGCGATCAGGGTGCTGTCCTTCAGGTCGAAGGCGATGCGCTCCGCTTCATCCATATCGCGCATGGCCTCGTTGAAAAGGCCTTCGTAGTAGAGCACTTCGGCGCGATAGGCCAGGAAGTAGTGGCGTTCTTCGGGGTGTTTGATCGGGTCCACCCTAAGCAGTGCGGCGTTGATGGTAGCCATTGCACTATCGCCGTGGAACCCGTTCATCTGTTCCACCGCGCGTTCGATGAAGGCATGTATCGTGCGGTCGGTGAAGGGCGGGAGCCGTTCCATGCGATGCGGTGGAACAGCGCTCGAAGCACCAAGCCACACCAACAGGGTGGCTACGCACGAAAGGAAATGGCGCGGTTCAAGGATCCTCATCGCAGGGAGAGCGAGGATGGTGGCATGGATGGATGACGAATATCGTCAGTTCCGTCCGGACTGGAACGATCATACCGCGGATCGGGGGCGGCCCATCCTCAGTCCACCTCCACCTTCTTCACATTGTCCTGCATCACGCGATCGAAGAACAGGTTGTCCCGGTCGATCACGGCCTGCATGGGCTTTTCCGGTACGATGAAGGTCAGCTTGTTCACGCCGGATCGCAGCCGCAGCCGTTGGTGTACCAGCGGTACTTCGTTCAGCGACTTGTCCGCAGTCCTTCCCAGCTTGGGGTAGCGCAGGATGCTGACATCCATCCAGTCGTTCATGATGGCTGGTGTCTCGCGCCCGAGCGAGTCGGCGTAGTTCTTCTCACCGAAGAGTTCGAGCGTTACTTCATAGGTGCTGTCGGGCAATAGGCGGGCGGTGGCCTTGTCCACCCGGTTGTTGTAGAGCGTGATCTTCTTGAAGCCGTCGATCAAGAGGTAGTCCAGGCTATCGGGAACCACCTGCTCCAGTTCGCGGTACATGTCCAGCGCGGTGGGGTAGGGCGGTTCGGCATAAGCGAAGGTGTCAACCAGGTTGCGGAAGGCCTTGTTCAAGCTGTCCTCACCGACGAAGTCGCGCAGGCAGTAGAGCACCACGCTGCCTTTGTTGTAGTGGATGTAGCCTTGGTTCTCCACCTCCAGCAAAGGCACTTCCTTCAAGTCCTCGCTACCGCGGGATCGCTGGTAACGGTCGCTTTCGAGCTTCAAGAACTTGCGCATCTGGTCGCGGCCGTACTCTTCCTCCATCACCATTAGCGCACTGTATTGCGACATCGTCTCGCTGAGCAAGGTGCTGCCCTGCATGTCGGCGCCCATCACCTGGTGTGCCCACCATTGGTGCCCCATCTCGTGCGCCACCACGTAGAACACCATGTCGATATCGGTGGTATCGCTCAGGTCAGCGATGAAGCCGATGCCCTCGCTGTAGGGCATGGTACCGGGGAAGGCTTGTGCGAAGCTCTGGTAGCGCGGGAATTCGATGATGCGTGCCTGCTTGTGGCGGTACGGTCCGAAGTTCGCCGAGTAGTAGGCCAGTGACTTGCGGATGCTGTTGGCCATGCGCGGCACGTTCGTGGCGTGTGTGGGATGGTAGTACACCTCCACGTCCACAGCCTGTCCCGCGTTGGCGGGATCGTTCCATTTTTCGCGGTGCACCTCGTAGCGCGCGCTCATGAAGGAATAGAAGTTCATGCTCGGGTGGTCCACCACGTATTCGAAGTAGCGCTTGCCATTCTCGGTCCACTCGCGCTTGAGGCTTCCGGGCGCGATGGCGATCTGGTCCGGCGTGGTGCTGATCACGGTACGTACGTTCACCCAGTCGCTGTTGGGCATCAGGTATTGTTGCATGCGTGTAAGGCTGTCGCTGGTGAGCCGCGGCATGCGTTCCTTCGCAGGGAGGTCGTGGTCCTTCCGGTCGTTCTTGTCCTGTAATTCGCCGTTCGCGGTGTAGCCGATCATCGGCAACACGTCCATGTTGTTGAAGAAGGTGCCGTTGTGGTTCAGCTGCATGGCCGAAACGTTGTTCTCGAATCCCTTCTCTTCATGCGTGGAGGTCACAGTGAAGCGCAGCTCCTCGCCAGGCATCAACGGGTTGGCCAACTTGTAGATGCGGTAGTTCACGCGTTCGTCGTTCAGCACGAGCTCGGCGCCGGGGATGGTCGCATCCTGTTCGATGCCACCACCGCCCATGTTCAGGTGCAAGGAATCGATCGGTTCCCTGCTCTTGTTCTTCACGGTCACTTCCGCCACGCTCCGCAGGCTGCGCGTAGCGGGTACGAGATCGATCGTGAAGCTGATGTCGGTGTAGTGCGGCTGCGCGATGCCTTCGTACTTCTTGTAGGTCTTCTCGTAGAACACGGCATCCTCCTCCATCTGGTCGCTACCCGTCACCTCGTTCAGCACTTTGGTGTTGTAGTAGTTCCATGCGCCGAGCCCGATCCAGGCGGCCAGTGCGGGCAGGAGCAGCCAGCGGTGTTGTTTAGCGCGGATGGCTGCCAACCGGTTGCGCCACCCCCAGGAGGTTTCGCGGCCACGCACCCAGAAGACCAGGGCCACGGCCATCAACAGTCCGCCGAAGGCCCACCAGTAGGCTTTGAACCAGTACCACGCCCTCAGCGAGGTGCCGTAGGTATTCATGTCGGAGTACGGGTCGCTGGGGGCCGAATTGAAGTTGGCAAGTCGCGTGCTCACATCCAATGCGCTCAAAAGGATGCCATTGCCAATGAGGAAGACGATGAACACCGCGTATCCTACGTACTTGTTGTTCACCAACACGTGTATCAGGAAGGCCAATGCGGCCATTACCGCCATGCCCACGAGGTTGGGCAGGATGTAGTTGCCCAGGTACACGCCGGGTTCCAGGTGGGTGTAGCCGTTCAACAACTGGAAGATCATGCCACCCAGGGTTGTGATGGCGAGCAGCACGGCGAGCAACAGGAGGAGCGCGGTGTATTTGCCAAGGAGACCGATACCGAGCGGGATGGGCGTGGCGTCGTGTACCTCGTCGAACTTCGGTTCGCGTTCCTTCCACACGAGCAAGCCGCTGTAGAAGGTGATGAGGATCATCAGGAAGAGCGAGAAGGAGCCTTCGGTCACCTCGTTGACGTGGTAGGTCACCGGGTAGATGGTGTTCTCATAGAGCGAGGTGGAGAACGACAGGCTCAGGAACATGTTGAGCAGGCCGATGCCAGTGACCAGCAGGAAGGCCGTTCCGCGAAGCATGCCAGTGAGGTCGTTCCAGACGATGCGGCGCCATTGGCGGATGCGTGCGGCGGTGCCATGTTCCCGTTGCACCACGGGCACCGGTGCCGAAGCGGCGCGCAAAGCGGTGATGTCCGCAGTGGGAGCGATGGGCTTGGCCTTGGTGGCGCGGTCGGTGAAGCTGAAGCGCCAGTAGCTGAACAGGAACACGGCCGCAGCGATGATGATCCAGGCGATGCGGTTCCAGAGGAACACACCGTTCATGGGTAGGAGCATGGTGTTCTTGTCATCCACGGTCCAGTAGCGGGAGACGAGCTCGAACGCTGTCCCTGCGAATGGGTCGAGCATCGCGGCGAGCGTCTGGTTCTCCATTTCGCCCATGAAGGTCCCGGCCACGCCATTGCCCACCATGATGACGATGGCGGTGATGAAGGCCGCTGCCGTACTGCGCACCAGGACGGCCACCGCGAAGATGATGGCGGCCGAGAAGAGGATGTTGGGCAGGCTGAGGTACAGGTAGGCCTGCGCATGCGCCATCAGGTCGTTGGGACCCAATCGCTCGGGATCCACCCAAGGCATGACACTGCCCAAGAGCATGCCCAACGTGATCCCCAACAAGGGCAGCGTGGCTACGAACGTGCTGCCCAAGAAACGGCTCAGCAGGTACTGCCCCTTTTTCAAGGGCGTGCTGAACATGATCTGCTGGGTATTGTTCGTGAAATCACGGATGGCACTGGCGTTGACGAAGGCGGTCACCATCAACAAGCCCAGGAAGCCGAGTCCTGCGTAGTACTGGAACACCATGTACGAGGCGTTCAGCCTCACGTTGGCCAGTTGTCCGCCCACCACCAGCTTGTCCCAGGTCACCAGACCGAAACCCAGGAGGGCGAACAGCAGCAGGAAGATGTACACCATGGGCTGCCTCAGCCAGTGGCGTATTTCGATCAGGGTGAGCCGCCAGGTCATGCTACCACAGCTTTTTCGGTCCCATTGATATGGCTGAAGAATACGTCCTCCAAGGTGGGTTCCACGAGTGCGAAACCTTCGTCGGGTCGGCTCTCGCTATGGACGTGGATCACCGGACGTCCCGCGATGAGCTTGTTGCTGATCACCTGATGGGTGACGAGTTGCGTTTCCAACTCGCTCTTGGCGATGCTCTTCTCCCAGATGCGACCTTTCACCTCCTTCAGCGCATCATTGGGTGCTCCGGCGAAGAGTAGTTGGCCCTTGTTGATGATGGCCATGTTGCGGCAGAGTTCCTGCACGTCCTGCACGATATGCGTGCTCAGGATCACTACCACGTTCTCGCCGATCTCGGTGAGCAGGTTGTAGAAGCGGTTGCGCTCGCCGGGATCCAGGCCGGCCGTGGGTTCATCCACGATGATGAGCTTGGGTTCACCGATCAGCGATTGGGCGATCCCGAAGCGCTGTTTCATGCCCCCGCTGAATCCGGCGATGCGGCGCTTGCGGTGCTCCCACAGGTTCACCTTCTGCAGCAGCGCTTCCACCAGGTCCTTCCGCTGGCCATTGTTGATCACCCCCTTCAACAGGGCGATGTGGTCCAGCATCTGGTAGGCGCTCACCCGCGGATACACGCCGAACTCCTGGGGCAGGTAGCCGAGCACCTTGCGCACCTCGTCCTTCTGACGCAGCACATCGATGTTGCCGAGCATCACCGTTCCAGCATCAGCCTCCTGCAGCGTGGCCAATATCCGCATGAGCGAACTTTTTCCGGCACCATTGGGACCCAGCAGGCCGAACATGCCGGTGGGGATGGTGAGGGTGACGTTGTCCAGCGCCTTCACGCCATTGGCGTAGGTCTTGCTGAGTCCATTGATGACGAGTTCCATGCAGGGTGCTGAGTTCGGTGCCCGAAGATGCGCATTCTGGATCGACTGCGATCGGTCCTTACATGAATGGTTGACGGAAGGTGTCGGTGGTGTGTTCGAACGTGCCGACGGGCTGACGAACGCTGATCCAGCGAGCGCTCATTACCTTGGTATTCCTGTAGCATAAGCAACGCTGCGCTCTGCAGTCGCGTCTTGCGGATGAACCCTCTCCATGCGGAAACAACTTACCCTCTTCACATTCGCCTCGGCGACCTTACTTCATGCCCAGCAATGTGACTGGCTCACGAGCGCTCTCATCGACTACGATGCGAACCCTTCGATGCCCTCGGAGGTGATGGCATCCGCTCCCGGTCGTTTGGTGGTCGGTCGGAACACATCGGGCTCATTCGTTTTTGGCCAGACGCTGTACGGTAATGCCATCATGGAGGCGCTCGATATGGATGGTTCTACGATCTGGACCTGCGCACTGAATGATTCGGTGAACCTACTGAGCGCCGCAGTTGCAGCAGATGGTCGTGCGTTCTTCGCGGGCAGCTTCATGGGTAACATGCAAGTATGCGACGGGTCGGTATTGGGTGGTGTACCCGGTCAGGAGATGTGGAACGAGAACCAGTTCCTGATCGCGGTCGACCTCAATACTGGCTTGGTGGAATGGACGCGGAACCTGTCCTCCACCCATGATCAAGGCCTGAGTATTCCTTCTCTCGCGCTGGATCCCCAAGGGCGATTGTGGTATGCCGTTTCCGAGTGGGGGCTGGGAAAGGCTGTGCGCGTGGATGAGAATGGAGCGGACGTCGAGACACGTCTCGTTGACGGTGTGCGTACGTTGGGGACGATCAGCTTCGATCCTTGGGGAGGCTTGTACATGAGCGGCGGCTGCGAGAACGGGAACTTCGCGTTCGGTGGTGAGACGTTCAACAATGGAGGGACGACCGGATACTCCATGTTCGTGCTTCGGTTTAGGCCTGGTGGCACTGCTGGGTTCGTGGAGTTCGCCGATGACATCACCTTCCAGGAGCCTACGGTGGTGGCCACTACCGATGGCCATGCCTACCTGGCAGGTGGGATCTTCGCTGCCACGCAATGGGGCGACCTGGAACTCCACGGTCCCAACTGGTCAGAAGAGGTGTTCCTGACACGGCTGGACAGTTTGGGAGAATTCGACTGGGTGGTGGAAAGTGCGCCGATACCACCAACACCCATTACGGGGAACCTTAGCCGCAGCAAAGGCCCCTGCATCGCCGTGGATCCTAGCGGCACGCTGTACCTCATCGGTGATGCGCGTGGCGCGACGGATTGGGGCAATGGCGTTAGTACAGGCAGTGATGTCCTCACGGACCATGTGGTCGCAGTGGTCGCATTCGCAGCTGACGGTAGTGCGCTATGGTCCTTGGACAGTGACGTGAACACGGGGTGGTTCGAAGCCCGCACGATCACCGCATCCGCTGAGGAAGGAGCGGTACACATCGCCGCGCACATTCGTGATCCGTTCACGTTCGGGTCGTTCACTGCCGGTGCGGTAGCCACTCAGAACGCGGCATTCGCTGAATTGTCGGGAGTCAATACCACTGTCATCCCATCCGGACCGAACGACCGCTCGCGTGCCTGGCCGGTGCCGGCCTATTCATTCCTTCAAGTGCATCAGGAGGGGGGGACTGGCACCGCTTCCCTATTCACCGCGACAGGCGATGTGCTTCGTACGTTGCAACTCCTTCCGGGGATCAATACCATTGACATAAGCTCGCTGCCAGCTGGAGTGTATTTCCTGCGGACCGCGGAAGGACACGTTATGCAGGTGGTGAAGGAGTGAATACGGACATTCGGATGCATGGCTGTGCTGCACGACCCGTATCTCTTCGTCTCCAGCACTAATTACGCGGACAAGTCCATTCCAACCAGTTCTGCAACAGGTCGGATGGTCGGCCAGGCAGCTTCTTCAGGGACAGTCGGGCCGTTGCCTTCAAATGTCGATCTGGTCATTAGCCCAGTTCACTCACACGCGCGAGTTGAGGTTTTGGTGTGGGGCTCAGATCTCGGATCACTGGGGCACTTCACCCATGCGAAGCAAGAGGACATCCTTCGTCAGGCTGTTGCACAAGGGCGATGTCGGCTGTTATTGTTGCGTGGACAGCTCTTCACGGAGTCATCCAGTATGAACGGTTCCTCAGGGAAAGAAGAACGCCCTGACCGTTGAGCCAGGGCGTTCCGTGCGAGTTGGGCCGGCTTATTCCTGCACCACGACGCGCTGGACGAAGGTGCGGTCGCCCAATTGCACCCGCGCCAGATAGATGCCATTGGAAAGACCACTGTCAAGGTCCATACTGAAGTTGCTTACCCCTTCTTCCAGACCTACGCGACGCTGCACGACGATCGATCCGTTCATCGCCATGAATTCAATGGTAGCTTCTGTCGTGTTGATCGATCCAGCGAACGAGAACATCATCGATCGGCCGTTGTTCGGGTTGGGGAAGATCAACATGTCGTTCTGGTCA